>Ga0326727_10024483_pt1 | contig 11409 bp, 8 predicted proteins | sample MB2enrmetagenome_FD_207643 | JGI IMG/M metagenome (GOLD analysis project Ga0326727, IMG submission 207643) | Lab enriched peat soil microbial communities from McLean, Ithaca, NY, United States - MB29MY | ecosystem: Environmental > Terrestrial > Soil > Wetlands > Peat | place: USA: New York... | reverse complement strand
CGGCGAGCTATCAGATCGAGGGCGCGACGACGGAGGACAGCCGCGGCGTTTCCATCTGGGACAGCTTCGCGAGAATCCCAGGCAAGGTATATGGCGGCATGACGGGCGATTTCGCCTGCGACTCCTAATCGGCATCAACTATTACAGCGAACACGCGGTGGAGTTCGACCGTGATTCGCCCGAGCGCTTCCGCTTCGCCCCCTCGTGGCAAGCCACGACCGACATGGGCTGGGAAGTCGTCCCCGAGGGGCTTTATCGGATGATCATGGCCATCGCGAAGAGGTGGCCCGTGAAGAAGCTCTACGTCACCGAGAATGGCGCCACCTATCCCGACACCGTCGAAAGTTCAGGCCGTGTGCGGGATGTCGAGCGCATAGCCTATCTGCGTTCGCATATCGCAGCCTGCAGGCGCGCGGTAGCCGAGGGCGCTCCTCTGAAGGGCTACTATGTCTGGTCGCTCATGGACAACTTCGAATGGAGCTTCGGCTACACGAAGCGCTTCGGCCTCGTGCATGTGGACCCGCGGACAGGCAAGCGCCTGCCCAAGGATTCGTACTGGTTCTATCGGGATGTGGTCGCGGGAAACGAGCCGTAGTAATGCGTGATGCCCACGCACTGCGTCAGGCGTTGCGGACACTACAAGAACATAATTCGCCGCGCCCAAGTTGGTCAGGAGCCGTGCCCAAGTTGGTCAGAAGCCGTGCCCAAGTTGGTCAGAGGTCGTGCCCAACTTGGGCACGACTCGTGTTCAGGGCATTTTGGGCTGCAAAATGGACTGAAATTTTGTAAAACAAAGGACGATGCGTGCATCCTGATCTACGATGAGCCTGCCTTACCCGCCCCTGCCCCCATTCAGTAGACGGACAACGCTCATTCTCAAGACTGAACTGGCCGGAATGGCCGCGGCGAGGGGCGGCGCGGCGAGGCAAAGCACGACCGAGCAGAGGGCCGCCTGAGGGGCAAGTCCTGCTAGTCTCGCCAGGAAGGCCTCGCCGAAGATGCCAGATGCCACGCGAGCATCCCCACCATGAGGAGGACGACGCTATAGAAACCCTGGAAGTAGGAAAGCACTTGCCTGAAGGGCTGAATTCTCTACCCTGCACAATGATCTTTCCATCATGCTGTGAATGGTATCAGGCTACCAAGCCGGAGTTCAGTGCCCCTTCTCCATTTTGCATGTTAAGAACTCGATCCCGAAAGCGCAAACATATCTACGCAATGTTCATAAGCACAATTGCGGCGCATGTCATCACGATTCGGCAAGGGTTCCCCAAATCCTAGAAAGATATTGAGTTCTATTTCGTTGTGAGGCTTGAGAACTGGGTTCTGCATGTTTTTTTGCAGTATCCTATACGACAGTGTCTAGTCGAACGTCCTATCGAGGCACACGGCATCTTCCTTAATTCTCTTGAGCACCCCATCGATGGCGGTTCAATCCGTCAATCTGGATTTTTGCACATCCATCCTCGCCCGAGAGTCAGGGTGAAGATACGCGGTTACGAAATCTGGGGAGTCAAGGTCTTCTCCCTGCTTCGTTCACAATCCGTGGAAGCGTCGTCCATTGCAAGAACTTTGTGCTTGAGCTATAACCTATTTCTGCGAACCTATAGCCATTGTTAGCCATTTTATTACGAGGCGGGGATGAGGCGTGTAACACAGGAAGACGTCGCACGCGAGACCAGCGTATCGAGGGCTGTAGTTTCCATCGTCCTGAGCAATAGCAAGGGAAGCTCGATCAGAATCAGCTCGGAGACAAGGGAGAAAGTCCTCGAAGCGGCTAAACGGCTTGGTTATCGCGTCAACCTAAGCGCGCGGAGCCTGATGACGAGGCGGACCCAGAACCTGGCGATGCTCGTTCCCGATCTCGGAAACCCATTTTACCCGATGCAGATAAAAGGCGCTCAGGTCGCCGCTTACGAAGCGGGATATCGCCTCATCATTTTTGATAGTTCTTCATCGCCTCATGGCGAGCATGAGTTTCTCGAGATGGCGCTCAATCATGTCGCGGACGGGGTTCTCCTGTCCGCATTCCATCTTGGTCCGGCCGAGGTCACGCAGCTTCTCGATGCGGGCATCCCCGCCGTAGGCCTAATCTCAGGGCTCTCGGGGTCGGGCATCGACATGGTCGAAACCGATCAGCGGCGTTCGGTCGAGAGCCTCGTAGATTACCTTGTCTCTCGCGGCCACCGTTTGATCGCTCACTTAACCGGAGATCTCACAACCTCGAACGGTCAGGTTCGTCGTGAAGCCTATCGCGAATCGCTTTGTAGGCACGGACTAGCATATACCCCCGAACTAGAAGTCGAAGGCTCCTTTTTGCGCGAGGGGATTGGCCAACTCGTCGAGTCCTGGTATTTCAGTTTGCAGCCCTCAACTCGGCCAGACGCGCTTTTCGCAGCCAACGATGTGATGGCCGTGGAGGCCATAAAGGCGCTCAGGAACCGTGGCGTCATGATTCCTGAGCAACTCGCTGTCTGCGGAATCGACAACATACCTGAAGCCAGCTATGTCGAGCCATCGCTTACGACCGTCGGCCAGGATCATGAGGCTATTGGCCGTCTCGCGACCCATCTGCTGTTGGATCGAATTGAGGGTAAGCAGACTGGTGCCCCGGTTATCGAGGTGCTTCCATCGCAACTCTTTATCCGACAAAGCGCGTGATTCGTTAAGGAACAGCTAAACTTCTTTTTCCCCAGCGGTGCTGATTTCCCTTGACAGGAGAGTAAAACATAGTATGATAACGCGCGTTACCTATCGCGCGTTACCTATCGCGCGTTATCTGTGAGGGAATAATGGTGGATCTTTCGTGTGAAGAATATCTAGATAAGCTCTACGCAGGGGTTCTCGGCAAAATAATCGGTGTCTATATGGGGCGCCCAGTGGAAGGCTGGACCTATGAAAAAATATCGAAAACCTTCGGCGAAATCACGACGTATGTGTATGAGCGAGTAGGCCAGCCTTTGGTCGTTGCCGACGACGATATTTCCGGAACTTTCACCTTCATCCGCGCCCTCGAAGACTATGGGTATCCGAGCGATATCCTGCCTGCTCAGGTAGGGCAGACCTGGCTCAACTACCTCGTCGAGGGCAAGACAATCCTCTGGTGGGGAGGGCGGGGCAATTCTACTGAGCATACGGCCTACCTCAATCTCAAAGAGGGAGTGAATGCTCCTGAGTCTGGATCCTTGGCCCGCAACGGCTCGACGACCGCCAATCAGATCGGGGCGATGATCTTCATCGACGCTTGGGCAATGGTCTCTCCCGGGGATCCCGCCAAGGCATCGGCGCGCGCGCGGGCCGCTGCATCGGTCAGCCACGACGATGAGGCATTGAATGCCGCCGCCTTTATCGCGGCGATCGAGGCTGCCGCCTTCAATGTTTCCGACATCGACGAGCTCATTGATATCGCGTTAGCGTATGTGCCTTCAGATTCCGCTATCGCGAGCATAGTCTCCGAGCTTCGGTCCCTGCGGAAGCAAGAGCCGAATTGGCGCGCCGCAAGAGTGTGGCTTGACGAGGCCCATGGCTACCATCGCTATCCGGGCTCATGCCACGTCCTGCCGAATTTCGGGCTCATACTGCTGTCGCTGCTTTATGGCGAAGGGGACTTCCGGAAGTCGATGACTATCGTGAACACGTCAGGGTGGGACACCGATTGCAACGCAGCGAATCTCGGCTGCCTTCTCGGGATTCGCGGAGGGCTTCGCGCCATCGAATCCTGCCCCGATCTGCGATTCCCTCCTCGCGACTCGATGTATATCTCGAGCGCGGACGGAGGAAGGGCGATCACCGATGCCGCGCGGGAGGCGCTCTCGATCGCGGCAACTAGGTATCGAATGGAAGGCGAGAGCTTCGAGCGCCCCAAGGGAGGTGCCAGGTTTCCTTTCGCCTTTCCCGGTGCGCTCCACGGCTTCCACGCCGTCGCAGCCAGGGAGATCGACGGGGATACGCACCTGGAGACTATCGCCGCAGATCGAGGGAATGCCCTCGAGATTCGGTTCGGCGACGGGGGGAAGCCTGGCGCTATCTCGACGCCGGTCTTCATTCCTCCCGACTATAAACCCCAATCGAGCTACGACCTTCAGGCTTCGCCGTCGCTCTATCCTGGGCAGCGAGTCGTCGGGCGCGTGTTCGCTCCTGGCGATAACCGAGGATCGGTCAAAGCGCGGCTTTTTGTCGGCGCCTATAGGGCCGATGGCGACATCGCGAGGAGCTTCGCGGAGTGGACGATTGTCGTGCCCGGAGAATGGAGAGAACTCGCCTGGGTGGTGGAGGTCGGTTCCGATTACCCGATTTTCGAGCTCGGTCTAGAGCTTGAATCGTCCATCTCCGGGGAGGCGCGTCTCATCCTTGACTGCCTCGATTGGAGCGGCGTTCCCAAGATCGAATGGAGCCGTGAGAAAGGGCGCCCGAGCGTCTGGGAACATACGTGGGTTCAGGCTGTTGATCAATGGTCGACACAGTTCCCCGAGTCTTTCCGATTGAGCCAAAACCAGGGGACCGGCCTCCTTATCCAGGGAATGCGCGAATGGCGTGATTATTCGGTTTCTGCGCCTATCTCCATCTATGGCGCAAAAAGAGCCGGGATTGCGGCTCGAGTCCAAGGGCTCAGGCGGTACTACTCCCTGGTCCTCGCCCGCGGCGACAGGATTCAATTGATCCGTGAACTTGACGGGACGACAGTCCTAGGCGAGTCGGGACTGACCATCGACGAGTCAAAGGCCTATTCCCTGGAACTGCGCGTTGAGGGCGATCGCATCATCGCGTCCATCGAAGGGCTTGTTGTGTTCGATCTCATTGACCCCGTTTCTTCCTTGGGGACAGGGGCGGTCGGCTACGTAGTCGAGGAAGGGACGCTGCTGTCGGACTGCATGGCGCTAGCGCCTCTTCAAAGCGTAGGCAGCCTTGCCTCCGAGCTTAATCCATCGAATGGAAAGGAGGCGAAAGAGTTAGTGCGGTGAGGTCTCAGGAAAGCGCCTATAGTGGCGCGGTCATTTTGAAACAAGGTACAGGGAGGAGGCTTCAGATGAAAAGAAGAGCAATCGCGTGTGTTATTGCTTTGGTCCTGATGAGCGCAACGTCATTCGCGCAGAAGACGACCATCAAATGGTTCGCCAATGCGAACGAGTACCAAGACTACTATAAACAGCTAATCGCGGAATTTAACAAAGTCGAGCCGAACATCGCGGTCGACCTTGAAATCACGCAAGACGACTATCCTTCGATGCTCAAGATCCAGATAAACGCGGGCAACACCCCCGACATTTTTAACACTATGCTGGGAACGGAAGTGAAGGCCTATGCCGAGTATTCCGCCGACCTTTCAAGCCAGCAGTGGGTCAACAACGTGCTCCCGAGCGTCCTCCCCGATATCAAGTACCAAGGCAAGGTCCTCGCGGTCCCGGTCGTGCAAAACGGTTTCGGTATCATCTATAACAAGAAGATGTTCGCCGACGCTGGTATAGCTTCCGTGCCTAAGACCTTCAAAGAACTAGAGGCCGATTGCACGAAGCTGCAGGCGAAGGGGATTACTCCTTTCGGCAACGGGTTCAAGGAGTGGTGGGTGTTCAAGCATATTTTCATGAACTTTCAGGCGGCCCAGAGCCCGGACGTTCATGCGCTTAACGCCGCTTTCCAGGCAGGCAAGACCAAGTTCAAGGACAACGCGATCCTGATGGGCTACTTCGATATGATCGACCTGTTCCTCAAATACGGTCCGCCCAACTCCATCAGTACGGATTTCAACGGCGAGATGAATCTCCTCGGAACGGGCAAGGTGGCGATGATCACGGGGCAGGGCATCTGGGCAGAGCCCGGAATCAACAAGATCGATCCTAGCTTGCAGCTCGGCATCTTCGGGATCCCGGTCAACAACGATCCCTCAAAGACTAAGCTCGTCCTCGGGGCGGATCACGCCTGGCGCGTCAATAAGGCCTCGCCCAATCTCGTGGCCGTGAACAAATTCCTCAATTTCTGGTACAACTCCGATTTCTCGAAGAAGTACTGGACCGAGCTCCTCAAGGCCACGAGCCCGATCAGGGGGACGAAGGCCGCCGATACTTCGATGAACAGGGATATCCAGGCCTACTCGGACAGTGGCAATGTTTATCCCGAGGCGCAGATATGGTCCACTGACGCCTTCCATCAGAAGTTTGGGGAGCTCACGCAGGACTATATTACCAAGGCGAAGACGAAGACTCAGGTCATCTCGGAGATCGAGCTGGCCTGGGCTAAGCTCGGCGGAGGTTGATCGGGCGTTTTAGGGAAGGCGAGGGCGAGTTTCTCTCGTTCCTCGCCGACGCTTGCCTTATCTTGGACAAGAGAGGTATGAAACACAATGGCGCGTAAGATAATGAGAGTGACACGGACAGGAGGATTCCTCGCCTTCGTGTTTCCGGCCTTTCTCCTCGTTTGCCTCGCTTTCTATATTCCATTCCTCATGAACGCCTACTATGCGTTTACCGACTGGAACGGCATACAGCGGGCCGCGAAGCTCAATGGCCTGGCGAATTTTTCTGAACTACTCCAGGATACCGATTTTTTCAACTCCGTCCTCTTTACACTGAAGTTCGCGGTCGGCTATATAGCGCTAAGCAACGCCGGGGCGATATTGATAGCGGTAATATTGAACCGCAAGCTTCGGGCGGCGAACGCGATTCGGGCCGCCTTGTTTATCCCCTACATCCTCAGCCTCGTAATAGTGGGCTTCATCTGGAATTTCATTCTCGGGGCAGGATTCCAGTCGCTTGGCGAGCTCACTCACTTGGCTGTCTTTCGGGCCGACTGGCTAGGCGACCTTAGTCTCGTCCCGTGGACGGTCATTTCGGTCTCGGTATGGCAATCCTTGGGCTTCTACGTGCTCATTTACCATGCAGGGCTCCAAGCCATACCGCAGGAGATATACGAGGCGGCCCTCCTTGACGGAGCAGGCCCAAGCACGAAGTTCTTCAAGATAACCTTGCCCATGCTCGCCCCTTCGATAACGAGCGGTATGTTCTTTTCCCTCGCTGCCTCCATACGGGTCTACGATGTGATCGTATCGCTCACGCGCGGCGGACCCGGACGCGCTACCTCGAGCGTCACTTTCGACATATATACGGAGGCGTTTTCGCACAATAGGTACGGCTACGGAACGGCGAAGTCGCTCGTGCTCCTCGTCGTCGTGATGGCCTTCGCCGCGGTACAGCTCAGGTTCATGAAATCGCGGGAGGTTGAAGCATGAAGCGATTCCGCAATCTGCTCCTCGAGGTCTTCCTTGTGGCTCTTGCGTTGGGATTCCTCCTTCCCGTGATCGTCATGCTCTACAACGGCTTCAAGCCCTACTCGGAGATCATGTCCAACCTCCTAGCCTTCCCGCGTAAGGCGACTATGGACAATTTCGTCGGCGTCTGGCGGGACATGAATGTCCCGGCGCTCTTCCTAAATAATTTGGTAATCACCGCGATAGGCGTCGTCGGGATAATCGTTTTTTCGTCGATGGCTGGCTACAAGCTGTCCCGGACCAGGACCCGCTATAGCTGGGCGTTGTTCCTGTTCTTCATTCTTCCGATGCTGATACCTTTTCAGACGATCATGATCACTGTCCTCAAACTCGCGAAGACTTTGGGCCTCTCCAACAGCGTCTTGGGGTTGGGGTTTCAATACTGGGGCTTCGGCGTGCCGCTCGCCGTATTCATCTATCACGGATTCGTGAAGACGATTCCACGAGAGCTCGACGAGGCGGCATATATAGATGGAGTGACCGAATTCCAGGGATTCACGAGAGTAATATTCCCTCTAATGGCGCCGATGACGGTTACGATAATGGTGATCGACGTCATGTGGATATGGAACGATTACCTGCTTCCCCTCGTGATGGTGAACTCCAATAAATCCACACGGACACTCACACTCGCCGTCTATTCCTATTTTGGGCAATATGTGTCTAATTACGGCTACGCGATAGCGGCTCTCGTGATAGCCGTAGCTCCGTCGATCCTGTTCTTCCTGGTTCTTCAGCGCTGGATCGTGAAGGGCGTCGTCGCGGGCGCGGTGAAGGGCTGACATTATGGATAGGATTTGCGTTGTAGGTTGCGTCAATGTCGATATGGTCACGCGAGTCGAGCGATTTCCGAGTCCGGGAGAGACGATCCATGGGATATCCTTCGGAACTTCCACGGGGGGAAAGGGAGCCAACCAAGCCGTAGCGCTCGCGAGGTTAGGTGCGCCGGTCGACCTTGTCGGCGCTGTGGGCGATGATTCTTTCGGCAAGGAGTATCTCGGGCGGTTAACGAAGGAAGGGGTCGGGCTCGAAGGGGTCAACATGCTAGAAGGCGTGTCCACGGGGACTGCGACCATCGAAGTCTCCTCGAGCGGCGAGAACCATATCATCATCGTTGGCGGCGCAAACGACTACATTGATAGGAAATTCGTGGAGCAGCGGGTTGCGATCCTTCGCAGGGCGAGCTTACTCTTATTGCAGCTGGAAATTCCCTTTGACGCTGTCGTTGCTGCAGTCGAGATCGCTTCGGATGCCGGGATCCCGATTATTCTCGATCCCGCGCCGGCGCGCGACCTGTCTTCGTCCCTGATCGCCCGATGCAGCTACCTCACGCCCAACGAGGGGGAAGCCTCGGTCTTGTCGGGCGAGGATACCTCGACTCTCGGCGGTATACGCCATGCGACGGGAAAGCTGTTAGCTCGAGGCGCGGGCCATGTAATCGTTAAGGCGGGCAGCCGGGGAGCTTTCGTCGCGGGACCGGATAGCTTCGACCTCGTGCCTGCGATTTCAATCGAGGCAATCGACACGGTAGGGGCTGGGGATACCTTTAACGCGGGTCTGGCCTTCGCCCTCTCGAACGGCGAGCGGCTCCTTGATGCCGTACGCTTCGCGAATGTCGCGGCGGGACTCTCCACCTCGGTTATTGGAGCCCAGGGCGGAATGCCGAGCGGAGAAGAAGTTCGGCGCAGGCTCATTATGGACGAATCTTAGCGGCAATCCTGTTGAACTCGTCGGCTTGGCGATGGGGGAGAGGATGACGAAGGAATTGGTCAGTGAGGCGTTTCAGAAGGCTCTACGGTTCAGAAAACCGCTTCCTGGATGCATCCACCATTCGGATCGTGGAAGTCAATACTGTTCTCTCGAATACCAACGTCAGGTGAAGGCTGCGGGGTTGGTGGCATCAATGTCACGGAAGGGGAATTGCTACGACAATGCTCCAACTGAAAGTTTCTGGGGAAGTCTGAAACAGGAGCTCGTCTACCACTGCCATTTCAAGACACGTGCAGAAGCGAAGGCTGCGATCCAAGAATACGTGGTAGTGTTTTATAATCGCATGCGCCGGCATTCGTCGATTGGCAATATTGCTCCATCGGTCTATGCGGAATCCTTTTTCGTGAGAAAGAAATCTGCATAATTCGGCGTGTCCACTATTGACAGGTCAGGCCAATGAAAATCCATGGCGGTATTCCCCAAGATTGGCATCCATGCAACAACGCCGCGTTCATCAGTCGACGTCGCGCCAGCGGCAGAGTACCGCCTCAGCGACATCGACCGCGAGGTAGCATCCCAGTCCGAAGAGCGCGAGGGCGATAATCGCGGCGTACATGTCCGGGTAGTCGACCCTCGTCCAAGCGTCCATTATATACCAGCCGAGGCCTGTCTCCGAGGCGAAGGTCTCGGCCATGAATAGGACCGCCACCGCGGTGCCCAGGCCGATACGCAGGGCGGAGAGCAGCGAGGGCAGCGCGAAGGGGAAGACCGCATGTCTGACTAGGTCGAGCTTCGAGGCGCCCATGGCGCGCAGCGTGTCGACGAGGGCCGGCGGCACCGCGCGCGCCGCGTCCCTCGCGGACACGAGAAGCTGCCCGAAGATGATGAGGAAGATAAGGAAGACCTTGGCGACGTCCCCGAGGCCGAGGAAGAGCATAATGACTGGCAGAAAGGCGATCTTCGGCAGCGGATGGAGCAGATAGACGAAGGGCGAGACGAAGGCGTCGAGCCGTTTCGATCTGCCGGACGCGAGCCCCAGGGCGGTCGCGAGCGGGGCGGCGATCAGGAGCGCAAGGCCGACTCTCTTCGCCGACGCTCCGAGGTTCAGGGCGAGGCTGCCGTCCGCGAGCCTTGCGCCCAGTCGCGCGAAGGCACCCCAAGGCTGAGGCAGGAACGACTTGTCCACGAGCCTAGCGGCGAGCGCCCAAATCCCGATGATGACCGCGAGCGCGGCCGCGAGGCTCGCCGCCTTTTTTACGGCCCGTCGCGAAACGCGCGCGGCGGCGAAGCGCGCATCGTGCACAGGGGCTTTCATTCTTCCCGCCCCTCGAGCGCGCGCCGTATGCGGTTCGCGAAGTCTCGGAACGCCGGCTCCTCGCGGTATGCAGGGGAGCGCTCGATCCCGCCGGGCGCGCGCAGCGTCGCGGCGAGCCTGCCTGGGTTATGGTATCGCATAATATATACGACGTCGGCGAGGTAGGCCGCCTCGTCGATCGAGTGCGTGACGATGAGCACTGTGGTATCGCGCCGCGATTGCGTCTCGAGGAGCGTCTCCTGCATCGTCTCGCGGGTAAGCTCGTCGAGGCTGGAGAAGGGCTCGTCCATGAGGAGAAGGTCGGGGTCCTGCGCGAAGGCGCGCCCGAGCGCGACGCGCTGGCGCATGCCGCCCGAGAGGCGGCCGGGGTAGAAGCGCGCGAAGTCCTCGAGGCCAAGCTCCTCGAGCACCGGACGCGAACGCCGGCGCCGCTCCTTGGCCTTCATGCCGCTCAACCGAAGAGGGAGCTCGACATTGGCCTCGACCGTCTTCCAGGGCAGGAGACCGTAATCCTGGAAGATCACGGCCGTCCGAGCGCCTTCGCGCTTGCCTATCTCGACGCGGCCGACGGTAGGCTTCTCGAGGTCGGCGATCACGCGGATCACGCTCGACTTGCCGGAGCCCGAAGGTCCGACGATCGCCCCGATGGAGCCTGGCTCTAGATCTGCATCGAAGCCTGCGAAGGCGCTGACCGGGCCCTCGGGCGTCGAGTACTCGAGGCCGAGGCCCTCGAGCCTGAGGCCCATCATCGCCTAACGCGCGCTCGAAGCGGGAAGGGGGCGGCCGTCCACGAGATCGGCGGTCGCGATTTTCGCATCCGCGCTCAGTATGGCCTTGGCCTTGAGCCACGCGACCGCCGCGTCGATGTTCTCTTCGGTGGGCAGTCGCGGCTCGCGGTAGACGACGAAGCGGAAGGCATCGCGCGCCTCGGCTGGAAAGCCTGCCTTGTCGACGAGATACCCGCGATACGAGTCGCTCTTTGCATCGATCGCCGCGGCGGCCGCCGCGTAGCCGCGATAGAAGGCCGCGATGTCCGAAAGACGCGTGTCGAGGGCGGTTTTCGAGAAGGCGATGATGCCCGCTCCAAGGCCCGAGTCGTCGCTCGCGGCGAGCAGGTGCGCGC
>Ga0326727_10024482_pt1 | contig 11410 bp, 7 predicted proteins | sample MB2enrmetagenome_FD_207643 | JGI IMG/M metagenome (GOLD analysis project Ga0326727, IMG submission 207643) | Lab enriched peat soil microbial communities from McLean, Ithaca, NY, United States - MB29MY | ecosystem: Environmental > Terrestrial > Soil > Wetlands > Peat | place: USA: New York... | reverse complement strand
CCACATGCTGATCAACGTGCCGCCGAAGTTGGCGGTATTGGCGGTGGTGGGGTACATCAAGGGGAAAAGTGCCATTCACGTGGCGCGGCACTACTTGAAGCGAGAGAGGAACTACGCCGGGCAGAGCTTTTGGGCGAGGGGATTCTTCGTCGATACGGTGGGACGAGATACCGAGGAAATCCGACGATACATCCAAAACCAAGAAGTGGAGGACCGGCGGTTGGATCAATTGGAACTGCCCGAACCACCAGAAACCGAAGCCAACAGAAAAGACTAACGAACAAGAACTAGCCGCTTTGAGCGGCTCACATCACATGCCTCCGGCTCTGCCGGAGGTCTGTGACGCCCGAGGAAAGGAGCAGTTTCACTCCCGTGGGAGGCGACACAGGGCAGGTACGGGGACCCCGGGAGTAAGCGAAGGCGGCCAACTGCTGGCAGGGGCTGCTCTTGTGGGGTTGCGGTTTGGAACCGGCGGGGTGCGAGGGGTCGATTTCATGATGGAAGGAATGTTGGAGGTGTTTGACGATGACGACGTCGGAGGTGCGTTCATGGGAGCGGTCGGCGGCGGGGTTTGACGAAACTGCGGGCGGAAAAGATACTGCTGGGCTGTGGCTCGTTTTTTTTCGTTCCTTATCCTCTGCTGGTGGCTGGTCGCGCCAGCGCTGATTTGTGCGCAGGGAACGGTCTCGGTGGAACGTTCGCGGGTGTATTGCGCGGGTGATCCCGCCTTGATGAACGGCTCCGTGCCGAACGGACTGGCGGTCGAGGCGGTGGTGGATCAATTGGTCGTGTCGGTCACGGGTCAGAAGACTGTCGCGGCGGCGTGGCGCAGCATGATCGCGCCGTCGGATCACGTGGGCATCAAGATCGCGGCGGCGGGCGGGCAGGAATTTTCGACTCATGCGGCAATTGTCACGGCGGTGCTGCGCGGGCTTGCGGCGGCGGGGGTGCCGATGACGCAGGTGGTGATCTGGGACCGGTCCGCTCCGGAGGCGGCGGGATTTCACGCCTACCCGGGCGGCCCGGGCGTGCGCCACATCGAGCCCTTCACCGGGTACGAACCGAAGGCGCTGGTGACGATTCCCTCCATCGGGAAACTGATCTGGGGCGACGCGGCGTATCAGCCCCATGGTCCGAGTCCGCTGCAGCCCTCGGCGCGCGAGCAATACTCCGACCAGAGCCATTGGAGCCGGCTCATTTGCGGGCTGAACAAGATCATCAACATCCCGGTCATGTCCGCCTCGGAAGACTGCGGGGTGGCGGGGTGCATTTATAATATCACGATTCCGAACGTGGATAATTGGCGCAGGTTCGTGACCGATCCGGACTTTGGCGACCCGTACCTTTGCGAGCTTTATGCCGATCCGCACGCCGGTCCAAAGGTGGTGCTCCATATTATGGACGGGTTGATCGCGCAATTCGGTGGCGGCCCGGACTGGCAGCCGGGCTACTCGTGGAGCCACGCGACGCTCTACGCAAGCAAGGACCCGGTCGCGATCGACGCCACGGCGTTGCGGCTGTTCGAGGCGTGGCGCAAGGATGCGAAGCTGCCGCCGATCGCCGAGCATGCGAAGTACCTTCGCACCGCCGCGTCGATGGGCCTCGGCGCATACGATGAGAATCAGATCGAACTGGTCCAGGAGCTCCGATGAACGATTTTCCGGACAAGGAAATGATGGAGCTGCTGGCTGGCGTATCGCGTTCCTTCGTTCTGACGATTCGCGCGCTGCCGAAGGGGCTTCGCCGGCCGATCGGCCTCGCGTATCTGCTGGCGCGAGCGAGCGATACGATTGCGGATACCGCCGACGCACCCGTGGAGACGCGGGTCGCGTGTCTGCGCGCCTTTCCGGCGGTGGCCGAGATGGCGCGCAAGATCGAACCGGCCAACGCGATGGAGCATCTATTGCTGCGCAATCTGCCGCGCGTCACCGGCGCGCTGCAGGCGTTGCCGGAGGCGGACCGGAAGGAAGTCGAGGAGCTCTTGAAAAAGATCACGCGCGGGCAGGAGCTCGACCTCTTGAGATTTCCCGATCCGGAAAAAGTCCACGCGTTGGATACGGCGGCGCAATTGGACGAGTACACTTACCTGGTCGCCGGATGCGTTGGAGAATTCTGGACGCGCATTTGCGGGGCGCACCTGCCGCGCTATGGGCGCCTGCCGATGGATGAGCTGTCGCAACTGGGACGGTGCTTCGGGCAGGGCTTGCAGTTGGTCAATATCCTCCGCGATTTTCCCGAGGATATCCGGAACGGGCGATGTTACCTGCCGACGGTGGAGTTGAAGATCGCGGGAATCACCGACCCGGAGGAGTTGCGGATCGATCTGCGCTCTGCCGGCCCGGTCTTTGAGGCGTGGCGATTGAAGGCGTTGCGGTATCACGAAGACGCGCGGCTATACATCGAAGCGATCCGGCCGTGGCGCATTCGATTTGCGTGCCTGATCCCGTGGGCGCTCGGGGTGCGGACGCTGGAGTTGATGAGCGAAGAATCGCCGCTGGAAGAGGGCGAGCGCATCAAGGTGGGACGGAAAGAGGTGGGGCGCATCATGCGGCACGCCGTATGGGGGGCGCTCTCAAACGGGGTCGTCAAGCGGTGGTCTCCGGCTGCGTAAGCTTTGGGATTCAGAAATTCCAGCCACCGTTTTTTGTCAAATCCATAGCCAATTACGGACATTGGGCGCTTCTTTGGCTCGACAGGATTGACTCGCGGGCTCCTCTCATAGGAATGTTCCGGACCATTTCGCTCCTGGCATCCTCCCAAATGTTGTAACGGCTGGCCAGCGCGCGGAATGCAAACCCCTTAAACCACACAGGAATCATGAAAGTCCTTTTGCTTGCCCTTATCCTCCTCTCGGGACCGTTCGCCTTCGGCGGGCCGGTACCCCTTGTCCATGGAACCGCGCCCAAACCAACGCTCGAGCAGCGCGTCGCTGGGCTGGAAGCCTACATTGCAAACTCCGACCCGCGCGAGTCGCTCAAGAGCCCGGACGGTACCATCGCTCCCGGCCTGACGATGAGCACCGTGGACGTTTCCGGTCCGGGCCATAACGGATGGATGATGACTTCCGCCGCACTGGTCCTGTTCATGACGCTTCCCGGTCTGGCGCTGTTTTACGGCGGACTGGTCCGGCGGAAGAACGTGCTCGCGATCCTCGCGCAGTGCCTCGGCATTGCGTCGCTGGTTACGTTCCTTTGGTTCCTTGTCGGCTACAGCCTGGTGTTCGCCGCGGGTCCGGCCTGGGCTCACGGCGTGATCGGCGATTTGCGCTTCGCGCTGCTGCACAATGTCACTTCCGCGCCGAACACGGATTACGCCTACTGGGTCTCGCACAATGTGTTTGCGATGTACCAGTTGATGTTCGCGATCATTACGCCAGCGCTCATCATCGGCGCGGTTGCGGAGCGGATGCGGTTCGCGGCGGTGCTGACTTTTGTGGGCCTGTGGATGTTCGTGGTTTACTTTCCGTTGGCGCACATGATCTGGGGTATCGATGGGGCGATGAACGGCCTTTCCAACAGCGCCGCGCCGATCAAGGCGATCGATTTTGCGGGCGGTACTGTGGTCCATATGTCGAGCGGATGGTCCGCGCTGATCCTGTGCATGATGCTGGGACGGCGCGCGGGATTCGGGAAAGAGAAGATGCCGCCGCACTCGATGGTGCTTTGCATGGTCGGCACCGGGATGCTTTGGGTGGGGTGGTATGGCTTCAATGCCGGCAGCGCGCTGGGCGCCGATGGCATTGCGACGAACGCGTTCATGACGACGACCATTGCCACGGCCATTGCGTCCGGCACGTGGGCCTTCGCGGAATGGCTGCATTCCGGCAAGACGAGCGTGCTCGGTTTTTGCTCGGGAGCGGTCGGCGGGCTGGTTGTCATTACGCCGGCGTGCGGTTTCGTCGACGCCACGGGAGCCTTTATCATCGGATTGGTTGCGGGAATCGTGCCGTACTTTGCCGTCGTGAAAGTGAAGGGCATCCTCGGTTACGATGATGCCCTGGATACCTTCGGCGTCCACGCGGTCGGCGGGACCATCGGGGCGTTTCTCACCGGCATCCTTGCGACGACAGCGGCCAATCCGAATCTTAAGATTAACCTTTCGGGAATCGTCGGGCGGACGCTCTGGATCGAGCAGCTCAAGGCGATGGGAATTACCCTCGTGATGGCGATTGTCGGAACGCTGATCGTCGGGTCCATCGTCCGCGCGATCGTCGGATTGCGTTCCTCGCCCGAAGCCGAGTCGCTGGGACTCGACCTCGCGGAGCACGGCGAAGAAGCTTACATCCTTTAGTTCGTCACGGCACGCCCGGCCTCGGCGCGCAGGCGCCGGAGGTGATGAAGACTGTCGACTGCGGAAAGTCTCGCGACTTCACCGTCAGCGAGATCGTGCCCGGGGTTTTCGTGGCCAGGACGAGGGCCTGAGCGTGGCCCTTGAAGGCGCTGTGCTGAGTTCCGCCGGCCAGTTCGTGCGAATCGGGATCGCCGTTGCCAAGACCGAGGATTTTCCCCGGACCGGAGATGGAGAACGTCAGGCGGTTATCGGCCGTGGAGACGAGATGTTTCTTTTTGTCGAGAAGGCTGACGTTCACCACCGCCACGTCTTCACCGTCGGCGCGGATCGCAAAACGATCCGGCTCCAACTGGATGGCGGACGCAGGGCCCTTGGATTCCGGCGCGGGCTGCGGCGGCTGGCCGGTCCACGCCTGCCGGTAGAACCAATAGCCGGAGTTTGGGAACCCGCATAGATCCAGCGCTGCGTAACGAGCGGCGACCTGGGGCCACTTGTCTTCGCCGTAGTAATTGAAGCCGGTCCAGATGAACGCGCCGCTGAACCATGGATGGTCGGCGATGAATTTCCAATGGGGCACGCGCCCCTGGTTTGCGTAATCCGCGGGCTGGCCTTCGTCGGGCATGTCCGTCTCCTCGGTGCCGACGATGGGCTGATTGGGATGATTTTTATGATACTCCTCGGGCGTCGCGTCGTGGGGCATCGTTTTGTCCGTGGGGAGATCGAGCCTGGCGTCGAACAGGATGAGATAATTGACACCGCGGACGTCGATGACCTTGTTGATGCCGACATTTACTCCGCCGTTCGAGGCGGCGAAGGTGACCTTCCGCGTCGGATCGAGCTCGTGAAACCTGCGCTGCAAGGTTTCTGCGATCGCGGCGCCGGTATCGGAGCTTTGCAGACCGAATTCTTCGTTTCCAGCGGACCAGATGACGATGCTCGGGTGGTTCCGGTCGCGGCGGACCATGCTCTCCAATTGATCCAGGCCTTCCTTGCCGCTGGAGAAGAGGCGCTGCTCAACCATGACCAGCATCCCGAGCCGGTCGCACGCATCGAGAAACGCGGGCGGGGCCGGGTTATGCGACATGCGGATGGCGTTGCAGCCGGTCTCCTTCATTTTTTTAATGCTCCAGTCCCAGAGCGCGTCGGGGACGGCGGCGCCGACGCCGGCGTGCTGCTGGTGATCGCAAAAGCCATGGAGCTTCACCACCTTGCCATTGAGCAGGAAACCACGGTCGGGATCGAACTGCGCGGTGCGAATGCCGAACGGCGTTTCGTAGCGATCCACCTCCTGGCCGCCGACTTTCAGCGTCGTGACGAGCCGGTACATGTCTGGCGATTCGATCGACCATAACTTCGGGTGCGGCACTTTCAGGACGGAGGATAAGTCTGTTTTTTGCCATGGCTCGATGGGCTGCGGAGGCGCTGTGCCGGTGACGACGGGTTTCCCGTCGGGATTGATGATGGTGGATTCGACGACGACATTCGCCGGAGTGTCAGAGTCGTTCGCAATTTCCGTGCGGGCGGTGACGAGCGCATTGCCCGGGCCGACGTCCGAGATAATCTGCGTGCCCCATTGAGGGACGTGGACCGGCGCGGATTTTGTCAACCAGACGTGGCGATAAATGCCGGCTCCCTGGTACCACCATCCCTCGTTCTCGCGTGCGTCGACCCGCACGACGAGGACGTTCCTGCCGCCGTAATTCACGAGGTCCGTGACGTCGAAACCGAACGACGTGTAGCCGCTCAAATGCGTGCCGACAAAAATTCCGTTCAGGCAGACGACGCAGTCGCGCATCACGCCCTCGAACTCGATGTTAAAGCGGCGACCTTTGTCGGACGCGGGAACGTCGAAGGTCTTGCGATACCAGCCGATGGAGGTCGCCGGATAGTTGCGTCCCAGCGGGCGAAAGCCCCAGTTAGCCTGTGCCTTTTCATCAAACGGGAGTTCGAATGCCCAATCGTGCGGGAGGTTGACCGTTTGCCATTTGGAGTCGTCGAAATCGCGCCCGAGTGCGCCCGTCTGGATGTTCTGCTTGGTCAGCCAGCCCCAGAAGGTGCCGAAACCGAAATCGGCCTTTTGGTCATTGGCGTTGCCGAGGGCGAATCGCCAGTTGAAGTCCATCAGCAGGCGCTCGCGGCTGGGGGCTGGGGCGCCGCCGGCATTGGCAATGATAACCAGGCCGGCTGCAAATAGAACGAATCCGCACCGCACGCTTTTGGAGCGGCATTGTACAAAGCCAACATTTCTCATAAGACTATTTGCCCACAAATGATTTCAGCGATTTTGGATACTTTCCCGCAACCCCGCTACTGCAAGCCTTTTTCCCGGGCGATGGGCGCCACCGCGATTTTGGGAATGTGCGCTCTTTCAATTCTCCTGGCTGCGTTTTCACCGGCGCGAGCGGAGGTTCCGCCGTTCAGTGTCGAGGCGCAGCCGGGCTGGGTGATCTTCGATGCGAAACAGGGCGGGGCGTACCATTACGGGCCATCGCTCATCATCAATCCGGATGGGAGCATCGACGCGTGGTTTGCCTCGCCCGGCGGCCCGGGTCCGGGCGGGCAAAATCAGTGGGATTGGATTCGGTACCGGCACAGCGCCGATGCTGGCCGGACGTGGACGCAGGATGAGGTTGTGCTCAAGCCGACGGAAGGCTCGCGCGATTGCCAATCGGTCTGCGACCCAGGCGCGATCAAGATGGGAGCGTGGTATTACCTCGGCGTGACGGCCGTCGAGGACCCGAAAGGCAACGACAACGAGGTTTTCGTCTGCCGCGGCGCGAAGCCGGACGGCCCGTTCGAAAAGTGGAACGGAACCGGGTGGGGCGGATCGCCGCAGCCGATGCTGCCGTTCCGTTCGCCGCCCGACGTGTGGGGGCTGGGCGAACCGAGTTTTGTGGCCAAAGGCGCGACACTCTTCATTTACTACACTCGGAACGATCGCGATGAGAAAGGGAAGCCGCGCAGCGTCACGCTGGTCGCCACCGCGCCGGCGAACGATCCGAACTGGCCGGCGCGTGTCGTGCCGATGGGGAAGGCGTTTGATCGCGAGGAGGCCGAGGATTCAGCCGATGTGAAGTTCGACGATACTTACGGGCTCTTCGTCGCCGTCTCCTCGGCGATGCGCCTCACGCCGCGCAGTCACCTGAATTACCGTTGGTCAAAGGATGGCATCCACTTTTCTGGTCCGGGCCGCATCACCGGACCGCTGATGACCTTCGCGCATAACATGGGAATCAGCGGCACGCCGGACGGTCACATCGACCATGCAAAGAAAAATTTCATCGCCTATGCCTACAGCACGGGCGAACGCCCCGGAGTAAGTTGGGCTTACTGGTCGACTTACCTCAATCCAATCACGTTCACACCCTAGAAGTTATTCCCGTTGTATTGCAGGCTAATGTAGGAGATGCCCTGGACGACGGGAGTGGAACTTAGCGCGGTCGAAACACAATCGACCCCGAGGTTGGTCGCGTTACCGGTGTCGAGGTTGGTCGTCTTGGCGGCGCAACTTATCCCGTTGATCTGGCAATCGAGTTCGGTGCCCAAGGACCAGGTCAACTGGACGAGGTAATAAGTGTTCGGCTGCACGGCGACGCCGGTGTCCTGGATGCTCCCGGTGGTGCCGTCGCCGGAGGCGAGCTGCCAGTCGGTATCGCCGGCGGAGGTCGAGAAGCGCACCCCGACATAGCGCGTGGTAACGGCGCCGACGCCGTCGCTTTGGGAGAGATCGGCGGAGGTCAGCGCCACCCAGATGCGCTCTTGCGAGATGCTGGAGCCGGTCCGGATGAGCGCGGTGAAAATCGGCTGATAGCGCGATTGCGTCTGGTCAAACGGACCAACTTCACCGGCGGTTTTCTTCGCAGCCGCGCCTGAGACCCATTGCACGTAAAAAGCGTCGGATTGCGGGCTGGCCGATGCGGCGCCGATAGGCGAGAGGGCTTCGCCGCCGATTGCCGTCAACGTCTTCGCATGCATGCTGGTGGGCACCCAGCGCGCCCCGGCAAATGACGGCGGGCCTGCAGGACCTTGCGCTCCGGGCGGCCCGGCGGGTCCTTTTTGCCCGCTTGCCCCTGTGGGTCCTTGCGGTCCCTGGGCGCCGTCGGCCCCATCTTGTCCGGTTGGGCCTATTGGCCCGGTCGGACCGATAGGGCCTTGAATTCCGGCGATTCCCGGCGAGCCTTGGGACCCTGTGGGGCCTTGCGCACCGGTGGGGCCAACGGGGCCTTGCGCGCCTGTTGCCCCATTTGCGCCTGCAACGCCCTGGTTGCCTTGCGCGCCGGTTGGACCGGCCGGACCAGTCGCTCCGATCGCACCGGTTGCGCCTCTGGCGCCTGCCGTACCGGCAGGGCCGGCGGGGCCTTGGGATCCGGTTGGACCAACGGCGCCTTGGGCGCCTGTTGCTCCCGTGGGACCTTGCGGGCCGGTGCCACCTGCGGGGCCGGGCGAGCCGGGCGCGCCGTCATTGCCGGTAGGGCCAGCGGGGCCCGAAGCGGCGAAAAGACTCCACTCAGGATCGGCATCCGGCGTGGTGCCGCTCACGGCAGCGCTGCCGGAAATGAAAATGTAGGAGGAGCTGCCATAATAAACGACATCGCCAACGTGATAGAACTGGGTCGGAACGAATGGCCCGGTTGGGGTGAAGCCTTGCGCGAACAATTGCCATGTGGGATCGGCGTCCGGCGTAGTGCCGGTCACATAGGTAAAGCTGCCAACTCCGCTGAAGCGGCTGCTGCCGCTAAGGTGGCTGCTTCCGCTAAGGCGGCTGCCGCCCAGGTGGGTGCTTCCGCTTACGCGCGGCACTCCGCGAACATAGGACGGTATATAGTTGTCGCCTGGAAGGACATACGAAGAGCCGTTGTAGTACACGACGTCACCCGAGTAGTAAGTGCCACCGAGAATAAACGCTCCAGTCGGGTTGAAGCCCTGGGTAAAGAGTTGCCAGTCTGTCGTGTCCTGATTGGGCGGCAGGTTCGGGATTCCCTCGCCCAGCGGATAGATGGGCCCGTTGATCGCGACGTAAAGCGAGCCATTGTAGAAAACGACGTCATCGAAGACGTAAGTGCAAAGGCCCATCCAGGCGCCTCGGAAGTCATATCCGGCGGCGTAGATCTGCCAGCCGGAATCCTGTCCGGGCGGCCCTTCCGGATTCCCCCCCGACGCGATCCAGGTCGAGCCGTGATCGGTGACGAGGGTCTGGGAGTAGATGGGATAGGTATCGGAACTATATTGACCAAGGTAATCGAACCCGGGGACCATGAGCTGCCAGGTCGAGTCATCCAGAGGATCGCTCACTGGATAACCAAGGGCGATCCAGACCGAACCGGCGTAGGTTACCACGTCGTAAGGCACGTAGTCGTCCGGATTGCCGTCATACCCGCCTGATACATAGGTAAAGCCCGTTCCCGTCGCGCCCGTGGCGCCATCGGCGCCGTTGGAACCAGGGAGACCCTGAGGTCCGCTGGGGCCGGGAGGGCCGCCGCCGGTACCGAGCCATACGCCGGTACTGGAAATGATGGGATCTCCGTTGGAATCGAGGATATTCCCGGAGGTATCCGTTTTCGTCAACTGCGACGCGTTATAGCCGCCGACGGTTTCCGCACGGATCGCGAAGAGCGAGGAGGCGATGGGGACGTTTGGAGACAGCGTTTCATAGCTCTCGCCGTTATAGATTTCGATCTGCACGCAGACCGGCGTCTGATCGGTCACAGAGGCAACAAGCGCCGGCGTGATCGGGGTGGCGCCAGTGTTGCTGAGGGTGGCCCCGGTACTGGGGTCGAGTCCCTGCGCCACGTTGCCATCCGCGCCGAGGTGCACGGTAAAGGAACCTCCCACCACCTGGACCGCGGAATACGCGGCATACCAGACGCGCACGCTGTTGACGTAGAGGCCGAACTTCATCTGCAACGGCGACGCCGTGGACGTGGTGATTGGCGTCCCGTAATTATCCACCAGGTACCCGCTAAAGGTGATGCTGGTCGGGACTGAATACGACCCCGAAGGGGGAGGAATGGCCGCTACCTTCCCGGCAAAGGCGAGGAGCACGATCAGGAGGAGAAGGGGGGTAATTCTATGGGCCGGCATGGATTTCCGCGGTTAGGGTGAAGTGCGAGCTGTGAGAGACAAAACCCGGTTGAGGGGCGCCACTGGAGGGTTGAGTGAGGAAACTGGCAAAGCGGCTGGCGCAAAACACCAGAACCAGGAGAATGAGCAGCCCGCCGGCCAGGCGGAAACGCGAAGAAAGCAGGTTGGACATTACAGATGTTGTGTTTTCGTGCTTCACGACCTGAAGCGGTCCGCCCGAGCCCCTGCACGACAACATAAGGCCGGCCTCCCGCAATTCGCGTGCGGTAAGTAGCAGCTCGGCGCGAAGTTGTCGAAGCTTTTTACTGGCGACACCTCGTTGACACATTTGGCGTTGCCACCGGCCATCCGAATGTCGTTAGGTGGGCCGCTCGTGAAAATCGTCCGTACCGCATCCGGCGCGGCCCGGCTCTGCCGTGCGCCAGGGTCCGTGGGGCCGCTCGTCCTCGTGCCGACGATGGGGGCCTTGCATGCCGGCCATCTTTCCCTCATCCGCAAGGCGCGCAAGCTTGCCGGCCCGAAGGGGAGGGTGGCTGTCAGCATTTTTGTCAATCCGACGCAATTTGGGCCGAAGGAGGATTTCTCGCGGTATCCAAGGCCCTTCGCAAGAGATTGCCGCCTCTGTCGCGACGCGGGGGTCGATATCGTGTTCCAGCCATCCCCTCAGGAGATGTACCCGGAGCGGTATTCGACTTACGTGAACGAGGAACTGGTTTCGCTACCGCTGTGCGGGAAATCGAGGCCGGGGCATTTCCGCGGGGTCTGCACCGTGGTCCTGAAGCTCTTCAATATTGTCGGCCCCGATATCGCGGTTTTCGGGATGAAGGATTACCAGCAGGTCGCGGTCATTCGGCGCATGACGCGGGACCTGAATGTCCCGGTGCGCATTGTCGCGGCGCCAACGGTGCGTGAGCCCGACGGCCTCGCGCTGAGCAGTCGCAACGCCTACCTGAGCGCGGAGGCCCGGGCGCAGGCTCCGGTGATCCGGCGCGCGCTGCTCCTCGCGCACGACGCCAGGACCGTCAAAACGGCGGCGCTG
>Ga0326727_10024481_pt1 | contig 11410 bp, 10 predicted proteins | sample MB2enrmetagenome_FD_207643 | JGI IMG/M metagenome (GOLD analysis project Ga0326727, IMG submission 207643) | Lab enriched peat soil microbial communities from McLean, Ithaca, NY, United States - MB29MY | ecosystem: Environmental > Terrestrial > Soil > Wetlands > Peat | place: USA: New York... | reverse complement strand
ACCTCGTGCGAACCGCAGCCGATGGAAAATCCCTCAAGCTCCGACGCAAGCGCGCCGCATGGGCAACCCATTACCTAAACCAGATACTAACCCCTCAAACCGGGTGAAAATTGGATTCGTGGCCCTGCTGCGCACCCCCGGGGCAATCGCATATCGGGGCAATCGCTTTTGGAATTCCTGGCAAAAGCGGTTGCGGCCGCGCCAAACAGTGAACCGCCGAGACGCCAAGAACCGCCAAGAGACCCAGGCGCCAAGAGACCCAGGCGCCAAGAAATTCGGGGCGTGGCTTGGCGTGTTCTTGGCGTCTTGGCGGTGGAATCCAGCACCGATCACGAAGTCCGCAGCCGTGTGGCCTCGATTGGTCGGTGTCGGGTCGAAAAATCGGTCAACCAAATGCCAAATGCGCTTCCTCTGGGCGCACCGGTGTGCGCACCCCCGGGGGGCCGCCCCCGCGATGCGCCACGGGCGTGGGCCGCCCGCCTAGAGCAGCGCAACGCCAACCGCGGCGTTGATCGCGCTTTTCAACGCCGCCAGCACCGCGTTGACAATCGTCTGCGCCGCCAACTCGCTGAGTTCCACCATCGCCAGCGCCTCGGTCCGTACCCGGTCAAACTGGCTCGACAGATCGTCCCGCGCCTGGTCATCGCCAATGGCACCGTCGATGCGGTCCTGTGTGATCGCCGCCACCTGCACAACGATCGCGTCGAGGTTCGGCTTCACCAGCGTCTCGAAATCGCCCGCCAGCGCCGCGCCCTGCGCCCGCGCGCTGGTCACGCCCGCCGCCAGGGCCTTGGTTGCCGCCGCCTCCAGATCATTCAGCAGAGCCATGGCCTCGCCTCCTTGCCGCCGGCCCAACCATCGGCCCGACCATTGCGGCGGGGCGCGGCGGATTGCGTTCGGGTTTGATCGTCCATTCAGTTCGTTGCCGCGGCCGCCTTGCGGGTTTCGATATAGACGATCGCCTGCAACGTCGTCAGCAGCGCCGCCACGGCGCGGCCATGACCGGCCTCAGCCGCGAGCGTCGGGGTCTGCGGCTGCGCGGCGAACTCGGCATCGCAACTCCGGTCCACCTCGCGCTGGACCGCCGCGTTCGGCGCGGCATCGGGCTTCGCCGCGGCGGTGCGATTCTGCGCCAGGTTGGTGAAATAGCTGTCCGGAACCCAGCCGACCCGGCAATATTTCAGCGCCCGCGCGACGTCGTCGATCCCGGAGGCGATATCGGCGACAAGCTGCGCCTCGCACCCCTGTTGCGGCGATGTTGGGCCGGTGGTCGGCGGGGCGGCGGCGTTCAGCGCCGCCGGGACATGTTGTTGGATCCCACGTGACATTTCTTGCAGCATCTGGCCGCAATGCGCCAGGCCGGGATCGTTGCTGATCGCCAAGGTCAGCATCGCATCGGCCTCGCCGCGCCACTTGTTCAACGCCGCGGTAACCTCGGGATTGCGTGGATCGGCGGCGATGGTGCCGGCGGCGGTGCGCATCGTCAGGTCCCAGGTGCCGACCTCGGCCTGCATCGCCGAGGCCTTCTGCTTGAGGTCGGCGCTGTACGGCGCGACCAGGTGCACGCTGCACGCCGCAAGCGTCAGCGTGACGATCGCGATCCCGACCGTGCGGCCGGGCCGCCTTGGCAGCCCCATCTCGCCTTTCCTCCCGCCGCAGCGTTGCCGCGCGCGCCCGATATGACGCCAGTGCGTTCGGTTCGGTCAACCGGAGCGGGGCCGAAACGCTGCTGCCGGCAGCCGGTCGGGTTGACCGCGCGCACGCTGGCGCGCCACCTGTCACCAACCGCGCGCCTCAAAGGGCCGGCTCCACGGCGGGCGCCTCGCGGTGTGCCGCGCCGCCCACCACCACCGGGTCCACCAGCCGCGGTGATTCCATTTTGGGTGGGCGTTGGCGGGCGATGATGGCGATCGCCGTGGCGCGGCGCTGCTGCGCTTCGCGGATGGCCATGTGGTCATCCTGCACTTTCGCCAACAACAGGCCGTCCGGCGGCAGCACGATGGCGCCCGGTGGCAACGGCTCGAGACCGCCTCCCGGCTGGGTGGCACGCCGCCAGTCCGGGCCCGTGTAGCTCGGCGACACGATGAACGGCCGCTGCTTGGTCACTGCGCTGATCACCCGCTCGACGATGCGGGCGCGGGAGATCGGCTTGACCAGGAAGTCCGTGGCGCCGGCCTTGCGCGCCTCGAGGACATACTCGGTGCCACCATTGGCGGTCAGCAGGATCATCGGCAGCATCGGGTCTCGCGAATCCGGGCCCGCGCGCACGCTGCGGATCAGATCCAGACCGCTTTCACCCGGCATCTGCCAGTCGGTGAACACCAGGTCCGGCGGGTTGCGCCTGATCATCTCCAGCGCTGCGGCGGCGCTGTCGGCGAAATCCGCATTCGGCCACTCGGTGCTGCGCAACAGCTCTCGCAGCATCAGTCTGGTGTTTGGCGCGTCATCGACAAACAGCAGTTTCAGCCGACCATAATTCACTCTCGACATGGCTAGGCCTCGACCTGGGATAGACTATGGGCAATCAGGGCGGCAACCGAGCGTTGCAGCAGCGGCCGCAGCTCCGGGGCGATCCGTGCCGCCTCGGCGGGCGAGGCGGTCTGGAGCTGGTGCGCAAGATTGCCCAGCATCGCCGCTCCGGTGTTCCACGCGATGCCCTTCAGCGTGTGGGCGGAGCGGGCCGGGCTCTGCGCCGCCTCGATCGCCGCGACGATGCGGTCGATCTCGATAGTCGCGGCGTCGGTGAACGAGGCGATGATCCGCCGCCACGACTCGGGGCTCAACGCGTCGGAGAGCTCCGCCATCTGTTCGGGGTCGAGCAGCGCCGCCGATGCCGCGCCTGGGTGCGCCCCGATCGGAGTCGCCGCCGGCGCGATCGCCAAACGCGCGCCCAAGCTCGCACCCAAACTCGCGCCCAAGCTCGCACCCAAACTCGCGCCCAAACTCGCGCCCGAGGTCGCACCTGGGGTTGCACCCGAGATCGCACCTGGGGGCGCGCCCTGGGGCTCCGCCGGACGATCCAGCACCCGGGCCATTTCGCCCAGCAGCGGCCGCAGGCGGACCGGCTTGCTGACAAACCCGTCCATGCCGAATGCAAGGCATTCGCCGCGCGAACTGTTCGACGCATGCGCGGTCAGGCCGATCACCTTCACCGCATTGAACGGCGCCGGCAACGCGCGGATGTGCCGCGTGGCGGTCAGGCCGTCCATCTGCGGCATCTGCACGTCCATCAGCACCACGTCGAACCGCCGTTCGCCGGGTGAACCGACCGCGGCAATCGCCGCCGGGCCGCTGTCGACGGTGGTGACGCTGTGGCCGGCGCGCGTCAGCAGGCCCAGCGCCACCTGCTGATTGACCTCGTTGTCATCGACGACCAGGACGCGCAGCGGCGGCAAGCGGGCCGCAGCCGCATCGATCCGGCTGGCGCCCGTTTCGCCGTGCAGCATCGCCGCATCGCCGGGACCGGCGGCAATCGTGAACCGGAACACGCTGCCCTTGCCCAGGACGCTGGTGATCGAGACACCACCGCCGAGCAGCTCGCACAGGCGCTTGCTGATCGCGAGGCCCAGGCCGGTGCCTCCATAGGTCCGGGTGATCGAACTGTCCGCCTGGGTGAAATGGTGAAACAGCGTGGGGATGATCTCCGACCTGATGCCGATGCCGGTATCCTCGACCTCGAATTCGAGCAGGAATTTCCCACCGGGCAGCACCGGGCCGCGCTGGGCACGCACGCTCACCTCGCCGGACGGGGTGAATTTTATCGCGTTGCCGACCAGGTTGAGCAGGATCTGCCGCAGGCGCGTTGGATCGGTCGCCACCACATCCGGCACCGACGGGCCGATATGCATTGAAAGCGCCACGCCCTTGGCCTCGGCCCTGGCGCGCAACAGGTCGACGACGCTGGTGACGACCCGCCCCGGCGCACAATTCTCCTCAGCGACAACGATCTTGCCCGCCTCGAGCTTGGAGAAATCCAGAATGTCGTCGAGCAGCACCAGCAGGTCTTCCGCCGATTGCCGCGCCGTTGCAGCCTGATGAAGGGTCTCCGGCGCCATGTTGTCGCCGCCCTCCAGCAGCGCCAGCATGCCCAGCACGCCATTCATCGGGGTGCGGATCTCGTGGCTGATCGTGGCGAGAAACTCACTTTTCATCCGGTTGGCGTGTTCGGCGATTTCGCGCGCCCGGTCCTGCACGCGCGCCTGCCAGGCGACCAGCATGGCCATCATCAGCAGCATGGCGGTGGCCGCGGTGGCGACGATGATGTACTCCCGCCGCAGCGCGATTGTGTCGGCCAGAAATTCGGCCTCGTCGAAGCCCGCGAGCACCACCAGCGGATAACCGGCCACGCTGCGATAGCTCAGCAGCCGCCGGACACCATCCACCGGGCTGGTGTCAATGAGGAATCCTTCCGACGCCTTGGCGGCAGCCTGGAACGCCAGGGTGTTGGACACGTCGCGGCCGATGATCCTGTCGTCCAGTCCCGATCTGGCGCGCAGGATGCCGTCGCGCCCGACCATCGCGACCAGGCCATGCCGGCCGACATCCAGGTCGTCGAATGAGTGGCTGAAGTAGAACGGATCCAGCGAGGCCACCATGATGCCGGCAAAGCTGCCGTCCGGCGCGGTGATGCGGCGGGAAAGCTGCAGCGACCACTTGCCGGAGGCTCGCCCAAACACCGGGCGGCTGATGAACAGCCCGCTGATCTTGCCCTGCTGGTGCACCAGAAAATGCTCGCGATCCGCCAGGTTGACCCCGGCGACCGGCCCGTCGACGCTGGTCTCGATCAGGTCCCCCGCGGCGTTGGTGTAGGCGAGCTGCAGCAGCAGGTTTGACCCGGCGGTGGCGTTCTTCAGCACGTCCGCCAGTTTCGGATGATCCGGGCCGAGACGCCCGAGATCGAACGCCAGAAAGCCGAGGATGCGGTCCGTGTCGGCGATCGCCCTGGTGGCCTGTTCCGCGATGATATGCGTCAGGTTGCCGGTATCGCGTTGCGCGCGGGCGAGCACCTGCTGCTGATCGCGCCGCGACTGCCCGACGACCACAAGCCAGACCGCTGCCGCCAACAGCGCGGCCCCGACCCAAACGATGGCCAGCAGGAATCGCGCGCGCGGACTGCGAGGCATGGTGGTTGCCAGTCCCCTTACGGCTCAGCCTCCCTGGCGGTGAGCCGACGTTCCTGTGACCCGGCCGGGCGTTGTGATGTCGAAACGTCCGGGTCGGGCGTCAGGCTAGACCTGGATGGTTACCAACCGATGAATGAAGCGGCGTGGTATACCTCGCGCTCTGGGAGAGCAGCGTAGTACACCTCTCCCTCTGGGAGAGGTCGGAGCGCGTCGCGCGCCGGGTGAGGGACTTGCCGCGCACCCAATCGTTCACATGCGGCGCCGTATCCTAGCCCGCGGCTCTCTCCAGCTGAGAGGGGTGACGCGTCACCCCTGGCGCCAGCCACTCCCTCGCATCATCCCCACGCGGAAGGGCAACGCGAAAATGCCCCCGGGTCAGCTCGTTCCGTCGCTGTCGCTGCCCGACCCACCCAGGAAGCCGCCGAGAATGCCGCCCGCCACGGCTGTCGGCATGGTGGCCCCGACAGTGACCGAAGGCGACGTCGTGCCGCCCTGGCTCGGCAAGTAGCGCGCCAGTTCCTCGGCGAGATTCATGATCGGCATGCTCTGCAACGCCACGTGGCCTGGGCCGGTCAGCGTCGCGAGGAAAAGGCCCTCGCCGCCGAACAGGATATTCTTGAAGCCGGGCACAAGTTGGATATCGAACTGAATGGTCGGGTCCATCACGCCGACATGGCCTGCATGCACCAGCAACCGTTCGCCCGGGGCAAGATCGCGCTCCACGACTTCGCCGGCCAGGTCGAGGAACACCGTGCCAGGCCCAGTGACTTTCTGCAGGATGAAGCCCTGACCGCCGAAAAACCCGGCGCCGATCCGCTTCTGCCAGGCGATCTCGAACGCCACCGATTTCTCGGCGCAGAGGAAGGTTTCCTTGCGGCAGATCAGCGACTGCCCGGGGGCAAGCGGGACGGCCAGGATCGTGCCGGGAAACCGCGGCGCGAAGGCGACGTGGCCGTTCCCGCGCGCGGTGAAATCCGTCACGAACAGGCTGCCGCCACTGAAGCTGCGCTTGAGGCCAGCGAAAAATCCACCGCCGGTGTTGGTGTTCATCTCGACCGCGTCGTTCATCCAGCACATGCAGTTGGTCTGGCTGTAGACGATCTCGCCGGGATCCAGGTCGACCGCGACCGTCTGCATCACGGTTCCCGAGATCTCATAACGCATGGGCTGGTCCCTCCCCGGTCATTGGCAGGCGATACACGATCGGAACTTCCGCCCGACGCGCCGGCATCGAACAGGCGTGGTTTTCCGTTTGGGGGCGCATGAGCCTGCAGCACGTTGCTGGCGGCGCCGTCGCTCGTGGCAGCGATTTCCACCCAGATCCGTATTCTGGGCCGCGGGCGAAGCGCTGGGCAAGGGGCAATCCGGATCGGCGGCTGAAGGCGAGCCGTCAGAGGCAGTCGCGGGAGTGGCCGGGGCCGAAAACCCGCAGGACCCGTTTGTCACCGGCGGTCTCGTCGCGGCCAGTGTCAGGGATCACACGGTACAACGCCCGGTGGCCGCCGTCGCAGGGCAGCTCGCGCACACCAGGATACTGGCCGACCGGGTCAGGGGATTCGCATTTTGAATTTTGTCGATAGATTTTTTCGAGTCGGCACCGACCGATCGCGACGCGGCCGCTACCGAGTTCGTGATGGGCGCTCGAATTAACCGCCAAGATGCCAAGAACACGCCAAGCTTGGTGGCGTCTTGCGTCGTGGTGGCGCCTTGGCGGTTCACTATGTGGCGCGGCCACAAACTGCGGATGTCAACGATCCAAATGCGATTGCCCGACCCATCGGGCAGCGGCATGGGCGCGGCTTCAACCGGCGGATGGCCGTGCACGCGTCAGCGGATCAGCGGCCGGAGTAGGGAACGGGCAACTCGTGGTCGGTACCGATGCTGTCGATCCAGGCCTTTACCTTGGCCGAGTCGACCAAACGCCCCGCCGCGATCGAAGCGCGCGCACACGCCATGCCTTCAGCTTCCCAGGCAAGGCGACGTTGCCGCTCGGCCTCAGATTCCGGGTCGACGGCGGAGGCGCTGTCGTTCGGGCGCGGGGCAGTGCCCATGCCCTGCAATATAGTCCCGATCGTGCGCCACTGCCAGCGCGCAGGCCAGACGCCAGGCTCGTATTGGCATCGCCATACCGCCGCGCAGCCGACACGATATCGCGCCCTGGTCTGGAAAGCCTCGTTGCATCTGCCGTCCGATTGTCCGTCGGCATACCATCCGATCACCCGCCTTGCGCCTGCTCCGGCGGCACCCGCATCGACTCCGCCTCGCGCTTCAACCGGCGGAAGCTCCGCACGCTGAACGGCAACATGCCGACATAGATCAAGCCGCCGGCAGCCAGCGCCGCCCACGGGTCGGCCACCAGCACCGCCGCAAACACCCCAACGCCGAGGAATGTCGGCAGCACATACTCCGCCGGCATCTTGAAATTCTTGAAGCTCCACACTGGCAGCGTGGAGACCAGCAACAGCGCGACGCCGACCAGCACCGCGGCGCACACCAGCGGATGCGTCACCACCGTCAGCAGCCGGTCCCAGCCGAGCGAGCGGGCCTCCAACCCGAGGAACAGCGGGAACAGCACGAGGCCGGCGCCCGCGGGAGCCGGCACGCCGGTGAAGAAGTTGTAGATGTAGGCGGGGCCCGGCGCGTTATCCAACGCGGCGTTGAAGCGTGCCAGGCGCAGCGCCATGCACACCGCGAACATCATGCACGGAATGAAACCGAATGCGCCGGCCCGATCGAGCGACCACAAATATAGGATGAACGCCGGCGCCACGCCGAAACACAGGAAGTCGGCGAGGCTGTCGAACTCGGCGCCAAATCGCGAGGTCGCCTTCAGCAGCCGCGCCAGCCGCCCGTCCAACCCATCGATGCCGGCCGCAACGATGATCGCGACGGCCGCCGCGCCGAAGCGCCCGTCCAGCGCGTAGCGCATGCCGGTCAGCCCGGCACACAAGCCGATCAGCGTCATGATGTTCGGCACCAGCCGGTTGAACGACGGTCCCTTGAACCGCGGCCGAGGCCGTGGGCGGCGCCGCCGGTTCAGCAGGCGCATCGGCGAGACGCGTTCGTCCGGCTCCCGCCCGGGTTGAAACGCGCCGCTCATGGCGCCAATCCCCCGGGCGCCAATCCTGGGGGCGCCAATCCCCCGGGCGGCAATCCTGGGGCCGTTCCCGTGGGGGCCGTTCCCGCGGGTGCCATTCCTGTGGGTGCCATTCCCGTGGGTGCCAGGCCTGGCGATGCCAGCGCCGCGATGACCGTTTCACCACCGATCATGGTTTGGCCCTCCTCCACCAGCGGCCGCACCCCCTCGGGCAGGTAGAGGTCGGTGCGGCTGCCGAACCGGATGATGCCAAATCGGGCGCCGGCCCGCACCGCGTCGCCCTCCCGCAGATCGCAGACAATACGCCGCGCGATCAGCCCGGCGATCTGCACCACCGCGATCTCCTGCCCGTCCGGCAGGCGGATGGCGATCGCGTTGCGCTCGTTCTCCTCCGCCGCCTTGTCCGCCGCCGCACTGACGAAGGCACCATGGCGGTAGGCAATGCGGCTGACCGTGCCGTTCGCCGGCACCCGGTTCACGTGCACATCCAGCACCGAGAGGAAGATGCCGACCCGCCAGCGGGGCGTCGGGCCGAGGCCGAGCTCGCCCGGCGGCAGCGCCGGACCGACCGCCACCACGCGGCCATCAGCCGGGGCGAGGAACAGGCCGGGGCGCGCCGGGGCCACCCGCTCCGGGTCGCGAAAGAAATACAGGCAGAACAGCGTGAAGATCAGCCCCAGCCATGACAGCCAGGCGCTGACGATAAGGCCGACCACCAGCGCCACCAGTCCCGCCACGATGAACGGGCGCCCCGCAGGATGTGGCGGCGCAACCACGAGGCGGAAGGTTTCGGCGATATCCATGCCGGCGTTTATGGATGCTTCACTTTCTGGGGACAAGCTGCGGTGCCGACCGGTGCACGATCGGGCAGGGCCAGGGACCGGCGTTAACCGGCGTTATGAGGGACCGGCATTGTGACGGCCGGCTTTGCCGGACCGGCGTGGCGAGGGGTCGTTACCTTCGATCAGTACCAGACAGCAGGAGCTGCACATGAGCCTGGACGATAAGCACCTGACCTTGGGCCCGTTCCGCGTCGACGCCGCGGGCACGCTGGAGGCGATAACCGCCAGTCCCGCTCCCGGCTTCAGTTGCCACTGGCGCGATCGCCATGTCTACGCCAAGCTGCTGCCAGGCCAGCCTGCGGGCGGCGCGTCGTTCGACTGGCGGCTGCACCTGCAGACACCGCTCGGCCGGGTCCCGAGCACGGCTCGCCCGGCGAACCAGGGGCGGCGCGAAGCCAGCTTCCAACTGCTGCGCGCGCTGCCCGCCACAGTGCCGCAAGGTTGGCGCATCGGTCTGGCGGCGGACCACCGGGTGCTGCTGGAGGTGGAGCGGCACATTCCGCTGCCGATCACGGCGACCACGTTGGTCACCGAAATGACCTGCTTCCTGCTGACGTTGGCGCCCTATCTCGACTTGCTGGAGGAGACCGGCATGACCCGGCCGTCCGCGTCAGCCGCCACGCCCGCCGGCAACGTGAACACCTGACCCGGATAGATCAGGTCCGGGTTGCGGATCTGATCGCGGTTGGCCTGGAAGATGACGGTGTAGCGCAGGCCTTCGCCATAGGCCCGGTAGGCGATGCGCCACAGGCTCGCGCCGGGCTGCACGACGATGCGATCCGCGGTCAGGTCGCCGGCGCGCACGCTCTCACGGCGGAACGGCAGCGCCACGCGCGCGGTCACCTTGCCGTCGGAGCCGATCTGGTCGAGCCGCAACTGATGGTTCCCCTCGGTCACCACGGCCCCGGGTGCCGCGCTCCAAGCGCCATCCTTGCCGCTGCGGACTTCGCCGATCGGCCTGTTGTCGGCGTACAGCCGCACGGTCGTGTCGGGCGGTGCGGTCCCTGACAGCCGCAGGTCGCCTTCCACGTCATAGTCCAACGCACCAAGGCCGAGCTGTCGGGACCTCAAGGTCGCCCCGTCGGGGGGCGCCGGCGCCCCCGGCCCCGGCGTTGAGAGCGCCTGCGCTGGGGAGCCGGGCGCTGGGGAGCCGGGCGCTGGGGAGCCGGGCGCTGGTAAGCCGGGCCCTGGGGAGCTGGGCCCTGAGGAGCCAGGCGTCGGCGGCGCTTGCAGCAGGCGCGGCGGCAGTTGCGGCGTGGTCAGCACCGCAAGCGGCGGCAGCGGTCCGGCCGCTCCTGGCACCTGCCCCGGTACCGTCATCAGCACCGAGCCGGCGCTGGCAAGCTCGCGACCCTCGACTGTGTGTTCGCGCAACGTCAGCACATGCGGCCCAGGGGGCAACGGTTGGGCCAGGATCAGCGCCCACGCGCCCTGGCCATCCGCGGTGGTGCGTCCGACCTCGATGCCGTCGGCGCGTACCGACAGGTCCGCCCCCGGCGCGCTGCGCCCGGCGATGATGGCGCCGCCCTGCGGTCCGATCCGCACGATGTCGAAGCTTGGCGGGACAGGGGCGGAGGGTCCCCGCGCCTGCCGGCCCGCAGTCGCCGCCGCCGCGCCACCCGACCCGGCAACCGTCGACCCGGGCGACGCCGGTGGCGCCATTGCAGGCGCCGCCAGGTTGGATGCGGCGATGGTGGGCGCGGCAGTTGGGTTGGCGGCGGTTGGGTTGGCGGCGGCTGGGTTGGTGGCGGTTGGGTTGGTGGCGGTTGGATTGGTGGCGGTTGGGTTGGTAGCGGGGGCGGGGTTTGCCAAGGCGGTCGAGGCCGTTGTCGGCGTGGTCGACGCGGGGGCGGCGGCTGTCGCTCCGGCGGTATTGGGCGACGCCAGCGTTGGCGACGTTATCGTGGGCGCACCGGCGGCGCCAGTCGTACCCGGCGCCGCCGCCGGGGCGGCAGGCTGACCAGCATCCAGTCCGGGCGGTGTCGAGGGCGCCTTCGGAGTCAGTTGTGCAGTCGTGATCTCGGAGGTCGACGCGCCGAAGGGGAACATCTGCCATACGAACATGCCGAGGCTGCCCACAGCGATCAACGCCAGCAGCCCCAGTACAACGCCGCGGGTGGCGCTTGATCGCTCAGCCGAAGGCGGTTGGTCGGACATAGGGCACAACCTAGCGCGAATTTGTCACACTGTCGCGCCATTATACCGATCGCGCTACGAGGGCCGTGCCGAGACGGGCGGTGCCGTTCCGCTTGTCGCCGCCGAGCCAGCCCTTTTTGGTCATGCCAAACCTTGTTGGTCGAACCCTTATTGGTCATGCCAACCGAGGCTGTGAAGGCACCGGCGGACGG
>Ga0326727_10024480_pt1 | contig 11411 bp, 15 predicted proteins | sample MB2enrmetagenome_FD_207643 | JGI IMG/M metagenome (GOLD analysis project Ga0326727, IMG submission 207643) | Lab enriched peat soil microbial communities from McLean, Ithaca, NY, United States - MB29MY | ecosystem: Environmental > Terrestrial > Soil > Wetlands > Peat | place: USA: New York... | reverse complement strand
CTTCTTCCGCCTTTTTCGACGCGAGTTGTTCCCTGGTCTTCTTAAGGTCGCTTTCCAATTTGCCCAGGCCCGCCTCGTTCGCTTTGGCTTCCGCAACCTTGGCGTCAGAAGCCAGCCGTTTCTTCTCGATGTCGTAGAATTTGCGCTGGTAATTCTTCCATGTGCGATCGCCATGCAGAGCCAACCAAGAGGCGTAGCCACCGGAGTAATCCACCCAGATCATCAACCCCAGGCTGAACAGAAACACGAAGCCACTGAGGAAAAACCACCAGTGCAAGCGCGGGATATTGTACTCGTGGAGGGTCTCGGGTTGGTTTCTCATCGGCTCAGAACTTGATCCACGGGGTATCCACGAAATATTTCAGGTTCATCGTCCAGCGCAACACCATTTTCAGCGGCAGCGTGAACATCGTCAGAAACAGGCCGACGAGGACACTGTACCGCGCGAAATCCATCGACGCGTAGAACTTTTTCAGCAGCGTCTTCGCCAGAACGCCCGGCAGGGCCAGGAAGTAGAACGCGAGGAACAGGATACCGGCAAACTCCCGCTTGCACGCGTGTCCGACCTCGACGAGGAAGAGCTTGATTGATGTCCAGTCAGGCGGGATCAACTGCGGCACCTTGTTGACCACGTTTGGCAAACCCTGATTGAACCATTCAATATGGGTCGTGTGGTAGATCTTCTGGAACCAGACCACCCACACGTAATCGGAAAGATTAACGTTGTTCAGCGCGACCACCTTGTGCGGATCCCAAAACTCAAATGGCCCGAAGAAGTTCCACCCCGGGCCTCGCAGGAAAGTGCCGGTGATGATCATGAACACCCACAACGCCAGGTAGCCGAACAGGAAAATCCCAATCGAGAACTTGCGCTCCGCAAACGTGAAGTAGCCGTTGCCCTTCGGATTGACGTCGATATACGGAATCGCCATCAACCCGACCACAATGATGCTCGGCAGGACAACTCCCGCGTACCACGGATCGTAATAGACCAGCATTTCCTGCAAGCCGAGGAAATACCACGGCGCTTTCGACGGATTCGGCGTGGCGGCGGGGTTGGCGGGTTGTTCGAGCGGCGCGCGGAGGTAAATCGCCCAGAAAATCAGCACGAACGAGCAAATGATCAACGCAATGAACTCAATGTACAGCAAGTCGGGCCAGACCCACGTTTTTTGGTTCGAGCTTTCCTTCTCGTCCGGCGGCAGCTTCTGTTCGGCGCGCCGGTCGTTATTAACCGCCTGCGCCATGGCCAGCCACAGCACAAACGTGGAGACGAACAGCATCGCCGTGATCGGCACGTTGTCCGGCTTGCCGACGATGAGATAGAAGTTCGGGTCCTTCATCCCCCAAATGACTGCGCCGGCCTCGATGATAATTACCAGGACGCCGATCCACCAGTTGAACACGTGCCGGCGGAACCGGAGCATCAACAGGAGCCCGCCCGTCGCCAGGACAAAGCTGAGCTTGGGGCTGGCCATAATATTGGCCAGCGCCTTGAACGCCTCGAATAAGATACTATGACTTGCCGCTGCTTGTTCCATTGGAAAACCTTGCCCGCTCCCGCGTTAGCGTTTAGAGCGGGCCGGAGACGCCGCCGTCCTTGCGAATGCGCCAGAAATGCACCGCCATCAACACCGCTGCAATCAGCGGAATGCCGATGCAATGCAACACGTAAAACCGCAGTAACGTCGTGCCGCCCAGTTCCTTGGCGCCAATCAGGAAAAATCGCGCGTCATCGCCCGGATGCACCAGTGGCACGCCGCCAATCTGCAAAAAGTCCGCGAACGGTCCACCCGCGCCGACCAACGGCGTCGCTTTCGCCATGTTCGAGCCCACGGTGATCGCCCAAATCGCCAGTTGGTCCCACGGAAGCAGGTAGCCTGTGAACGACAGCAGGAACGTGAGCACCAACAACAACACGCCGATGCACCAGTTGAACTCGCGGGGTGGTTTGTAACTGCCCGTCATGAATACGCGGAACATGTGCACCATGACCATGATGACCATCGCGTGCGCGCTCCAGCGGTGCAGCTCGCGCATGATGCCGAACGGCACCTGCGAGCGAAGATCCAGCATGTCCACGTACGCGCCCTCGACAGTGGGCCGATAGTAAAACATCAACAACACGCCCGTCAGCGTCAGCACCAGAAACAGGAAAAAGCTCAACCCGCCCGCGCACCACGTGTAGCGCAGTTTCACGCCGCTGGTGCGCACCTTTGTCGGGTGCAAATGCAGGAACACGTTGCCCAGCACGATGAGCACGCGTTTGCGGTCGGTATTGGGGATGCCGACGCGAAAAATGGATTTCTTGATCTGCGAATCCAAAACCGAGTTTTTGAGTTTGTCTAACATGGTCGTTACACCGCGATGAAGGAGCGGGGATCGTCAAACTCGCCCTTTTCCCAAAAGAACAACCGCCCCTGGTTCACGACAATCTGACCGTCGTCGGCCAGAGAAACCTCATAGCGCCGCATTGGAAATGGCGCCGGGCCCTCAAAATTAATTCCGTCGATGGTGTACCCGCTTCCGTGACAGGGGCATTTGAACTTGTGTTCACTGTCCATCCAGTTGGGCGTGCAACCCAGATGGGTGCACACGGCCTGGATGCAGAACACCTTGTGATCGTGGTTCACGATCCAGCAGCGGTGCGCCGCTTTGAACGACTCGTCCACGGTATTGGGGGCGAAATTGGCCGCCGGGCCCACCTTGAATACATCGATCTTCGTGAAATCGACGCGCGGCACCATGAACGCAAAGAGCGCGGCCATACCGCCGCCCATCGCCGCGGCAAACGTCGCCCACGCGAGCACGAGGCTCACGAAGAACTGACGCCGAGGCATGGGTTTGCCTTCGGGGTCGAGAACCCCTTTCGCTTTCAATCGGCGAACCGCCTCTTCACGCGGACTCAACGCCTGCCCCTGTTGGGGTCTGTCCGCACCAACTACTTTCAATTCAGCCATAACTATTTGTGATTCAATCCATTGAGCTGCTGAATCGCAGCGTTTCGCACCTGCAAATCCGATTCGCTGGTGCTCATTTTTCCCAATAGTGGACGGGCTTTCGTTGGATCCAACTTCGCCACCCAGACCACTGCGGCCACCCGGTACCGCTGGATGTTCTCCTCCAGCGGGCGACCCTCCCGGGGCATCAATTCAGTAACACGGTCTACGTATTCCTTGTCAAGCAACCTCGTCAACACGTCCCACGCGGCCGGGCTTCCTTTGTTTGCCAACCCAAACGCCGCATTCCACTTCACCAACTCGTCGGGGTCGTTCAACGACGCCTCCAACACATGGCGCGCGTCCGGAGTGTTCATGGAGCCGAGAACGTATACGGCCATCAAGCGGACGGACGATTCATCGCTGCGCGTCAGATTGATGATTCGCAACGCCGAACCTTCATCCCCGATCCGTCCGAGCGCCCACACGCAATTCTTCACGGTTTCGGCGTCCCCATCATCGAGACCGTCCCGCAACGCCGTGACCGCCCCGCGATCCCCCAACAACCCGAGCACCAGCGCCAGATACCGTCGTGTCCGCGGGTCCTGTCCCTTGGACTCGTTGAAGACCCGGAGAATGTCCGTGACGGCGCGTGGATTCTTCGCCAGAAACTGGTCGCGATCCGCGCTGATCTGCGCGGTCACATCGAAAATTCCCTGCCACCGCTTGGAGTCCTGGATGTAATTCAGGAGATACTGCGCCTGCTGGGTGCGTTGCTCGCCCGAACTGGCGCGCAACGCGTTCAGATAATCATCCAGACCCTTTCGCTCGGTCGTCAGCCAGATAAACAGGCCCGCCAGCGCGACGCAAAACAGCACCACCGCCAGTGGAATCACGACCAACTGCACGGTCAGCGTTGCCAGCTTGGACTTCTCGTCCGGCAATTCCACCATACCGGGCGACGATGCTTCCACTGGCTGCTTCGCGTCACTCATTTGAAAGAACTAATGCTTTTCCAACTGGGACGGCAACATCGCCGCCCGGTGGGTCGGGGCATTCGGCACGATGATCGCGTCCTTGTCGCACACGATCTCACACAGCCGGCACGCCACGCATTCTTCCGCCACCACTTCCGCCACTCTGTAATGACCCGCGCCTGTATGGGTGGGGTCTTCCTTCATGTAAATGCAATCGAACGGGCAAATATCCACGCAGAACTCGCAGCCAGTGCAGTCGTCCACGATGACCTTGGCTTTCGGGATCTGGCTGGGTTTGATGCGGGTGACGAGGTTTCCGTACTGGTCCTGGATGCAGGAAACGGGGCAATAAATCGCGCACACCCCGCAGTCGATGCAGCCCTCGGGGTGAATCACGTATAACTCCTTCGACTTGCCGCTGATCGTGTCGACGGGACATTTCAGCTCGCAGACAGTACAGCCAATGCAAGTGTCTGTAATGAAATACGCCATGCCTTTTCTGCTCTCTTGTGCGTGCGACCCTATGCGACCCACTTTGAGAAAATTTTCACAAGGAATATACCAGCCGCGCCCCAAAGTGCAACTGCTTTTCTGGCGGGAAAACCAGGTCAAATCCAGAACAAGAGAGGTCAAGCGGAGAGGCGGATCAGGAGGCCACTGCGACGCGGAGAAAGGATTCGAGCAGCCCTCTTGCCGCCCTCTACGGCGTGATGGCGAACCGATAAAACCCCTGCGGCCCGACGGCCCCGCCGGAGTTCGTCAGCGTCAGGAGACCGCCTACCGACCACCCCTTACAAATCTGCCATCCTTCCACAGTCCTTCTTCGACCTTGCCGTCTGGATACGTCATCTGGCCGGTACCATCCATTTTGCCGTCATGGAACTGACCAACATACTTCCGACCATCAGGGTATTTCATGGAGCCGTTGCCATCGGGCAGGTCGGTTCCGCCATCGACAATCTTCCAGTCCCCCTTGTATTCCCGACCATCTTTCCACGTAATGGTTCCACCACACTTGGTTCCGTCGTAATTCCAAGTCCCCATCTCTCTTGTACCGTCAGGGCTTATGTCGATTCCGCTAACCCTGTATTGTTCGCCGTCTCTCCACTCGCCATATTGGACTGACCCACCCGGCATAGTGAGCGTCCCCTGACCGTTGGGTTGGTTGTTCCTGAACTCTCCGACATACGTCCCCCCATCCTGATACGTTACCGACCCCTGACCATCCGGCTGACCTGCCCCTCCCTCAAGGGTTGCCATCCGATGCTCAACGGAAGTTGCACCGCCATCGAGCGGAGTCGTCTCTACCTTGAAATCAACTGCTTTTGGAAGGACGCCAATCCCGTTCGAGTCCTTCCTGTCCCAGACTGCATCAATTGTCCCATTCGTCGTCACTCCGGTCAAAACTCTCAGGATTCGGCTGGAGTTGGTTGAGATGGTCGCCTGTAAGGTGCCGTTGGAAGAACTGACCGAGAATCCCACGGTTGAAATCGTCACCTTCCATGTTGCGTTCGTTGCGGCAACAAAGGCTTGTATCGGGTAGGCAAATGGAACTCCCGTGTCCAACCCGCCGTAGGGTCCGAAAGTATCAATCACAATGGGATTAAAAACCTGAACTCGGATGGTCGGACTGCTGTATTCATCATGCCCGCAGAAGGAGTTGTCGGGATACTCGGCGAAGGCTTGCAGGGTATGCCAGCCATTGCTGACCGCACTCGTGAGCCAGTGCCCCAAGATTGGCGGGTTGGGCGGGTGTTGGTGAGGTCCCCAAATCGAACTTGAGGACTCTCCATCCAAATAGAAGTAAACGTAATCGATTTCAGCATTTGTTTGAGCGTGGAGCTCTACGGGGATTTCAACAACACCGCTGAGAACTCGGTTGCTACTGAGCCCAACAATAACAACCTCATTCGACGCCGTTGCTGGATACTCCAAGAGCGTCAAACCAAGCCCAACCGCCAAGAATGCCCCCAGCCAAATCCATCTCTTCATCCGCGCCGTTCCTCTCCCAATCATCTTCTGACTGGATCAGAACCCGAGCGACTCTCGCCGATGCGGAAGGCAGTCTAGCATTCCCGCCATGGCAAGTCGAGCCGTTTTCAGCCGCCGGATCCCCGCCCAGACAACCCAGATACCCCTTGCATTTCCCACGCCCCGACGTATAAAGAGGCTGGAGAGTCGAGCGAGGGGTTCTCTAGGGATTTTTTAGGCGAAGTACGCTATTTTCCGATGGGAAAAGGAAGGCTTGAACGTTCGGGCCTGAGTCTCGACTCTCCAACTTATTTCCGCCGCCAAAGCTGCCAACCGGTTTCTGTCGGCAGCCGACTCGACAACAGCGGGGCTTTCCGCGGGCACAAACTACGGGAGAGGCATCAAGGCCGATCTGTCTTCTCGAACCGAAACCGATCCGGATGGTAGCAATAGACGACAGGACCAATCCGTACCGCATACTCGCAAGCGTCGGGGTCTTCCATCAGGCATTCCGAGAGATCAGGAAACTGCTCCAGACACATCGTCCGACATTTTTCCGGATCGGGAAGACGCCTTCCACCGCTGACCATGTCGTCGGTCATGGCAGACCCGCTTTCTCGAAGCTTCGGCGATCCGGATGAAGACAGATGATGCTGGAGCCAAAAGTTGCGGCATACTTGCAACCGCTTGGGTCTTCCATCAGGCAATTCGAGATATCGAGAACTTTCCCGCGATACCTGGTCCGGCATATTTCCGGATCTGGAAGACGCCTCTGATTACTGACCGCGTCATTGGTCATGCCCGACGTTCCTCTCCCAGCCGTTGCCTGCCCTCGTTCAGAACCCGAGCGACTCCCGCCAATACGGGATAACAATAGCATTCCCCCCACGGCAAATCGAGCAGTTTTCCGCCGCCACTACGTCCTCGCCTCCAATGCCTCCGCCGCCAATTCCCGCCAGCCCCCTTGCGTTTTCGCCAATCAGTCCTACATTGCAGTAGAGAGTCGAGCGACCCTCTCGTCAAGTCAGGTAGAACCAGGGAGAAATACCCACCCTTGGTATCGGCTCGGAGGTTTAAAAGCGAGAGATGAGCCTCGACTCTCCCTTTGTTTTCAGCCGCCACTGCGTCCCGCCGCCCTGGTCCCGCCATTGCCTCCCCGCCCTTGCCAGACCGAACCGATTGCGTTTGACAGAAGGACGAGCCGATTTCACCATCGCCGTGGACGAAAAGTCGGGAAGAAGTGGCGCATGATGCAGGATGAGGAAGCCGACGATGAATTCATTCAAAACAATCAGATCGGTCGGGCTGGTCGGGTTAGCGATTGTGATCGCCGTGAATTTCGTCGCCTTGCTTCTGTTGAAAAAGCCTTCGGCGGAGTTTTTCTCAGACAATTGGTGGTTGGACTGGTTTCCAGCATACATTGTTTGGCTGGTCTGTAGCATTATCGGGGTTGCGGGTTGCCGGCAGAAATAGAGACGGACGCTTGCGGATGCCCAACCAGTCGCTCCGGCCATGGGGTAAACACCCCATAGCGTCCCGCCCCTTGTTTGCGTAGTTTGATCCGTCTTGTTTTGTAGCGGGCGACGATGGCGTCAAAATTGGCGTCTTCGTCAGCGAAACTATAACCTGAAAGGGAATACCACGATGGGCAAGAAATCCAAATCCGCACGGTCCGACGCCAAGAGAGCTGAAAGACACGCCGCTAAAGCCGCCCGCACCGCCTTATACGCCTCGCAGGCCAAGTCCAATAAGAGGCAAAAGAGCCAGGGCGACGGGACGGCGAAATCGTTTACCAGCCACGCAATCTCCAACTGCGGAAACCCGGGCTGCAAGCGATGCTACCCGCAGCTGATTCCGCACCTCGCCGCCTGATCCCAACGGCAAAATGAAAGCGGCGCACTCGGTTGAATGCGCCGCCCTCAGTTTTCGGACTCTTCGGTCTCCAGAACGACGGGGTTGATGGTTTGTGGGCTCGACCACTGGAACCCCTGTTCCTCTAACCCGCCCGCCGAATCTCAAAGACCGACAAACTGAAGCTGAGACAGGTCATGTTTCTTCCTGCGCGCCTTTCTTATCCGCCTTGAAGATCGCCCACAAACAAACCGCCAAGCACAACAGGAAACATGCCGTCCAATTATAAAGGCTTTCCCAATGGATGTCCTTTTGGTTGAAGCGAAAGACAAGGATGGCAAAACTGATTCCACTCCAAAATCCACATGTCACCAACTTTGCTTTGTCTTTCCTGTTTATTTACTCTCCTCGTTCGTTACATTGTCGTACGCCAAAATTGCTCCAAGTGAGCCCTTGATAGGCATTGGCAATCAATCTTCCGTAGCCGTTGTCGCAATGGTCATCAAACGTGACCACGGTTTGGGAACGGGTGGAAACGGCAGAGAAAACGAGTGCTGAGGAGAATCCAGAGACCAGCAGGAACCACCGCATCGTCATGGCAAATTCCCTTCGGTTTGACGGTGTCGATGGTACCAGAAGAGAGGAAGCAAAGCGAGAGAATTCGGAGCATCGTGAGCAGGCGGATGCTTCCCGCCGCCGTAGCCTCCTGCCGCCGTTGCACACTGCCGCCATAAGGCGGTTGAGGGAATTTCATTTACAGCGGAAGGGATATATCCAATCAATTGGATGCGGAGAACGGGGCGAGACGAAATGAACCCCATCTACAAACATGACATCACTGTAACCGCCGACATGGTCGATGGGAACGGGCACGTCAACAACGTCGCTTACGTCCAATGGATGCAGGATGCCGCCGTCCACCATGCCCAAGTATCCGGTTGTACTCAGGCGTCGTTGTCTCTGGGGGCAACATGGGTGGTGCGAACCCATCATGTCGAATATCTCCGACCAGCATTTGCCGGCGATACCATCACCGTTTTGACGTGGGTTGCCAACTTCCGAAGAGTTGGTTCATTACGCAAATACAAGATAATCCGTGCTGGCGACGAAGCGGTTGTGGCTCAAGCCGAGACCGATTGGGTGTTTGTTGATGCGACGTCCGGTCGCCCCAGGAAGATTCCCGACGAAATCAAGAAGACGTTGCCGGTTGTCAGCCAAGAAAGGGAGCCATGACCCTTGATAGCCGCCCGGATGCCTCCACGCCGCCATTGCCCCGCCGTTGCCCCACCTACCGCATCGTGCTGCCGCCAAACCGCACCCGCGTCGGTTGGTTCCTCGATGATGGGGATGTCGCTTTCGGCGCAGAAACGGGCGGGGCTTTTGACTTGGGCGACTTTACGTCAACTGGCGTCGGGGGGGCTGATGGTTTGACCAGCGTAGGAGTTGGCACGCAAACCGGCTTGCCGCATTCTGGACAGTCAATCGTGAAGCCTGCCGCCGCTCGGTCAACGATGAGATGCCTTCCACATTTATCGCAGGCGAATTTAATGTCCATGGTGCGCGCTCCTCTTGATTGGCGACGAAGACAATGGTAATGCGTTCTGACAATGTTGCAAGTGCCGGAGGCTTGCTTCGTCGGACAGAACCGGCAAAACTCCAATCGCACGGGGGAACTGGATATGGCAGAGACAAAGAACAAAATAGAGGACTACAAACTCGTCATTGCAAATAATCCCGAGTCATTGGCATCCGCGGTTAAATCACATCTGCAACAAGGTTGGGAATTGTCTGGATCACCGTTTCAAGGCAACGATCCAGACGCCAAAAGCCAGCCCTTTTATCAAGCCATGGTGAAACCGAAAAAGGGCAAGATAGATGCTCTACTTGGCGACTGAGCCAGACGAAGCGCTATCCGGCTCGGTTACGCCGCCCTCGCCATCTCCGATACGACGGCGCGAAGATGATTGAGTGCCAAGCGCGAGTCGGCCATGACCATAGGGGGGGTGGGGTCTTCAATAAGGAATCTCCATATTGGCGGTTGGATTTGCCTTTGCGGGCTGGGAGGCGTCGATGAATCAGGGCAGGTTTCCGTCTGCATTTCGTCGAAGAAAATTACGGGCGCCTCGTTCGCCGGAAGAATACGTGGATGTAACTTCGATACCAGTTCTCGTCCATGCGCGGCGGGGCGCCCGATTTCTGCTTTCCTCGTGGTTCCATCAAAGGTGTAATGGGGATACTGTGAACATTCGCCCTTATGAGCCATCCGACCTGCAACAGGTCATTGCGTTATTTGGGGCGTCCGTCCATTCGCTTGCATCTCCCTTTTACACCGCAGAGCAGCTTGCCGCTTGGGCCCCGACGGAACAGGACGTTGGCCGCTGGCGGCAGCGGCTCGCGCCGCTTCATACGATTGTCGCGGAGCATGACGGAGTTATTGCTGGCTTCGCTTCGTATGAGGTAAATGGCCACCTTGACTTTCTCTATACGCATCCAGCCTTTGCTCGCCAAGGCGTTGCGACACGTCTCTATCGCTGCGTCGAGTTGGCCCTACAAGGTGTCGGCGTATCGAGGATCTATACAGAGGCGAGTTTGGCCGCCCGACCTTTCTTCGAGTACTGCGGATTTCAAGTCGATACCGAGGAGTTTGTCGAGATTCGGGGCGTTCAACTGCTCCGCTACGCAATGCACAAGCAAATTCGTGCCGCCTAACCAGGCACGCCAGCCGCCCCGCCCACCCTCGCCCGCCACGCGGCAGTTCCCGCCGCCATTGCCGCCTCGGGGGGTGTAATTATCCGGAGTCCGGACAATTTCCATCGAGGTGGAATTACGCTGGCGGTGCGTGAGGGCTTCAGGGATTCCCCCCACGCCACCAAACCTCATAATCTGCTGGCTTGACAGCCGTCAGATCGCGGCAGCAAAATGCAGCAGGTCAGTGGCCGGCTGTTCGGTGCATTTCAGGGTCGCATCAAGATGCGGGCAAGACTCGTCGAGGCAAGAGCCCTGCAAACAAAGAGAACCATGAGAACATTGCGAATCCTGATCACACTCGCCAGCGCAACTTTGTTGCTGGCCGCCACCGCCAACTCGCAGGCGCAGTACAGCCTGCTCCACAACTTCGCTGGCTGGCCCAAGGACGGCATCAATCCCGAGGGCTCTCTGACTCTGGATGGCTCGACCCTCTACGGCATGACCTACAGAGGCGGCAGCAGCAACTGGGGCACGATCTTCCGGATCAATACGCATGGGAGCGGCTACACCATCCTGCATTCGTTTAGCAGCGTCACCAACGACGGCGGTTTTCCCCGGGGCTCGCTGACGCTGGACAGCCCGGCCATCTACGGCATGACCAGCGCTGGCGGCAGCAGCGGCAGCGGCGTGGTCTTCCAGATCAACATCGACGGCAGCGGCTACACCAACTTGCATTCGTTTGCGGGCTGGCCCAACGACGGCAGTCTTCCCTACGGCTCGCTGATGCTGGACGGCACGAATCTCTACGGCATGACCAGTGCTGGCGGCAGCAGCAACTGGGGCACGATCTTCCGGATCAATACGCACGGGAGCGGCTACACCATCCTGCATTCGTTTGGCAGCGGTGCCAACGACGGCGGTCTTCCCTACGGCTCGCTGACGCTGGACGGCACGAATCTCTACGGCATGACGCAGTTGGGCGGCA
>Ga0326727_10024479_pt1 | contig 11411 bp, 14 predicted proteins | sample MB2enrmetagenome_FD_207643 | JGI IMG/M metagenome (GOLD analysis project Ga0326727, IMG submission 207643) | Lab enriched peat soil microbial communities from McLean, Ithaca, NY, United States - MB29MY | ecosystem: Environmental > Terrestrial > Soil > Wetlands > Peat | place: USA: New York... | reverse complement strand
AAACGATTCTTCAGCCTGGACGAGATGGTGGAAAGCATCGAACGGGTGACCGCCGCCGAAGTGCAGGCCATCGCCCAGGAGTTCTTCGACGCGAAGAAGATCACGCTGGCCATGCTGGGGAATCTCGGCGAGTTTCGGATTCGCCGCGAGGAACTGGACTGCTGAGAATTTCGTACCCTCCAAATAAGATGCCGACAACATCCGAAAACCGCTCCCTGGGGGTCGCGGCTCGGCTGGTGTTGCTGGCGTGCGCCCTCCCCGTTTTCGCTCTCGATCCGGCGTCGTTAAAGCCGCAGGGTTATGTCAGCGACTTCGCGCAGGTGGTGGACGCGCAGTCGCGCGCGGCCGCGGAACAGTACTGTTACAAGCTGGAGCAGGCCACCGGCGTGCAGATGGCGCTGGTGACCGTCGATTCGCTCGATGGCCAGCCGATTGAGGACTTCGCCAACGATCTGTTCCATCGCTGGGGCATCGGACACAAAGGCCAGAACGACGGCCTGATGCTGGTGCTGGCGATCAAGGATCGCAAGAGCCGCGTGGAAGTGGGCTACGGGCTGGAGCCGATTCTTCCCGACGGCTTTGTCGGCGACGTATTAGTGGACATGCAGCCGTTGCTGCGCCAGGGGCAGTATGGCGCGGCGGTTCTGCAGGGCGCCGAATCGATGGGTTCGCGCGTGGCCGCGGCGAAGCACGTTACCCTCGATTTCCAGATGCAGCGCCCGCAGCCGCCCCCCGAGAGCCACGGCGAGGGCATTCCCTGGCCGCTGATCGTCATCGGGATCGTGATTCTTATTCTGCTGTTCCGGCGAGGCGGCGGCAGTGGCAGCGGTTGCCTCACCGGGCTCCTGCTGGGTAACCTGCTGGGTGGCGGCGGGCGCGGCGGTGGCTGGGGCGGCGGCGGATTCGGTGGCGGAGGCGGCGGAGGGTTCGGCGGATTTGGCGGCGGCGGTTCCGGTGGAGGGGGCGCGTCCAGCGGATGGTAGGAGCCATGCGGCGTACTCGTGTGCGAAAAATCGTCGGTCTGCTGTGGTGCACTTTGCCGTTATTTGCCCTCGACCCGGCATCGCTCAAACCGCAGGGATGCGTCAGCGACTTCGCGCATGTCGTCGATCCGCAATCGCGCCAGGCGGCGGAACAATATTGCTACAAGCTGCAGCAAGCCACCGGCGTGCAGATGGCGCTGGTGACCGTCGATTCGCTCGAGGGTGCGCCGATTGAGGATCTCGCCAACGATCTGTTCCGCAAATGGGGCGTCGGGCACAAGGGGCAGAACGACGGCCTGATGCTGGTGCTGGCGATCAGGGACCGCAAGAGCCGCGTGGAAGTCGGCTACGGTCTGGAGCCGATTTTGCCCGATGGATTCGCCGGCGATGTCGCGGTGGACATGCGCCCCCTGCTGCGGCAGGGCCAGTATGGTGCGGCCATGCTGCAGGCCGCGGAATCGATGGGTTCGCGCGTGGCCACAGCCAAACATGTTTCCCTCGATTTCAAAATGCAGCGGCCACGCACCACGACAGTGCAGGGGCCCCGAATCGTGCTGGTCATACTGATGGTTTTCTTCGTCTTCATTGCCGGGTTTTGCATCATGCTGATCTGGTTCGTGCGGCGGCTCGCTCGCGGCGCTGGCGGGACGCGAACCACCAGCGGTGACTCGTCTTACGTCGCGACGACCAGCAGCGGTTCCGATTGGAGTTCCTCGAGCTCGTCGGACTCCGGCGGGAGCAGCGGCGGCTTCGATAGTTTTGGCGGCGGCGATTCCGGCGGAGGGGGCGCGTCAAGCGACTGGTGATGGGCGATTGGTAACGGGCGACTGGTGACGAATGGAAAAGAAACTCACACAGATTGTGGAGAAGACGCGCGCCGCGCTGGGGGACCGGGTCATATCGATCATCCTCTACGGTTCCGGCGCGAGCGGCGAACATCACGCGAAGTTTTCCGATCTGAACGTGCTTTGCGTGCTGAACCGGATCACGGTACAGGAGCTGGCCGATGCCGAGCCGGTGGTGAAGTGGTGGCGCGGGGAAGGGAACCCGTCGCCGCTGCTGTTGTCGCACGAGGAAGTGCACGCGTCCACCGACGTGTTCGCGATCGAGTTCCACGACATGCTGGAACAGCGGCGCGTACTGTGGGGCGAGGACGTCATAGCCGGGGTGCATGTCGACCGCACTTTCTATCGCGCGCAGGTGGAGCATGACCTTCTTTCCAACCTGCTGCGGCTGCGCCAGAAGGCCGCGGCAACGCTTGCCGATAACAAGGCTCTGCTCGCGCTGATGCTCGATTCGGTTTCGACCTTCTGCGTGCTGCTGCGGCACGCCATGCTGCTGGCGGGCGTCTCGCCGGGCGTGAAGAAGCGCGAGGTCGTCTCGCGTCTGCCGGAGATCGGCGTGGACGCCGGGCCCTTCGGGACGTTGCTGGATGTGCGCGAAGAGCGGACGAAGGAGAAAGATGTGGCGCCGCGCGCGCTCTTCGAGCAGTACCTGGCGGCGATCGATTCGGCGGTAGAATTTGTGGATCGGCTGGAAAAATAGGCGACACACGGGGAGGCAGACTCATGAAGATTGCTCTGATCGTCATTGCCGTGCTGGCGGTGATTGTGCTCGGCGTGTTCGGCTGGGCCATGGGAGAACGCAACGCGCTGGTTACCGAGCAACAGGCGGTGAAGGCGCAGTGGGCGCAGGTGGATGTGGCCCTGCAGCGCCGGGCGGACCTGATTCCCAATCTCGTGCAAACCGTGAAAGGCTATGCGAAGCAGGAGGTCACGGTTTTCACGAACATCGCCAATGCGCGGGCGGCGCTGGGCGGGGCACAGACGCCTCAGCAGAAGATGCAGGCCAACGGTCAGCTTGACAGCGCGCTGAGCAGGCTGCTGGTGATTGTGGAGAACTACCCGCAATTGAAGTCTGACCGGAACTTTCAGGAGCTGCAGTTCGAGCTGGCGGGCACGGAGAACCGCATCGCCATCGAACGGCGCAAGTACAACGAAGCGGTGCAGCAATACAACAAAGACCTCCAGCTTTTCCCCCGCAACATCATAGCGGGCATGTTCGGATTCCAGCCCGAGACTTACTTCCAGACGGAGGCTGGCGCGCGCACCGCGCCAAAGGTGGAGTTTTAGTGAAAGACCCGCAGAACCGCTTGCTGGCGCGCGCGGCTCGGAGTCGGCGTCTGCGTTGGTAAGCTCATGCAGAGCCGTGACCGCAAGGGAGCGGTATGCTGAGATTCAATGCGTCTTGGGCAGCTGAAGTGGAACAACAGCGTAACTGCGGCCATTTTCGAGAATGGCCATGCACGGCCGGTGCCGGAATACAACCTCTATGACCTGATTGTGCGGTCGGAGAAAGAGCATGTCGATCTGGCCGCTCTGGCCGGTCGTCTGGCCGCTCCGCATTCCCAGGCCGCGCCGCCGATTATTCCGCTGGCGCCGCGCGAGGTGTGGGCCTGCGACCGCAATTACGAGGTGGGCAGCGCCATCGCCGGATTTCAGGCCAGCGTGGGCCGCGCCGAACGGCCGGAGATTTTCTTCAAGGGCACCGCGCGCGTGTGCGTGGGTCCGGGACAGAGCATCGGCATTCGCTCGGATTCGCGCTTCACCGCGCCCGAGGCCGAGCTGGCGGTGGTGCTGGGTGCGAAGGGCAGGATGATCGGCTACACCATCGGCAACGATGTTTCGGCGTGGGATATCGAGAGTGAGAACCCGCTCTACCTGACGCAATCGAAGACGTTCAGCGGGTGCTGCGCGCTGGGACCGGCAATTGTGACCGCGGACGAAATTCCCGACCCGTACGCGCTGGAGATCAATTGCCGCGTGGAGCGCGCCGGGAAGGTGGTGTTCTCCGGCGAAGCCTCCACTTCCGCCGTGCATCGCCGCTTCGACACGCTGGTGGAGTTTCTGCTGCGCGGCAATCCGGTGCCGGCGGGCTCGGTACTGCTCACCGGGACCGGCATCATCGTGCCCCGCGAAGCGGCGCTGGCCGCGGGCGATGTGGTGACCATCCGCGTGCCCGGCATCGGCGTGCTGTCGAACACGGCGGCAGTAGTGTAGCCTTTAGCACCGGATCGCGGCGCCGCACGGTAGAATCGAAATTTAGCCCCGCATGCGGCACAATTTCCACGTTTTCCCCGATCTGGTCTTTTTGTTCGCCTGTATCGTCGCGCAACTCGCCCTTGCGGTGTGGGCGCGGCGGCTGCTCAGCGAAAGATGGCAGCGATCTGCTCTGTACGCGGTCAGCGGCCTCTGCCTGGCAGCTTACGGGGCCGCCTATTTGTCTCTTTACTGGCGGGTAAATCGTTACTTTCCCGTCGATGTGATCACGTGGACTCAGGGAATCGGATTGATCGTCGGGCTCGGGGTGCTCGGCACGGCCGTGCTCGCCGCGGTGGTGCGTCGAGTGCCGTACCGCGAGGACCGGCGCGAGCTCTTTCGTACAGCGGGGGCGGTGGTGATGGCCTCGCCGGCTGCGGTGACGGCGTTTGGAATTCTCCATCGCAACAGTTTCCGCGTCACCGAGACGGATGTCCCCATACCCGGGCTGCCGCGCGACCTGAATGGGCTGCGCCTGGTGCAGGTTACCGACGTCCATCTCAGTGCCTTCCTCAGCGAGCGGGAATTCGCCCGCGCCATCGACATGGCCAACCAGACGCGAGCGCAGATCGCGCTGGTGACCGGAGATCTGATCACCCGCTGGGGCGATCCTCTGGATGCCGCCATTCACCAGATCGGCAGGCTTCGCGCGGAGGCCGGAGTGTTCGGATGCCTGGGCAATCATGAGGCGTACGCTCATGCGGAAGACTACACCACCGCCGAGGCGGCCCGCCGTGGCGTCCGCTTTCTGCGATCTCAGACAGCCGACCTCCGATTCGGCAACGCCACGCTTCATCTGGCCGGCGTCGACTACGAGCCATTCCACACACCGTATCTGCAGGGCGCGGAGGGTCTGCTGGCTCCCGGAAGCGTGAACGTTCTGCTTTCCCACAATCCCGATGTGCTCCCCGTGGCCGCTCGGCAGGGCTGGGATCTGACGATCGCGGGACACACCCACGGAGGGCAGATCGGCGTGGAGATCCTGCACCACGACATCTCGCCCGCGCGCTACTACACTCCGTATGTGCGAGGCTTGTACAGGATCGGAAAATCGGCGGGGTACGTTTCCAGCGGGCTTGGCACGGTCGGGTTGCCCGTGCGGCTGGGAGCTCCGCCGGAGGTTTCCCTGATACGCCTGTGCGCCACCTGATCCTCAGCGACATTCATTCCAACCTCGAAGCGCTTCAGGCGGTGGTGGCCGATGCGGAAGGCCGCTACGACCGCCTTTTGTGCTGCGGCGATATTGTTGGCTACGGCGCGGATCCGGACGCGGTCGCGGAATGGATGCGCGAGCACGTCGATGTGGTCATTCGCGGCAACCACGACAAAGTCTGCGCGGGCCTGGAGGATCCGGAGTGGTTCAGCCCGGTGGCCCAGGTTTCGGCGGCGTGGACCATCGAGCATATGAAGCCGGACAATCTCGCGTGGCTGCGCGGGCTGCCGCAGGGGCCGGTGGAGGAGGCCGGCCTGGTGCTGGTGCACGGGTCGCCGCTCGACGAGGACGAATATCTGATCTCCGAAATGGATGTGGAACCCATCCGGCCTTATCTGGAGGGGCGCGTCTGGGTGTTCGGCCATACGCATTTGCAGGGTGGGTTCCTCTGCCATCGCCATGGAGTGCGGCGGATCCGCCGCCCTTTGGCGCAATCGGAAACGTTGCCATTGGAGGCCGACCAGAGTTACCTGATCAATCCTGGATCGGTAGGGCAGCCCCGCGATGGCGATCCGCGCGCGGCGTGGGTGATCTGGGATTCAGCCGAACGTCTGATCACCTGGTGCCGCACACCCTACGATTTCCGCGCCACGCAGCGGAAAATCCTCGAGGCCGGTCTGCCGGACATTCTGGCGATGCGCCTGGAGGCGGGGAAGTAAGCATCGGCCCAGGTGAAAAGGGTACCTTTGTCCCATAGGTGGGCGGCTGGATTGGTCGATAACAGAATGCAGAGGAATCCCGTATGAGCTCTGCCGTTGACAGTCTGAGTTCGCTCAGTCCGCTCAGCCTGAGTGTTCCGGCGGCGACAACCGCCCCTTCCCTGACAACAACTTCCGAAACCGATGGGGTCACTGCGCAGCAGGAACTCAGCGCCATGGAGAAGAATGGCTCGCTGGACAGCGTGCTGTCGGACTCGGTCGCGGTTGGCGTGCTGCAGATCATGAACCCCGGGCCTGAGCCGGCAACGGGGCAAACGGGTATTTCGAATCTGGTGAACCAGTTGCTCTCGGCCTACCAAAGCTCCTCGTCCAGTTCTTCGTCCAGCTCTTCGTCCAGCCCCTCAACGAATCCCGGCCTCGCGCTGATTCAGGACATGGAAGCGGACGGCTCGTTCTCGACAGTCGGCTGAAGGCCACTCTCGTAGCGCACGCACGTGCCGTGTCGGTACTCCTGCCGACACCTTCAGTTGCCCGGCTTCCTCTTCAGCGTGTAGACGTAATCGTTGAGGCCGATCTCCGCGGTGTCGGCATCCACGAAATGATAGTCGATCTCGTTGGCGCATCCGGTCTCCAGAGTCTTCCATGAAGTGCCCTTGAAGCCCAGTTTGGCGGCGAGTTTCGCGGGATCGACGGTGTGGTCGCGGTCGCGCATTTCTCCAAATTGCCCCTGAAACAGCCAGTCCGCGGGATAATCCGTCACCTTGTACTTAGGGCCCTTGCAGGCAAATATCCCCGGGCCGATCATCTCGCCCGGCCTGACGATGATCGTCCGGCCGATCAGCGACTTCATTTCACGGGGATCGGGCGGGCGCGCGGCGGGGTCGGCCCATGGAGCGACTACCGCGGACGCGATCGTCCACGTGCCCAGATAGAACGAATCCGCGGCCGGAAGGGAGGAGACGACCAGTACTGCGATCAGTAAGCGGCGCATAAGTCCGACCGTAGAGGGTACCACAACCGTACCTTCTCACGGACCGACCCGATTCCCACGGAATCCGTTCAGATCTACAATGAGTGCGGACCGAGGTGTTCCATGGTCAGCATGATTCAGGTTCATTTCATCGAGCTGCACTGGGAGGCTATCGCGAAACGCGCCTTGTCCCGGATTCGACAGGAAGTGCCGTATGCGCAGCAGCTTCCCGATGCAGTTATACTGCAGCGAGTCAGCGAACTGTTCGGCCATCTGGGCGACTGGCTGGCGGCGCCGGACGCCGACTTAATCGCTGTCAGCTACGAAAGCGTCGGAAGCGAGCGCGCCCGGCAATACCACCTGAGCGAGGTGGTGCGCGCGTTCCAGATCATTCGCCAGTGCGCCGTCGAGTACGCGCGCGAACACCAGGTCGGCGAGAGTTCGGTTATGCTGCACTGCGAGTGTGAACTGCAGTATCGCATCGACCGCTTCTTCGATCTGGTGATCTACCACGTGGTGAAAGGATACGAGAGTGCCCGGTGGCCGGCGCTCGCCGCGCAGGCGGCTGCAGCGGCTTCCACTACTTCGTCGCGCGCAGCCGGGCCGACTCCGCTTCCACGGCGCGCATAACGCGCAGGACATTGCCGCCGTAGATCAAGCGAATGTCGCGCGCGGAATAGCCGCGCTCCAGCAGTGCCCGCGTCAGATTGGGGTATTTCGAGACATCGTCCAGACCGATAGGCGTGCATTCCACGCCGTCGAAATCGCTGCCGATTCCCACCGCGCCGATTCCAGCGACCTTCACGATGTGATCGATGTGCGCCACTGCGTCGTCGAGATGCGCCCGGACGATCTCTTTCCGATACTGCTCCATCAGCGCGTTCCGCTCCGCGTCGCCTGGCGCCGCCATGATCCGGTGCATCCACGGCATGCCCGCATCCGCCGATTTCTGCGAGACGAACTCGCAGCCGAAGTTGACATCGGCTACTCCGCCCTTCTTCGCCAGCGCCACGATCATCTCGTCGGTCATGTTGCGCGGGATGTTGGAAACGGCGCGGCAGGAGGAATGCGAAGCGAACGGAGGCGCGGTGCTCACCTCCAGCACGTCCCAGAAGGTTTTGTCGGCGACGTGCGAAATGTCCACCATCATCCCGAGGCGGTTCATTTCGCGCACGACATCGCGGCCGAAAGGGGTTAGGCCGTTGTGGTGAGTGACCGTGGGGTCGTCGATGTCGCCCGAGGAATCGGCCCAGTTGTTGGTGTTGACGTGGGTGAGCGTCATGTAGCGGACGCCGAGCGCATAGTAATCGCGAAGCAGGCGGAGGCTGTCCTCGATGGCGTGGCCGCCTTCGATGCCGATGAGCGCCGCGAATTTGTGCTGGCGGTGTGCGGTCTCGATATCGCGCGCGGTCAGGGCCAGGCGAACCTGACCGGCGTACCGGTCCACAATGTCGTGAAGGATTGTATCGATCATCTCCAGCGTGCGATGCGCGGATTGATTCGTCGTCACGTATTTCTTGTCCACGAACGCGGCGAAGAATGTGGCGCCCACGCCACCCTCGCGCAGGCGCTCCAGGTCGGTGTGGCCGGTAGCGCGGCGAGGGCCGATATCGAGTCCATCCACGGTGAAGCTGGTAACGTCGTTGTGAGTGTCGATGAGGATCGCCGAGCGCTGCACGCGGGCCACCTCGGCATCGGTGATTTTGCGCGGCTGCGCGGAAGCTGCGAGGCCAGTTAGCATGGCGGCCGCCAGCAAGAGGGAATTGTAAGGAGGCACCAGGGCCATGGTAACTCCGAGACCCAATGCTGTTCACCTTGCGTGCGACGGACACGCGGCGCCAGCCGCGTCCCTTCGTTACCGGCCAACGACGCGGCTGACGCCGCGTGTCCCATTACAGCTTGACCACCGCGGCCAGCTTCTTCGGCGCCACCAGCCGATAGCTGCCCGCCACCAGTTCGCGCACTTCGTCCCAGTCCACGGGACCGACATCCAGGCGCAGCGCAACCCAGCCACGGGAGCCGATATAGGCAGGCAGGTAGAAGCGCGCGGGATCGCCGGCGGCCAGCAACTCGTTATCGCCGGGCAGCGCTTTGCAGGTGACCGCGACAATGCCGTCGCCATGATGGTTGTCGAGGAAGTACGCGAAGGTTTTCCCGCGCACCAGAAACTGAGCGTGCGAGCCGTGGACCTGGCGCGACGCTTCCGGCAGAGCGAGGACGATTTTTGTGAGACGTGCGAGCCGGGGATCTTCCTTCATAGCGGAAGATTCCCGTGTTTGCGGCGCGGATTCGTGTCCACCTTTGTGGCCAGCATCCGAAATGCGCGAATCACTTTGCCGCGAGTCTCGTGCGGCTCGATCACGTCGTCGATAAAGCCGCGCTCGGCGGCGATGAACGGGTTGGCGAAGCGCTCGCGGAATTCGGCAGTCTTCCGCGCGCGCACCTCGTTGCGGTCCTCCGCGGCGGCCAGCTCGCGGCGGTAAACGATCTCCACCGCCCCCTCCGCCCCCATCACTGCGATCTCGGCCGTGGGCCACGCGAGATTCACGTCGGTCCTCAGATGTTTGGATCCCATGACGCAATACGCGCCGCCATAGGCCTTGCGGGTGATCACCGTCACTTTCGGAACGGTGGCCTCCGCGTACGCGTAAAGCAGCTTCGCTCCGTGGCGAATCACGCCGCCGAACTCCTGATCGGCGCCGGGCAGGAAACCGGGCACGTCTTCGAAGGTCAGGATCGGGATATTGAATGCGTCGCAGAAGCGAACGAAACGCGCGGCCTTCACCGACGAGTTGATGTCTAGACAACCGGCCAGAAATGCCGGTTGATTGGCCACCACTCCCACCGAGCGGCCATCCATGCGCGCGAAGCCCACCACGATGTTCTTCGCGAAATGTTCGTGCACTTCGAGGAGTTCGCCGTTGTCCACCACCCGCGCGATGACGTCCTTCATGTCGTAAGGCAGGTTCGATTCGGCCGGGACGATGGCGTCGAGGGCGATGTCGGCGCGATCAGCCGGATCGCTGGTAGGCCGCACGGGCACATCGTCCTGATTGTTCTGCGGCAGGTAAGTGAGCAACTCGCGGATGGTGCGCAGGCAGTCGGCATCGTCGTGCACAAGAAAATGCGCGACGCCGCTGACGGAGTTGTGCGTTTCCGCCCCGCCCAGCTTTTCTTTGGTGACATCCTCATGAGTGACCATGCGGATCACGTCGGGTCCGGTGACGAACATGTGGCTGGTGCGGTCCACCATGAAAATGAAATCGGTGAGAGCGGGCGAATAAACCGCACCTCCCGCGCACGGGCCCATGATGGCGGAGATCTGGGGGATGACGCCGCTGGCCATGGTGTTCCTCAGAAAGATATCAGCGTAGCCGCCCAACGACAGCACGCCTTCCTGGATGCGTGCGCCGCCGGAATCGTTGAGGCCGATCACGGGGGCGCCGGTCTTCAGCGCGAGGTCCATGATCTTGCAGATCTTCTGGGCGTTGGTTTCCGAAAGCGATCCACCGAAGACGGTGAAATCCTGCGCGAACACGTATGCGGGCCTGCCGTTGATAAGGCCGCACCCGGTGACAAAACCATCGCCGTCCACCACCTGCGCGTCCATCCCGAACTCGCGGCAGCGGTGCCGGGTCAGCTTGTCCATCTCCTCGAACGTGCCTTCGTCGAGCAGCAGGTCGATCCGCTCGCGCGCCGAGAGCTTCCCCGCCTCGTGCTCTTTTCTGCGCCGTTCCTCGCCGCCGCCGGCTTCCGCCGCGCGATGCCGTTTTCTGAGCTCCTCCAGTTTGTCCATTCCGGCTTCATTGAGGGTAGCGCAGCGCGGCCCGGTGGATGTTATGCTCTCCGAATATGGCGGCCTCCAAGTACGCAACCCATCCGGGCTTCGCGCACCTCAACGCGATCCTCTCCAATCTCGAGAAGAACACCGGCCGGAAGCTGGAGCAGTGGTGCGCGCTGCTGAAGAAGTCGAGCGCAAAGACGACGAAGGACCGGGTGGCGTGGCTGAAACGCGAGCAGGCACTCGGGATGTCCACGGCGGGCGCGATTGTCGCTCATTACGAAGGAGAGCTGATCGAATACACGCCGGATGCGTTTGTCGAGGCGATGTTCGCGGGTCCCAAAGCCGCGCTGCGTCCCATCTACGAGCGGCTGCTGGAGATCGCAAAAGCTCTTAGCCCGGACGTAACCGCGACGCCATGCCGCACATTCGTGCCCCTGCGCCGGAAGTACGCCTTCGCGCAGATCAAGCCCTCGACAAAAACGCGCATCGACCTCGGGCTGGCTCTCGGCAACACAACGCCCAAGGGCCGGCTGACCAGCACCGGAGGCTACGCAAAGGGCGACCGTATCACCCATCAGATCGCCATTACCTCGCTGGACGATATCGACGATGAAGTGAAACGCTGGCTGCGTGCAGCGTGGGGGCGCGGCAACGAAACCTCCTGACCGCCGGCACAACGGAGCGGGCCGCCCGGCTTCGCTTGA
>Ga0326727_10024478_pt1 | contig 11411 bp, 10 predicted proteins | sample MB2enrmetagenome_FD_207643 | JGI IMG/M metagenome (GOLD analysis project Ga0326727, IMG submission 207643) | Lab enriched peat soil microbial communities from McLean, Ithaca, NY, United States - MB29MY | ecosystem: Environmental > Terrestrial > Soil > Wetlands > Peat | place: USA: New York... | reverse complement strand
CGATCTGCAGATCGAAGCCGCTCGCGCCCGGGGTCATGGTCACATGCGCCACCTGCAAACCCGAGGCCGGCTTGCCCACAATCTGAAAATCGCGGGTGATGGTGATCAGCCCGTTCACCAGCACCTGCACGCGCCACTGGCCGGGAGAGGACGCGGCGGCATATCCCGCGATCTGCAGTTGCGTGGTGAAGCAGAGCGCGGCAGCGGCCGGGATCTCACTGTAGTCGGCCGAATCCGCCACCTGGCCCGACGGGTTCAGCCACTCCACGCGAAGCTGATCGGCAGGGCGCACGCGCTCGGCCACGAACCAGAGAAACACCTGTGGCTTTGTGGCATCGATTTTCGCGACCGGGGACGGCGCGCTGCAGGAGGATTCGTCTGCCGTGGTCGAGACAACCGCGCGCCGGACGTTGGCCCCCATGATCGCGGTCGCGCTCAGGGCCAGCGCAAAAAGAAATCGTACAGCTCGAAGCATCCGCTTCTACAATTATCGGCGACGCCCCGCTTCGCTATGATGACCTCGGATGTGGGTGGCCATTGGCGCGGTCTCGCTGGCGATCTGGCTGGTGCTGCTGCTGGCCCGCGGGGGCTTCTGGCGATTTCGCGAGGTCATTGAGGACGATCCGCCGCCCGGCGTTTCGTCGATGCCCGCGGTGGCCGTGGTCATTCCCGCGCGCGACGAAGCCGCGGTGGTGGGGCGGGCGATCCGCTCGTTGCTCGATTCCGAATACGCCGGGCCGATGCGCGTTTTCGTCGTTGACGATCACAGTTCGGACGGGACAGCGGAGGCCGCACGAAGCGCGACCGGTACAGCGGAAGTCGCGCGCGCCGCGGGAGATTGCGTCACCGTGCTCTCTTCCCGGTCGCTTCCGCCCGGCTGGAGCGGCAAGCTGTGGGCCGTTGCGCAGGGCGTGGATGCCGCTCTGGCGTCCAACCCCGAATTCCTCCTGCTCACCGACGCGGACATCGTTCATGCGTCCGGCAACGTGGCCCGGCTCGTCACCCGCGCACAACGCCATCGGCTCGACATCGCCTCCGTGATGGTGCGCCTGCACTGCCGTACCTTCGCCGAGCGGCTCACCGTCCCGGCCTTCGTCTTCTTCTTCTTCAAGCTGTATCCGCCGGCGTGGATCGCCAACCCACGCAGCCGCGTCGCCGGCGCGGCGGGAGGCTGCGTTCTGATTCGGCCGGAAACCCTGGCGCGCATCGGCGGGATCGCTTCCATCCGCGGCGAGCTCATCGACGACTGCGCCCTGGCGCGCCGGGTGAAATCGACCGGCGGCCGCATCTGGCTGGGACTCAGCCGCGACACGACAAGCATCCGCTCATACGCAGGCTTCGCCGAAGTGCGCGACATGATCGCCCGCACCGCGTTTACGCAGCTTCGTCATTCCGTGGCGCTGCTCGCGGGCACGCTCGTCGGCATGGTCCTCATTTATCTCGCCCCACCTTTGCTGCTGTTGGCGCCGGACACGGCCGCGCGCATTCTCGGCGCAGCCGCATGGCTGCTGATGAGCATCGCCTGCACGCCCGCCCTGCGCTTCTACCGTCAGCCTCTGCTGCTCGCTCCGTTGCTTCCGTTGACCGCCGCGTTCTACAGTCTCGCGACGCTGGAATCGGCGGTGCACTACTGGCGCGGCTCAGGCGGCCGATGGAAAGGCCGGGCGCAAGCACGTTAGCCGGCACAGGGCGGAGCCGCCCACAACCCATTCAGTAAAGCCCGGCGGTCCGCTCCGTTGTGCCGGCGGGTTTAGACAAACTGACGCAGAATTTCGCCCGCGATGAGTTTCAGGTCTACGACTTTATTAGCGAGGCCCGCGCGCACCACCGTACCCGGCATGCCCCACACAACGCTGGAAGGCTCGTCCTGCGCGATCACGTAAGCACCGCTGGCCTTCAGGCCCTGCGTGGCCGCATATCCGTCCTGTCCCATTCCCGTGAGCACCACGGCAACGGACGCTCCTCCGTAGACTTCGTTCACCGAGCGGAAGAGCACGTCCACGGCCGGCCGGCACGAATTCTCCGGCGCGGACTGATCGAGCGCAATGCACTCCCGGCCCCCGCGCCGAATCACGCGCATGTGATAGTCGCCGGGAGCGACCAGTACCGTGCCGGGCTCCACGGGCATGTTGTCGGCAGCCTCGAGCACCTTCAGCGGACAGAGGGCGTTCAGGCGCTCCGCCAGAATCCGCGTGAACATCGCGGGCATATGCTGCACCACCAGAACAGGCACCGCGAGAGACGCCGGCAGCGCGGGGATGACTTCGTTGAGCGCGCTGGGCCCGCCGGTGGAAACGCCAATGGCCACCACTCGTCGCCGTTTCGTCGCGCGTAGCGGCTGTGTCACGGGCACCGCCGCCGGGCGGACCAGTAGGGGCATCGCCGCCGGCCGGAGCAGTACAGGCGCCGGCGCCACCGCTGTTCGCGATGGGAAGAACTGGTGGATCTTCGCGGTGAGGTCGCGCTTGAGCCGCGGAATCGGAAGTAGGCTCGATCCCGGGTCCACCTTGGGAACGTAATCGTTCGCTCCGTTCAGCAGCGCGTCAATGGTCACCCGCGCGCCCGCCTCGGTGAGCGTGCTCAGCATGATGATCTTCACCGGAGGCCAGGCCTCGCGAATCCTGCGAATGGCCTCCAGCCCGGTCATGCGCGGCATCTCCACGTCGAGCGTCACCACGTCCGGCTTCAGCTCGGCTGCCTTGCCGATGGCGTCCAGCCCGTCCACCGCCATGCCCACCACTTCAATCGCCGGGTCGTCCCCCAGCACCCGCGAAACGATGTTGCGCACGAACATCGAATCGTCCACAATCATCACGCGGATCCGCCGGCCGGGCAGAATGCTGGCGCTGGGCTGAATTGAAGTCACCTGCATGACATATCGGCCACGCCGCGCATCTTTCTACTACGGCGAAAGACGTATCTCCCGCCGGGAACTTTCCACTCCGTTTCCTTGTCCAATGAGCCGAGGAGATGCGAAATGGCCTTCTCCACCAACCGCAAAGCCGACATCAACGTCACGCCGATGATCGACGTGTTGCTCGTTCTCCTGATCATCTTCATGACGATCGATTTCCGAACCACCGGACTCGACGCGAAAGTGCCGCAGCCCGCGCCTGCCGACTCCGCCAATCAGCCGACCACCGACATCGTGGTCACCGTTCGCAGCGACGATACGGTTCGCCTCAACCAGGAGCCAGTGGCGCTCGCCGATCTGCAGTCGCGCCTGGTCTCGCTTTATAAGAACCGGCCGACCCGCGTTCTCTTCGTGCGGGCGGAAGGCGACCCGCCATTCGAGCAGGTGGCCCGCGTGATCGACCTCGCCCGCGGAGCCGGCCTCGAACGCGTCGCCCTCATGCCACACTGAGTGCATGGCACTCTCGACCGCGTTCCACGTTCCGCGCGCCAAAGACGAGTTCACTCCGATCGAGCGCGATGTTCCGCGCCCCGGCCCCGGCACGGTTCTGCTGCGCGTGGAGGCCTGCGGCGTCTGCCACGGCGACATGGTCGTTAAAGAAGGGTACTGGCCGGGCATTCAGTATCCGCGCGTGCCCGGTCACGAGGTCGCCGGCGTCGTGGAAGAGGTCGGAGCCGGCGTGGACAACTGGAAGGCCGGCGATCGCGCGGGCATCGGCTGGTGCGGCGATCATTGCGGCCTCTGCACCCCATGCCGCGGCGGCGACTTCATGTCCTGCGAGCGAGGCGGCATCACTGGCCTCACCTTCGACGGCGGCTACGCGCAGTATATGATCGCGCCCGCGCGCGGGCTGGCCCGCATCCCCGATGCTCTCTCCGCGGCGGAAGCCGCGCCGTTGCTCTGCGCGGGCATCACCACGTTCAACGCATTGCGGCACAGCGGCGCACAACCGGGCGATCTGGTGGCCGTTCAGGGCATCGGCGGACTCGGCCACATGGCGGTGCAGTACGCGCGCGCATTCGGACACCAGGTAGTGGCGATTTCCAGCGGCCGCGACAAGGAAGCGCTCGCGCTGAAACTGGGCGCTCATCGTTATCTGGATTCGAGCGCGGTGGACGTTGCTCGGGAACTTCAGAAACTGGGCGGGGCGAAAGTGATCCTGGCCACCGCCCCCCACGCCGGCGCGATGAACTCGGTATTGCCTGGCCTCGGCGTGGACGGAACGCTGCTGATTGTCGCCGTGCCCCACGAGCCGCTGTCGATCCCGGTGGGCCTGCTGATCGGCGGACGGAAATCCATCAGAGGCTGGGCATCCGGCACGCCGCGCGACTCCGAGGACACGCTCAACTTCTCCGTGCTCCACGGCATCCGCCCGATGATCGAAACGTTCCCGCTGGCCGAGGTTCGAACGGCGTATCAGCGTATGATGACCGCCCAAGCCCGCTTCCGCGCGGTGTTGACGATGTAGCGCACGCGCCCACGCGTGCCGCGTCGCCACTCCTGGCGACGCCCGTTCATGACGCCTTTTGCCACTTCACTCTTGTATACGCGACGCGGAATCCCTTGCGCTCGGCGTTGCGCTGCGATTCGCCGCCCGCTTCGGCCACCATCATCGCCAGATCGCAGCCCTGCTCGTGGGCATATCCCAGGCGCTCCTCGAGCAAAGCGGCTTGCAGTCCGCGGCGCCGCAGTTCGGGAACCGTGGCCGCGCCGGCGAACAGGGCCACGCCATTGTCGATGGACAGCGCGCCCGCCGCGCCCGGTGTGCCGTCGTATTCCGCCAGAAAGCATATGCTCCGCTGACGCCTGGCGGCGATTACGCCGAACCCGAGCAGGAAATCCAGAAGCTCGGGATGTTGGTGAGTCCAGCCCCGTGCGCTGACATCCGCCCATAGCGGCGCTTCGTCACTCCCGATCGCGCGCACCCGGATCCTGCCGCAATCCGCAGCCTGCCGCGGCTCGGTCGGCCGCCACATCACGCTGCTGATCTCAATGGGCCGGTAGCCGCGATCGCAGAGCAGGCGCAACGCGGCAACACCAGCCAGCGGACTCACCTCATGATTCGCCGCCGCCCCGCGCTCGAAGAAGAACCGCTCCATCTCGTCCAGCGTGGCAGCGGTCAGTTCCTCGAAAATGCCCAGCCCGAAGGTCTGCGTGATCGGCGATTCGACGCCACCATAGACCGCGAATGCGCCGCCACATTCCATCCACTCCGTGCCGCTCTCCGGGAACAGCCGCCGCCGCGCCTCCGCGAACTCCACGCAAGCCCGCCCTTCGGCGCGCTCCAGCCGTCGCGCCAGCTCAATATCGGCGAATTCCATACGGATCGAGCCTATCAGAAAGCCGATAATTAAGGAGTGGACGAGCCCAGGGAAATGACGGACCAGGAGAAGATGCGCCTTTGGGTGGAGACGTGCAAGCGTGCCGGCCCCGAGCTCGAAGCCACCCGCCGCCGCGAAATCCGCGAAGCCGACAACGTGAAGGTGCTCGCCTCGCTGGAAGACGCCTTCAATCACGCCATCACTCATCCCCCTCGCCCCTCGTCAGGCCTCGTGGAGATGCAGGCTCGTTTCGCGAAGCTGCGCAAGTGATGCCCGTCCCATCAGGCGACCCAGCACGTTATGCCCGCCCCTGCTGCGGCTATTACACTCTCCCCGAGAAGCCGCCCGACACGTTCGCAATCTGCGAGATCTGCTGGTGGGAAGACGATTCAGTTCAATACGCCGATCTGGATTACGCAGGCGGAGCAAACAAACCGAGCCTGAATCAAGCAAGAGAACACTTTCAGCAGACTGGGGTCAGCGATCCTCACCTGAAAGGGCGCGAGCGGCCGCCCAGACCCGAAGAATTGCCGCCGCAGACACAGAGTCCGCTGCACTCACGTTCGCCCCCGCTGCTGTATCCTGCAATCGTGACCCCTATTCATCGCCTCCTGAAAGGTCTCATCGATTACGCGGGTCTGTTTCCTCCCGCCGGCCTGGGCATGACTTCCGCCGTGAACAACTATGCCGCCTACCGCACCTCGGACGACTCCTGGGCGCTCGCCCGTTTCATCATCACCGCCTCGCGCCTCGAGGAATTCGAAAACGAAATGCGCGAGATCCTCCCCGAGCTCAGCGAAGAGAAACCCTGGCGCATGAGCGCGCTCTGCGGCCCCGTGCTCGATCAGGATCTGGCCGACGTGGAAGCCTTCAACGGCCGCCACAAAACCATCCACGTCGATTCGGTGGAGATCAAGGTCACCACCTCCGACGACATCGCCGCCTTCGCCTCCGCCGTCCCCAAAGGCCTGCGCGTCTATTTCGAGTTCCCGCTTTCCACCGATCCGCTGCCCTTCATCCTCGCCATCCAGAAGGCCGGCGCGCGCGCTAAAATCCGCACCGGCGGTGTGCGTGAGAACATGTTCCCGTCCATCGACGAGGTCTCCGGATTCCTGACCATGTGCTGCCGCCACAACGTCGCCTTCAAGGCCACCGCTGGCCTGCACCATCCGTTCTGCGGCAAATATCGCCTCAGCTACGAGACCGACGACAACCGAAAAGTCCTGATGTTCGGGTTCCTCAACCTGATGCTTGCGGCCGTGTTCATCTACGCCGGAATCCGCCCCGAGCTGCTGGCCGAGCTCCTCCACGAGCCGGCGCCGGCGGGCTTCACTTTCGACGAGCGCGGCATCGCCTGGCGTCACCACTGGGCCAGCCAGGAGCAGATCGAGGAAGTACGCGCGGGCTTCGCCATCGCCTTCGGCTCGTGCTCGTTCGACGAACCCATCCGCGCCATGAAACAATTGCATCTTTTATGATTTGGGCGATTTTATGATCCGGGCGCCTTTATGATCCAGGCGATGGACGAGACCCACGATCCGTCGCTCGAAAGCTGGGTGGAAAGCGCCAACGCCCCCGCCTGCGATTTCCCCATCCAGAACCTGCCCTTCGGCGTCTATCGCACCGACCGCAAGGCCGACCGCATCGGCGTGGCCATCGGCGATTTCATCCTCGACGTCGCCGAGAGCTTCCGCGAAGGCCTGCTCACCGGCGTGGACGTCACCTTCGGCCAGTTCTTCGAATCGTCGTTCCTGAACCCGCTGATGACGCTCACGCCACCCGAGCGCGCCGAGATCCGTCTGTCGCTTTCGCGTCTGCTCCGCGCCGGATCGCGCAAACAGGAAAAAGCCGAAAAGTTCCTCACGCCGATCGGCGAAGCCCTCCTCGTCCGCCCCACGCTCCAGCGCGGCTATACCGATTTCTACGCGTCCATTCATCACGCCACGCGCGTGGGCCAGCTCTTCCGGCCCGATCAGCCGCTGTTACCCAACTACAAGTGGGTGCCCATCGCCTATCACGGCCGCGCCTCCACGCTGATGGTGAGCGGCACACCGGTGCGCCGCCCCAACGGCCAGACCAAGGCGCCCGATGCCGCCGAGCCCGTATTCGGTCCCACGCGCCGGCTCGATTACGAACTCGAGATCGGCTTCTACGGCGCGAGCCTGCAGCGCATCGGCGAGCCGATCCCCATCGCCAAAGCCGAGGAGCACATCTTCGGTGTGTGTCTGGTGAATGACTGGTCGGCGCGCGACATTCAGGCGTGGGAATATCAGCCCCTCGGCCCGTTCCTCGCCAAGAATTTCGCCACCAGCGTCTCGCCGTGGGTGGTGACGCTGGAAGCGCTGGCCCCATTCCGCATTCCCGCGTTCGAGCGCGCGGCCGACGACCCCAGGCCGCTGCCCTACCTGCTCTCGGAAGACGACCAGCGCGCCGGCGGCGTAGACATCACGCTGGAAGTCCAGCTCGCCACCATGAAAATGCAGCTACAGAGCATCCCGCCGGTGACGCTCAGCCGCGGCAGCTTCCGCGACATGTACTGGACCATGGCCCAGATGGTGGCTCACCACACCTCCAACGGCTGCAACCTGATGGCGGGCGATCTGCTCGCCAGCGGCACGGTCTCCGGCCCCCAGCACGAATCGGCCGGCTGCCTGCTTGAGCTGACCGAGGGCGGCCGGCGCCCCATCCCGCTCCCCACGGGCGAAGAGCGCCGCTTCCTGGAAGATGGCGACGAAGTGATCCTGCGCGGCTGGTGCGAGCGGCCGGGGTTCCGCCGAATCGGCCTTGGCGAGTGTCGCGGATTGATATTATCGGCGGCCTCGTTACACTAATCTGAGTTTGTAGCGCACGCACTCGTGCGTGCCGCGTCGAGACTCGTCTCGACGCCCTGAACTACCTTATGCACTGCGACGTCAGCCTGCCCATCCCGCTAGATCGCCTCTTCACCTATCGTCTCCCCGAAACCCTCACTCATCGCGTCAAGCCCGGCTGCCGCGTCCTCGTCCCCTTCGGCACACGCAAGCTGACCGGCGTGGTGCTGGCCGTCCACGATTCGCCGGGCGACGGCCCCATCAAAGAAGTCCTCCGCCTGCTCGACGAGGAGCCCGTCCTCGACCCCGAGCTGATCGCCCTCGGTGGCTGGATCGCCGAATACTATTGCGCGCCCCTCGGCGAAGTGCTCCGCAGCATGACCCCGCTCACCGGCGAAGTTCGCCGCTCGAAGCTCTACTCGCTCACCGACGCCGGCCGCGACGCCGCCCGCCAGCTTCTGCTGGACGACCCGACCGACGACCCCACCCTGCAGACTCTGGCGCTGCTGGAAGCCCGCCCCGCCTCCGCGCTGTACCTGAAGAACAAAATCCCCGGCGCGGCGAACATCATCCGCACTCTGGAAAAGCGCGGCTTCATCGCCGTCGAGGATGTGGAGGCCGATCGCGATCCCTTTCGCGCCTCCGCCGCCCGCCTGCGCGTCGAATTCGTCGCCCGCAGCGACAGCAAGCTCCCCAAACAGGAGCGCCAGCTGCTCTCCTACCTCGAGCTGCATGTCGGATCGCACAACGTGCAGCAGCTCGATGCAACCGTGAAGGGCGCAAGTCCCGCCGCCCGTGCCCTGGCTCGCCGCGGCATGGTGAAGCTGGCCACCGAATCGCCGGTCACCTGGCGCGAGCCCATCCGCCCCGAGCGCACCCTCAATCCGCACCAGCTTCTCGCATATCAGCAGATCGAAGCCGCGCTTCACGCCAACCAGTTCAGGGCCTTCCTGCTGCAGGGCGTCACCGGATCGGGCAAAACCGAAGTCTACCTGCGCGCCATCGACGCCTGCCTGGTGCTCGGCCGCGGCGCGCTCCTGCTGGTCCCGGAGATCGCGCTCACCCCCGCCGTCGCCGGCCAATTCGCCAACCGCTTCGGCGATCGCGTGGCCATTCTTCACTCCGCCTTCAACGATGCCGAACGCGCCGAGCAATGGCGGCGCATTCGCGGCGGCCAGGCCGGCGTGGTGGTCGGCACGCGCTCCGGCGTCTTCGCCCCGGTGCGCAACCTGGGCCTGATCGTGGTCGACGAAGAGCACGACCACAGCTACAAGCAGCAGGAAACCCCGCGTTATCACGGCCGCGATGTGGCCGTTTATCGCGCGCAGCAGTGCGGCGCGTGCGTGGTGCTCGGCTCGGCCACGCCCAGTCTCGAAAGCCGCTACAACGTGGAGCGCGGCAAATATCAGTTACTGGAGCTGCCCGAGCGCATCGAACAGCGGCCGCTGCCCTCGGTCGAGCTGATCGACATGCGCCAGGAATTTCTGGAAACCCGCCAGACCGCCACTTTCTCGCGCCGCCTGAAGGAAGGCGTAAGCGAAAAGCTCGCCTCCCACGAACAGGTGATGCTGCTGCTCAACCGCCGCGGTTTTTCCAGCTTCGTCACCTGCCGCGCCTGCGGCTGGCGCATGGAGTGCCCCAACTGTTCGGTGACCCTGGTGTGGCATCGCCGCGACCGGCGCATGCTCTGCCACTACTGCAACACCGCCCAGCGTACGCCCAGCCGCTGCCCGCAGTGCGACAGCGAGCATCTGCAGTTCATCGGCACCGGCGCCGAGAAGGCCGAGGACGAGCTGCACCGCGAGTTCCCCGAGGCGCGTATCGCCCGCATGGACCGCGATACGGTGAGCGGCAAGCGCCACTTCGAATCGATTCTGAACGGCTTTCGCGATGGCGACTACGACGTGCTGGTGGGCACCCAGATGATCGCCAAGGGCCACGACATCCCCAACGTGACCCTGGTGGGCATCGTCTCGGCCGATATCGGACTGGGCCTGCCCGATTTCCGCGCCGCCGAGCGGACCTTCCAGCTGCTCACTCAGGCCGCCGGGCGCGCCGGACGCGGCGATCTGGCGGGAACCGTGCTCATCCAGACGGTAAATCCCGAGCATTATGCCGTTCGCTTCGCCGCCGCGCAGGATTATCAGCTATTTTACGAAAAAGAGATCCAGTTCCGGCGATTAATGCGTTATCCTCCGTTCAGCGCCCTGGCCAACGTGCTGGTGCGCAGCGAGCATCAGGAGCAGGCGCTGGCCATGAGCGCGGAGCTGGGCGCGCTGCTCGACCCGCCTCCCGAAGGCCTCAAAGTCCTCGGCCCCGCCGAAGCGCCAGTCCCTCGCCTGCGCAGCGAATTCCGCTACCAGTTGCTGCTCAAGGCGGCCAGCCGCAAGAAGCTCAACGAGGTGCTCCAAACCCTCCGCCGCCACGCCCTCGACCGCAAATGGGGCGCAACCGCGCTGATGATCGATGTGGACCCGATGACTCTGATGTGAAGTGGCGCGTAGCCGGTGGGCTAATAGTGCGGAGACTGTAAGAGGATGCCTCGCGTCCGTCATCTCAATGGAGCGATTTCGACTCGTATTTGAACAGATCGAGGAAGCCCAGCAGGTTCAGCCCCTCGAAGAGTGGGGCGTCCTTCCCTATTTCGACTTCCGCACGCAATCCGAGCAGGCCCGAATCGAGGAACCCGCGCGGGCATGATCCGATGGCGTACGCGGACGAGTTGCTTGAACTCGCGCAGGATATCGCCAATCTACACCCAGAGCGGGCGCACCAGTCGAGCCTGCGCCGCGCCGTCTCGACGGCATACTACGCGCTGTTTCACTTTTTGATCGCCGAGGCAACCGCAAACTGGAGCCGTGCGGAACTGCGTCCCGCGCTGGCGCGGATATTCGATCACGCTCCGATGAAGCAGGCCGCCGAGAGGAAGGTCTCCGAGCTGAACAACTATTTCAAGCAGAAGCCCGCCGCGGGGCGCGAGCGAACGGTCGCCTCTCACCTTTACAACGTCGCGGATGTCTTCGCGCAGGCGCAGCGACGCCGGAACGAGGCCGACTGCAACACCGCGAGGCCCTGGGAATTGGCGGAAGTCCTGCAGTACATCGATGGCGTTGCCGATGCCTTCAGGAGCTGGGAGATCATCCGCGAAGAGCCCGTCGCACAGGCCTGGCTGGTTTCGATGCTGCCCAGCAGGGAGCGCCGGCAGGACAGGAGACCGGCTTTCGGGATTCGACCCACACCGATGGACGATCGGAGACGGTAGGGCGCCTTCGTTCACACCCCATCTTCTCCTTCATTTCATTCACTTCCCGCTCCCGCTCCGCCCGCCCGCGCTAGCCTCCCCATCAAGAGTTCGTTGCTCTGTCG
>Ga0326727_10024477_pt1 | contig 11412 bp, 4 predicted proteins | sample MB2enrmetagenome_FD_207643 | JGI IMG/M metagenome (GOLD analysis project Ga0326727, IMG submission 207643) | Lab enriched peat soil microbial communities from McLean, Ithaca, NY, United States - MB29MY | ecosystem: Environmental > Terrestrial > Soil > Wetlands > Peat | place: USA: New York... | reverse complement strand
AGCCGCTTAAACCCACTCAACAGGTGTCCACTTAAAAACAAGTGGACACTTGCGATGTAGACACTCCCAGTCAAGATGGGAACCTCGAACGCTTACTCTCTAGGGCATTTCAACACACCTTTAGGTTTTGCTTCTTCGCGTGTGCCAACGGCGCACCCGGAGAACTGTTGCATCGGAGCGAGGATATCCCAAACTTAAATGATGAGGCATTTTGCGACTCATTGGACGGGAATTCTGGCAGAATCTCCGATAGCAGGATCTCGCACGCAACGGCTGAGTCCTCTATCGACAACAATCACTCGGCGGTTTTCAGGGAATGCGGGCCGTAATTCCGAAGATGTTGCAACGAGAAAACTCGCTAGATTTCCGGCTGGTTTTGCTCGGAGGAGCCGACCGCTACAAAATCGACTACAGCGGTGTAGAGGAAAAATGCAGATGCGTGGCTGAAATCGTCAATATCGTTTGTATTATCAATAGTTTATGATGGTAGGGGCGGAGGGATTCGAACCCCCGACCCTCTGCTCCCAAAGCAGGTAAAACGATTTATTGAAGCGTATTGAAATCTGTAGAGAATAAGTGCTTTTGATTGAAAGGCTTACCAAGCTGAGCCCGGTTCTTGTTGATCCAAGTGGTTGTTGGGTGCTTTGGCCGCTACAAATTCGACTACAGTCCTCAAAATCCTGACGGGATTCCTTCGGCAATTTAACGGCGAGCACTGCTTGGTTTTCTTGTTTCTCTGCTACAAGTGGTCCATGCCGCGTACCTGAGGCTCATGTTCACTCTGCTCGTTCGGTCCTTTTGCTCTCGTCACAATCTCATCTTGGAGAACTTGGCTTTGCGCCCATGGAGTTTTGGCGAACTACAACAGCGCAACGCATTCTTGACACCGCCTCGGATATAATATATGATTATGTTAAATAGAGGGCTCATCAAAAACTTACAAACCTGAATCTGTGGCCGCAACTGATCAGTAGCTCTCCGCTAGATCGTGTTCTGGGCAGCTGAGTCAACTTGCAACGGGCGCTCTCACCGTACTGCGAACGAGGAGGAATTATGGAAATCGAAGCAAAAGAATATCTTGATCGATTGCATCATATTCTCGCATCTATCGAGACCAAACAGGATGGGCCGATCTCGATCGCTGCCCAGAAGCTCGCCGATGTCATCCGCCAAGGCGGCATCATCTACGTATTTGGCACAGGTCATTCCCACTGCGCGGCAGAGGATCTCGTTTACCGTGCGGGTGGACTTGCATCTATGGATCTAATTTACGATCCGGCATCGTCGGGCGAGTTTGGCTTGGTCAAAGCCGGGTATATGGAACGGCTGGTCGGTGTCGGACGGACCACAATGCGTTTCTGCGGCATGAGCAAAGAGGACGCATTGATTGTGATCTCAAATAGCGGATTGAACAACGAGCCAGTCGAAGCTGCACTCTATGGTCGCGAGTTGGGCGTTCCGGTAATCGCAATTACCTCGGTTTCATATTCGAGCAATCATTGTACACGGCATTCCGGGGGGGAAAAGCTTATGGACTTGGCTGACGTCGTGATAGACACGTGCGTGCCATTCCCCGACGCAATGATCAAGATGAACGGGCTTGAAACACCAATGGGTCCTACATCGACCTCGGTCTCAATCATCTTGGGTCACGTGCTTTGCGTTTCGATTGCCTCACTATTGCTTCAACAAGGTGCGCAACCCGATGTGTATTTCAGCGGTAATTTGGATTGTAGTGAAGAGCACAACCTAGGATTGTGGAAAAAGTACCGCGGACAGGTTCGCGCTCTTTGAACGCGCATCGTGAGGGGCGATGAAAAAGCCGAACTATTGGTTGGCGTTGGACATCGGCGGCTCGTCCGTCAAGGTAGCGCTCTGGGACGGACGCCGGATAAAGGGTATGGATCGGACTGAATTCCGGGGCGCTTCCGGGGATGGGGACTGGATTGCGCGGCTGGTAGGCTCGAAACTTCAGGCATGGGGGAATCCCTCGATACGGTCGGTCGTGGCGGGCGTGCCGTCGCGAGTTGACGCGAATCACCGGATCATCATCGAATCCGCCAACCTTGGCTGGCGCAACTATCCGTTTGCTTCGGTGCTCAGAAAGGCGCTCCGGGTCCCCGTATACCTGGAAACCGACGTTCTCCTCGCCGCGCGGGTGGAATCCGCGCTTGGCGCAGGCCGGAACTCTTCAAACTTCGTTTATATCAATCTCGGTACCGGCATAAGCCACGTGCGGATGCTGGGTGGTAAACCTCAATTCGGGGCGCGCGGATTGGGGCTGAGCCTAGGCCATACTCCCCTGTTTAGCGGCCGCGCTCTCTTAGCTCGCCAACTATGTACTTGCGGGCGTCGATACTGCGCCGAAACCGTTCTCGGTGGACGCGTGGTCGCGACGGCGTTGCGCCGCCGGCACGGTGCCGAACTCAACCGGTTCTGGCGCGAGTACGGCGAAAGTCTAGGGATTTTTCTCTCTTGCGTTGCGAGCCTGGTGGACCCCGAGCGAATTGTCCTGAATGGCGGGGTGTGCGCATCACGCGCGCTCTTTGAAACCGGCATGCACACCGCTTTTCGGCGGCACACCTTGTATCACGGTTCATTGCCCAAAATATGTTTTTCACGTCTCCGCGATAAGGCTGGCCTGATCGGCGCCGGTTTGGCCGCGCAACAGCAGACGGATGAATGACGTGCTGATAGCGCGGGGCTCGTGTTATGCAGCCGACAACGCGTCCTGAAAAACGGTATACGCGGCATGGAGGATCTAAGAAGCCGGCCAGGCTCCGTGATCCTGACCGAGGAGATTTATTGCTTCAATAACCGAGGTTGAGTCATAGTGGAGCAAATATGAAGCGTAGGAACGTTCTTAAGATTCTTGCTTTCAGCGCACTGATGCCCAGGGTTCCTGACCTCTTGGGGGCTTCCTCTTTCTTGATGGCAAAAACAATCTCGAGCACTAAGGTCGCGTCGAATAACACCGGCGTTCTAGCCAGCATTCGGCTCTACAACCCAACCCAGTGGGCTCATCAAACCGTCGTTGAAGTTCCGGCAGGGCACTTGGCTACGCCGGGCTTGATCAACTGGCGCAAGGTGAGCTTGGTTTGTGGCGGACAGAATGTACCTTTTTCTCTGCGGGAGGGACGAGCGCATTGGAGAGCAACCCTGGTGCCGGTCATTGACCCTCGTGCCGAGGACCTGCTTGTCTTCAATATTGCTGTCCCTCCCAACACCTGGTTACAAGTCGACGTAGTAAATGGCCAGCGAGAGGAGGAAAGCGCTCTAACTCGGGAGGGCAATCAGATTGTGGTGTCTTACCCAAATCTCAGGGTTGTTATCGATCGGTTAACAGGGATGTTAATTCAAGTCGAAGCGTTTTCCACACCACTGCTGGCCGCACCGATGAGCACAAGCTTCTTTCAGGTTGAAGAGGGAGTTATTGAGCACTCAGAAATCACGTATGAAACTTACTCTCACCCTACAGTGAGGATCAAAAAGAAGTTGCCCGAAGTTTCATCACCAGCGAAGTTTGTGTCTTCTCTCTCTAATGCTGCAATGACCGAGTTGAACTTTATTCTAGAGCATGAGAGGGGTCCAGCCATGGCCCTCACTTACCGGGTGCATCCCGGTGGGCCAGTAGAGATTTGGGTCGATGAGCGACCTTGGGAGGGCAAATCCCCGTGGTTGAATAACGGAGCGGAGCATTCGCTCGGCCTAAGGGGAAAAGAACAAAGATTGCCAGATTTTGAAACCCAATTTCCCTATTACGGATTCCAGGACTATGTAGCGGTCGTCAAAAACACAGGAGTCCTACATCAAGCAGGAGGCGTTGAAGCGCTCGAACTCGGGGAAGAAACGATCAACGGGCGGCGCTGGAACAGACGATTGTATATTGCCGGTCAAGACCAATTATCCCAGATTGACGACATGCTGCAGCTTGTCGACAAGGGACTGGTTGTGGATGTGGTGCCCGTGTTCCTTCGCTTAAATGCACAACCCATCCAGGTCATGTACCCAAATGAGTGCGCCGCTACAGCCGGCGCGCTGGCTCAAACCTTTCGAAGGGATGGTTTTCAGGCTGAAGCGGGTTTCAACCCGACGGACCATCAGAACAGTGCGATTGTTCTAAAGATGATTGAACAACCTGAGGAAGCCGGTCTGCAGGGGGACGGATTTGCGATCCGGCCGCTCCAAGGCGGAAGCGCGTCCATCACCTCCGGTACGCGATTTGGACTGACGATGGGAACGCTGAAGCTTGCCGAGCAGATTCGCAGTAGCGGAGACGTGGCTTCTGTTCCCTTGATCAGCAGCAATCCAAGCGTTGACCTTCGGGCCGGGGCTTTTGGAGGATGGAAGCACGAAACGGACATTCCGTGGGGGAACTATGAAGAGTGGACTAAGGTCTTCGACAATCTGATCGCCTCTGGAATGAACATAATGGTCTGCACTACGGGCCAGTGGGGCGACTGGAAAATGCCGATAACTTATAAGTACATGTCAGAACTTAGATCTGATTCGCCTGAAGCTTATGACGAAGTCTCGGGAGCCAAGTTCTCAGAATTCGGTTCGGACCGCGATTTTAGCCTCAAACTTTTAAATTATCTACATGCGAGGGGAGTCAAAGTGTGGTTAGAACAGCCCATGGGAGCGATACCAACCACTTATCGGTATAAGTTCCCCGACGCTGTTCTTCCAGGCAACCCAAAGGTTCCCCTCTTTTTAAGTACGGAGTACCAACAGTATTTGCGTGCATTTTTCAAGGAATTTCTGGAAACGTATCCCATCGATGGATTCATGCTACTGCGGGATGACAACGGGGGCCTGGATACCAGCGAAGAGTATAGGAAATATGTCGCTGCGTCGCGCACCAAAGACCCGATGTGGGAACAAGTATTGATGCTATATACGATGCTGCGGTCCCAGGGTTTCCAAGGCGATCTTGCTTTTTATCCGTACTTCGATCTTTACGAACCTCATCTTGAGCCTGCCCTGCCTGAAGATCTTTTCATTGTTGGACATGGGAGCGGCTTCGGCACCTTGACTCGGAGCTACAAAACGCTAGGTCCGATGGGGAATACCTGGCTCGACAATCTTTATGTAGGCTTTCGTTTGCCTCCGACGCCAACAATGAAGCGCCTGATCGCCGATAGAGGAAGCCTTTGGCTTGGCGGTGCCTTTCTCGGCACTGAGTTGCCATGGGAAGCAATCGGCTCTTTTACCTGGCAACCCTCTGAGACGGTCAACACGTTGCGTTACGATTGGGGTTCTCGAGCCTTCGGCGAGAAAAACGCATTGTTGTTTCTCCGATTCAGCGATGCCTATGAGCAATTATGGAGTCTCATGAATGGACCTCTGCTGCCGTATACGTGGCTAAAGATGAATTCACAGCTGAAGGGACAGGTCCAGCAAGAAAGCACTGAAAAGCTGAAACTGTACCGACAGCGACTTGAGGATCTGTTCTCTGCAGCAAACAACGTTAATAACAAAGATTGGTTCGCTCAAGTTAAGCTGTATGGAACATTCTTCAAATACTGTGAGCGTCGGCTGGAATTGTTCGAGCAACTATACAAGATCGCGCTGTCGCGCAAGGATACTGCTGAGGCTTCCAAACCGTTGCCAATAGAGGTCCGGCGGCGCGTGACTTCCTTGTATAGCGAAATGCTTGGGATCGCTGAAATATATGCGAATGAGGTCAAAAAAGCGCCTGGTGGAATGATGCGGGCAACTGAGCCATCAGCTTTGCTCTACCAAGAATGGGACGAGAGCGGCTTTGGTCAGCGGCTGGATGCAATGCTGGAAGTACCACAGTTTGGCGGCATATTGACTGTATCGCACGAAGAGCTCAGGGCGGGCGCTCCCATAAGGCTGACGGTTGAACTCTTTAACGGGGGGATATGCCCGTGGTTACCAAGTGAAGGTCACAAACTTGAATTTGACTCTGCTGCTCAGAGTCTGGGACTCCCCGTTGCGTGGGATTTGAGTGGAGAATGGATCCTTCCGGGAGACCGAAGAACAATAAATTTCTCTGGAGTGGCGCCTAAGGAGCCGAGTAGAACAAAGATTGGGATAAAGTTCTGGTCACCGTCAGGCCCGCGCTCGTACCCGTTTATCGAAAATGAATTTCTGTTGAAAGCTGAATAAGAAAGGAGGGCGAATGATGACGACGAACCGAGATGTTTGAATGTGAATCACTGCAACCGCACGACAAGCGCAGTGGTCCACTGTTGCACGCGTTCCCGGTACTCAGCATCTCGGCGACTCGCTTGCGAGCCCTTTCCTTTAGATTACCGATCGTAACTCTTCAGGCCCCTATTATTGTGGGGACAACTCTACTTTGCCAAAATATCTGCTAAGTTACATACAGGTCGATATTGTCCCAAGCCTATGGCTTTATGATATTTATATATTATGTCACATTTCGAAATCGAAATTCCTGAATCAACTGTGCGAGGCACCGATTCTCCTTTCGAAGGATCGGAGAAGCAGTGGTCTGGAATCGACCGCAAGAGTAGTGTTCCGCTTTTCCTGCAATTGACGAATACAGTGCGGCAGTACCTCATGCGAAAATTCCAAGAGGGCGCACTGAAGCCGGGCGACTTTTTCATCACAGAAAAGACCTTTTGCCAGTGGTTCGGTGTGAGCACGATTACGGCCAAGCGCGTGCTGGACGACCTGGAAGCGGAAGGGTGGCTAACGCGGGAACGAGGACGCGGAACTTACATTGCTCCACGTCGCATCAATCAGGCTCTGGATCATTTTTCTCATTTCACTTTGGACATGCGCGCTCAGGGCATGAAGCCCAGCTGGAACGATTTTTACGTTGGGGTGGTAACACCCGATCCCAAAGTCGCTGAGGCGCTGCACATTTCGACACTCGAAAAGGTGACCCGAATCGAGCGGTTGAGGTTGTTGAATGACGAACCCTTTTTGCTCTCAAATTGCTACTTGCCTCAGTCGTCCTATCCTGGACTTGAAAGACAGGATCTCAAGTCCGTTCCGCTCTACGACCTGCTCGCGCAACAATACAATTTGGCGCCCGTGCGCTGCAGCGAAACCTTTGAACCCGTTCTTCTCTTAAACCGGCGGACGGTGCGCATGTTGAAAGTGCGGTCCGGGAGCCCGGGGATGATGTGGGAACACGTGGCATACAGTGCGGAAGAAAGGCCTCTCGAATACGCTCGGGCTTTCGTCCGTGGTGACCGCTGTCGGCTGACCGCGAACCTCCGCTGAGCAGGCAGTGCGATCAGGCATTAGGTGGTACGGCCTTGGACTGTAGTGCAGCACAACTTGCGTCATCGCGCCAATTTCAGAAACGATGCGAGTCTTCCAGCATCAGCAGATAAATGAGGAGCTGGAAAGGCCCCTGCTCCCTTCACCTTTGTCTGCAGCGCCACTTCCGAACAGCCGCTCTCGCCCAACCGCCCAGTTCGTCGATCAGCTCGTTATATTCACGGAGGTGGGCACCTGGCGATTCGATTTCTCTCGGCAGCGATTTCAGCATCGCTCATAACTCCAGGCCCAAGTCCTTACCGGCTGCAAGACTTACGTTCATTGATTGCAGCTGCATAGGTGTTCTTTGAAGGAATTCGCCGGTCGACGCGCCGGGGTATCGCCCAATTTTGTAGGGGCCTCTTGTAAATTATGTTCTTGACATTCATATATGATTATATTAGCATCCTTATTAAGGTCCGTAAATCTCGCCGCCAATCGTAGGATGTCAGGAGATTGCTTCGATTGCGGTTTTCAAGAAACCGGAGGCTGACTTGTCCCTTGGGCTGTCAGCCGCATTTGAACCATCTGGGGGGAAGTTGATGCGAAAACAGAGAGTTCCATTGCCTAGCCCTAGTGTCTGCGCTTCGTTGTTCCATCCGGAGCGATCCGACTTGAAATCCAGTTCTTTTGCGAATATTCCGGGTAAGACTCTATCCGACAAAGCTACTGCTCCACGGCGATGTCAATTCACCTGTCGATAGGTGCCTACGTATGGACGTCTCAGCGTTTCAAAGAAAGGTGCGATGGTAATGATTAATACTAAGTGGGTATTCACTCGCTGGCTCTTACAACCATGTCTTCACCCGGCCCTTGAGAACTCCCCCATACCGGAGAGCTCCGTTAACAGGGCTAAACCCGTCTTTTGGCTATCGGTGATCATGCTTTTGTTCTTGCCCTTGACGGCACGTTCCCAAGAACTCTCAGCAACTCTCAGCGGCACTGTCATGGATTCTGCGGGGTCAGTGATACCCGATGCGTCGATCACCATTTCGCTCAATGGAGTTAATGGAACATCTCGCGCCATGCAATCGGATGGTGCCGGAAACTACACAGCCACCAATCTGGCTGCTGGCACTTACTCCCTGACCGTTACAGCCGCGGGCTTCGAAACATACAAAGCCACGAATATAGTCATGAACGTAGCCGAGAAGCACACTCTTGATGTGCAATTGAAGGCCGGAGCCGTAAGCTCGACAGTTACCGTGGACGCCAACCCGGTTTCTGTAGATACGGAAGACAGTGCGGAGGCCGGAACCATCTCAGGGAGCCAGGTCAGGGAGCTTGAACTGAGCAACCGCAACTTCGAGCAGTTGGTTACGTTGCAACCCGGCGTTGTCAACCAGTTGGGAGATGAAGTCGGCTTTGGAATGTCCAATGTGACGAATATTTCAGTAAATGGCGCGCGTGAGAGCGCCAACAACTGGACAGTAGACGGCGCGGAGATCAGTGACGAAGGTTCCAACACAACACTGACTAATGTGCCGAGTGTCGATGCGATCCAGGAGTTTACCTTGGAGAGAGGCAACTACGACGCAGGCTACGGACGCTCTGGCGGTGGACAGGTTCTGCTGGCTACGAAAAGTGGAACCAGCACCTTCCATGGCGACGCATATGAGTTCGTCCGCAACAACGTTCTGAATGCCAATAGCTACCTAAACAATATGACCGGCACGCCACGTACAATTGAGCGCTACAATGACTTCGGCTTTACGGTGGGCGGCCCCATCTTCATTCCTGAGGTTTACAACCAAGCGAAGAACAAGACCTTCTTCTTCTGGTCTGAGGAATGGCGCAAGACCAGTACACCAGACCCCATCGCTGTGGCACCTCCGAGCGCGGCTGATCTGGCTGGCACCATCGCTGGCAACTTTTCGCCAACAGGTCCAAACGGTCTCGCTGGATGCACGACTTACTCGGCATCGACCAACACTACCCAGGTCGCACCCGCTTGCTACAGCGCCAATGCAAAAATCTATTTGACCAACATCTTTGACAAATTCACACCCAACGATGGCAACCTCTATTACCACTCCTTTTCACAAGCGAACAATTTCCGGCAAGACATCGTCAGAATCGATCATAACTTCAATGACAAGGTTCACTTCTATGCGCGCGGCATCCAGGATGACGTGCCGGTTATTTATCCCACGGGCCAATGGGCGGGTCCGAACTATCCCGGCGTCTGGTCTGACTCGAGCAAAGCACCTGGCCAAAACGTGGTGGCCAATCTGACTTGGACTATCCGGCCGAAAATCGTGAATGAAGCAGAATTTGCCTGGGCCAATGGTACGATCACCTCGAATTTTGTTGCTGGCGACATTGCCGATTCTTCCGCCATGGAAAGTGCCTTGACCAACAATTGGACATACCCCGATACCTACGGACGTATTCCTACTATTAGCTTCAATTCGGGCGGGATCCAGGGAGTCGACTTCGGTTACTCTCCATATAACGAGCGCAATCTCATCCGAACCTACTTCGACAACCTAGCGCTCTCGCTCGGCAGACATACGCTCCGCACTGGCTTGCAGGTCGAGCAAGTATTACAGACCGAGGACGGCAGCAGCGGCGATGCGAGCTTTAGCTTTCCAACCTGGGGCGATTTTCTATTGGGCAATGTGTATTCATACTCCCAAGCGAACCGCGACATCGTTGACGATCTCCACTACGTCAACACCGAAGCGTACGTGCAGGATGATTGGAAGATCAACAAACGTCTTACCTTGAACCTCGGCGTTCGCTGGAGCAGGTTCCCCTCGCCAACCGATGTGAAGAACACCCTGAACAATTTCGATCCGTTGAAGTACAGCGCCGCCAACGCGCCGACCATTAACCCATTAACCGGCAACTACAATCCAGGACAGAGCATGAACGGACAACCACTCGTTCCTGCTAATTATGCCAACGGGTTCATCTTTGCCCAGGGCACCGCCTGCACCGCAGCGCAGGCCGCTGGGCCCCTCGTTCAGTGTTCGCCTTATGGAGCCTACATCAATCCGAATTACAATGCCAACTTCGGGCCGCGACTTGGCTTTGCCTACAACCCTGATGCTCGTGGGATTACCTCCATCCGCGGCGGTTTCGGCATCTTCTATGACCGCGTCATGAACGGCATGTTCGAGAATAATGCTTTCTCAAATCCGCCGTTGCTGCAGACATCGACCTCCCGCAACACCTCATTTGATCAGCCATCCGGCGGAAGGTCGCCCGCGCCCAATGTAATTACCTCAGCTGGAACGCCTACGTTCAGGGTTCCGAACTATGCAAATTTCAATCTCTCGGTCGAGCGCCAACTGATGCCCACTACCACACTCGAAGTGGCATATGTGGGCAATCTGGCGCGTCACCTACTCGGAGAGTTGGATCTGAATCAGCCTACGCTTGCCGCCAGAACGAATGCAGGCCTCAACGTCGATGTCAACGCGATCCGTCCCTATTTGGGGTATGGACCTTTCCATACTAGAGCCACCATCTTTACCAGTAACTACGACTCGCTTCAGGTTTCGCTCAATCATCGCTCCTCGAAGGGCCTAACCGTGGGTATTGCTTATACTTGGTCCAAGGATCTAACGACTAACTCCAGTGATCGCGGCGCGGCCAGCAGCGACACCTATGACCTCAAGATGGATTACGGTCCATCATCGTGGAACACGCCTCAGATTCTCGAGGCTAACTATGTCTACATCCTGCCATTTTTCAAGGCGCAGCATGGAATAGAAGGGAAAACCCTGGGAGGTTGGGAAATCTCTGGTATTTCGTCCTTCGTCTCTGGGAACTCATTTTCGGTGACCGAACCGTTAGATCCCTTCGCCTGCAGTGTTAATCCGACGACCGGCCTCTGCAATACCGGCAGCTTGGCGGGAACCGGTTTGAACGGCCTGGGTCTCGCGGAAAACGGTGACATCGGTTTGCGCGCGGACCAGATTGCTCCGATTAAGAAGATCAAAAGCTATAGCCAGTGGTTCTCGACCTCTTCATTCGCCCAATCTGTCGGTCACTTTGGCACGGAGGGTTCGAAGCCGCTGCTTGGACCAGGCCTGCAAAACTGGGATCTAGCCACCATCAAGAACCTGACGGTTGCTGATGGTTACACATTGCAACTGCGCGGTGAGTACTTTAATGCATTCAACCACGTTAACTGGTCTG
>Ga0326727_10024475_pt1 | contig 11412 bp, 9 predicted proteins | sample MB2enrmetagenome_FD_207643 | JGI IMG/M metagenome (GOLD analysis project Ga0326727, IMG submission 207643) | Lab enriched peat soil microbial communities from McLean, Ithaca, NY, United States - MB29MY | ecosystem: Environmental > Terrestrial > Soil > Wetlands > Peat | place: USA: New York... | reverse complement strand
GTGAAGCCCGAGTTTCTGCGCTTCGCCTACCCGCCGCGTTATCGATACGACGTGCTTCGCGCGCTCGACTACTTCCGCAGCGGCGGGGATCCGCCCGACGCGCGCGTTGCGGATGCGGCGTACGTCATCGAGCGCGCGCGACGGCCGGACGGCCGCTGGCTGCTCGACGACTCGCACGGCGAGTCGCTGGCGATTCCGTTCGACGAGTCCATTGGCGAACCGAGCCGCTGGAACACGCTTCGCGCGCTGCGCGTGCTCCGCTGGTACGCCGGGTCGCCGCTACCGGCGTAAGGCCGCTATTTCCGCCGCAATCTGCTGCGCCGAATACGCGGACTCGACGACCATCGACGCCGCGCCCGCCACGATCAGTGCCATGCCGAGGAACGTCAACGCCAGCGGAAGCCACGCGACGGTGCCCCCGAGAGCGCGGTCGAAGGCGATCGATATCCCGGCGGCCACGACCACCGCGACCGCGCAAAAGAAGAGCGTCACCGCGAGCAAGGCCAAACGCGCGCGACGCTCGTGACGGTCGAGTTCCGTCGCACGATCGAGACGCGCGCCGTCGCGCCCTTCCGCCAGCTTGCGAATGCGGTCGACGATGCGCGAGAGCCGGACCAGCGCGGTTGCGATGAGCGATGCCGACGCAAGGATCAACAGGGCCGGCGTTATCATGGCCGCGATGACCGCCTGCGCCGGCGAAAACGCCGGCACGTTAGCCCGCCAGCGTTTCGTACATGAGGCCGAGCGTCTTGCCGCCGATTTCGCTCGTGAAGTCGCCGGCCAACTCGGCGATGAACGTGGTGGTCGAGGTGGTCACGCCGCCCGCTTGCGTGATGCGCCGCCACGCCGCTTCTTCGGTGCGCTCGTCGATGCCGCCGCAGGCGTCCACGGCAACGTGGACGGCGAACCCCGCCGCCAGCGCGTCGAGGGCCGTGCGCTGCACGACGATCTCCGAAGCCACGCCGCTGAGAACCAGCGTCGACCGGCCGCTCCCGCGCAGCGCGTCGACGAGCCCGGCATCGGCAAACACCGAGGTCTCGGTCCGCGGCCGCGGCGTGAGTCCGGATACGGGCGCCAGCACGTCGGCCAGATACTCGCCGCCCGGTGGTACGGACGACGCGAACGCGGGCAGGCCGTGGAGCGCGGCGAGCTTGGCGAGCGCGGCGGCGCGAACGCGAAGGCGTTCCACGGCGACCGTACGGCTGTTTTTGACGATCTCCGCCTGGAGATCGAGGAAAATAACGGCTGCGTTGGAGGGTGTCGGCAACGCGAAACTCACGCGGAGTCCTCCGAGGCGAGGGTAGGATGCCCGCGACGACACCGCGGGCATCCTGCCGGTTGCGCTGCGCTCCCTAGCCATTTGGGGGATGTCGCACTCAGCCCAAGCGCGGACCCCAGCCGCCGAACATGCCGCCACCGCTGGTTGCAACGCGGTTGAGGGTGGGCCGGCGGTCCGTCGAAGCCGGCGTGCGCGGCCGCATCGGGAGTTGATTGCCGGCGTCGTTACTCGGGAGCGCTTCGTAATTGGTGAACATCGTCCGAACCTTTCGTGGAGCCGCCTTGCGGCGTTTGCTATGGCTCCATGATGGCGCAGCCGAGGCATCGGGACCACGGCGATCCGGACGCCGAATGCGGACGAATTACCCGGACGTTCCGCCGGTCCGGTCGCGGACGCTCTCGAGGTCCTGCAGCAGCCGTCGGGTGAAGACCGCGATCAGCGACAGACGAAACGACGGCTCGCCCTCGTAGAGGTCGACCAATGCATCGCGGCCGATCGAACGCACGACGACGTCCGTGCGACACAGCGCCGTCGCCGTACGACGGTTCTTGGCCGAAAAGAACGCGATCTCGCCGAGCAGTTCGCCCGCTCCCACCTGCAAGCCGATCTCCTCGAGCGCGACGCTTCCCGAAACCACGTAGAGCAAATCGTGCGCTTCGTCGCCCGCCCGGAAGATGACGTCGCCCGCGCGATACGTCCGTTCGGTTGCGAATGCTTCGAGCCAGGCCGGCGGCGCGTGACGAGCCGCCGGTTCTCCGCCGTCGTCCCCATCGACCGGCTCGGATGGCGCGACGCGGATCCGCAGACGCGGAGTCCGCAACGGGTCGACGTGAAGTGCGAGTGCGGCGCGCGACGCATCGAGCAAACGCAGACCCTCGGCGTCGAGCCCGCACTCGGCCCACACGTCGGCGAGTACGCTCGCGAGTTGCGCTCCGAGCACGACGTCGTGACGCTGCGCGACCGACCAGTCCAGCGCGGCGCGCACGTCCGCGATGTCGGCGATGAGCGCCCCGAAGGCTGCGCCCGGATCGAGCGCCGGCTGCGCGCGCCATGCGGCCGCGGCCGCGTCCGCAGTCGCACGATAATACTCGGCGTGGAGGCGGGCGGACTCGGCGGCTTCGCCGGTTTCCGCCGCGAGCGCACGCGCGAAATCGCGTAGCGATTCGAGCAGACGGTAGCGTCGCGCGGGCCCGGGACTTCGTACGACGCTCACCAGCGATTTGGAAACGAGCGTTGCGACGCCGCCGCGGACGCGCTCGGCAGGGGCGCCGCAGACCGCCACCGCCGCGTCCACCGTCCAACTGCCCGCAAACGCGCCGAGCCCGCGAAAGATGCGCTGCTCCCCCTCGGTCAAGAGTCCGTAACTCCACTCCAACATGGCGCGCAGCGTCCGGTGCCGATGCTGAGCGGTTCGTTTGCCCCGCGCGAGCAGGCCGAAGCGGCTGTCGAGGGCGTCGCGGATTTCGGACAAGGTCAAGTCGCGAACGCGCGCGGCCGCGAGTTCCAACGCCAACGGCAAGCCGTCGAGGCGTTCGCAGATTTCCGCGACCGCATCGGGATATTCTTCGGCAGCTGCTAGAAAGAAACGCGGGTCGGCGTCGTTTGCGCGATCGAGAAAAAGCTCGACGGCCGGCGACGAACGCAGCCGCTCGAGGGAGGGCGCCGCATCGGCGTGGCGGGCGCCGGAGGCGGGCAGCCCGAGCGCTTCCACCGGATAGACGAGTTCGCCGTCGATCTCCAGCGCTTCGCTGCTGGTGACCAATACGTGAACCGAGGGGCAGCCCTGCGCGAGCCGCTGCACGCTGCGCGCCGCGGCTTCGAGCACGTGTTCGCAACCGTCGAGAACCAAGAGCAGCCGATGCTCGCGCAGAGCCTCGACCAGCGTCTCCAGCAGCGGCTCGTCGGCCAATTCGCGCACGCCCACGACGTGCGCGATGCCGGCCGGGACGGCCGCGGCGTCGCTCACCACGCCCACGTCGACGAACCAGACGCCGTCGCGAAATTCGGGCCGCTCGAGTTGCGCGCGCGCTACCTCGATCGCGAGCCGCGTCTTACCGACGCCGCCGACCCCGTGTAAGGTGACCAGACGTCGCGAACGGACGAACGCCGTCAGTTCGCTCAGTTCGCGTTCGCGGCCGTGGAAGGAGTTGACCGGATAGGGAAGATTCGTATGCGGCTCGGAGTGCGCGGCGCCGTCGTGGGCGTGCGCGGCGGGGCGTTCGGTTTCGTTGATTCGCGGCTGTCCGAGCGGACGCGAAGCGCTCGCGGCGCTTTGCAAACGGGCGTGCTCGTCCGGCGTCAGCCCCAGTCCCTCGCTGATCAGCGCCAGCGTATCGCGATGCGGCGCCTGCCGCCGTCCCCGCTCTAACGCCCCGACCGTGTCTAGGCTGATCCGCGCGCGCTCGGCCAAGGCCTCTTGCGAAAGCCCTTTGGCGATCCGGAACTCGCGCAGCAGTTTCCCGAAGGGCAGCCGTCCGCCGGTCCCGGATGGCGATCGCGAGTCGCTCATATCGAGGGTCGGCTTCGCTTCGAACTCACAGCGCGAGCGCGAGCCGCAGCCCGTCGTCGACGCGGGCCATTTGCACGGCCGTGAGGCGACCGCACTGCTCGCTCAGCGCTTCGCGGTCGAGCGTCACGAGGGCCGACACGTTGACGACCGCGTCCGACGGTAGCCCCGCACTGCGACGCTTGACGAGAATGTTGCCGGGAGCCTGAGCGAGCCGGACGTTCGAGGTCAAAACGGCGACCGTCACCGTGCGAATTTTACTGCGATTGAAGCTATCGGAACCGACGATCAAGACGGGACGGCGCAAAACCGGCTCCGACCCTTTCGGGTCGCCGAGGTGGGCCCACCAAACGTCGCCCCGGCTCACGGGCGACTCGCGCGTCCGATGGCTCGTGCCGCTCGAGCCGGAAATGCGTCGTCGCCGGCGTGCTCCGCCTCGTACACGGCGTTCAACTGCGCGGTGACGCGCTCGTCGCTCGACGCCTCGAGATACGCGCGAAGCGCGGCGACGTACAATTCGCTGCGGGAGATCCCGGACCGCCGCGCGAGCCGATCGGCTTCCTCGAACACGTCGTCGGGCACCGAGATGGCGGTCTTCATTCCCGGAGTATAACTGCGGTCATACTCCGGGTCAAGCGCCGGCTTCCGCGGACGCGGCGCAAGAAAAAGGGCGGCGTCCCAATCGAGTTGGAACGCCGCCCCACGCCCGCTCGAACGGGCGCTGCGGAACCTAGGCCAAGTCGAACCGATCGAGGTTCATGACCTTCGTCCATGCGGCGACGAAGTCGGCGACGAACTTCTCTTGCGAGTCGTCGCAGGCGTAGACTTCCGCCAGCGCGCGGAGTTGCGAGTTGGAGCCGAAGATGAGATCGACGGCGGTCGCGGTCCACTTGACCTCGCCCGTGTGGCGGTCGCGTCCCTCGAACGTGTTGGGCCCCTTGGCCGACCACTTCGTGTCGAAGTCGAGGAGGTTCGTGAAGAAGTCGGTGGTCAAAGCTCCCGGCTGCTTCGTGAAGACGCCGTGTTCCGAGCCGCCGGCGTTCGCACCGAGAACGCGCAGGCCGCCGACGAGCACGGTCATCTCCGGCGCGGTCAGGGTGAGCATGTGCGCCCGCTCGACGAGCAACTCTTCGGGCTTATTGGGATGTCCGCGGCGAAGGTAGTTGCGAAAGCCGTCCGCCGTCGGTTCGAGGACCGAGAACGAGTGTTCGTCGGTCTGCTCTTGCGACGCGTCGGTACGACCCGGAGCGAACGGAACCTTCACGGAGTGTCCGGCGTTCTTCGCCGCCGCTTCGACGGCGGCCGATCCGCCGAGGACGATGACGTCGGCCAGCGAGACCTGCGTCCCGTCGGTCTTGGATGCATTGAAGTCCTGTTGGATCTTCTCCAGCACCGGCAGCACCTGCGCGAGTTGGGCGGGCTGATTGACCTCCCAATTCTTCTGCGGTGAGAGCCGGATGCGCGCGCCGTTCGCGCCGCCCCGCTTATCGGTGCCGCGGAACGACGCGGCCGACGCCCATGCGGTTGCGACCAGTTGCGCGGTCGACAGACCCGACGCAAGGATGCGCTCCTTGAGCGCGGCGACGTCCGCGTCGCCGATCAGTTTGTGGGTGACGGGGGGAACCGGATCTTGCCACAGTTGCGGCTCCGCGGGAACCAGCGGCCCGAGATAGCGCGAGACCGGCCCCATGTCGCGATGCGTCAACTTGTACCACGCCCGCGCGAAGGCGTCGGCGAACTCCGCCGGATTCTCGTGGAATCGCTTCGCGATCGCGGCGTAGCTCGGATCCTTGGTGAGCGCGAGGTCGGTCGTGAACATCATCGGCGGGTGCTTCTTCGCCGGGTCGTGCGCGTCGGGAACGGTAAGCACGGCCGTGCCGTTTTTCTTCGGCGTCCACTGGTTGCCGCCGGCCGGGCTCTTGGTCAATTCCCATTCGTGTCCGAACAGGTTCTCGAAATAGTCGTTGTCCCACTTGACCGGATTGCTCGTCCACGCGCCTTCGAGGCCGCTCGTGATCGTGGCGGCGCCGTTACCGCTGCCGAACGAGTTCTTCCAGCCCATGTTCTGTTCTTCGATGCCGGCGGCGGCGGGCGCCGGACCGACGTATTGGTCGGGATTGGCCGCACCGTGCGCTTTGCCGAAAGTGTGGCCGCCGGCGATCAAGGCGACCGTCTCCTCGTCGTTCATGGCCATGCGCGCGAACGTCTCGCGGATGTCGCGCACCGAGCCGGACGGATCGGGCTGGGCGTTCGGGCCTTCCGGATTGACGTAGATGAGGCCCATCTGCACCGCGCCCAGCGGATTTTCGAGTTCGCGGTCGCCGGTGTAGCGGTTGTCGCCGAGCCAGGTGTCCTCGGAACCCCAATAGATGTTTTCGTCGGGTTCCCAAATGTCTTCGCGGCCGCCGCCGAATCCGAAGGTTTTGAGACCCATCGACTCGAGCGCGCAGTTGCCGGCAAAGATCATCAGGTCGGCCCAAGAGATCTTACGCCCGTACTTCTTCTTGATGGGCCACAGCAAGAGACGCGCCTTGTCGAGGTTGACGTTGTCGGGCCAACTGTTGAGCGGCGCGAAGCGTTGCGCGCCCGAGCCGCCGCCGCCGCGGCCGTCGCCGATGCGATACGTGCCCGCGCTGTGCCAAGCCATCCGAATGAACAACGGGCCGTAGTGGCCGTAGTCGGCCGGCCACCAGTCCTGCGAGGTCGTCATCAGCGCGAAGATGTCTTGCTTGAGCGCCTCGAGGTCGAGGCTCTTGAACTCCTCGGCATAGTCGAACTCCGCGCCCATCGGATCGGACAGGGGCGAGTTCTGCTGGAGGAGCTTCAGGTTCAATTGGTTGGGGAACCACTCTTGATTCGTCCTGCCCCCGACGATCGTCCGCTTGAGGTGAACGTCAACGGGACAAGTGTCTTCGGTAAGGACTTCTCCGACCGAGTCTGGCATGCTTTCGTTTTCTCCGATCATCGTTCGCGTAGCTACGCCCGACAATCATACGCCCGAAAACGTATCGGCGCAATCGATTTAGCCGATGCCTTCCATCGGCCCAACCTATCGACTCGACGCCTTCGAACGACGTCCGCGAATCGTTCGCCGGCACGCGCGGTCGAAGTGCGGGCAAGCTCGGGCGCCACGCGCAGGGGACGCCCCGGTGAGGCCGCGTAAGGGACGGACATTGGACGCCCCAGCCATCCCACCGACCGAGAGCCGAGTTCCCTCTGCCCTTTGACCTCGGACCGCTAACCTCGAACACGGCCGGCGAAATCGTCGCGCGCGAGCGCGAGATCGAACTTCTTGCGGGCCATCGCCGGAGCGCCGCCGCCGGACGCGGCGGCCTCGTCCTGATCTCCGGTCAGGCCGGGATCGGCAAATCGAGCCTGATCCATCGGTTTGCTTCGAGTTTTGCCGGCGGTCGTTCGATTGCGGCATTCGCGCGCTGCGTCGAAATCACCCAAACTCCGCTACGACCGTTGCGCGAATTGCTCCAGCAGGTCGAGCGTGGAACGCTGCCCCGGCGCGACCCCGCCACCCGCGCGCTGCTGGAGCGCCTCTCCTTCGAACGCGGCAACGATGCGACGCACGCGCCGCCCGCGCACCGGTTGCTCGAAGCGATCGACGCGGCGTTCGCGCAGCACGCCCTCAGCCGCACGCTCGTCCTAACGATCGAAGACCTGCACTGGTCCGATCCCTCGACCCTCAGCTTCCTCGCGTATTTGGCCGATCGCATCGCGACTCGGCGCATGCTCGTGGTGGCGACGTACCGAACCGACGAAATCGAGACGCGCCATCCCCGTTCGGCAGAATTTGCCGCACTGCTCTCCAAAGCTGCGGTTTCGGAGATCGCTCTGGAACCGCTCGACGAACGCTCGACGCGCGTCCTGCTCGAACAGGCGCTTCCGCATCCGGACGCGCTCGATGCGGCGACCCTCGCCGACATCGTGCGCCGCAGTCAAGGCAATCCGTTCTTTGCCGAGCAGTTGCTCAAGAGTTCGCTCGAACCGGCCTCGCGTTCGGCGCGCCGCCGGCTGCCGCTCTCCATTCGCGGCGCCGTGCTGGCTCGGGCCGCGGAACTCTCGGAGGAAGACCGCAAGATCGTCTCGCTGGCCGCAGTTTTGGGCGAGCGCTTCTCGGTGGAGCGGCTCGTCGCGCTGTGCGACGGACGCCGGGACGACGTGCTCTCCGCACTAGAACGCGCCGAGGCACTCCATCTCGTCCAACTCGAACAGGACGCGCCGGGCGAGGTGAGCTTCCGTCACGCGCTGACGCAAGAAGTCATCTACGGCGAGATGATGTGGGAGCGCGTGCGCCCGCTGCACGAAGCGATCGCGCTCGACCTCGAGCGCCGTTCCGACCGCGGCGCTTTCAGTCTGGAGTTGGCGCATCATTGGTGGCGCGCAGGCAATCGCCGGCTCGCGGCGACGTATGCCGAAGCTGCGGGCGACGGGGCGTTCGCGATCGGCGCGACGGCCGACGCCATCTCATGGTACGAGCGCGCCCTCGGCGAACGGCGAGGCGAGGTTCCGGCTGCGGCGATCCTCGAGCACAAAATCGGAGTTTCCCTGGGCTCGCTCTTCCGCCTCAGCGACGGGATCGAACACCTGCGGCGAGCGGCCCACCTCTATTGGGAGGCCGGCGACATGGAAGGCTACGCCGCAAACGCATCCTCGCTCGGCGCCCAACTCTACAACGCCGGCGACGCCGTCGCGGCGATCGAGCTCGGGCGACAAACGATCGCCGACCTGAGCGCCAAGGTTCCCCGCCCGACCATCGACCTGTTGCGCGCGCGCGTCGGATACGACTGCGTCGCGGCGCTCGATTTCGAATCGGCGCTCGAATTGGTCGACGCAATTGCGGAACCGATCGAGGACCCGCTGACGGCCACGCACGCCTATCAAACGCGCTTCAAGGTGGCCGCCATGCGCGGCGACGTCGAGCGGTGGGGGATCTACGCCGAGCGGGCCCTCGAAGCGGCACGCCGGATCGAGGACGGCGGGTACCGCAACATGCAGACGCACTGCCAAGTCGCGCTCGATGCGCTCGGACTCGGCGAGGTGCGCCGAGCCCGCGAGCATTTCCGCACGGCCATATCGTTCGAACGCGAGCGCGAGTTTGCGGGCCGGTCGCTGCCCTTTGCCACGTCGGCGTACGAGCACGCGCTGCGCGGCGACTTCGCGACGGCGGCGAAGTTGCTCGCAACGCCCGGAATCGCCTCGGAGCAGAGCTACGCGATCCTCTTGCACGTCAAGAGCGCGCAGTTCGTCCTGGGAATCTGCGCCGGCGACGACGCGCGGCTGCGCCGCGACGACGCGGAGTCGTTTCTCCACTACGGCGTGGAGCACGGGATGAAGTTGGCCCTCGGCGTGCTCGGCGGACCCTACGCCTGGGCGCTCGGATTGCGCGGCGAGGAAGATTATGCGGCCGCTTGGATACACCGCTTGGCCAAGGCGCTGCCCGGACCGCACCGGTTTCCCTTCGCCTTCCTAGCCGCCGCTCAGTTTGGAGCGCGAGCCGACGTTACCGCGCTGCGCAGACTCTTGGTCGAGGCCGCGGCCAACCCGCAGGACCGCGTGAACAAAGCGGTTCTCGGTCTCTTCGACGCCTTCGCCGCGGCTCGCGGGCTCGCAAGCGCGGACGCGCAGGCGAGCGCGCTCCAAGCGGCCGCGCTCTTCGAGGCGATCGGCTGGCCGTGGCTGGCCGCGCGCAGCTACGAAGCCGGCGGCGAATCGAAGCGCGCGCTCGAGACGTATCGAACGCTCGGCGCGCTTCGCGACCTGCGCCGCCTGGAATTGGGCAGCGTCGACGCGACCATCGCGGGACTCAGTGCCCGCGAGCGCGAGGTGGGCAAACTGATCGCGGCGGGCCGCTCGAACGACGAGATCGCGCTGGAGCTCTCGATCAGTTCGCGCACCGTCGAAAAGCACGTCACGTCGGCCTTGCGAAAATTGAGGTTGCGTTCGCGCTTACAGCTCGGCAGACTCCTCGACCGCAGCGAAACTCCCTCGTAGCCGCCGCGCGCGCGTTTAAGGAAACGTGGTTTCGGCCAGGTTGAGGGTCACGTCCGCGACGACTTTCGAGACCAGCTCGAACACCGCCGGATCGTTGTTGTACAGGTTGTCGCACCAGCGGTGCGGATAGTCCACGCAGCCGCCGTTGAAGCTGGGAATCAGACCCTCGTAGTTGCCGAGGTACCCGCCCCAGATTGCCGTCTCCCAGCGCCGCTTGCAGCAATCCTGGTTGGTGAGCACGCCGCTGTCGGGCACTCCGACGAGACTGAACGAGTTCGAGTCGGTGCCGTCGTTGCCGAAGCGGGCCGGCTGCGAGACGACGCCCTGACGCTGAAAGGCCGCGGCGAACAGGTCGTTGCCGAGTTTGGACTCCGGCACCACGTTGCTCGGGAAGTGCTCGACGTTCGAGGCGTATTCGGGATCGGCGACGAGATAGTCGAAGTTCGGCGTCGCGACGACGTCGACGTCGACGTCGAAGGCGATCTGCGCGAGTTGGGCCGCAGTCAGGTGCCGGGTATAATAGTGGGATCCGAGCAAGCCCAGCTCTTCACCCCCGAACCAGATATAGCGCAAACGGTTGGTCGTCGGCGTCTTGGCCAGGTTCAGGGCGACGTCCAACATCGTGGTCGAGCCCGACGCGTTATCCAGCATGCCCGCACCGTAGATCGAATCGAGATGCCCCTCGACGATGACCAGTTGGTTCGGGTTGCCGTAGGGCGAATCCGCAATGAGGTTGTAGTCCGTGCCCGACCGCCGCTGCGTGCGAATGTCGAGGCGTACCGTCGGCGCGGTCCCGGCGAGATATTGCAGCAGCAGTTCCGCGCCCAGTTCGTGCGTCGTCACGCCGACGACCGGTATCGAGGCGGGCTCGGTCAGCCGCGCCTCGTACGCTTCGCCGCCCTCGGCGTTGTAGAGAACGACCGCGGCCGCGCCGGCCGCCCGCGCGTTGGCGACCTTGACGTCGAAGGCGCAATCGCCGCGCTCGATCAAGGCAACGTTGCCCGGCGCGAAGCCGGCGAAGTCGACCGCGGCGCAACCAGTCGGCGCGCCGCTCGGCGGCGCGACCGCTGCGGTCAGCGTTCCGGCGCCGGAAAGCCGGGCCACGTACCAGTCGCTTTCGAGCGAATACGCGCGACCGGCGGCGGCGAACTGCGGCGACCCGATCACCTCCGACGTCGAGTAGGTGTACGGTTGCACCGCGACGGTATAGCCGGCCCGGCGCATCAACCCGGCGACGTGGTTCACCGAAGCAAGATAGCCGGGCGTCCCCGTATCGCGATTACCGTGCCCGGTCGGCCCGGGGTTATCGTCGGCGATCTTTTGAAACTGCGCCAACTCGCCCATGAGTTCGCCTTGCTGAATGCACGCTTCCAGCTTGGCCACCGTATCGTTATCGCGTTCGCGACAATGTTGGGGGGCGCCGGCCGCAAACGCCGTGCGGCTCGACGCCGGCGCGCCGGTTGCGGCGAGCGCGCAGAGCAGAATCACGCCGGCCGTTCGCATCAGCATGTCGAGGCGCACCTTCTGCACTCTCGGCTCGGCGGCCCTTCAGCGAAAGTATTTGGTGGGCGGTACGAGGTAACTCCGACAGGGTGAAGACCGAATTCTCTCGCGCCGAAGCGCG
>Ga0326727_10024473_pt1 | contig 11412 bp, 9 predicted proteins | sample MB2enrmetagenome_FD_207643 | JGI IMG/M metagenome (GOLD analysis project Ga0326727, IMG submission 207643) | Lab enriched peat soil microbial communities from McLean, Ithaca, NY, United States - MB29MY | ecosystem: Environmental > Terrestrial > Soil > Wetlands > Peat | place: USA: New York... | reverse complement strand
AGCCGGACATTCCGCCATGCAGTTGCCGCATTTGGCGCAGGCATGCAGGTTCAGTTCGTAGGTCAGGTTACCAATCTTTTTATCCTTGCCCAGGATGAGCGTGGCGGTTCTGCCGACAACCGGGCTCATGCCGCCCAGCATCGACATCGCCGGCCCGAAAAAGCCGGGCTTGAATGCGAGGGCAGTTACCCCTTTCGACCCGGTGCCGAAGAATTTGCCCGGATTCAGGATATTATTGGGGTCGGTCTTGGCCTTGTAAGCGCATAATTCCTGATATCTGGTTTTATTGAAGAGGTTATGCGCAAAGGCGGCATTCCAGAGGCCGAGACCATAAGGTTCCGCCCCCAGGCTGACCGCAGCTTTGGTGATTATTGCCACCAGCGGGATATTGATAAAATATTTCTTTCTCCTGGCATCGGTCAGGAAATTAGCCATAATCAGGGTTTTTTCCGCATCAATGACATAGCTGTCAATGGTGATTTCCACCCCGAAATCGGCGCCGATTTTCTTGGCCCGGGTAATAAAGGCCGCCGCCGATTTGATGGGCATAATCAGCTCGCTCGCCAGGATGGACGGCCCTAGCCGCTTGGTTTTCATGCCGAACAGGCGCTCGTTCCAGAGGTAACTGGCTACGTAAGCGGGCGCTTCTTCGATTTTGCCGTGCGCGGCCATGTATTTAGTAAAAAGCGCATCGCTCCCGGCGCTACTGAATTCGATATGGACGGCGGCGCTTTTTTTAAAGACGCCGGAGCGCATAATCTTGTTGATATCGGCGATTGAGTTTTCATCCAGAAAACGGATAGTATCGGGATTGATTTTAGTCTCACCTGTTTCTTTAACGAATGAGCTGATGAATTCAAATGCTTCTTTATCACCCGGAAAATACAAAAGGTGAGGATACGAACCTTGCGGCACATCGCGCAGTTTGAGGGTGGCTTCAACTACGATGCCGAATACCCCTTCGGTGGAAATAAAATATTTGAAATCCGGGTCCGCGGGGGATAACTTCTTGACCTCGCCGCTGCCGGTAACAACCGTGATGGATACTAGCATTTTCGAAAGATGGCCGTAGCGGAAGCTGTTAATGCCGATGCCGCCGGTGGAAATCCAGCCGCCGACCGTGGAGAACTTGCTGGAGGGATAGGTCATCAGGCATAAGCCGCTTTTCTTCGCTAAAATGTCAATATCGCTCCAGCGTGAGCCCGCCTGCACGGTCACCGTCTTTTTGGCAGTATCAAGCTCCAGGATGTTGCGGAAAGGAGATAAATCGATAACGATGCCGCCCCGGGTGGGAATAACGCCGCCAAAACCCCAGGAAGCGGCGCCGCGCGGCACGACGGGTATTTTTTTATCGTTGGCAAAAGCCAGGACCTTTTTGATTTCATCGATACTTTTCGGCTGGACGACAAAATCCGGCATGGTTGTAAAAAGCGTTTTCGTCATGATGTTCGGCAGGTCGCCGATGTCATGGCTGTATTGCTCTTTTTCTGCTGCCTTATCGATGATTTTTACATCGCCCGCGATTTTTCTGAACTCGTCTACGTTCATAGTTTATTAATCCCTTAACTCGTTATCCGTGCCAAAATACGGCAAAAGCAAATACTTTTATTCTTTACATGGAAGCGCTGACTTTACCGGAACCGGTAATTCAACAAGAAAAGCATACGGCAACCACTTGCCGCATGTCTACAACTTAATGATTACAGAATCAGCCACCTCTTGTCAATAATATTGCAATTATAGCAGGTTACAATTCTGTAAACAAAATTTTGCCGATATGTACGGATGGCAAAAATAGCGGGAATTTCTGCCGGTCTGTCAACAACATAACCCAAAGCACAAAACGCATTATTTTTCTTTGTAGGGACGTTTGGCTTCTGCCACGCCGGCGGCATGGGACAGGGCATAAACCACGTATTGATTCAGGCTGACCCCTTCCTTGACCGCGAGTCCGGCCAATTTCCGGTGCAGGCTGGCCGGTACGCGCACATTGAATTTACCGCTGTACTCAATCTGATTGGAAGGCAGCGGGATTTCATTGCCGTCTTCGTACATTGATTCCATCCACACTTTCCGGGCTTCCTCAATCATTTCCATCGCTTCTTCCACTGTCTCGCCCTGCGAATAACAGCCCGGCAAATCTTCAATCTGGATAGCATAACCGCCTTCTTCGGCCGGTATTAAAGTAACCGGATATTGCAAATCAAAATAATATTGCAAAGGTTTGCGTTTGTTATTTTTTTCCATATAATCCCTCAAAATTGAGGCCGTTGATAATTAAATCAACGTAAGCTGTGTAACATATTTCGATTTTTTGGGAATCACCACGGTTATTGACTTAGAGCCTTTCTGATGATAAGCACGGTGACTGCCGCCTGTTTTATGGTATTCATATCCGTAATAAATAAGCAGTCTATCGCAATCCTCCACTGTGATATTTTTTCGAGAAAGGAATTTATTGATCAGCTTGTCCACACTGCTCATATAGGAATAGTACTATATATAGTACCAGATGTCAAGGGGCTAAGGCACAAAACCGGTGAAAAGAATCAGGCGATTTGTAAATCGTCGCGACTAATAATGCAACCGGACTTTTATCCCGCGGCTGTGCAGGTAATCTTTCAGCTGGCGGCAGGTGTATTCGCCGTAATGCACGATGGAAGCCACCAACGCCGCATCGGCATGGCCGACGGCGAAGGCATCGTACAGGTGTTCCGGTTTGCCGGCGCCGCCGGAGGCAATCACCGGAATCCCCACAGAATCGGCAATCATGCGCGTCAAAGTCAGTTCGTAGCCGTCCTTAGTACCGTCGGCATCAATGGAATTAACCACCAGTTCCCCGGCGCCTAGTTTCTCGCCGGTTTTGGCCCATTCAACCGCGTCCAGGCCGGTCGTAACCGTGCCGTCGTTAATCACTATTTCGTAGCCGGAAGGAATTGCTTTCGTCCTGCCGGTCTTTTTGATATCCATCGAAAGGATGGTGCTTTGTGCGCCGATGGCGCCGGAAATCTCCGAGATTAGTTCTTTCCGCTTGACAGCGGCAGAATTGACATTGATTTTTTCCGCCCCCGCCAGCCTGAGTTTGGTCGCGTCTTCAATGGAACGGATACCGCCGCCGACCGAGAAGGGAATGAAGATTTGCGCGGCCACGGCCTCGACAAATTTGAGCGTGATATCGCGGTTGGCGCGGGACGCATTAATATCATAGAACACCAGTTCGTCCGCCCCGTCCAGATAGTACTGGCGGGCCTTCGCCACCGGGTCGCCAATGTCTTTGGTATCGACAAATTTGATACTCTTGGCGAGTTTGCCTTCGCGGACATCCAGACAGACAATCAGCCGTTTGCTCAGCATTTTTGCTTGCCTCTATTCCCCGATTGAGCTGGCAGTTTGTCGTCCCATTTGGCAAAACGCGACAGCATTTCTAAGCCCAGGCGTCCGCTTTTTTCCGGATGGAACTGGACCGCGAAATAATTGTTTTTCCCTACGGCGCAGCAGAATTCTCCCCCGTAATCCGATACCGCAAAAAGGTTTTCTCGCATGGCCGGCTGCGGATAATAGGAATGGACGAAATAGAATTCATCGTCTTTGCCCAGGCCTTCCAGCAACGGGTGCGGCTGCGTTGCTTTCACCGTATTCCAGCCGATGTGCGGAATTTTAAGCGATTTGTCCTGAAATTTGAAGCGCACAGTGGTGCCGGGGATAATCCCCAGACAGGTGGTGTCGCCCTCTTCAGAACGCTCGAGAACGACCTGCGCGCCCAGACAGATACCTAGAATCGGGATGCCGGCGGCAAAGGCTTCTTTGACCGCTGCACCGAGCCCTGTCCGGTTCAGGTTCTGCATGGTCGCCGGGGCAGCGCCGACGCCGGGAAAGATAATCCGTTCGGCGTTTTTTAAATCGGCGGGATTCGAGGTAATAAAAGACCGGATGCCAGTCTCGGCACAGGCCCGCTGGACACTGCGAATGTTGCCGGCGCCGTAATCAATAATTGCTAACATTTTCAAACCCTGCTCAGGTTATTATTCCAGATAGTCCTTTAATTTGCGGCTGCGGCTGGGGTGGCGGAGCTTACGCAGCGCTTTAGCTTCAATCTGGCGGATGCGTTCGCGGGTGACGTTGAACTCCTGCCCGACTTCTTCCAGCGTGCGGCTGCGCCCGTCTTCCAGGCCGAAACGCAACACCAGCACCCGCTGTTCGCGGTGGGTGAGGCTGGAGAGCACTTCGTCAATTTGCTCTTTGAGCAATTGTTTGGAAGCGGCATCCACCGGCGGCAGGGCGTTGCGGTCTTCGATAAAATCGCCGAGGTGGCTGTCTTCTTCTTCGCCCATGGGCAATTCCAGCGAAATGGGCAACTGGGCAACCTTAATGATTTCCCGTACTTTGTCCGGGGACATCCCCATCTTATCGCCGATTTCTTTCGAAGTCGGGTCGCGGCCGTATTCCTGCGAGAGACGCCGGCTTAATCTTAAAAGTTTGTTAATCGTTTCAATCATGTGCACCGGCACCCGAATGGTGCGTGCCTGGTCGGCGATGGCGCGGGTGATGGCCTGCCGTATCCACCAAGTGGCATAGGTACTGAATTTAAAACCTTTATGCGGGTCGAATTTTTCGACGGCGCGGATTAAACCTATGTTGCCTTCCTGAATCAGGTCAAGCAAAGACATACCGTGGCCAATGTGCTTCTTGGCGACGCTGACCACCAGCCTCAAATTAGCCTCGGTGAGATGGTCTTTGGCACTGTTGGCTTCCTGTTCCACTTTATCCAGATATTCACGGAGCTCGGTTTCAAAACTGCCGAGGCGCTCAATGAAATCGGGGTTGTCCACCAGTTTGGCGATATCCGCCGCAGAGGCTTTCTTCCCGATGACATCCAGCAGCTTGGGGGGCAGCAGAGCGCTGTTGACCGAAAGACTCATCAACTGCTGTTCAATCTGGGGCGCTTCCATATCGGTCTTCTTGATAATGGAGGCGACCAGTTCCTGGTCGATGACGCCGTCAATGCCGGCACGCAGCTTTTCATTGGAGACGATATCGCGGAACTTGGCTTTCGGCGGCAGTTCCAGATATTCCTGGACGTTGATAATGACGTCGGTGGCCTGCCCGACCTGCCGGAGCATGGTCAGCAATATCTGGGTGGCGGAAGTGTCCTTACCCTGTTTTTCCAGCTCGCGTTTGATTTCCGCGATACGCTTGCCCTCTTCGATTCTTCTGGCCAGCGTTTTCTCGTCGCGGGCGGTGAGCAGCGGCACACGGCCGATCTCATGCAGATACAGGCGGACCGGGTCGTCCCCGACTTCCTGGTCCTGGTCTTCCAGCAGCTCGGCCTGGGATTCAAGCTCCAGGTCTTCCGCCGTGGGTTCTTCCAGAATGACGTCTTCGGTAGGTTCTTCTATGGTTTCCTCTTCTTTGGCCTCGGGGTCAAAATCAGGGGAGTTATTTATTTCTTCCATTTTGGGCTCTCCTTGTTATTACCCGCGGTTTACGGGCAAAGACAATTTTCAATTGTACGCTAGGCTCGATACCTTCTTCCTGCAGCCTGGCCAGCGCGGCGCCAGGGCTGCCGTTTTCGGCTTCAACGTTGGCGAAAACCTCTGCGCGCATCGCTTCCTGATTTATCAGATATGCCCGGCGCAGGGCGAGGGCGCATTCGGTAAAGCGGTCGGCCACGCGTTCCGCGGGAATCGGTTTCGCAATAATATTATCTAATTTCTCCCTGACTGATGGTTCCAACCGTTCTTTCAGCGCCATGGTGTCATCAGTCGCCAAACAGGCACAGTAAAGCTCACGGTTGACAATGCTCTGGAAATAGTCCGGTATTAATCCTTCGTCCTGTTTTTTTAATTCCGGATACTGCACCAGCAGGGCGATACAATATTCTTCACGCGCAATATAACCAATTGTATCGGCGGGAACAATGTTTGACCGGTGTAAGGATTTATTCGCGTGAGTCCCGATCAGCGATTTCTTTAACTGGCCTTCAATTACATTATAGTCTATTTTAGTGAGCTTAGACAGTGTCCGTATCCAACGGTCGCGCCGTAAATTGTTTTCCACTTTGGCGATGGTGGGAAGCAGCTGGCTGATGAGCTTCGATTTTTCCATGATTTTCGATAAATCATACTTGGACGCGGTGAAGTTTACCATGTATTCCGCCAGCGGACTGGCGTTGGCGACGGCAGCTTCCCAGATTTTCGGGTCCCTTTTAATGACTTCATCCGGGTCTTCATCCGCCGGCAATTTAACGATTTCGATTTCTACTTCGGCGGTATTTTCATAATCCACATTGTGCGTCATGGCTTCTTCCCCGGCTTTATCCGGGTCCAGCGCCAGCGCGATATTTTTAGTCAATTTTTTCAGGATATTGATATGTTTTTCGGTGATGGCCGTGCCCATGGAAGCGACCACGTTATTGTAGCCGTACTGGTGGGCCATGATGACGTCCATGTAGCCTTCCACGATGACGACCAGGTCTTTGGAACGGATGGCGGCCGCGGCCATATCCAAGCCGTAAACGGTGCCGCTTTTATCGAAAACGGCGGTCTGCGGCGAATTCATGTACTTCGGCTGGGAGCCGTCCATTTCCCGGCCGGAAAACGCGATGGTGCGCCCCCGGGCGTCGCGGATGGGAAACATCAGCCGGTTGTGGAAGCGGTCGCGGATTCTGACGTCTTCACTTTTCATGATTAACCCGGCGTCCAGCATTTCATTTTCGCTGAAATTCTTTTCTTTCAGATAGTTCAGCAGCTTTTCCCAGCCATCCGGGCTGATGCCGAGCTGGAAATCGCCGATGGTTTTAACCGTCAGGCCGCGGCCCAGCAGGTAGTTTTTGGCATATTCGCCCGCCGAAGAGTTGACCAGCAGGTTGTGATAATACTGCACCGCCGCCTCGTTGACCTGGAATAATTTATCCTTTTCGTCTTTGCGCGGCCCCGCTTCGATTTTAGAAGGCAAAGATACGCCGGCTTTATCGGCCAGCATGCGCAGGGCTTCGCCGAATTCGACGCCTTCCTTCTTCATCACGAAGGTAAAAACGTCACCGCCGGTGGCGCAGGCGCCGAAACAGTGCCAGGACTGCCTTTCCGGAAAAACGTAGAACGATGGCGTTTTTTCGTTGTGGAAAGGACAAACGGCTTTAAAGTTGCGTCCGGCCTTAGTCAGTTTGGCGTATTGCCCGATGACTTCCACAATATCCAGTTTTTGTTTAACTTCGTCAACAGTACTCATAGAGACAAATATCTTAACACAATGATTTGAAAAGGGAAAGGGCACAAGGCATTCTTTCTGAATATATTATGGCTTGCTTTGGGGGGTAAGTAAAGACAATTCCGCCGCCGTCTTCAGCGCGTACTGGTCCGTCATGTTGGCGATGTAGTCAATCACGCCGCGCCATTTTTTATCGCTGTGCAGCAGATATTCCGGCGGCAATTCCTGCGGATGTTTCAGGAAGTAGGCGTAGAGTGCGCGGATGACCTGCCGAGCCCGCTCCGTTTCCGGCAAAGCCGACTGTACTTTATAAACACGGTCGAAGAGAAAATCCCGCAGGATGCCGGTGGCTTTCAAAACACGCGGGCTCATTTTGATACCGGGGCTGGTTCCCGCTTTGACTGCGATCAAACCGCTGCACGGCCAAGATTTTTCGATAGTGTCGCAGACCATGGTATCAATCCGGTCGGAGGGGGAGTCCCCCAGCACTTTCAGGGCCGCTGTCGGGATATCGTTTTCTTTGATAATGCCGGCGCGGATGGCGTCGTCGGAATCGTGGTTGACGTAAGCCACCAGGTCGGCGAGCTTGACGATTTCACCTTCCAGGGTGCTGACTTTGCCCCATTCGCTGCCCAGGACCTGCGCGCGCGACTTGGAGTGGTTGACGATGCCATCCCGCACTTCCCAGGTCAGGTTCAGGCCGCGGCCGTCCTTTTCCAATAAATCCACGACGCGCAAAGACTGCTCGTTGTGCTTGAACCCCATCGGGGATAGTTCATTTAAAACATTCTCGCCTTCATGCCCGAAAGGAGTGTGCCCCAGGTCGTGGCCGAGGCTGATGGCTTCCGTCAGGTCTTCGTTCAGGTTCAGGGCACGGGCGATGGTGCGGGCAATCTGGGAGACTTCCAGCGTATGGGTCAAGCGGGTGCGGTAATGGTCGCCCAGCGGTGCGATGAAAACCTGGGTCTTGTGTTTGAGGCGGCGGAAGGACTTCGAGTGCAGGATGCGGTCGCGGTCGCGCTGGTAATCGGTGCGCACGGAATCCGGGGCTTCCACTCTGGCCCGGCCGCGGGATAAACGGACTTTCTGGGCGAAGGGAGAGAGGGTTTCCTCCCGCGCTTCGAGCATTTCCCGGATTTTCAGTTGATGTTTCATGTTTCTGCCGACGGCTTTTAAACTATCATTTCACAGGTGCTTATTATAACACGAACTGGAAGAAAATAATCAAGTAACAAGATTCAATTTTCAATAATCAAATAAATTCTAAATACGAATATCGAAATCCTTATCCTTCGTTTGAAGGACCTTCGGCAAATTCAAAAACTAAAATACCTAAATTATGGCATCCATTTTCTCTCCTTTGTAAGAGATGAAAAGAGAATTTCTGGGCGCTTTTCAGACCGGTTCTGACGGACATTTACCGTTCGGTTTGGAGTGGTCATAACTTATGAGAGACGCCAGGTTTCTAATATTGACCCCGGCGGCCAGAACATGACGGAGCGTTATACGTACTTCGCATACGTTCACTTTGTGAAGTATACATTACTGGGTAAGTACCGAAAATGGCTTCCGGCTGCGGCCTTCAGCAAAAAGAAATGATATTATATGACAGATTATTCGGGAGCTGTCAAGCGGTTTTTGTCGCTATTTTGGAAGCCCCTCTATCCTGCTTTCACACACTAGGGGAGAAAGAGCTGACCCCGGAGGAACTCTCTCCCTCTCAGGGGGAGATTAACAGAGAGTGATAATTTCTATCAACTGAAAGCTGGTCTTTTCTCTAGTTAAGGAAGACTGACCGGGGTGAATTTTGGCACCCACCTCCATAACGAAATAATCAAGAAAATCCGAAATACTAATAATGATTTCAGTGAACCACCAGGACATACGCTAAAGCTCCGACCTTCGTCTTTCAGCGGAAGGATTCCTCGCAATGGAAGGGAAATGAAGTAACCTCGCAATGACAATCAGTATCGGCTAGACCCGTTTCATGGCCTCGGATTTAAGTTCCGGAGGCATTTTTTCGATGGCGTAACGGAGGGCGGTGCGCGGTATATCCCGGCGGTGCCGCAGGACATACTGATAGACTTCATCCTGGTGCAAATTGGAGGCTTCTTTCAGCATCCAGCCGTAACCTTTTTGCACCATATCGTCGTTATCGGTCAATAAGCGCTCGCTGATGGTGAAAATCTCGTTCAGGAACAGGCCTTTTTTAGCGGGGATAATTAAGGACACCGCGGATGCCCTTTTCAGCCAGCGGTTGGAAGAATCGGACCAGGCGACAATCTCCTTGATGCTGGCCGGGTATTTTTGGACAAAATTACCGACGGTGTGGTTGCAAAAGCCGTCTACTTTGGCCCAGTCGTTGAGATAAGAATCAATCCAGCGCTGGAATAAAGCCAGGTCGGACGGCGCAAACTGACTGGTCAATTTGGGAGCCCATTCGGAGGCGACGGCGGCTTCTTCACTGTAATCCGATTTGAATAAATCTTCGCAGAGAGCGAAAATTTCCGGCTTGCTGAGAGTTTTAATTTCTTGCCAGTATTTCAGGGAGATTTTGTTGGCGGCGCTTATACTGAGGCCGTAAAATTTGACCGTTTCCTTAAAATAGCGTTGGTAATTGGCAATGGATTTTTCGTCGGCATTGGCACGTAAATCGGCCCGGAGCCGCGTAAGAATTTCGCTCATGTCAGTCTCCTAAGTAATTTTACCGGTTAATAATAATGCAGCAAAAACGACTGTACCTAATCCTGCTAACTCATTCAAGTAAATAATGATATTTGAGACGGCAGATTCGAAATAGCCCTTCTTTTTGACGAGCAATTTGCGCACCAGAAGGGGAATCAGCCCACCAACGCCGGCAATCAGGGCAATGATTTCGCCGGTGGTGTTTTGTTTCCCGAGTTCGATTGCGCCCCAGAAAAAGAGCAGAAGAATGGGAATGTGCAACAGGAGAAATCCGGTGATTTTGCCCGGCAGCTTCAGGATTTCCCATTCTTTGACATAGGCGGATTCGATTTCATGAAGCAGGAGCAAAGAGGCATTGATAATATAGAGTACGACGAGTGTGGTCATTTGCGGGGTCTCCTTGCCTTTCAATGTATCTCAGGGTCACAAGTCTTTTTATATCATATCAGAAGATAAAAAGAATAAACAGAGAAAAATCAGGATAATGAGATTTAACATAGAGTTCGGTTATTCCGTGATATATTCGCCCCGTTGAAAACGGGACTCAGTATGACATTTGCGATGTCAGATTGCCGCGTCGTCCCTCAAATGAAGGACTCCTCGCAATGGATGTGCGGGGGCTGGCGGAGAGGACAGGATTCGAACCTGCGGTTGCTTGCGCAACGACGGTTTTCAAGACCGTTACCTTCAACCACTCGGTCACCTCTCCGGGCTGTATGTGCCGGAGAAGACAGGATAAATTCCGGCGACAATAAGTAATTATACAGTGAATTTAGAGAAGTTTCTATTTTAACTAGGGACACTGAATAACTAATCAGTAGATTGTAAGAGTTCACTCCCTCACCTTAATCCTCTCCCATCAAGGGAGAGGCGAATATCAGGCATAAGGCTTGACTCAGTGTAGATTCGGGGGGAGGCCGACACCGGGACTCAAAATGTTATTGGGGTCGAAGGTCTTTTTGATGCCCCACATCAGCTCCCACTGCTTCTTATCCGGGACCAAATCCAGGTCTTTATTGCGGATCTGGCCTATGCCGTGTTCGCCGGTGAGCACGCCGCCTAGGTTTAGCGTTTCCTGATAGACTTCCCGTTTCACCTGCTTGAGCAGACCGCGCTCATCAATTTCCTTGAGGATGTGGGCATGCAGATTGCCGTCGCCGGCATGGCCGTAGGTAGGAATGGTGGTATTGTATTTTTGGGCGACCTCGTCCACCTTCGCCAGCAGTTTACCGATATTAGCCGGGGGTACAGTGATATCGAGCGCGTCCGCGGTGCGGTCCTTGAAGATGGAGAAGAATTCGCTGCGGAGTTTGAGAATATCAGCCTGCATCTGGGCTTTATCGGCTACTTGCACGTCGACACTCTTATTTTCTTCGCAGATTTTGGCGATTTTCTCCGCCTGTGAGAACATATCATCTTCGCTGGAGCCGGTGAGGATAATCATCAGGTAGGCAGTGCCCTTCTCCACCGGCCAGTTGACACCGATTTTTTTAGACACCTGCATCACAATATCCCGCTCGA
>Ga0326727_10024472_pt1 | contig 11413 bp, 6 predicted proteins | sample MB2enrmetagenome_FD_207643 | JGI IMG/M metagenome (GOLD analysis project Ga0326727, IMG submission 207643) | Lab enriched peat soil microbial communities from McLean, Ithaca, NY, United States - MB29MY | ecosystem: Environmental > Terrestrial > Soil > Wetlands > Peat | place: USA: New York... | reverse complement strand
GCGCCTGCGCACATAGGCATAAAGCGGATACCAATAGGTCTGGCAGAGGTTTGCCAGCGCATCACGAGCGCGGGTGGTGTCGTTGCGGCCGGCGGTCAGGACGACCGACCAATGGGTGGTGGCAAACACGGGCCGTCGGCAGACCTCATTGGGAGACAGGGCAGTTTCCGGCGGCGTGGTTGAAGTTGACGTGCTCACTGCGAATCAGCCTAGCGCGAAGACGGCCAAGCGCAAGGGCGGATGGGGTAGTGTCCTGAATTTAGGACACTACCCCCGGGCCTTATTGATTAACAGATGTTTCGTGATACGGTTGATGCGCCTCGAACAGAGCCAAAAGTTGCCGGTCCATTTTTGCCGACGCCGGATCGCCCGAACTCGAGTTTAACCCGACGGCTTTTTGTTCGGTGGCGATCGCCTGCTCAAATTGTCCGGTCTCGGCGTAAGCCGCGGCCAAGGTTCGGAGCGCCGAGGCGTCTTTATCCTGGGTCAACTGGCTGGCTTGCTGCGCCAAGGCGACCGCCCGGGGCCCATTGCGGATGGAGGGATCCGGCCAAGTGGCCAGCATCCACGCCAGATTGATCTGTGGGGGTAGTGATTGAGGATCCAAGGTAACGGCTTTTTGAAAACTCGCCAGGGCATCCGACGGCAGGTTCTTTTGCCGGAAGGCCTTGCCGAGATTATTGTATGCGGCGGCGAAGCGCGGTTGGAGTTCGACGGCCTTTTGATATTGGGCAATCGCCTCGTCCAGTCGTCCCATCTGGAACAGACAATAACCGAGGTTGTTATGGGCTTGGGCAAAGTCCGGGTCAATGGCCAGGGCCTTTTGATACTGATGGATGGCGTCGGGCAAGCGCCCTTTTCGGAAAAGAGCGTCGCCTAAACGCTCGCAGGTATCGGCGGAATCTGGTTGCAGGGCCTGGGCAGCTTGAAATTGAACGATGGCTTCGTCCAAGCGCCCCTTTTGAAAGAGAGCGGTGGCTAGACCACTGTGGGAGGGGGCCCATTGAGGTTGCAACGCAACGGCCTTGCGATATTGGGCAATCGCTTCATCCACCCGCCCGGTTTGGAGCAGACAGTATCCCAGGTTGTTGAAGGCCCCGGCGAAATCCGGCTTGAGTGCCACGGCTTTTTGATATTCCGCGATCGCCGCCTCCAGGTCGCCTTTATGGAACAGAGCATTGCCGAGACCTGCGTGGGCATTGGGCGAATCCGGCCAAAGCGCCAACGCCTCATGATATTGATGAATGGCATCATCCACAGCTCCATGCGCGAGGAGGGAGTTGGCGGTCAGGTGGTGGGCATTGGCACGGAGCTCGACACAGGCGAAGAGATTAAAGGCGGCCGAGTAGGCGAACAACAGGCACCACCCGCCGCGCGCGAGCCGCCGCCAGAGGGGTGAACCGGCCAAGGCGCGCTCGCAGCCAAGAATTCCGACGGCGGCCAGAAGCAATAAAGCGGGCAGAAAATCCGACTCATAGTGGCCGCCGGCCGTAAAAAAGAGGCAGAGGGTCAAGGCACAGAGCAGAAAAAGCAAAAAGATTGCCGCCACGAACCAGCGCAAGATGGCGGCGGCTTCCGCCGGCCGGTTTTTCCAAACCCACGGCACGGCGAGAACCGGCCACACCAACGGATAGTTGCTGAGTATCCCGCCATAAGGACCTCCCGCTCCATCATAACCCGTGGGCAAAGGTGGCAGCGAGGCAGCGTGCAAAAAGGGGAAACGGGCGCTCCAAGCGACGGATCCAAAGAAATAAAAGCGCGCGTTGAACCATAGATAGTGCAGACTAAAGGGCCGGGCGGTGGTCGGCTGGTAATCGCCATTCAACTGATAGTGCCAGCCAAATTCGAATGGGTTCTGGAAGCGCAGGCTGTTGTAAACCATCAGCCCCAATCCCACCAACATCGCCGGACCGGCCGCCGCCGCCAACAAGCAACCGGCCCGGCGCCGTGAGCCGGGTTCCCGGTGCGAGGCCCACGCCCGGCCTGCCGGGGCCAGGAGAATGATGATCCCGAACAGCAAAGATGGCCGCGACCCGACGGCTAATCCATAAGCCAGACTGGCCAGTAGCAACCACGTAACCGGCCGTTTCGGCGCATGCAGGGCGCGCCAGATTCCGGCCAAGGCCAGCATGGTGAAGGCAAATCCGGCGACGGTGGCCACTTCATAGACATTGCACCAGAGGGACAAAATCTTCTCCGTCAGCATGGCCAGACCGAGCATGAGCATGCCCGCCGCAGGCGCCCAAATACTTACTTCAGGAAAGTAACGCCGCCAGATGGCATATAATAAACCGGCCGCAGCCAAAAAGCCCGCGGCAAAAAAGATTACGACCGCGTCCGTGTCTGAAAGATAATGGCCGGTGAGGGTGGTATAGGGCCAGAAGAGCACCAAGGCCGGTGAAACCCCGAAATACAGGTATAATTTTCCCCGGTAATAGCTCATGTCATAGGCATTCCCTATGTACGCTGCATTGGCGGCGGGATTGTAGGGATTGGCCAGTCGTGCCAGTTCCGGTGGCGCTGCCTTGTTCAAATTGAGCTGTCCGGCGCGGAAACCTTGTACCAGGAGATTATAATAGGAATTTTCGGCAGGAGGACTTTTCGGCTCCAGGGAAAATGGCGGGTCGGCGAACCAGGCATAGGCCCCGATCACTAGGGCGCAAAGTGCGCCCAAAACCGCGGCGGAAATCCTTGCGTTTTTATCGCCTTTGGGTGGGGAGATTTTCGGCGTATCTGACGTTTCGTCCATCAACAAAAAACGCGGGCGGTAATGATTGCAACGGCATATCGGGTTTTCATAGGCGCTACTGCATGGCAAACGAATCACGTGCAAATTCGCCCCAAATCCCCCATGATGTCAACCGCTTTTCAGGAGCGCGGCTCTATGCGCCGCAGCGCTTCCCCATGCAAACCAAGCCGCTGCGGGTCGCAGACCCGCGCTCCGAAAACAAATTAGGACACTACGAGGCAAACCGACGTGCTGCGTGAAGGGTGAAAGGCGCGCGGCCTTTCAGGCCGCTTCAGTGTCCGAGCGGGAACCAACAAACGATCGGGCTGTGGGCTCTCGAGCGATGAAGCGGCGTAAACGCCGCGCTCCGGCATGGTTCTAATCGGTGGCAACGTCAAGCAAACGTGAAAGGCGCGAGGGAATCAGGCTGCCACTCCACGCGCGATACGCATTGCCGCTTCGCGTGGCGCGCGGGCTGCCGGCGGTTCACCGGGCCTCAGTGCCGCGCCGGAAATGGATTCCGCCATTGACCGTGTTGGCACTGACGCGCGCGCCGCCATTGCCGAGGGTGCCGTGCAGTTCACGCCGCAAGGGGAATTCCTTCTTAATCACCAGCGCGGAGAATTCACTGCTGATGCTGCCGTTGACGGTGTTGGCGGAGACATCCGCGGAAGCGTTCGCCGGCAAGGTGGCTGCGATTTGGCCATTCACTGTATTCAATGACACCGACTGGCCGCCGCCGAGCAATCCCAACTCCGCCTCGATCCGGCCATTGACGGTGGAGAGGTTCAGATTGGCTGCTGCGTCGGTGACCTGTACTTCGCCGTTGACGGTGGACGCCTTGATGTCGCCGGACACGTCTTCAATAATGATGTGGCCATTGACGCTCGAAATTTGCTTGAGCTGCGCGTTTTGCGGCACCTGGATTGCGTAATCCACGGTGGCGGCGTTGGGTCTGCCGCCATTGAATAACCACCACCAAAACGATGACGACCCCGTGGCATTAGGCACCACCTTGGTGTGCACCGCCACGTCGCCGGGGCTGGCAGTAACGATGATGTTGATGGCATCAACGCTATCGGCGCTTCTGCCATGCTTGAGCGCTTTGATGGACACTTCATTGCGGTCCCAGCCGGCAATTTCGATGTGGCCGTTGACGTTATCGAGACTGAACCGGCCCTGGGCGGTGAGCGGGAGGGTGCGGCTGAAATCCTCCTGAAACTCGTCGGTCGTCGTTAACTTGCCGGGTGTCTTCGGGGCGCCATTCAACGGGAGTGTGGGTGGAAGCCCGGAGTTGTCTGCTGGCTGAACTGGCTGGGCGCTCGCAGGCAGTGGCAGTGGTGGAACTGGCGGCAATTGCGGAGCCGGTGCCATTGCCGGAACTGGCGGCAGTGCCGGAACGGTTGACAATGAAGGAGTTGGTGACGCCGAGGGCACAGTTTCCGGCGGAGCGGCGGGATATAATAGAAGCGCTCCGCCGACAAGCACCGCCAGCACCAGGAGCAAGCCCACTGCCATGGCAACCATTTTTCCGGCACCGTTGGCTTTGGGTGGGATGCCCGCCGACGGCACCGGTGAACGATTCATTTCGAAGGCGTGCCTCACGTCCGGACGGGCCAAAACGATCAGCGCCCAAATGCCGACCGGCAGGCTGACCAGGCTGCAAGCCACGATGGCCACGATGCCGGCGGCAATGGACCAGGCGTAGCTGCGGAGCCGAAGCATTTGAATGGCGCCGAACAAGATGAGCAGCGCGGGAAGAACGTCAAAAAATACGATGCTGACACTCGCAAAGCGAAAAATGGGACCGATTCCCAGATTTTCCAGGAAGGGGCCCAGCCAGGGGATGAAGGAATGCCCCGAAAGGAAAAACAGGGCCGTGAATGCCCGCAGCAATTTCCACCCGGCGGCCACCATGAGGGCCACAGCGGGCGCCACAATCATGGCAGAGTTGGCAAGCGGCGGCGTGCCGGGGGCCGGCGGGGGCGGTGGAGGCGCGGGACTGGCCGGAGGGGTCGCGCCCGCCGGCGGGGTTGGCGGCAGAGCGGCTGTGGCGCCCGCGCCGGTTTTGAATTCGCCGGGTGGCGGGTGGAACCAGCACGTCAGCCTCCTGCCCCGGCCATCGGTGAAAGCTTTGCAGAGGATTAGAATCCAATCAATGGCGGCCCAGACGAGACAACCAAGTATTGAGAAACCAAGCAGAATTCCGAAGGCATCCTGCACGCCTCCCCGGCTGCTGGCGCATACAATAATCAGAAAAATGCACCAAGCCCAGGCGGCCACCTGTAATAATCCCGTCCAGACTTTCCCGACGTAGAACCGGTGTGCGCCAAAGATTCCGAAGAAGAAAGCCAGCAGGAATGCCGGCAAAATAGCCTTGTCGCTGGCGATCAGACCGGTGGAAACCGGGAAGGTTGGCGGCTGGGCGATTGGCTGGGCGGCAAATCCTGCTACGGCAGGCGGTGTGCCGGCGATCGTTTCCACGTCCGTTTTCACCTGGCTGGCTTGTTGATAGCGCCGCGCCGGTTCCTTCTCCAACGCGTGCAACACCACTTCATCCAGCCGCACGTCCACCTCCACCTTGCGCGAAGGCGGCGCAAATTTGCCCAAGGGCAGTTCGCCGGTGAGCATTTCGTAGAACACGACGCCGAGTGAATAGATGTCCGCCCGATGGTCCACCGTCTGCGGTTTTTCAATCTGCTCGGGCGCCATGTAATGGGGCGTGCCCACCACGTCCCGGGCGCCCGTGAGTGTAACCCTGCCGGCGGGGGCGCCCACGATTTTGGCGATGCCGAAATCGGTGATCTTCACCCGCCCCTTTTTATCGAGCAGCAGGTTTTCCGGCTTGATGTCGCGATGGACGATGCCTTCGTTATGGGCGAACTGCAGCGCCTCGCAGATTTGGGGGACGATGGCCAGCGCCTGTTCCGGGGACAACTTCCCGGCTGCTTCGATCTCGCGCAGGTTGGTGCCATCCACGAATTCCATCAGCAGATACCAGAGAGGCACCGGCGGGCCGCCAGCCTCCGATTTGGCATTTGGTGGTTCAGATGGGGACAGGCGCGACGCCTGTCCTACGCTACCGAAATCGTAAATGCCCACGATATTCGGATGGTTCAACCGGGCGAGGGCGCGGGCTTCGCGATTGAAGCGCTCGGCAAAACCGGAATCGCCGGCCACGGCGGGCGGCAGGATCTTGAGCGCGACGAAGCGGTCCAAGGCCGGTTGGCGCGCCTTATAGACCGCGCCCATGCCGCCTTTGCCGATGAGGCCGAGGATTTCAAGCTGGGGAAAGAGGCGGGCGATTTCCGCCACTGGCGGCGGGACGAAGCCCCGTTGGCCCGGTGGCGGTGCCCCCTCGGTGGCAATGCCCCGTTGCAGCAGGCAGGCCGGGCAAAGCCCTTCCGGCGCGTCCGGCTTCAGTTCCGCCCCGCACTGCGGACATTTGCGCGGAAGGATTTTGGTTTTCCGTTTCATGCTCACCGATTACTTGAAGGAAAAAGGACGAAAGGTTACGCGAATAATCGCCCCCGCCATCCCCAATCCGTAATTGTCCATCCCCGCCCTGACTCAATCCGCCAGCGCGGCGAACAGGTTTCGGATTTCATCTTCAATCTCGCCGGGATCACCGACGGTGCCGGCAATTTCGCTGCGGAGCAGTTCGCGGTAGCGCCGTCGCAGACGGTGCACCGCCGTCTTTACCGCCCCTTCGCTCGTGCCCAGGCGCGCCGCGATTTCGGCGTAGCGGACGTCGTGGCTGGCCTCGGTGAGCGTCGGCTTCAACTGCTCGAACAACGCTTCTTTTCCGTCGCGCACGTGTTCGGCCCGCAGCCGGCGGAGGACCTGGGTGAGCACGGCCAGCGCCCATCGCCGCTCGAAAATTTTTTCCGGCGTGCTGTTGTCCGCCGGTTCCAAGCCGCCCGCCGTCTCGGCGCTGGACGCGTCCAGTGGGATCACCACCCGCCACCCGCCGCGCTTTTTCGCGTGGGCCTTGTCCCATTCGTTGGCCAGAAAATGTTTCAAGGCAGCCAGCAGAAACGTGCGGAACCGGCCGCGGTTGCGGTCGGCGTCGGCGAAAGAATTCTTTTCCAACAGCCGCGCAAAGAACGCCTGCGTGAGGTCCTGGGCGTCGTGGGTGGTGTGGCCCTGCCGCCGGACGAACGCGTAAATCGGGAGCCAGTAAACGCGGCAGAGACTTTCCAGCGCATCCCGCGCGCGCGTGGTGTCGCGGCGGCCAGCCGTCAGCACGACGGACCAATGCGTGGTGGCGAACACAGGCCGGCTGGAGACGTTGTTTTCGGGCGCGGTATTTTCGGGCGGCGCAACTGGAGATGAAGTGCTCACCGACCGCAAGCGTAGCGCGAAGACCGGGAAGCGCAAGCGTTGAGCGGCAAGGTCAACGTTCCGCCGAGAGCGCGGACAATTTCTGGCGCGTGAATTCAAAAACGGTTTCGGGCGACAGCGCGGTCAGACATTCGTTTGGATTCTTCCAGGTGCAATGCGACTTGAAGCAAGGAGAGCAGGGGAGGCCAGTACGCAGCACGTCCGAAAGATGGCCATAGGGACCGGTGCGGCGCGGTTCGGTGGGGCCGAAGAGGGCGACCAGCGGTATGTCCAGGGCGGCGGCCACGTGCATGGGACCGGTGTCGTTGGTGATCATCAGGTCGCAGAGGCGAAGGCATTCGACCATTTCGGGCAGCGAGGTGAGGCCGCACAGGTTCAGGCAACGCGCGGGTTCGGCGCGCGCAATGGTTTCACCCAGGGGATGGTCATCCGCGTCACCGAGTATCACCAGGCGCGCGGCCGGATAATCCCTGGCCAGGGCGCGGGCGAGTTCGGCGAAGTTGTCCACCGGCCAGCGTTTAGTCGGCCAGCGCGCGCCGGGCTGGAGAGCAATCAGGAATGCGGAGTGCGGAGTGCGGACTGCGGAGTCGGGGGCAGGTGACGTAAGTGAGTGGATTACGGGCGGGATGCCCATGCCACTCAGCCATTTTTGTTTGACTTGGGCGGCGACCTCGGGGCGTTCGGGGAGCCAGGGAAAATTCCAGTGGACCGGCACGCCGAGGTGTGGGAGCACACCAAGGTACCAATCCACCGCGTGCGTGTGGAAGGAAGCGCGGCGAACGGCGACGTCGTAAAATCCGCGCGCGCCTTCCCGGGGTTCGTCCAAGCCGATGAGGAAGCTGCCATTGGCCAGCCACGCGAATGCCCCGCTGCGGGCGAGGCATTGGAGGTCAATCACCAGATCAAAGTTCTGTTCGCGCATCCACCGGATGCTGCGAATCATTTCGGGCCAGTGCTGCGGATGCACCCAGCGGCGGCGCTCGAAACGGACGATGCCGCTCAGGTCCGGATCGCCGTCCAGGAGCGGCGCGAAATGAGCATCAATCCACCAGAAAATCCCGCTGTCGGGCCAATGCCGCTTGAGCAGGCGCAACACCGGCAGCGCCTGGACCACGTCGCCAAGCGAACTGGGTTTCAAGATGAGGATTTTCAAAGGGAAGGCAGAAGCAAGAATGCAGAATGCAGAAAATCATTCGCCGCGGGCGCGCTTTGAAATGGTGACGGGAATATTATTCTTCATTCTGCATTCTGCCTTCTACCTTCCATAGGCCAGCCGTTCGGCCAATCGTTCCGGCAAACCGGCAGCCAGGATTTTTTTCTGCGTGGCGGCAATGTCGTAGTCCAGCCGGCGCAGTTCGATGGTGCCCGCATCCAGGTCGTAGATGACGTAGGCGGCCTTGGGATTGTTGTCGCGGGGCTGGCCGACGGCGCCGACATTGATGAAATATTTTTTGGCCGGGTCCAGTTTAAATTTGGAATAGGTGCCGCCGCGGACCACGGTGTCGCGCATGAAAGCGACGGGCACGTGGGTGTGGCCAAAGAAGCAGACCTGGGTGTTTTGATAGGGGAAGCTGGCGGCGGCGGCCAGCTTGTCGAACACGTAGCCCCAGCGTTGCGGCGCGTCGAGCGTGGCATGGACCATGGTGAAGCTGGCCGCCATGCGGGTGTATTTTAGATCGCGCAGCCAATGTTTCTCCTCGTCGGAAAGCTGGTCGCGCGTCCAATGCACCGCGTCGGCGGCGTGCGGATTGAATCCCTCCAGGGGATCGTCGGTGGAGCAGTACTCGTCGTGGTTCCCCTTCACGCAGGGGATGTTCAGTTCACGGACCACTTTAAGGCATTCCCTGGGATTGGCGTTGTAGCCGACGACGTCACCGAGGCAAACGATGTGCGTGGCGTCCTGGCTCTTGATGTCAGCCAGCACCGTTTGGAAGGCTTCCCAATTGGCGTGTATGTCTGCAATAATGGCGTATTTCATTTTTCAGCGGGCGATCTCAAATCCGCGAAATTCATCTTGTGCCTCGTCCCAGGCGATTATTTCGTCGCGGATAAAATGTTCCAGGCCGGATTCCCGGATGGCGTGCCGGAAGGCTTCGAGTTCCTCGCGCGCGCCTTCGGCCACCAATTCCACGCGGCCGTCCGATAAGTTACGCACAAATCCGGTAATTTCAAAGCCGGTGGCGACGGCTTTCGCGGTATAACGAAAGCCGACGCCCTGCACCTGACCAGAATAATGGATGTTCATGCGGCGGCGATTCATGGCCTGCGCCAGCATAAAGCCAGAACCGGGCGGCTGATGCAATATTTTATTGGCTGCGCAACTGCCTCCGGCATCTGCTGCGGCGCGCGGCGTTTACGCCGCTTCGGCACCGCTGGCTGATAAACCAATCGTACGGCCCAACTGCCTTCGTGCGCCGAAGCGGCCTGAAGGCCGCGCGCCGGCGGAAGTGTCGTGATGCACCCAGCGACAATTTTTTTGAGATTGTGTTTGACCGGTGCCTGGTTTTGCCGTAATCAGCACCGGCTACCGCGATTGGACGATATCGGTTCGTCGGTTCCGGCGGCGGTTTCGCCAGTAAATGTTGAACATCAAGTCATTCCTGACGGTTGATTTTGGCGCGGGCAATTTGAAGCTCGCCGAATTCGAAGTCAATGAAGCCGGCGGGCTGCGCCTGAAAAACTTTTCCATCAAACCACTCGGGGCCGAGGGGGCGCAGGAGGCCACGCGGGAGGCGGCGATGCTCAAGGCGCTGCAGGAAGCGCTGGCGGAACAGGGCGTAAGAAGCCGGAATGTAAACGTTTGCGCGCCGGGCTTCCACGTGTTTTCCAAGTTCGTGAAATTGCCGCCGGTGGACGCGGGCAAGGTGACGCAAATCATTCAGTACGAGGCGCAGCAAAACGTGCCGTTCCCGCTGGCGGAGGTGGTGTGGGATTACCAGATCCTGGGCTCGGCGCCCAGCGGCGAATTGGAGGTGCTGCTGGTGGCCATCAAGTCCGAGGTGGTGGAGGGACTGTTCCGCGTGGCCGAGCAGGCCAAGCTGCGGTTGAATCTGTGCGATGCCTCCCCGGCCGCCCTCTGCAACGCGTTCCGTTACAACTATGGCGATCTCGAAGAATGCACGATGCTGCTGGATATCGGGGCCAAGACCAGCAACCTGCTCTTCTTCGAAAAAGGCAAGGTGTTTTCCCGCAGCATCAACCTGGGCGCCAACGCCATCACCCAGGATTTCGCCAACGAGGCCAAGTTGAAATTTGACGATGCGGAAAGGATAAAAATCGCCGAGGGTTTTGTCAGCCTGGGCGGGGCCTACGAAGAGCCGGAGAATCCGCACCAGGCGGCGATCGCAAAAATCGCGCGGCAGTTCATGACCAAGCTGCACATCCAGGTCAACCAGACCATGCAGTTTTATCGCGGGCAGCAAAGCGGGTCGGCGCCGCAGCGGCTTTATCTTTCCGGCGGCGCCTCCATCATGCCCTACACCGCCCAGTTTTTCGCGGAGAAGCTGAACGTGCCGGTGGAATACTTCAATCCGTTCCGCAACGTGCAGATTGATCCATCGGTGAACCTGGAGGAGTTGGCGCGGGTGGCCCACTCGCTGGGCGAAGTGGTGGGGTTGGGTCTGCGCAACCTGGCGCATTGTCCGGTGGAGATGAACCTGATGCCGGAGAGCACGCTGCGCTGGCGCGCCTTCAATGAGAAAAAGCCGTATCTGTTTTCCACCGTGTTGAGCCTGGCGCTGGTGGCCTTCGCCGTCGGGTTCCTGTTCCAAAAACTGGCCGAATCCAAGGAGCAGCAAATCAACAGGTTGCAGCCGGAGGCGGCAAGGCTGGCACAAAAGGACACCCAATTTCAGGCCGCCTTTTCCCGGCTGGAAACCACCCAAAGAGAAGCGGGGCAGATCATGGGGTTGATGCAGGAACGGTATTATTGGGGCGACTTGCTGGCCGGGTTGCGCGCCGCCCTTATGCGTGCCGAGAGCGATGTGGGCAAGCGGTATTCCACGCCCGCCGGCATCTGGGTGGAGCAAATGAATACCATGGGTAATGTGAGTGCCGCGGCCACCCCCACCCCTTTCTTCAATAATTTCGGCATGAGGCCTCCGCCGGGTGTCGGAGGGGGGAACGCGGGCAGGCCGGCGCCGCAGGCCGAGAACAACGCCAACAACTCCATCGTCCTGACCTGCCGCGCGGTGGATTTATCCAGCGCGGACTCGGCGGCCAACAATCATGTGGTGGATGCGGTGGTGAATGCCCTGAAGGCTGCGCCGGTATTTGATCCCGCATCGGTGCAATCCTCCCCTACCATTTCATCGGTGGACCCGATGAACCGAACGTTCACCT
>Ga0326727_10024471_pt1 | contig 11413 bp, 7 predicted proteins | sample MB2enrmetagenome_FD_207643 | JGI IMG/M metagenome (GOLD analysis project Ga0326727, IMG submission 207643) | Lab enriched peat soil microbial communities from McLean, Ithaca, NY, United States - MB29MY | ecosystem: Environmental > Terrestrial > Soil > Wetlands > Peat | place: USA: New York... | reverse complement strand
CAACGAGGAGGGTCACCTTTGAGAAGCGCTTTTTCAACGGAGTTAACACTACGCGCCCGGCTTGCACTTTCGCGTGGAGCGAATCGCCGGGTTGGAGACCAAGTCTGCGCCGAATTGCGCCGGCAAGGACGATCTGGCCCTTGGTGGAGAGTTTTGTTTCCATGGTAAGAAAATCTTACCTGAGAATTTGCGAAAAGTCAATGTATGGCCACCCGGGAAGAGGAGAATAAACTTATGTCATTTCAGGCGGCTCCGCACACGCATAAGACGGATCGCGCGGCACGCTATCGGCAGGCGAGCAAGCATTCTCCTCTCCAGTCAACCCATGTTTCGGCCCTTGGACCGCTAGGCATGGGGGTATCAGCAATCCTTGTTTCGACGGTCCTGGTAGCGTTGTCGGCTCAGGCCGCCGCAGCCGGCGACATCAAACTTCGCAGCACCTCAAACCGGCCGCCCCGCAAGGTGATTGTGGGCACGGCGATGCAGGCTTTCTGGGGAGAGTATCCGGGATTGGAGAAACGCCTCGAACAACTGGGTGCGATCGTCGACCGAATGGCTGAAGAGTCGAAGAACAAATACGGTCGTGATTTAGACCTCGCGATTTTGCCTGAAACGGCTGTGACCGGCGAAGCCACGAGCCCGGCGACGGATTCTGCTGTTCCTTTTGAAGGGCGGGTGAAGGAAGCCTTCGCCCGGAAGGCGCGTGAACACCATTGCTACATCGTGGTGCCTATGTATCTGCTCGAAGCTCAGGCAAGAAAAATCTGTTCCAACGTCGGAATCCTTGTCGACCGCCAGGGTGAAGTTGTGGGCGCCTACCGGAAACTCCATTTGGCGGTGCCGGCGGGCAGCGACTCCATGGAAGGGGGTTCGACACCCGGCAAAGAAGTCCCGGTATTTGACTGCGATTTTGGCAAGTTGGGCATCCAGATCTGTTTTGACATCGAGTACGACTACGGATGGGAACAACTGGCCCGCAAAGGCGCAGAGCTGGTGGCGTGGCCCACGCAGTCGCCGCAGACTGCACAACCGGCTTTTCGCGCCATGCGCCACCGCTACTACGTCGTCTCTAGCACCTGGCGAAACAACGCCGCGATTTTTGAACCCACGGGCAGAATCACCGCACAGATAAAGCCTCCGGAGCAGCTCTTGGTGAAGGAGATCGACCTCAGCTACGCGCTTCTACCCTGGAGCAGGGAACTGCGAAATGGCGAGGCGCTGCAAGAGAAGTATGGCGACAAGGTCGGATTTCGCTACTACGAGGACGAGGACCGCGGCATCTTTTGGTCAAACGACCCCAGCCTCACCATCGGCCAAATGCTTCGCTCCATCGGTGTGACCGAGGAAGAGGAGGAGTTCCGTCGCATCGAGAAGCTGTACGAGAAAGCTGGCGTGCCCGGCTCGTAGTGTCTACCCGTCAGCCGGCTATCGACAATCGGCCATCGGCAATTCCTGGGATCTCCACTTCGCAGCCCCGCCGTTCCGCGGAGAGATAGGCACTGTACAAAACCCCCACCGTATCACACGCGAGGTCGATGCCCGACAGCGGCTCGCGCTCCTGGGCGATGCTCTCCATGAAGTCCTGAAATTCCTGTGGATATCCCTGCTGCCAATCCTCATCGGCGGCGGGATGGCTCCACCCCTGTTTGGACCCAAGTTTCTCCGCCACATAAACATCCTTCAGCAAGTCTTCGCGAGGGTTGTAAGTGTCAAGCATACCGACCGGATTCAAACGGCATCGCGTCCGATGATTGTTGGCAAAAACCTCCAACCAACTGTAGACGCCACCCAGCACCAAATTGGAAGAGAAGATATCCGCCACCGTGCCATCCTCGAATGTCACGTGGATCTGGCAATAATCTTCGATGTCCCGATACTTTGTGCCCAGAAAGCCCGCATCGCGAAAAGTCTTCAGCCTTGTGATCTCATGGGTTCGAGCGGAAACGGTGGCCGGCCTGATAGCTTTTCCCCCTCGGGCCTCACCCTCGGCGCGCTTCAAGTACAATGCCGCCGAGAGCGGGTGGCATCCTTTGGTCACTAAGGTTCCGCCGCCCGAGTATTTCCACATCCCCCCATAGGCGGAGTGGGACCCACTGTGCGACTCGTCACCCATAATTCGCAGCGGTTGCCCGCCACTCTTCGCCAGGATCTCGCGCTCTTTTTGAATTGCGGGCGCATACACCCAATTCTCCGCGTAGCAGATTCGACGCTGCGCCTTGCGGGCTGCTTCCCGCACGCGTTCGGCGCTTGCCATGGCCTCGCGCAGCATCACCGCTTTGCTGAAGCCATTGCCCTCGAAGTGGTCCGTCGGGGGCCCGAAATAGCCTGTGAGGGGCTTTTCGATCACCACATGTTTCCCGCGCTGCAAGGCCTCAACCGCAATCGGCTCATGAGTAGCGCCAGGCGCACAGACGTCGATCACGTCTGCAACCCCGCAGAGATCATCGAGGGTCGTATAAGCATCTAGCCCGTGTTCGCGCGCAAAAGCTTCCCGCGACTCGACACCCTTCGATGTGACGCCTACCACCTGCACCGGGACTCCGTAAACGCGCCGGTACCCCTCAAGGTGAAACCGTGCTGCGAAGCGCGCCCCCACCAGTCCCACTCGAATGGTTTTTGTAACCTTCACCGACTCCATAATTGGACCCCGCGCCTAGCGTAGGAGGAGAGCATGTTAGCACATATCGCAGACGCGGGCGCACCGAGAACGCCTGCTATATTCTGTCCGGCAACAGCAACCTGAACATCTCACCCCAGGAATTCCAATAAACGCCGCCTTAAACGGTCCTCGAAACGCCAGTATGGTTCCGGCTCCAGCCTCGCGGGATGTAAAGCTGGAGAAGCTGTAAACAGGAAAAATCCGAATGTTTGCGCGCTCGCGGAACCACCCGTTCATCGGAACACCTCGCTGCGAGCTGCGTCAAACAAGGTGGGGGGGAGCTGTTGAGTCGCGGATGCGCAGTTCATTGGGGAGGACTACCAAATGTTCCTCCACCCCTCCTGTTCCATCCTTGTCGTGTACTATCTTGTGGAGGAGTATTTCGGTAGCTCTCCTTCCCATTTCATATGTGGGTTGCGAGACTGCAGTGAGGTGTGGGATAAAACTTGATGTCCAATCGAAATCGTCAAAGCCCAGAACACTCACTCGCTCTGGGCATGAAATTCGCAGCTCTCCCAGAGCCCGCATCAAGCCTAGCGTCATCTTATTGTTGCAGGAGAAAACGGCGGTTGGCGGGGACGGATGGCGCATGAGCTCCAGTCCTTTTTCGTACCCGCTCTCTAATTTGAAATCGCCGCGCTTTAAGTATTCGTCAGGAAGTGGGAGAGCGGCTCTTTGTAACTCCTGGCGGAAACCCTCAAGTCGCTCCGCCCCGTTCGACACGTCGAGGCGGCCGGCGATGATCGCAATTCGTGTATGTCCAAGACTGATCAGATGACGGGCGGCGTCGCGCGAAGCCCGGACATTGTCGGTTACCACCCCGGCGCCTGAATAACCAGGGGGAACGCGGTCGAAGAAAACCAGCGGGAAACGCTTCCGCAGAAGACGTTCCTCTGCTGACAGTGCGCCCACAGGTGAAAGTAAGACACCATCCACGCGGCGCGCGTATAGCGTATTCAGATATTGACTTTCCATCTCTGGATCTTCGTTTGAATTGCAGAAAATCACGGAATAACCGCCCTTTCGTGCTTCGTCCTCCACACCCCTCATCACATCGGTGAAGAAAGGGTTCGTGACATCAGGTATGACCATCCCGATTGTGAATGTCTTGCGGACTTTCAGGCTGCGTGCCACGTGGTCGGGATGGTAATCAAGCGCTTCCATGGCATTGAGTACACGTCGCTTGTATACTTCGCCCACGGTCTTTCTTCCGTTGATTACTCCAGAGACCGTTGCAGTGGAAACATTCGCCAACCTTGCGATATCACGGATGGTATACAAACCTAGCCCCACACTGATGCAGATAGTTGATGCCTACCAGCTCGACAGGGTACAACATTTTGTTTTCTCATTCAAGATAAAACGATTAGCCAAGTTGCGCCTCAGGCGTTTGAGCATTTCTATTGAACAGATATTATTAGAGTTCATGGTCAGATCTACTCTTCTTTGAGTTGTAACTCTCAATTGTTTGCGTCGGAGTTTTCGGGCGGAAATAACGATTAATATTGAAACACGGTTAAAGTCCAACATAGAAGGTGCGTTACCTCATCTGCTGCAGCCCAATGCCTGGGGCTTGCCCTCTCCTACCCGCTATTAGCTGCAACCTAAGAATTCGATATGAAACGATTATCGCATTGGCTTTATGGTTTTCGCACGGATGGAGGAATGAGGTCGAATGCATGAGATAAATTCAATGTAACAATAAGATATAATTGACTATAATTATATTTAGATCGAATGCGTCCAGCAATTCAATCCGTGTGATATTCTCGGATGAAACGTATAATTATCTCTTGCAATGTGCGCTCCCTGGAGTTACACTCCTGCGGGTTGGAGGGAAGACGGATGCGTCAACCGGGTGTTCTGACGGGCCGAAGGGTTGGCATAGCAGGGGCTGACATTGCGGAATAATATCGCCAGGACTATTCGTCTAATGGCTACTCGCGCCCTGAAAACCCTCTCTCCACGCGAGGAACTTCGCATGGTCCGTGCCGTACTTGCGTCCTACATATTTTGCTCGTCCCAGACCCATGCTTGGAGACTTGTTATGCGTCATATCCTCTTAGTTGTTCTTCTCTTGTTGACTTCGGCCAGCGCATTGGCACAGACGCCTGCTACCGGGATGATCGACCAGTTCACCCTCCCGAGGCTGAAGAATTTCTCCGCCTATCGATCATCCAGCAACAACTCGTACATGGATAGCAACGACGACTGCAAGCACCCTATTCCAGGCGAGACGGTTGTTCTTGCGGACCTTAAAGGTCCAGGAATCGTGACGCACATCTGGATTACCGTTGCCGATAATGAGTATGCATGGCCTAGGCTGCTTCGCTTTCGGGTCTACTACGATGGACATAAGACGCCAAGTGTGGACGTGCCGCTCGGAGACTTCTTCGGCGTCGGGCACGGTTATGAACGGAATCTGAATTCCATGATGGTGAGGAACGAGTCGTTTGGGCGGGCGCGCAATTCCTACTGGCCCATGCCGTTCCGGAAGTCATGCAAAGTAACGCTGACCGACGAGGGGAAACGGCGCGTTACCAGTCTTTACTATCACGTCGACTGGGAAAAACACGCGACCTTGCCGGAGGACATCGGGTACTTCCATGCCTACTACCACCAAGCGAACCCACCCGCGCCGGGAAAGCTATATACGTTGCTGAACATTCGAGGTTCAGGCCATTACGTGGGTTCCGTGCTGAACATCACGCAGACCCAAATGGGCTGGTTCGGCGAGGGCGACGACATGTTTTACGTCGATGACGAGCAGACACCTCGCATTGAGGGCACTGGCACGGAGGACTACTTCAACGATGCCTGGGGGCTGCGCGTGTCTGATGGGCCGTGGACAGGAATCCCCGTGGCGGAAGGAGAAGGCTTCGGCGCTCGTCTTACTGGCTACCGCTGGCACGTGCCGGACCCCGTGCCCTTCAAGAAATCACTCCGCGTGGCCATTGAGCACTTTGGCTGGACGTACAACCCGGACGGTACCGCACGTTCCGGATTCGAGGAGCGCTCCGACTTCTTCTCGAGCGTCGCTTTTTGGTATCAGAAGGGGGTGAACGAAGACCTCCCCGAACCCCCATACGGCTGTGCACGTTTGCCCTTTGGAAACGCAGAACAGATTGAAGTGGAAAACAACCTCAAGGATGTCGCCACAGAGAAAGGCGAAGCTTCAGTCCAAAGAGAGGTTTTCTGGTCGAAGGACCTGTTGTTTCTGCAAGCTCAGGATGTTGGGGCGGTAATGAATATCCCAATCGATGTGCCAAAGGATGGATTCTACGAGGTCATCTCCCTGATTGCGCAGGCGCCGGACTATGGCGACTACGTGGCTACCCTCGACGGCAAACAAACCAACTCCACCATGGTAACGTGGGGTCCGCTGGTAGCTCAGTCACCGCCGGTCGAAGTTATCCACGGGTATCAGCCAGAGATTTTCGTTGGCGATGATCACCGTCTCGGGTGGTTCAAACTCTCCAAGGGCCACCATATTCTCAGCTTCAAGTGCGTCGGAAAGGATCCGAAGGCTTCGGGATATAACTTGGGGATTGATGCTGTTGTCCTTTCTGAAATCAAGAATGGCGAAGCACTTGTGAACACCACCGGCGCCGGGCTGCCCAAGTTCGAAGTCCCGGAAGCCGGCGTCCCTCCGCGTGCGCCTGTCAGCGGGATCACCTATCGTGGCCAGCCGCGGAGCTTCTACGTTTCCCGTCTTAAAGTCTCCCCGCCAGCAGCGCGCGCGGATGCAATCCGGCTCATCGGGGCATTCGGACCTGATGCCCTACCTGCTCTCAATGACCTCGTAACGGAATTGGTGGACCTCGACCCGGAGGTTCGCGCCGCAGCCGCATGGTCGCTTGCCCAGGTAGGGCCCCATGCCACGCCAGCCGCTTCCGCTGTGGCCCGACTATTGAGAGACCAGAACACGCACGTGCGTGAGTCCGCGACTTTGGCGCTTGGGGCGATGGGGAAAGGGGCTGCAGAGGTAGTTCCCGACCTCGCAGTTGCACTGAAAGACCAGGCACCCACCGTGAGGATGACGGCAGCAACAGCGCTAGGGAGTATGGGGGAGGAGGCCAAGTCCGCAGTGCCTGCGCTGACTGCCGCCCTCCAGGTACCCAACGAGGAAGTGCAGGTTCTCCGCAACGTCGCGTACGCGCTCGGTGATATTGGACCTGATGCCGCAAGCTCTATTCCTGCTTTGAAGCAGGTTCAGCACTTGCGAGTCATTTACATAGCGCAAGAAGCGATTGCAAAGATTGAGGGAAGGCCTTCACCTACCTGGCATTGAGTTGTCCGATCAGGTTAAAACCCTGTCCTGGGCCACACGGCAATCCCCGCTGACCCGGCGCTGGAACTAGCGGTCAATTGGGCGCCGGGTTATGATACTGTGCGCGGGGAGAGGCCGGGTTACGATGAAGATGCTGATGGGCAGGATGACAGAGGCTGGGTTTCGCCGTCGCGTCAACCTCCTTAAACGGATGGAACGCTTCCTGGGCGCTGTGTCCCTGCGGTGCATGGCCGCCCTGCTTATCGCTTCCGCGATTTCGCCGTCGACCGCGCCAGCGCAGGTTCCGAGCGGACAACCGTCGGGCGGGCGGGCGGCCGAGGCCGAGGATGCGGCGGAGGTCCTAGGGAGGGAGGCGGAGCAAGACCTGGCGAAACAGGACTACGCCGCGGCCACCCAGAAGTACGAGCGTTTGGCCTCGCTGCAACCCAATTCCGCGAACGTCTTCAACAACCTGGGCCTTGCCTACTATATGGCAGGGATGCGGCGTGAAGCCGTCCAACCCTTGCAAAAGGCCTTGCGGCTAAAGCCCGACCTGCTATCCGCCAATCTGATTCTGGGCATGGACTACGTCCAACTGAATGAAGCTGAGCAGGCTATTGCCCCACTGGAAAGGGCGCTGCGGCAGGACGGAAATAATCGCGATGCCCTTTTCGCCTTGGCTAGCGCGCACTTTGCCCTAAAGCACTTCGAGCGGGCCGCAGAGGTTTATCAGCGTGAGATCAAGGTTCGGCCGAACGACTCGGACGCCTGGTACGCGATGGGCTTGTGCTACGAACACCTGGCGGAAAGCACGTCTCGACGGCTGTCGGAGGTGGCCGGCCAGTCTGCCTTTAATCAGCGGCTTTTGGGTGAATTTATGCTGGAGCAGGACAGAGGTGTCGAGGCCGAAGATGCCCTTCACCGCGCCCTCGCCGCTGCTCCGGAGAAGGAAAGGGATGGCCTTCATGCCGGACTGGGATTTGCCCATCTGTGTCTCGGCGAAGTCGAGCGGGCGCAGGACCAATTCCAAACTGAACTGCAGGGTAACCCTGGAAACATGGAAGCAAAGCTCGGTCTTGCGGTCGTCGCCATGAAACAGCAGGACTGGCCGAAGGCCTTCGGGCGTCTGTGTGAGATCAACGCCACGGACAGCGGCTTCTTCCGGTCCCGGCTCGATTTCTTCGTCACCCTTCTCCCTGAGCAGGCCGCCGCCCCGGCTGTGAATGGACTTGCAACAGACGCCGTGGCCCCCGGTTGCTCCGCGGCGATTGATCTGGTCCGGAACGAAATAGACTCCGCCGAGCCGGCCATGAACTTCGCGGATGAATTTCGCGTTTCCGCGTCCAGCATGCCTCCGGCGCGACTTTCTGACCCACACGTCGTGGCCGCCGCGCGTCGTGCCACTGAGGCCGGTCGGTTTACGGAGTGCGCACGCGCCCTACAGCCGTTCAAACTCCAAGGGTCCGATGAGGTACTGTTGCTTGCCCGTTGCCAGGCGTTTTCCGGCCGATATCTCATGGCGCTCGACGCGGTGCAGGGACTGGTAAAGGCCGAACCGGAAAACCCCGGGGCGCTGTACTGGCAGGCGGAGGCAGCGAGAAGGCTGGCCCAAGCTGCGATGCGGCGCGCCGTGAGCCTCAACCCGGACTCCTGGCAGGGACAGGTGTTGCTTGGGGACCTCTTTCGCCAACGCAAGAAATGGGATCTTGCCGTTGCCCATTATCAATCGGCGGCGCGCCTCAAGCCCGACAGCCCAGGGCCTCTAATTGGGCTCGCCACCATCCACTGGCAGATGGGCCAAAACGCGGAGGCGGAGGCCGCCCTCAAGCAAGCCCTGCAGATTGCGCCCGACAATCCATCTGCTAACTTCGAACTGGGCGATGTCTACGTTCGTATGCGCCGTTTTGCGGAGGCCGTCCCCTATCTCGAGAGAAACTTGGCTCAAGGGTCCGGGAATCTCGCGGCCCACGGTGACCTAGGGAAAGCCTTTGCTGCCCTGGGCAGGGACAAGGAAGCCATTGCGGAACTCACCATAGCCCTGCCTACTGATGAAAATGGCGAGCTGCACTATCAGCTTTATGTCCTTTACAAGAAAGATGGGCAGACGAGCCTCGCCCAGGAAGCGTTATCGAAGTCTGAGGAATTGCGAGCCCGTGACCGCGAGGATGTGAGGCGGCGGCTCGATCGGGTTACCGGGACGACCGGATCCTCCAGTCCTCACTGATTGCATGGTCGGGAAGATCACACACCATTCTTTGGCAAAGGGGGCTTAGAGGAAAGGAATCGCCTGAAGACACCCGAAAATCTTTCAAGAAACCACCGGGCGGGACCGGCAGAACCACGATTCAACTTGGGAGAATCTTTTCGGGCCACAGCGCATCATCCCGGATAAGTGCAACAAGTTGGAACCGCCCGTCCTGGGAACCACGCCCAAAGCCACACCCTGGCACGTGCTGATGGTGGCGCCTACGCCCGGCCGCCTGATTGAAACCAACTACCTCATCTTGAATCTGAGCCCGCCCTGCGCGCGGAGAGACGCAAGCTAACGCCGGACGAATCTCACCACGGCGCAGCCGCGCTTGACGGGAACGTCCATATCAGTGGTGGTGCGGGATGTCGTTATCGGCAGGGACTTCCAATTCGTCTCACCGGGTACGATAGATTCCACTTTGAATTCCCTCAGTTCAAGGTTTCTCAGCTTCAGCCGGACCGCCGACCGCGCGCCTGCCAGAGCGACAACCACGACGTATCCACCCGGCACTTCAAACACATTGGCAAGGGCCGCTTTTTCCGACTCAATGACGTGCGGCGCCAGGACCCATTTGCGGCCACGCAGAGCCTTGAACAACGGCCCATAATCCAGGTATTGCTTGTCGGCCCAGGGGCTGGGAAGCAGGCAGTGGTCGTTGCCAGGGACGGGAGCGGTCAGGAAGACGCCCATGTAGAGATTTCGCTGCATGAATGCGTCGGGATCAGGTTTGAGTGTGCTCTCATCGCGTGTCCACATCGCAGCGGGTTTGCGCAAGGCCAAGAATGAGGTCGTGTTGATGGTGAAACCGAAGTCGCCATGCTCGTCGTAGAATCCATCCAGATAGCGAGCTAGGTCCGGCCGGCGGATCATGGGGTTCCAGAGTCACAGCGGCGTCGCGCTTGCGGTCCATAATGGTGAAAACCGGGAGGGAGACACCGTAGCTGCGATTGAAAAAGGTGCCATACTCGTACCAGCCGGTCCGGAAATCCCACGCCCGCAGCGGGTCGCGCCATTCTTGCCCGCCTCCCCACGCCGTCCAGAGTTGAGCTGACGGTGCGTTGAGCCAGCGCAGCACCGTATTGACCTGCCCTCCCCAGGCGTTTTCCTCACTCTCGATATCAACCTGCCAGCGCACGCCTTGCCCCGCGGGCTCGAACGTTTCCGCGAGGCGAGCGCCACAGGAGAGCGTGCGCGCCACTTGCACGCCTCGCGGCGTCTTTTCGACCCGCGTGTTTGTCACCGCGCAGCCTTCCACTTCCGAACCGCCATCGACCGGGTAGTTAGCCGAGCCGAGGAGTTCAACTCCGCACGGATATCCCTTGGCGTCAAGCTGCAGCGCCAGCGCGCCGCCCTTGACGCGGAAAGCGGCCTTGCCGTCTCCGAATCTGGCGCGCGGCGCGATGCCGAGCAGCACAGGTTCGGCCCAATCGGCGTGATCCGCGGCCCCGCCGTCACCCGCGTGCCCAGCCTCCAGCACCAGTTCCTTCACGCCTTCGACGGAGACGTCAATCGGCCGGGCGGCGTCGCTCGCCCGCATGATGCCGCTCGCAAACAGCGTTTTCCCGTCTCCATAGACGCGGAAGATGACGCCGGCCGCGGGCTTGTCCGCCACCTCGGCGTCAACTCCCACCCAAGCCTGAAACCGCCGGTAGCGGCCGTCCAGGCGGTAAGTGATCGCGTTCTGAGCGCAGGTCCCGAGGCCACGCTCGAAGGTGCGGTCCCCGATGCGCAACAGCTTTGCTTCGGGCGGCCACCAAATCGTGCCGAAACTGCGATTCATGCCCACCGAAACAACTCCCTGGTCGATCCTGTCCGGCATGAGCTGGGTCAGAGAGACAGACTCAGCGGGCGGGGTTGCGGCCGTTGCGAGGAGAAGAATTGCCAGACTGCCTACCATTGCCGTCTCCCGTAGGCAAACCAAGTGTTTTCCCACCGCCAAACACGCGCGCGCTGAATAGGAGGGGGTGACGAACCAACGTGGTCGCTTCCTACTCTCGGTGGACGCATGGTCAGCCCCGTTTTTTTGATCCGCATGGACAGTTAGTTTCCGGCCTCATACCAGACGTGGGGACGCAGATCGGAACGCAGACCGCCAGGGAGTCTCACGCCTCCGCCAGCACCGCTTGGGCCCGGCGGATAAACTCGACCACGTTCTCCGCCTGGAAGATGTTGCGCCCGAAGACAAGTCCTTTGGCTCCCGACCGGACAATCCCGCGGATAACTTCCAGCGTCG
>Ga0326727_10024470_pt1 | contig 11413 bp, 13 predicted proteins | sample MB2enrmetagenome_FD_207643 | JGI IMG/M metagenome (GOLD analysis project Ga0326727, IMG submission 207643) | Lab enriched peat soil microbial communities from McLean, Ithaca, NY, United States - MB29MY | ecosystem: Environmental > Terrestrial > Soil > Wetlands > Peat | place: USA: New York... | reverse complement strand
AGAATGGCCATAAGTGCGACCCAAATTCAAATCGAAAACGCTTCCTTTGACGGATATGTGCATCATCTAAAGCAAGTTACAAGGAAATCTGAACTCAATGACCGGACAGTTCTGGTGAATGGTGAATAGTAAATTGTGAATTGCGGACGCAGAGTTTGCCGTGCGCGCCCCGGGCCTGCGGCCCCACGATTCCTCAATTCATAATTCACTATTCACTATTCAGAATTGCCCTCTTTCCCTGACACCTCAAACCTGGCACCTGAAACCTGTCTACGCACGGGGATGCTTGGTCTTATGCCTGGAGATGTACCGTGCCGGAGTTGCGACCTTTTTTTTCTTGGGCGGCTCGGCGTCGACCTGAGCGGGCTCCTCAGCAGGCGCTTTGGGCTCGGCTTCAGGGGTAGATGCTGTCTTCACCAAAACCTCCTCAAATAGCGCGGCACGGGGGCTTGGTTTCTTCTTGGGAGGCAACTCCGCGTGACGGTACGGGTGCTCACTATGGCAAGTCTGGCAAACGACTTTCACCACCTTGTTGTCCACCAGGCTTGCCACAGCGTGGTTTAGGAGCAGGCGGCAGCGCGGGCAATAGTCGTCAATGGTATCGCCTAGTCGTGGAACGGGCTCAATCATGAAGATTCCTCTGAGGGTCCTCATCGTGAGGAAACAATGTTGCGAGCGCCCATTATAGCGCGCTCTCGGCAAGAATCAAACGCTTAAACCCTTCGGTAGTGGAGTGTTTGGCCTGAAACATAGGGCTGAAACACTCCCTTGTCAAATGCATTCTGGCTGGTACAATTCCAACTATAGACAGTGATGAGAGATCCGGAGAACCGCCAGAAGGAATTGTGTGTCACATCCCCAAGCAACAGGCAAGAAGTGCCGAAATAGGAGTCAGAGAGACGCAAGGAGGCTCGGTATAAACGACGTCCACTGCGGCGATGCGAGGAAGTTGCTGCCCCTGATCGAGCGCAATGCTGTTGCCTGTAGCTTTTGGTCCCCACCCTACTTCGTTGGCAAGAACTATGAATCCTATCTGAAAACTTACGAGGATTGGTGCAATCTCCTCGAAGAGGTCATTAGGTTACACTTCCCGGCCATACGACCGGGAGGATTCCTCGTTGTAAACATCGCTGATATTCTCTGTTTCGGCGACCCCTCGATGCCTCGAATCCAAGCGGAGAACATTACACACCGTCGATCCAAGGTAACCCGTGAGGATGTCCTTCGGGCCACCGAAGAACATCCCAACTATAATCGCTATCAACTCGCTGAGGTCTTGGGCTGCAGCGAACAGACTATCGACCGGCGTTTGAACGGGAACAACATTCGAGGCGGGAAATACTCTTGCCAGACTAGAGTAAAACTGGTTGCGGGAGAGATCGAAAAGTGGGCTTCGTTGGCAGGATTTTACCTTTATGACCGAAGGGTTTGGGTGAAAGACCCTGCGTGGGCGAATTGCGAGTGGCACACAACCTCTTACCGCTCCGTGGATGAGTTCGAGTATCTGTATTTTTTCTGGAAGCCTGGGACTACAACTGTAGATCGCACTAAGCTAACACCCAAAGAGTGGTCCGAATGGGGATCACGTGGGGTCTGGCTTATCCCCTCCGTAAGGGCCAACAACGATCACGAAGCGAAGTTCCCACTGGAACTAGCCCGTCGCGTAATCAGACTGACTACCGTGCCCGGGGATATTGTCCTTGATTGCTTCGTGGGCAGCGGGACTACAGCCGTGGCAGCCATCAAGGAGGGCAGGCAATACATCGGGATCGACTTGGTTCCGAAGTACGTCCAGATGGCTCGTAATGCTTGCACGCGGAACATAACCGTTACAGCAGGAGTATCTTATCCATGAAGTGAAACTGGCTTTGCATCAACGCCACGCCGAAGTGGCGGCCCCCTGGGCGCCACTACCTGCTCGGATAGAGGTGGTAAAGCATCCAGTAAACCAGCACGCCCGTCACCGAAACGTAGAGCCAAAGGGGCAGGGTCCAGCGAGCGATTCGTTTGTGCTGCGGGAAGCGCTCCCGCCAGGCGCGGTAAAGCGTAGCGAGTGCCAGCGGCACGATCAGCGCCGCAAGGACTGTGTGCGAACCGAGCAGCCCAAAGTAGAAACCTCGAACAGCGCCCCGTCCGAGGAAGTGGGTTGTCCCGTGAAAGTAGTGATAAGTAAGGTAGCAGACCAAGAAGATCGTTGAGGTCGCAAAGGCTGAAAGCATGCACGTCTTGTGAGCTCGGATGTTCTTTTGCCGAACGAAGAAGAACCCTAGCGCCAAGAGGACAGCACTGGCGGCATTCAGGGTCGCGTCGACGGCGGGAAGGTAGGGAATCATGCTCTGGTCCGTCGCTCCTCGTCCGAGGCGTCATCGGGCGCGGACCCTTTGCGAAAGTGGCGCAGCATTTGTTGCGCCTCGCCGGTGTAAAACGACCATGCCAGGTTGCCGCCGAACACTGCCGCCAAGGTCAGGCTGATCCAGTAGGCAGCAGTCCTTTGCGAGCGAGGCTGGCATTGGGGCTGCATAAAAGTGGGCATTTCGGCCCACTCTGAACTGTTCAAATCACCCTCATTGTCCATAAGTTGCTTCGTGTCAACGCCTGGCCATTGGCCACGTAATTGCTCGACATCAAGTGTGCCGGGCTCGGCACGGATGAGGCTTCCCCCCTGGAGACCTGAAGGAGGCAAGAAGGCCATGCCATCCGACCTCGAAGAGATTATAGAACATCTGAAATTACAGAGAAACATCCTGAAAAACGGCGGGTACGGCCGCTCCGTCCGTACCCCCTGGAAACCCACAAAGCTCTTCCGTGACTCGGTCACGTGCCTGAATTTCGACGAAGTGGTTAAGCAGCACCCCTGCAACGAATGCCTCTTGTGGGAATGGGTGCCGGAAGAGCACCGGGACGAGGACATCCCTTGCCACTTCATCCCGTTGAACGAGCGAGGTGAAAGCATCGCCTCTCTTGAGGAAGCCAAGGATCGCGAAGAGGCTGAAAAGGCTCTCCTCGGCTGGCTGAATTCGGTCCTTGAGCATTTGGAAGCAAAGCTCGCCCAGGAACTAGCAGGCCGCGCCTAGCAGGGAGTTTTGTCCACCATCATCAAGGCGAATACCAGAGGCAAGTAGACGACTGAGGCAAGGACCAAACGCCGCGCCAATGAGTTCGACCGGTGAAAGGCAAGGCGCATGCCATAGTGTAAGAACCCAAAGCCGAGCACCAAGGCTCCCACCAAATAAGCCTTCCCCACCTGCCCCAGGAAAACGGGCATCAAGCTCGCAGGTATCAGGACGAGTGAATACCCCACAATCTGCCGCACTGTCGCCCGGCCATCGCGGTCGTTCCTCGGAAGCATCTGGAGGCCAGCACGGGCGTAGTCTTCGCGGTACATCCAGGCAATCGCCAGCAGGTGCGGGAACTGCCAGAGGAAGAGAATGGCGCATAGCGCCCAGGCATCAAGGCCCAGATTGTTGCGCACCGCCGCCCAGCCGATGAGCGGCGGCATGGCGCCAGGAAAGGCCCCCACAAGGGTGCAAAGCGGCGTTCTCTTTTTGAGCGGGGTATAGAACAGGAGGTAGGCGGCCAGCGTTAACAAGGCGAGCTCACTGGTCAATGGGTTCGTGAACACCCACAGCTCCCAGCCGCCGAGCGCCGCTAACAGGATTCCGAACCAGAACGCCTCAGCCGGCGCCAGCCTCCCTGCGGGCAGGGGGCGATTGGCGGTTCGGCGCATGCGCTTATCCGACTGGCGCTCGATATACTGGTTCAGCGTCCCGGTGCCGCTCGCCACGAGCAATGTGCCCAGCAGCGCATGGAACAAGCGCCCGAAGTCCAGCGGGCCGCGCGAGGCGAGATAGAAACCCACTAGCGTACTGACCAGGACCAGAAAATTCACTTCCGGCTTGGTAAGCGTCCAGTAGTCCGCCAGGCGCACGAGCCATAGCTGTGGCGTGTTGTTCCGCAGCGACGCGGCATTAACTCCCGGGTTGTCTGATCGGCAATTCATATGGCCGCCCCGTGTGGGGCCGAAACGATCTTCTCCGCCTCAGTCGGAGCCGTGAGAAAGCGATGGGTCTGACAGGCCAGATACAGGCTTGTCACCAGCACCAGCGCGCCCACGGCCACGTGCGCGGTGGTCATGTTCACCACCGGCGGCAGAGGTTGAGGGGCGTACCGGTCAGCCATCTTCACGATGTAAGCGCCGATGCCGAGGGAGAGTTGAATTATCAGCAGGGTGGCCAGCAATATTGCAGGCCTTAGGAGCGCAGGCTCGCGCGAGAACTTCATCACGATTCGTGTGACTACCCAGGCCACCAGCATCGTGACCACGCAGGCCCCCACAACATGCGGCTCGACGCCCATCCCGGAGTGGCGGTACGCGGCCCCCAGAACCAACTGCACAAGGATGACGCCCGTCGTGGCCACGGTCAGGTGCTGGAGCGAGGGAGTGGAAGCGTCCTCGAGTTTGGGTTCATCCCATCGCCAGTCGCCTCGTGTGAAAAAGGCCAGGCTCGCGGCGAGGCAGAAAAAGATTTGGGCAAGTGTGGCGTGACTCGTCGAGATGGCCACAGGCAAATAAAATAGAACCGTGATGCCGCCCAGTAATGCCTGGGCTAGCACGGCCAGCACGGCGGCCCCTCCAATCCATTTCACCCAGCGCCTGGAATCCTTGATCCAAAGCGCAAGGGCGAGAATTATCGTCAGGATTCCCACAGCCCCGGCGATCATGCGGTGGCCGTGCTCAAATTTCACCCCGCCCACCATGCGCGGCATTCGGAAGCTGCCGAATGAAGTCGGCCAATCAGGCACGGAGAGGCCAGCGTCATTACCGGTCACCAGCGCGCCCGCGATAATCAGAAAAAAGGTGCAGATTGCCACGAAGATTGCATATCGATGTAACCACGGATTGTTTTGTTTCGTTGCCATAGCAGAACCTGAAGTCGTCAGTTGTCCGTTGTCAGTGGTCCGTTGTCCCTGGGCGACTCGCCACGGACAACCGACTACGGACAACTGACGGCAGAGTCCTTTCTCGGAAATCAGGACTTCCAATGCTGTCCATCCGTATGAGCATTTCGCGCAATTCCCGGTCTCGCTCAGCAGTCCAATCAACCTCGCCGTTAAACCGGTCCCGGGAACGATAAATGACCACGAAAATGCCTGCAAACATCACGAGCGCAGGGACAAGCAGGATGAGAATTCCACTCCTCAAAGCTTGAAGCGCGCCAGCCTTTGCCGCCGCTGCGCTGGTATAGCACATCGCGCAGCCCTGCGCATAGGCCAGGGCAGAGGACGACAATACTCCAGCCAGAGCAACTGCCCAGCGCATCCACCTAAACGACCACTGGAAATTCAAGATTGATTAACCTCAAATTACGACTCAAAGCCCTAAATCTAAATTTACACCTAATGCGGCCTCATCGCCAATAGCCTGAAGCTATCCGGGAACACCATGAACATCAAAAGAATGACCATCACCAAAGCGGGCATCAGGGTAGCCGCCATGCCGGGCTTTTCGTAGCGCAAATGCATAAAGTAGGCGATGATCAATGAAGCCTTGATTACAGAAAGGCCCATCAGCAGGACGATCATGATTTTCACCGCGAAAGCCTTGTAGCCAAGGAAAACTTCCACGCCCGTCAGCGCCAAAAGCCAGAACCACACCACCAGGAACACCTTCACGCCGCTTTCAGTGTGCTCACGGTCCGATGCTGAATTCATGGAACCTCCAAATTTTTCGTCCGTGGTCCGTTGTCAGTTGTTCGTTGCAACGGACGACGGACGTCTTTCACCAGCTCTCACCCCATCTTCACGGAGAGTATGTACACCAAGGGGAAGATAAACATCCACACCAAGTCAACGAAGTGCCAATACAGCCCACTGACTTCGACGTCCTCCGAGGTCAGTTTCCCTTTGGCGACGAGCGTGGCAACCACGGCCAGGTAGCAGACGCCACAGAACACATGCGTCATGTGCAATCCGGTCAAAGTGAAGAACGCCGCCCCGAATAGCGGCGCCCCCCAGGGATTCTTGAAGAGGCGGACACCCTCTCGGATCAAGCCCTCCCACTCGGTGGCGTGGATAGTGACGAAGGCCAGCCCTCCGGCCATGGTCACCCCCAACCACTTCACAACGCCCGACCTGTTTTCCAGCTTGGCCGCGCGCACGGCCATCACCATGGTGACGGAGCTGCTCAGGAGGATTACGGTCATGAGCGTTGCCTTGACAATGCCAGGATAAAACTCGAAGGGGGTAGGCCAGTTATCGCTCGCCACTCGAACGTAGCTATAAGCCATGATCAGCGCAGAGAAGGTGATGGCGTCCGAGATGATGAAGAGCCACATGCCCAGCTTCTTGGAGCCGGTGGCAAAGGGCGCCACACCTCCACCCCACGTTGATTCCGTCACTTGGCGCAGGTTCGCGCTTACTGCTTCGTGGCTGGCCATCCCTGACTCCCATCGCGCCGGGCCGTAGCTTCAGGCTTCCTAACGCAGGTCGGCCCGGCATTGCGTGTTCAAGAATTCGTGCTCCCATTTCGTGCATGGTGACCGGAGTCCACGCAACAAGGTCTCGGGGTTTTCAGGCCCGGAGGGCCGCAAGAATTTAGCCCAGGGCGCAAGCCCTGGGACCCAGTCCCCCGCAATAAACCCATAGCCCCGGTAGGGGCGTAAGAGTCCGCGCGGTCAAAGCTTCTTTCGCCCCTTCCGGGGCTCACTCCCGTGCCGCGACCCCAACCCAGGGCTTACGCCCTGGGCTAAGTTCTTCCGCCCCTCACGGGGCTAGAACCGGCCCTGGCGAGCCTTACATCCACCTCAAGAGCATGAAAAACACATAAATCCAAAGTGCATCCAAGAAATGCCAGTAAATGGCGGCAACGTCCACAGGCGTCCGCCGCGCCCGACCGAATGCGATACGGCGGGCATTAAGAAAGACATAGGCAAGAGCAACAACGCCACCCAGCAGGTGGATGCCGTGCGCGGCCGTCAGCACATAAAAAAAGGAGCTGCCCGGGTTGGTGGACAGATAAATTCCGCGCGAAGCCAGCTCACGCCAAGCAATCAGTTGGCCGCCGAGGAAGCTGAGACCCAGGACCAGCGTCGCCGAAAGCCAGCGGATGAATTCATTGGCTGCGCCCGCACTGAGCGAGCGACGGGAGAGTTCGAGGGTTACACTGCTCGCCATCAGCAGGAATGTGTTCAGCCAAAGGACAGGCGGCATGCTAAACAAAACCCAGTCAAACGACATTCCTTTGCGGACCACCAAGGCGCTCGTGAAAGCCGCGAAGAACATCACAATGCCGGTCAGCGCGAAGTACATACCCAGGCGATAGGTCCGCTCGGGAACTCTGTATTTTTCCCAGCCGTCACCGCCACCAAAGTCGCGGGGGCGGAAGCCACCTCCGCCCTGCCCGATGTCATCGACCCTGGCTACCTCTTCCGCCCGGGTTGGGGTTAACGTCGTGGATCCCATAGAAATCCTTAAGAAACTTGAAGCCAGCGTTTCTTTCTTGTCCGTAGTCAGTTGTCAGTAGTCCGTTGTCCGTTGCTACTAACCACTGACTACTGACGACTGACTACTGACCACTGCCCTTAGTGCCCTGCCACAACCCGCTCCGGTGAATTCTGCATGATGAAGTCCCGTGCCGCGCCCGGCACGCTGAACTCATAGGGGCCGTTGTAAACCACCGGGTGCTTTCCGGCGAAGTTGTCAAACGGTGGGGGCGATGGAATCGTCCACTCGAGCGTCGTGGCCTCCCAGGGGTTCTCCGCCGCCTTCGCGCCTCTGAACATGCTCCAGAAAAGGTTGAGCAGGAAAATAAGTTGCGCGCCGCCGGTAATAAACGCTGCAATGGAAATGAACTTGTGCAGCGAAATTAGGGGCACCAGGAAATTGTCGATAAACTCCGAATAGCGCCGCGGGTTTCCTTCCAGCCCCAGGTAATGCATGGGCATGAAAATCGCGTAGACCCCCACGAAAGTGATCCAGAAGTGGATCTTTCCCAGCGTCTCACTCATCCTCCGGCCGAACATCTTGGGAAACCAGAAGTAAGTCCCGGCAAAAATTCCAAAGATGGCAGCAACACCCATGATCAGGTGGAAGTGGGCAAGGACGAAGTAAGTGTCGTGGAAATAGAGGTCGATGGGTGGCTGGCCCAGGAAGATGCCACTGAGGCCGCCGGTGACGAAAATCGAAACGAACCCGATTGCAAACAGCATGGGAGTGGAAAAGCGAATCTTGCCGCCGATCATGGTGCCAATCCAGTTGAACGTCTTGATGGCGGAAGGAACTCCAATCGCCATGGTGAGAATCGAAAAGGCAAACGCCGAATATGGGCTCATGCCGCTCACAAACATGTGATGGCCCCACACGCAAAAACCCAGGACGCCGATCGCCGACATGGCGTAGACCATGGCGCGATAGCCAAAAATCGGCTTGCGAGAAAACGTCGAAAGGATGTGGGAAGTCACGCCCATGCCAGGAAGGATGGCGATGTAAACCTCCGGATGTCCGAAGAACCAGAACAGGTGTTGCCAGAGGAGGGGAGAGCCGCCGGAATGCGGAATGATCTTGTCGCTTACGATCAGCCCGCCGGGAACGAAGAAACTGGTGCCTCCGACTCGATCGAGCAGCAGCAGAACTCCCGCCGCCAGTAACACCGCAAAGGAAAGCAGTCCCAAAATGGCGGTCAGAAACCATGCCCAGCAGGTGAGGGGAAGCTTCATCAGTGAGAGCCCACGGGCGCGAAGATCGAGTGTCGTGGCGATAAAGTTGATGGCGCCCAGCATCGACGCGACACAGAATAAGGCGATGGAAACTATCCAAAGATTTTCACCCATGGCCATGCCAGGACCTGCGGCCCCGCCCACTGCGCTCAAGGGCGGATAAGAAGTCCAGCCCCCAATGGGCGGGCCATCCTGGATGAAAAAGGTAGAGACTAATACGATGAAAGCTGCGAAAGTGACCCAAAAGGAAAGCATATTGAGCCGCGGGAAGGCCATGTCCTCAGCGCCGATTTGGATTGGCAGAAAGAAGTTTCCGAAGCCACCCTGCGGAGCCGTGGTAAGGACGAAGAAGACCATCAAGGTGCCGTGCAAGGTGAGAAGTGAGAGATAGTATTCGGGCGTGATTACACCGTGTGGCGCGCCGAGCGGAGAGAGTTTATCAAGGAGCGGGACGCTGGCTTGCGGCCAGACAAGGTGAAGGCGCATCAATATCGAGAGGGTCAGGCCGACGAAAACCGACACTAGAGCCAGCAGGTAATACTGGATACCAATCACCTTGTGATCGAGGCTGAAGAGGTACTTCCGGATGAACCCCGTGGGCGCCTCGTGCCGCTCAATCGCTTCCGCGTGTGGTTGTGCCATCAATGACCTCCCGCCTTTCTTACACCTAGGTCCGAGGCCCAAAGTCTGGATGCCCAAGGCCCGAGGCCCCGGCTCGCAAGCTACTGCCTTTTTACCTCGCTCATCAGCGCCATCAAGTTGTCTTCCGAATCTCGGAAGAACGTCATCCACAAATCATGGTCGGGCATTGTGGCGATCAAGTGCGGCTCGTCCTCAAAACGCACACCTCTCTGCTTCATCTGCGCATGGGCCGTCTGGATGTCGGGCACGGCAAAATACAGAATGGAAGAGGGGTGGTCGTGCTCGGGTTTCTCCGGGCTGTCGATCATCAGCCGCACTCCCCCGCAGTCGAAGAACGCAAGACCGGGAGGCGCCTTGAACAGCAGCTTTAGTCCGAGTGCATCCTGATAGAACGTACTCGCCCGCTCGACATCGTGCGCCCTCACCTGAATCTGCCCCAACCGCGAAATCCGAATTCCCGCATTGGTTATGTTCATGCTCCCCCTCGAGGAGCAGAAGGGAAATCGAAACTCGAAAACCGAAATTCGAAATTCGCCCGAGGCGTTATTCCCGCGAAAGCGGGAATCCAAAACCTCACAGACCCCCGCCTTCGCGGGGGTGACGTTGCGCAAAGCGAGTTCCGATTTTCGAGTTTCGGTTTTCGAATTTCGATTTTCCAGGCTCGAATTTCACTCCTGACTCCTGAATCCCGAATCCTGCCTCACTGCGCCTGCGCCATGCTCTGGAGCCACTTCTGGAAATCCTCCGGCTGCATCACATCCAGGAAGGCCCGCATCTTGTAGTGGCCCAGACCACACAACTCCGCGCAGGCAATCTCGTACCTGCCCACCTTTGTGGCAGTGAAGTGGATGGGAATTTCCATCCCTGGGACCAAATCCTGTTTCAATCGAAGTTCGCGAACAAAGAACGAGTGCGTAACGTCCTTGGAGCGTAAGATGAGCTCCACCGGTTGATTAACCGGGATGGCGAGCGTGGCAGTAACGATGTCGTCTTTAGAATCCGAATCGCGATCGCGGTCGAGACCCAGGAAATTCCCCGTGGCGTCATCCACTTTATCCACGTGCACGGGACCAAACTTGCCATCGGGGCCGGGGTACCGGAAGTACCACGCGAATTGTTGTCCCCAAACCTCCACCCTCATCGATCCGGGCTGCGGCCCCATAAAGTGGACAAATGCCCAGATGTGGTAGCCCATCAGGTTCAGTCCGATGAAAATGATTGCGGCAGCAGTAGTCCAGGTGAGTTCGAGCTTGTTATTGCCGTGAGAGTAGCCCGCTTTGCGCCCATCGCCGCGGTCGCGATAACGCCACACGGCATAGGCCAGCGCCACTTGGGCAACCACGAAAATGGTCCCCGTGATGGCCAGCGTCAGCATGAACTGGCGGTCGATGGCGTGCCCGTAATTGGCCGTGATGTCAACGGGGAACCACCACGTCTTAGCCAAGAAGAAGTAGCCGGAGAGAAGGGTGATAAGAACTACCACCAGAGCAAGCGCCAGCCCCATAGGTCATCGCTCCTGTCGAATACTCCCCGCCCCACCAGGCCGCAAGGTGAAGAACAGACGCGGGTCAAATTTTGATCGAAAAGCCCTGTACAAACAGTGCGGAACTTTCCTCTAGCTTAGATGAAAACCTCACCCCTTAGGGTTCGGGAAAAGCGAAAGTGGCTAGTGGCTAGTGTAGTGTCCACTAATTGAGTGGACAATGTAGCGCCGCCGTCCCGGCGGCATCTGCCGGCAGGATGCCGGCGCTACGAGAACGATCGTTGTCCAGCTATCTCCTGGACACTACACTAGTGGCTAGTGGGTAGAGGTCCTTCCGCTAATCACTGCCAGCAAGCCAGTAACCAGAGCCCTTCACACCAGCCATTACTCGACAGGCCACGGCCACTCCTCTTCCCACTAGCCAGTGACCACTGACCACTAGCCACTAACCAGAACTGTCCGGTCATAAGTTGAATAGATCGAGTTGGTTAGAGAATGGCTCCGGTTCATTTCGGTAGTTTATTTGCGAAAAAGCCTGTAAAAGTGGCATTTTCTCGAATAACGTGAGGCTCAA
>Ga0326727_10024468_pt1 | contig 11413 bp, 5 predicted proteins | sample MB2enrmetagenome_FD_207643 | JGI IMG/M metagenome (GOLD analysis project Ga0326727, IMG submission 207643) | Lab enriched peat soil microbial communities from McLean, Ithaca, NY, United States - MB29MY | ecosystem: Environmental > Terrestrial > Soil > Wetlands > Peat | place: USA: New York... | reverse complement strand
GCAGCTCCCGCCGGCCCCGCACCAGCAGCACCTGTAGCAGCCGGACCAGCACCTGCCGCAGCAGGAGCAGGAGCAGCAGCACCCGGCGGCGGCCCGCCAAAGCCTCCGCGGCCCTGAGCAGACAGCGCATCCACCTCGATCACCAGATTATTCGTCCCCTTCTTCAGTGCGCCCGTCACGTCCCAGCGATACGGCTGCCACGAACACGCGCCCACGTCCTTTCCGTTGAGCGTCACCTTCGCGTAGTCGTGCACATCGGCGATCTCCAGGAACACACGCTTCCCCTTGGGCGCTTTGGCTGCAGTGAACTGCATCGTATACGTCGCCGGCCCGGAGAACCCGGATGTGCCCAGCTCCTCCCATGGCTTCAGCGCCGTGGTCATCTGCTTGCCGTTCAGGTCCAGCTTCCAGTCGCCGTCCAGCGCCATCAGCATCGTGCCCGATACAAACGACGGCTCCGGCGCGGCTGCAACCCCTTTGGCCAGTGGTCCCACCACAATCACCTTCGCCTCATACGGCCCCAGCGACAACGGAACGGTCACCGAATCTCCTGCCGCCTTCGCCGCCGCCAGCGGATGGATCTCGCCCGTAGCCAGGTCCCAATCCTGCGCCGTGCCGTGTCCCGCAAGGGTCGCCACGCGCGACTCCGCCTTGTTGCTCTCGTTGAAGAAGAAGTACATGTCGCCGTCGGTGAATTGGCGGTGTGTGTAGGTCAGTCTCTGGAACTCCGCGTCCAGCTTCACATCCGGCTTGGGCAGCGCCGCCAGCACCGCCGGCGTAATGTCGCCCACGGGCTCAATCAGCGTGGCGAAGCTCAGGTCCGGCTTCTCCTTCGCATCCATGAACGTCTTGTCCAGGATCAGGCTCGGCGTCTTGCCCACGAAGATCACTTTGCCGCCCTGTTTCGCGAATTCCTGCAAGCGCGCGAGGCCAGTCCGCGTAATCACCGTCATCGACGGCAGCAAGATCGCCTTGTAGGTCTGCCCGCTCAGGTTGGTGAAGCCGCCATTTGCCAGCGTCGCCACCGAACTCAGCGACTGCTCGTCGAAGTAGTCCCAATCGATCTGGTGTTCAAACAGTTGCCAGCCGAGCTTGGTCGTGCTGCGGTCGGCCTCGGTCGCCGCATCGCCTCCCATCCAGATCGTGTTGCCCGGATGGTACAGCCCAACCTGCGCCGCCGGCCGCCCAATCGACATCAGATAGCCGCCGCGGTTGCCGTACATCGCAATCATCTTGGCCTGCGGTTGCACCACGGGGTTTGCCGGCAGAGGCTCTCCGGCGTTGGCGTGCGTCCACGGCACGCGTAGCGCCAGAGTGGTGACTCCGCGCACCAGTTGGAAGTCCATCTGGTACTTGCCCTCGATGCCCGTTCCGCCGCCCTCTTCCGCCCACACCTTCGGCTTGCCGAACAGGTGCGCCGTCGAGCTGGCCAGCTTGGGGAAGTTGTTGTTGATGTTCCACGTCCCGTCCGGCGTATGCACCGCGCTCGGAATCAGTTGGTTCAAATTGTCGATCCCCGGGACCTCCACATACCGCTCGTCGCGGAAGAAGTCGCCCTCGCTGCGCTCCAGCGATTGCATCGTCTCTTCGTGGTTCAGGTGCACCAGGTACTCCACGTTGTGCGCCTTCGCCCAGTTGGCCTGCTCGCCGAAGAACGAGTTCTGGAAAATCCCGCTCCACACGTCGTAGTAGTCCGCGCGCGCCAGGTCCGCTCCAGGTATCGGTTTGCGGTCGAACCATGAGGGAAGATACGGAGCCAGGTCGTATCCCTTCTTTGCCTTGAACTCCTCCAGCAGCTTCGGCGTCCACGGAATCCCGCTCGAATAGTCCGGCTCATCGCCAAACGTCCCCATCACAATCTTGCCGAACTGGTCGCCCACCGCGTTGTAGTAGGTCTCATGCACCGTATGCAGGAAGGCGTCCGTCGCCTTCGGGTCCAGGTAGTCGATGATCGTGTAGGTCGCGTCCTTGGCCCGCGTCCCGTCCGCGCGGTTGAAGTTCCTGGTCGGCGAGCTCAGGTACACATGCCGCAGGAACTGCACCTGCCAGGTGTAGCGCGGCTCGTTCGGCGTGGTGCCCTCGGCCGGCGTCAGGTACTTCAACTGCATGTCCGCCGGCACGGGGATCGGAATCACCTGCTTGATCGTCCCGGTCTGGTCCGTCTCCGTCGCCCAGATGGCCAGCGTGTCCGCAGGAACCGGCATCTGCAGCGTCTGCCCCGGAGCCACATGCACCGTAATGTCCGAGACGATGTCCTGCATCCCTAGCTGCGGATAGCGCTCCGTGATATATCCCCCGGCAAACCCGCTCGGGTAGTCGCTCTCGTCCTGGATCCACATCCGCATGTTGCGCTTGGCCAGCTCGCCTACAATGTACTTCACCAGGTCCATGTGCCCCGGCGAAAGGTAGGCCGGCTCGCCGTGGGCCATATCGCGCCGGCCGGGCGACAGGTTGATCATGAAGATCCCGTTCGCCTCCATCTGGTCCAGGTCGAAGGAGATCCTCCGCCGCACGTCCGACTGGTCCGCGCCGTTCCAGCTCTGGAACTGCTGCATCGCCCCATACTCGCGCGGCGGTGACTTTAGGTTCGCCGCAACCTCGGCGGTCGACGGCACCGTAATCACCTGCCACGGACGCGCCTGGGCCTGCGCCTGTGCCTGCGCCGCAGCCTGAGCCTGCGACGCCGTAGTCGGAATCGTGAAGAACAAGACTGGAAGGAGGAAGAGAGGGACGAGTGAGAACCTGCGCGTAGCCTTCATTGCATCGACTCCGGATCGCTGATTTTCGTGCGCTCCGGAGTATACTCCGCCGCCCCAGCAGGTCGCCACCATGCCGATGACCCCCGCCCAACCGACCCGTACGCCATGTCCCAAGACCACCACTGGCACCATCTGGCCGACACCCTGGCATTTATACTCAATATGGACGCAGGAAGGACAGAGTAATCCGGTTGCTGAATTGATTCGTAGATTACTGAGGAGAAACCAATGGAGCCAGCTGCAACAGTACGAGTGTTAGTCCGTAATTTCTCGTCCGACACAAATCAAGTGCAATTTTCAAAGTTCGAAATCGAGAGTATGCGCGATTCGAATAAGTGGGATGCGGCTAGGAAATACATTCCAGAAGTTATGCGAAATGAATGGGTTCTTACCCGTGAATACGATGTAATTCCTCCAGCCTATGAAGCATGGAGTGGTTTTGGAGCAATCCCGAACGATATTGAAGATACGCTTCTATTGCTGCGCCTCTACAAACCTGGAGATTTGGCCTTTGCAGCGGTTATATTCACAACACCTGAAACAAACAGTTTAGCACGGCAATGTCCTTATCGTGTTATCTCAACTTTGGTATCGAATCACTCACTGCGACCATACACACTGAATCAAGCAGAAACCGCAGACTGGGAGAAATTCGAGGCTGGACTGCGAGCCTCTCCGGCGTGGGAGTCAAGCTGGTTCAAGATATGCCGAAGGTGCTTTCTCTATGGGGGAAGCCAAGAGTTCAATCCGAACTTTGAGTTTGATATCGACCGTGTCATTGATTACACCTCATCCCTTGAAGCAGCTCTAATACCAGAACATGATTTTCTATCTCGTCGACTTTGCAATCGAGCCCTGAAATTGCTCGAGCCACAAAGCGACACGGAATCAAAGGCCATTAAAGTCTTGCTGAAGAAGATGTACGGAATTAGGTCAAGTCTAGTTCATGGAAGTCCCTTGAAGGATGAAGAAAAAGTCATAATACAGCAAAAAGAGCTGTGGCTTTCCTTTGAGCAATTAGTCCGCACTATTCTGATATGTGCCTTGCGTAATGTGCCGAGCAGTGAGACAGATCGTCGCACGTATCTTTCAGGTCTCTATGAACCGTCCGATCAAGATCGTGCCGATAAGCTGAGGGAAGACTTCAGGACAATCAAGGATATTCAGGTCAAACAAGTTTTGCTTAACGAGCTAAGCACGTCGTGATTTTCCGAGTCTCAAACTCGAGAGCTTGTGCACCTGGTGGTTCTTTCAACGCGTCGACGGAGCATCCGTGGGTCCGAACGGGCATGGAGAGATTCTTGCATCATGTCTTCCAAGGTCAAAAGCCTTCAATCTCATGCGCTTGTCTTTTGCCATGTATGCGTCAAACACAACTTTTTCTTCAGGCGATAGCTTCTGGGCTTCAGAACCGGTAGCGGCAACGACAATTTTGTCTAAGCTGGCTCGTGAAACTACCGTCGGTTTGTCCCAGGTCAGGTAAGCTAGCGAATAGGCTTCGAACGCATCATTTTCCAATTCATCAGGGGAACTAATATCTTTAAATTCCTCTTCGGAGAATCCGCTATCGTGTACGATGGCGGACAAATGACCATGTAGATCCAGTTTTTCGAATGCAGCCTTGTCCAGTTTTAAGACTTTTCCGCATGCTAAGGCTGCATCTTTGCTGTTAAGAGGTAAGTCTGCCTCAGTAGGCTGTGTTTGTGTAGGTTCCGGTTGCAGTGTCGATTGTGGGGTGCTTGACTTCAGCACGTCGTCCATAACCCATGTCTTAATATCCGACCGACCAAAATAAAGAAACAATAAAAGAACCGGACTCATCACGAGATAGACGTTCCGTACCTGAGGCCAACATAGGGGAACTCGAATTGCTTGATACTCTTGAGACGAATGGATGATGATGTTCGTCCCTTTTCCCACTGGCAGGACACGAAAAGAGCGGATGGGCAAGATGGGAAAATAGAGTAATGTAATCCATTCCGTCGTGATGTATGAGCAGTCTTCAGCCCGCTCCCGTTCTCCGTAGTATCGTGTCCCGAAGCCATTGAACGTATAGGGCATACCGTTCCCCCTTTTTGCACTCTGATTCTAGCACTCATGACGCGCTTCAGTTTGGTATTTGCCGGGTATCCCACGCCTCACCCGAGACGTGGGCCTCTGCGCGACCTATACTAATTCCAAATTGCGTTCGACCGGACGCGGAGCGCGCGAACAATATCCGCTCTCCGCCCATCCGCATCAAAGGAAGTGCTATGCCATTCAAGTGGGAGAAGTTGACCGTCAAGTTGCAGCAGGCCGTCCAGGCCGCCGCATCCCTCGCCGCCGAAAACGGCAACCCCGAAGTCCTGCCCATGCACCTGCTCGCCGCCCTGCTCGAAGACCGCGAGGGCGTCGTCCTGCCCGTGCTCGAGGGCGCGGGCGTCCGCGTGCAGCAGCTTCTGGCCGGAGCCAACGCCGCTATCTCGAAACTCCCCAAGGTCTCCGGCGCGAACGCCCAGCCCGCCATGGCCGCATCGTTGCAGAAGGTTCTCGACCGCGCCGGCAAGGAGGCCGAATCCTTCAAGGACGACTTCATCTCCACCGAGCATCTCCTCCTCGCCCTCACCGAGGCCAAATCCGATCCCGTCCGCGACGCACTCGCCGCCATGGGCGCAACCCACGACGCCGTCCTCAAGGCCCTCTCCGCCGTGCGCGGATCGCAGCGCGTCACCGACCAGAACCCCGAGGCCAAGTTCCAGGCCCTGGAAAAATATGCCAAGGACCTCACCGACCTGGCGCGCAAGGGCAAGCTCGACCCCGTCATCGGCCGCGACGAGGAGATTCGCCGCGTCATCCAGGTCCTCTCCCGCCGGACTAAAAACAACCCCGTCCTCATCGGCGAGCCCGGCGTCGGCAAGACCGCCATCGTCGAAGGCCTCGCCCGCCGCATCATTCAGGGCGATGTCCCCGAAATCCTCAAAGACAAGCGCGTCGTAGCCCTCGACCTCGCCAGCATGATCGCCGGGGCCAAGTATCGCGGCGAGTTTGAAGACCGCCTCAAGGCCCTCCTTAAGGAGATCGAAGACTCCAACGGCGAGATCATCCTCTTCATCGACGAACTGCACACCCTCGTCGGCGCCGGAGCGGCCGAAGGCGCGATGGACGCCAGCAACATGCTCAAGCCCGCCCTCGCTCGCGGAGGCCTGCGTGCCATCGGAGCAACCACGCTCAACGAATATCGCAAGTACATCGAGAAGGATGCCGCGCTGGAGCGCCGCTTCCAGGTTGTCTACGTCGGCGAGCCCAACGTCGAAGACACCATCAACATTCTGCGCGGCCTGCGCGAACGATACGAGTCGCACCACAAGGTCCGCATCAAGGACTCCGCCATCGTCGCCGCCGCCACGCTCTCCCACCGCTACATCTCCGACCGCTTCCTGCCCGACAAGGCCATCGACCTCGTCGACGAGGCCGCCGCCGCCCTCGCCAACCAGATCGGCTCCGTCCCCACCGAGATCGACGATCTCGAACGCCAGGCCACATCGCTCGAGATCGAGCAGGCCGCCCTCAAGCGCGAGAAGGACGAAGCCTCCCGCGAGCGCCTCGACGCAGTCCAGAAAGAACTCGCCGAGGTCCGCGAGCAAGCCAAGGCCCTCCGCGCCCGCTGGCAGCAGGAGCGCGGTGCCATCGGCCGCATCGCCGAACTCAAGACCCACCTTGAAGCCCTCCGCTTCGAGGCCGAAGAGCAGACCCGCAAGGGCAATCTCCAGCGCGCCGCCGAGCTCCAATATGGCGAAATCCCCAAAGCCGAAGCCGAACTCCGCAAGCTCACAGAATCCACCGACACCGACCCGTCCAAATCAACCCACCGCATGTTGAAGGAAGAGGTCGACGAGGAAGACATCGCCGCCGTCGTCTCCAAGTGGACCGGCATCCCCGTCGCCAAGATGCTCGAAGGCGAGATGCAGAAGCTCGTCACCATGGAAGACCGCCTGCGCCAGCGCGTCATCGGCCAGGACGCCGCGCTCGCCGTCGTCGCCAACGCCATCCGCCGCAGCCGCGCCGGCCTCTCCGACCCCAAGCGTCCCATCGGCAGCTTCATCTTCCTCGGCCCCACCGGCGTCGGCAAAACCGAGACCGCCCGCGCCCTCGCCGAGTTCCTCTTCGACGACGAGTCCGCCATGGTCCGCATCGACATGTCCGAGTACATGGAGAAGCACGCCGTCGCCCGCCTCATCGGAGCGCCTCCCGGCTACGTCGGCTACGACGAGGGCGGCCAGCTCACCGAGGCCGTCCGCCGCCGCCCCTACGCCGTCGTCCTCTTCGACGAGATCGAGAAGGCCCACGCCGATGTCTTCAACGTCCTCCTCCAGGTTCTCGACGACGGCCGCTTGACCGACTCCAAGGGCCGGACGGTCGATTTTAAAAACACCGTCCTCATCATGACCTCGAACCTCGGCGCCACGCAGCTCACCACCGCCTGGGCCGAGGGCGAGGAAGGCTTCAGTGAGGCCACCGAGCGCGTCCTCGCCATCCTGCGCGAGCACTTCCGCCCCGAGTTCCTCAATCGCATCGACGATGTCGTCGTCTTCCACCCCCTCGGCGAAGAGCAGCTCACCCGCATCATCGACCTCCGCCTCGCCGAGCTCACCGCCATGCTCGCCGACCGCAAGATCACGCTCTCCCTCACCCCCGCCGCGCGCCGGTTCATCTTCAAATCCGGCTACGACCGCGCCTACGGAGCGCGCCCCCTCAAGCGCGCCATCCAGCGCCTCGTCCAGGACCCCCTCGCCATCAAAATCCTCGACGGCTCCGTCCGCCACGGCGACCACGTCACCGTCGACGCCGCCAAATCCGCCCTCACCTTCGCCGTTACAACGTGACGCGTTCCCGGGCACTGCGTTCCCCCACGTCGTCATTCTGGCGAAGCCAGAATCTCCGTATTTGCCGTTGCCCTTGTCCTTTGGAGGGAGCGCAGGGCTTCAGCCCTGCGAATACTCGCCCCATGGAAGAACGGGCTTTAGCCCTGGGCCCGTGCCTGTCCCTTTTGTTTGTCATTCCCGAAGGGAATCTGCTTTTGCTTGTCATTCTGAGCGAAGCGAAGAATCCCCGTATTTCGCCCTTGTTGTTGCCGGGTGCCCCATTCATCGCGCTCTTGCGATGAGTGGGCATCGCGTGCCACGCAACCGCCTCTGCAAAATTCCCGCGAATCGCCCCGTTTGACCTGCGCCTGAGCGCCGCGCCCCCCCCACGCTCGCCGGCACAGCCATGCAACCGGCATCACGCCGCCGCGAGCGTCTTCGCACCGGTCTCGCCGCCCCAAACTCCACTCCCGCCGCCTCCCTTGATTTCCAGGAGCGTCAGGCTTTTGGAAATCCTCCCGCGATGCATCCTTGTGCCGATCCCCGCCAAACTTCGTACAATAGGAAAACTGTGACATCAGACTTTTTAGGCACTTTGCAACGGACCGGGATGTGTGGAGAGCTTCGCGCCGAAGACGCGGGGCAGGATGTCGTTCTGATGGGCTGGGTGAACCGCCGCCGCGACCACGGCGGGCTCATCTTTCTCGATCTGCGCGACCGCTCCGGCATCGCTCAGATCGTCGTCGACGAGAAGATCGCAGCCGCGCACGCCAAAGCCGATGCTGCGCGTCCTGAATTTGTTGTTGCTGTTAAAGGAAAAGTCCGCCGCCGCGAGGCAGGCCTGGAGAACCCCAACATGCCCACCGGCGACATCGAAGTCGTCGCCAGCGAACTGCTTCTGCTCAACGAAGCCAAGACGCCGCCCTTCTCGCCCGCCGAAGACGCCATCGCCAACGAAGAGGTCCGCCTCAAGTATCGCTACCTCGACCTGCGCCGAACTGAAATGCAGGCCAACTTCGCCCTGCGCAGCCGCGTCTCCATGGCCATCCGCAACTACCTCGTCGGCGAGGGCTTCCTCGAGATCGAGACCCCCTTCATGACGCGCTCCACCCCCGAAGGCGCGCGCGACTACCTCGTCCCCAGCCGCGTTCATCCGGGGACGTTCTACGCGCTGCCGCAGTCGCCGCAGATCTTCAAGCAGATCCTCATGGTCTCCGGCTTCGACCGCTACTTCCAGATCGCCCGCTGCTTCCGCGACGAGGACCTGCGCGCCGACCGCCAGCCCGAGTTCACCCAGATCGACCTCGAGATGTCCTTCCCGCAGATGGACACCGTCTTCCGCGTCACCGAGGGCTTCCTCACCGCCGCCTTCGCCGCCGCCGGCGTCCAGCTCGCCCCGCCCTTCGTCCGCATGACCTATGACGAGGCCATCCGCAACTACGGCATCGACAAGCCCGACATGCGCCTCCCCGCCATGGTCTCGCTCAGCGACATCCTCACCCCCGAGCTGCGCGAGAAGCTGAAGATCGAGCAGGGGCTGCCGGTGCTGGGGTTTGTAATTCCAAATGCAGGCGACCTCAGCGGCACAGCGCGTAAGGCGCTTCTTAGTGAAGTTCGCGCAGGCTTCGGCGACTGCGGCCTCGACCTGCTCGACGTCGCCCGTCTGCGCACCAACGCCGCCTTCGCCCCGCTGGCCGACGCCATCTCCGCCGCGCTCGCCGCCAGCCTCGGCGTCCCCGCGCTCGCTCCCACCGACCTCATCACCGTAGTCACCCCCAAGCTCGGCACGCCCGCCTCGTGGAACTACGATCCGCAATGGATCTATAAGCGGGTCGGCGCGCTCCGCCTCGAACTCGGCGCAAAGTTCGCCGACAAGCATGGCCGCTTCGCCAAAACCGGCACCGCCTCCGACTTCAAGTTCGTCTGGGTCACCGACTTCCCCATGTACGAGTGGAACGAGGAGAGCAAAACCTGGGACGCCGCGCACCATCCCTTCACCTCGCCGCACGAGGACGACATCCAGGCCGGCCGCCTCACCAGCGACAAGGGGGCCGTCCGCGCCCTCGCCTACGACATCGTCCTCAACGGCAACGAGCTTGGCTCTGGCTCCATCCGCATCCATCGCCAGGACGTGCAGGCCGAGATCTTCCGGTCATTGGGAATGACGGACGAAGAGGCCCACGAACGCTTCGGCTTCTTCCTCGACGCGTTGGAGTACGGCACGCCTCCGCACGGCGGCATCGCCCTCGGCCTCGACCGCATCGTTATGATCCTGGCCGGCGCCGCCAGCCTGCGCGAGGTCATCGCCTTCCCCAAGACCGCCAAGGCCATCGACCTCATGGTCGACGCACCCACCCCGGTCAGCGACCTCCAGCTCCGCGAACTCCACCTCCGCATCGTGAAACGTAGCTAATTCATCCACCGCTTGTCGTTGGGGTCCTTCTTCTCGTCAGTATCTGCGATCACTGGTTCACATGCACGATCTTGGCCGGCGGAAAGCCGTTGAAGTACGTGCTGCTGGCGCTGGAATAGGCGCCGATGTTTTCTGAGTAGACCAGTTCGCCCATGTCCATGACCGGAAGCTGTTCGACCAAGCCGATGGTATCGAGCGCGTCGCAGGTGGGGCCGAAGACGGCGCAGAACTGAGTGGGACCGTCCTTGAAACTGTTCAGGTGGTACTGGGCGTGATCGAAGATCTGTCCGCTATAGGTTTGATAGACGCCATCGTTGAGATAGTAACAAAGCTTGCCGCCGCGGACAGACTTGCCGATGATCTGGGCGATGGCGGTGACGGCGCTGGCGACCAGGAAACGCCCCGGCTCCGCCAGGATTTCGATCGGTTCGGGGAAAAGACGGTCCAACTCGGAGTTCAACATTTTGGCGAGTTTCTTGAAGGGGGGGACCGTGTCGTCGTAGTGGGCGGGAAAACCGCCGCCGATGTCGAGCAGCTTGAGATCGAAACCGCGCGCCCTGGCCTCTGCAAAGACGCCCGCGGCCAGTTGCAGCGCCTGGCTGTAGTTCTTCAGGTTGGTGCACTGGCTGCCGACGTGGAAGCTCAGCCCCTCGACCTCGAGCTTGTTATTGTGGGCGAATGCGATCAGGTCCACGGCCTCGCCGGGCATGGCGCCAAACTTGCTTGAGAGCTCCACCATCGATCCGGTGTTGGGGACGTGCAACCGCAGCGCAAGGCCCGCGTGCGGCGCATGGCGGGCGATCTTGATCACCTCTTCGTAGTTATCGTAGGTGACCAGCGGCTTGTAGGGGTCCAACCGCTGCAGCGTTTCGATCGCTTTGATCGGGTTCGCGTAAATGATGCGGTCCCAGATGAAAGCCTGCCTCTGTTCCGGCGGAAGATGCTCGATCTTTTCGTGAACGATCAGGAACTCGGCCATGCTGGCTACGTCGAAACTGGCTCCGGCATCGTAGAACGTCTGCACAATCGCGGGGTCGCTGTTGGCCTTCACCGCATAGTAGGCCTGCACGCGAGGCAGGAGGGCCCGGAACTGCTCATAGTTTTCTCGCAGCACCTTATGGTCTACGACAACCAGCGGTGTACCGTGCTGCTCAGCCAGTTGAAGCAGTGTGTTGGGATCCATAGCTCATGCTCCATCGCTTCCATGCTCTTGTCCATTGGAATCTTGCGGCGTGGGATGGGTCATGCGGGTCCCGCGGATTCCCGTCGCGCCGCGCTGGAGTTCAAATGCCGTCTTCATCGGTGATGAGAAAATTCTTGAACTGCCACGGGTCACTCCTGTCTAGCTGCGGCTGGTTATATCCGCTGAAGAAGTTGGAGTAGTGCTTCAGCGGGTTCCA
>Ga0326727_10024467_pt1 | contig 11415 bp, 10 predicted proteins | sample MB2enrmetagenome_FD_207643 | JGI IMG/M metagenome (GOLD analysis project Ga0326727, IMG submission 207643) | Lab enriched peat soil microbial communities from McLean, Ithaca, NY, United States - MB29MY | ecosystem: Environmental > Terrestrial > Soil > Wetlands > Peat | place: USA: New York... | reverse complement strand
GCGGACGCCCTTGCCGCCGCGGCGTTGCTTGCGGTAACGCATGCTCGAACGATCTTGCGGGCCATCCTCGCTGCCTTCTTCGGCCTCGGCGGTTGGCTCGACGGCGGCAGGCTCGATGGCGGCTTCATCGACTGGCTCTTCCGCTTCATCCGCCACGTCACCGGCCACATTGGCACCGAACGGAGTCCGCTTGCCATAGCCGTTGGCGCAGACCGTCAGCAGATACCCTTCGGGGTCGGATACGACCATGCCGACCACTTCGTCGTCGCCGACCAGCGTGATGCCCTTGACGCCGCGCGTATTCCGGCCCATGGAGCGAGCGTCGGCTTCGTCAAAGCGAATGGCCATGCCGCGCTTCGTGCAAAGGAGGATCTCGTCGGTCGGCTTCGTCAAGGCGACGCCGATCAGGCGATCGCCTTCGTCCAGGCTGATGCCGATGACGCCGCCCGTGCGTGGCCGGCTGTAATCTTCCAGCGACGTTTTCTTGACGATGCCGCGCTGCGTCGCCATCAGCAGATGCCGTTCGCCTTCGCCTTCAAAGCTGCGAACGGGCACGACACTGGCGATGCTTTCATCCGGCTTCAGTGACAGCACGTTGGCAATTGCTCGCCCGCCGGCCGTACGGCTGCCCTGGGGGATGTCGTAGACCTTCAGCCAGTAAACTTGCCCGCGATTGGTAAAGCAGAGCAGATAGGCATGGGTCGAGGCAACGAAGAAGTGCTCGACGAAGTCGTCTTCGCGCGCCACGCCGCCGGAAACGCCCTTGCCGCCGCGATGCTGCGTGCGATAGGTGTCGAGCGGCAGGCGTTTGACATAGCCGTTGTGGCTGATGGTGACGGCGTTGTCGGTTTCTTCGATCAAATCCTCGCGGCTCAACCGGCCGACTTCGCCGGTGATTTCCGTCTTACGATCGTCGCCGAACTTCGAACGAAGCTCCTGGAGATCGTGCTTGATGACTTCGAGAATGTTCTGCTCGGTGGAGATGAGCGTCTCGTAGCCAATGATCTTCACTCGCAAATCGCCGTATTCCTTGATGATCTCGTCACGTTGCAGGCGGGCCAACTGACCGAGCTGCAGGCGGACGACGGCGTCGGCCTGGGCATCGGTCATGCGGTATTCGGCTTGTTGACCGATTTCTCGCACGAGAGCAGTAAAGTTCTCCGAGCCCAAAGCTCGCTCCAGAACGGCTGCGGCCACGGGCATCGCCTGCAGTTGGGATTTCGCGTCCTCGCGGCTGGCAGCGCTGCGGCAGATGCTGATGACCTCGTCCAGCGACGAAATCGCGATGAGCTGCCCTTCGAGCACGTGCGTTCGCTTCTTGGCCTCGCGCAGTTGATGTTCGGTCCGACGACGAATTACCTTCGCGCGATGGCGAATGAATTCGTCCAGCATCTGCTTGAGCGTGAGGTATTTCGGCCGCCCGTCCGACAGCGCCAGCAGAATGATGCTGACCGTCTTTTCCAGCGGCGAGTACTGGTAGAGCTGGTTGAGAACCAGGTGCGGATCGGCGTCGCGCTTGAGGTAGAGCACGAGGCGAACCGGCTCGCCGTTGCGCGGGCTCGATTCGTCGCGAATTTCGGCGACGCCCTTGATGCGCTCGGCCTTGACCAGCTCGCCGATGGCCTCGGCCAGGCGGATGCGGGTTTGCTGAAAGGGTACTTCGGTGATCACGACCTGGGCGTTGCGGCCCTCTTCGCGAATTTCCGCCCGGCCGCGAAGGGTAATCTTACCTCGGCCGGTGGTGTAGGCATCGAGAATGCCCTGCCGGCCGCAAATGATGCCGCCGGTCGGGAAGTCCGGCCCGGGCAACGCTTCCATCAGGTCGAAGATGGATGCGTCCGGATTCTCGATGAGCTTGATGGTCGCGTCGCAGACTTCGCGGAGGTTGTGGGGTGGTATATCGGTCGCCATGCCGACGGCGATGCCGTCCGAGCCGTTAACGAGCAGGTTCGGGAACTTGGCGGGCAAGACGAGCGGCTCGCGATACTTGCCGTCGTAATTGTCGATGAAGTCGACCGTGTCGGCGTCGAGATCGGCGAGCATTTCCGCGGAAACCGGCGTCAGGCGTGCTTCCGTGTAACGCATCGCGGCTGGCGGCAGGCCGGCCAGCGAGCCGAAATTGCCCTGCGGATGGATGAGCCGGTGGCGCATGTTCCAATCCTGGGCCATGCGCACGAGGGTCGGATAGATCGTTCCTTCGCCGTGGGGATGGTAGCGCTTCATCGTCTCGCCGACGATGCCGGCGCACTTGCTGGTCGATCCGCCCGGCCCCAAACCGAGGTCCTGCATCGCCACCAGGATGCGCCGCTGCGACGGTTTGAGGCCGTCACGCACGTCCGGCAAAGCCCGGTTGATGATGACGCTCATCGCGTAGGTCAGGTAGCTGTCCTTGAGTTCGTCCGCGATGTTGAGGGGATCATGGCGGCCACCGGAACCGCCCGAACCGTTGCCATCGGGGGGAATGGGCGGAACCGGCGGCTGAGTGGAATCGTCTGCCAAGTCGATGCTCCTAACGCGGGCCGGCGAACATCGCGCATGCCCTATTTTTTTCGGGAAATTCTGCGGTTTATTGTATCAAAAAAACCACTCCGACACCACGCCCGTTGCGGCCGAATCGCGGCGAGTTTTGGATTGGCCGACCCGCTCGACATGGTACGATGAAACCGATGCGATTCGGCCAACTGGCCGTGCCGCGGGATGTCTAACTCGCAGCCATCGGAGGAACGATCGTGACCCCTTCCGCGAAGACCTTCACGCTCTGCCTTGCCGCCCTTGTCGCCTCGGCTTCCTTGGCATCGGCCGACGACAAGGGAGCCGACGACACGCCAAAAGCCGCAGCAGTTCGCAAGCTCTTGAAGACGAAGATCACCGTATCCTTCAAGGAGACGCGGCTCGAGGATGTGATCGAAGAAATCAAGGAAGAGCACGTGAAAGGAATCAATATCCGCCTGGATGCCAAGGGCGGCGTCTCGCGAAACCAGACGATCAATTACAAGGGCACGAACGTGACGCTCGAGGAAGCGTTCGACCAGATGTTCAAGAAGAACGGCCTGGGTTACATCGTCATTTCCGGGAAGAATAACGCCTACGACGGCACGATTCTGATCCGCCAGGGGAAGGAACGCGGATTCCCGGAAAAATAGCCGCCTCCGCCCGAAACACCCGACGGCGGCGACGAGCCGTGGAAGGCCGCCTGTTCGTCATAGCTTCGATGCCACTCGTGCGGTTTCCCGACCCTGAGCTAGCGAATGCGGACGGCCTGGTCGCCGTCGGCGGCGACCTGCGCCCGCAGCGACTGGTCGAAGCCTACAGCCGCGGCATTTTCCCTTACTTCGACGAAGAATGTCCCATCCTCTGGTGGTCGCCCGATCCGCGAGCCATCTTCGAGATGGACGGCTTGCACATTTCGCGGCGTTTGGCGCGGACGATCCGTTCCGGCCGATTCAGGGTAACGTGCGATCGCGATTTCGCAGGCGTGATTCAAGGTTGCTCGCGCGGCACCGGCCAAGGCGTGTGGATCACCGCCGACATGATCGCTGCCTACACGGAACTGCACCGTCTGGGTCACGCACACAGCGTCGAGGTCTGGCACGACGGCGAATTGGCAGGCGGCGTTTATGGAGTGGCCATCGGCGGTCTATTCGCCGGTGAATCGATGTTCACGCGCGTGACCGATGCGTCGAAAGTGGCACTCGCGCGACTAATGGATCACCTGCGCTTGCAGGGATATGTGCTGTTCGACGTGCAGTTTCTGAACGATCATACCGACAGCCTGGGAGCCATCGAGATCCCACGACGCGAATACCTGGCGAGGTTGAAATCCGCGTTGCAACGTCCGGTAACGTTCGGATGCATGAACGGAAATTGCTGAGCGAACTTAGACGTCGCGTCGGCCGAAGTATCCCATGCCCGCGAAGGCCGCGGCGCACGAGATACCGAGGCACCAGGCGCACAGCCTGCCGAGCGCTACCATGTGGTAATGGCCGCGAACGATGTCCGGCAAACTGTGCAGCACGCGATCGGGCGCCGGGAACGGCGGCGGTAACAGCGACATGGCAAACCCGCCGCCGTAGAGCAGCAACCACAAAACCGCAACTCCCGGCAATGTGCTGTTGGAGACCGCGCTCACGGCGACTCCACAGCTAATCACCGCACCCAATAGAGCCGCCACGGTCACCACCGCCACCAAGCTGCCGAGCAGCGACAGGTCTTCCTGCAGGAAGAACAAACTGCTCGTCAAGGCAATGATTCCGATCAATAAATATGTAACCAGCACCGTAGCCAGGCGAGCGTGCCATTTGCCCAGGAAATACTGATACCGGCTAATGCCTCGGCTCAGAACCGAGTCCGCCACTGTGCCGCGCTCGGAGGAGATGCTTCCTCCAGTCAGCACAATGACCAGCGCAGCGCTCCCCAACAGCGTCCAGCGTAGTAAGTCGCTCACGTAAGCGGCAGCCGATTGAATGAGGCCCGCCTCGTGATAGGGAGCATAGCGATAGAGCAAATAACCAGCCGCTCCGATAAACGACAGCAGCACCCACGTGCGATAAACCCAGCTTTGCAGAGTCTGGCGAACGTCGGCTTGGAAGACTGCCCAGTACGGCAGCCAGCGATTGATGGTTACGGGTTTGGTCGGCGCGACGGCGTCCATGCCGGGTTACCTCGAGTCCTCTTGTCACGCTGGCCATTTCTGGCGCGTCAGGCCGCTTCGCGATAAATGCGAGCAAAGCCGCGTGATTCTTCCTTCTCCACCAGATCCAAGAACGCCTGCTCGGTCTGCTGACCGACGCTGCGGATGCTGACCAGTGACACCTTGTTGTCGCTCAGCGTCGTCAGCACGTGTGCCAGCGCGAGTGTGCTGGCAGCGTCTTCGTTCAGGTACAGTTCCAAGCGGCGGGCGCGTAAGTTCACCGCCTTGAATTCAGCGAGTCCGCGAATCGAGGAAGCAGCCTTGGTCACCGACTTCTGGTCGCCTTCGAGGTCGAGTTCGAAGTGATTGCGACACATCCGACTCTTCAAATCCTGCAACGAGCCGAAGTAAATCAACTGACCGTGGCTCAAGACGGCCGTGTGGTTGCAGACCTCGTCGATGTCGGACAGGTTGTGGCTGGAGACAATCAGCGTCTTCTCGCGACTGAGAGTCTTGATCAGCTCCAGCATGCTCCGCCTGGCTTCCGGATCGAGACCGTGTGTCGGTTCGTCCCAGATCAGCAGGTCGGGTTCGTTGATCAGGCTAGTAGCGACGGCAAGCCGGGCGGTCATGCCGTTGGAGAAACCGCCGATGCGATCGCCGGAGGCGTGTAACAGATCGACGGCGCGAATGAGCGATGCGAGTCGCGGCTTACGCACGTCCGCGGGTAAGCCGAAGAGGCGAGCCATGTAGTCAAGATAGGTAATCGGCGTCATTGCGCGGGGAAACTGCGGATTCGTCGGAATGTAACCGATGCGCCGCCGCAAGTCGGCGGCATTCGGATGCATCGTTTTGCCGAAAACCTTGGCCCAGCCAGCCGTGGGTCGATGCAAGCCGATCAAAAGACGCAGAAACGTGGTCTTGCCCGCACCGTTGGAGCCGAGCAGTCCGAGGACGCAGCCCGGCTCGAGACGCAGGGTGACGTCGTTCAGGGCAATCTGGCGGTTCTGGTAGATCTTGGTGAGCTTGAAGCTCTCCACCACCAGTTCGCTGCTATCTGACACGACGGACCCTCCCTCGGAGCGGGTGCGAGGCGGCGGGATTATACGGTTGCGTGCCAATCTCGTCCTAGGGCAAGTTGTTCTTCTGCCGGAGCGGGGAAGTCTCTTATTTTCGCATGTTCTTCAGCGGCTTCTCCAATCAAAGAAGCTGCGCTATCCAGGCGGTTTCAAGGCTCGTAGTTCATCCACAAAACTTCCGCCCGCTTACCCTTTGTCGAATGAATCGTTCGCTCCGGGCTAACTGCTTTTCGCCAGCGCGGCGCAGGATAGAGCTCGTCCATCAACCGGCAAGGGTAATTCGACAGAGCAGCCCGACCCTTGACCGAGTTGAGAAGATCCGCCAACTCCCTGTGCGCCTCGTCGCTCATTTCGTGACCGTACACCTTATCGTCACCACGCGTCTCGTGCACGTACGGCGGATCGCAGTAAAAGAGCGTGTCCGGTGAGTCGTAGAGCTGTATCACGTCCAGCGCCGACCGGTTTTCGATCTGCACCTGCAATAGGCGTCGGGCGATATCGGGCAGCGCCTCTACGCCTCCCAGCCAACGACTGATGACGCCGCTCATGCCGGCGCGACTGGTTCCCTTGCAGTTGGCCCAGCGACCGAGGCTGGCGGTTTGGGCGAGTCCCGTGCGAACCTGCCTGGCGCGAACGTAAAAACGTCGCGCGCGCTCGAGCGACGGCAGACAAGGATCCACGACGCAGGCGATGCCGAATTCCTCGCGCGAGAATGGCGTCAGCCCGATCGCTTCGATCAGGCGATCCTTCTCATCGCGCAATGTGCGGAAAAAATTGACGACTTCGCCGTCCAGGTCGTTGTAGGTCTCGACCGGCGATGGCTCTCGGTTCAGCAGCACGGCTGCCGAGCCGGCGAACGGCTCGCAGTAGTGGTGGCAATCCGGGAGCCGCGGCAGTAGCCAGTCCAAATGCGAGAACTTGCCGCCGTACCAGCCGAAAGCGATTCGTTTGCGGCCAAGGAAAGGCCGAACGAGAGGCGCCGGTGTCGCTCGCTTTCGGGCTGGCATGCGTGTACCGTCCGTTCTTCGATTCCGAGCAGCGAACATCTTACGGTACGCGACTGAGCCGTTGAAGGACAACGAACAAATCGACAGAATCGCTACCGAGTCGAAGGCGGCCGGGTGGCGCGCCCGGAACGGCGCGGCAACGCTTGCGTGGGTCGCTCCGCCGTTCGGAGAACCTCAGGGCGTGAGGCCCGCTTTAGCGATGCGCGCAAATCTCGCAGTCGCCGTTCGTCTCCGGAAGCTTGAGCGCCAGCGGGTTCGGCACGTGCGGGCCATCGGTCTTGTAGGCCCCGGTGCCGCCCTTGGGCCGGCAGCCATAGCACCAGCCGAGCATGACGCGATGATTCAGCCAACACGGTCCGTGGCAGTAGTCCCAGCCAAATGTGCCCTGGTTCGTGGCGGGTAGGCCGGCGCGGCCGTACCACGGCCCTGGCTGGCAGCCGCCGCCAACGGAGTAGCCGCAGTATTCCGGCCGGTTGGCCGGCTTGGCGAGGCAGGAGATTTCGTTCGGGTAGCCGGCGCGATCGAACGTGTGATTGCAACCGTCGCTGCCGAGAGGTTTGTCGTCGTCAGCCGATCGGGCCGAGCCGGCGAGCGTCAGCCCGGCCAGCAAGACCGCAAGAGTTAGGGGGCGGGGCATATCCATGCTCCTGGCGTGGGGGAATCCTGCCTGCCTTATCGGCCTAGCCAGGGCTACCGCTTCAGGAGTTTCGACCGGTACGTACCGAACCGATCAATGCTTCTCCAGCGCAATCTGATCCAACACCTTACGAACGGCTTCCAGCTCGGTTACTCCCTCAGCCTTATACTGGAATTCAGAATCCGCTCGGGTGGGATTGGCGATGTAGCACTGGAACTCGCAACCCGAATTCGACGTCTGCAAGCGCTCCCAAGTGACCTGGCGACCAGTGTGCAATTGTTTGAACGCTTGATCGAGCGAATCCGCCTGCGCAACGCTGCCAGGGAAAACCACGGCCGCCGTTTGAGGACTCGGGGTAAGCTGAGACCCGACCGCCGCCTGAACTCCCGTCAGTGTTACGCCAGTCGACTGCTGGACGGCGACCGGCGCTGGCGGCAACGGTCCGGAGGCGGGTGTGACCGGTGCGGACCCCGGAGGATCGCTCTGTCGCGCACCGGCAGTCGCAGCTCCATCGGTACCGCGCCACAGCGGTTGGTCGGGAGCGACTGGAGTCGGTACGCCGATGCGCAACTCGCGACTATTATCCAGCGGCTGAGCCTGTCCACCGGCCAAAGCGGCCGGACTGGTTGCTTGGCTGGGCGTCGGCAATGGAGGTAGCTGACCGGCCGGAGTCTGAGGGACGCTTGCTGGAGGAGTCGACGATAATCCGGCCACGAGGCTCGGAGCCGGCGACGTGCGTTTCTGGATTGGTGGACCACCTTTAATGGGGTCCGTGCCGTCGAAAGCGGCCGTGCCGGCGCAACCGGCCAGCGACAGCGCGGCAAGCAGGGCTGCCGTGGATGGAACCGCTCTTGCCCGGCTTTGGCCTCGGCTCATGGTCCCCTCCGAATACTTGACTCGTCCGCCTGGCCAGCTAGATTGCCTCAGCCCGTCGCCGGGCCATTCCCGAAACGTCGGGGAGATACAGAACAGCGGGGAGAGGTGCAATGTCAGTTTTCCGGGTTGCGGTTATTGGCGGCGACGGCATCGGTCCGGAAGTGACCGAACAGGCCGTTCGCGTCGCTCAAGCTGCGCTGCGGCACGGCGGTGCTGCAATCGAATGGGACCAGTTGGATTGGAGTTCGGCGCTCTATCTGAAAAGCGGCTCCATGTTGCCTGCCGATGCGTGGGAGATTTTGCCGCGCTATCACGCGATACTGTTCGGAGCCATCGGTCGGCCGGACGTGCCCGACCACATTCCGGTGCACGATTTCCTGCTGCCCATGCGGCGGAAGTTCGATCAGTACGTCAATCTGCGCCCGGCCTATCTGTTTGACGGCGTCCGTTCGCCGCTTCGGGACAAGACTCCCGGGTCGATTGACATGGTGGTCTATCGTGAGAACACCGAAGGCGAATACGCTCCGATTGGCGGCCGGTTATACCAGGGCACGCCTGAAGAGGTCGCCGTTCAAACCAACGTTTTCACTCGCCGCGGCTGCGAACGGATCATGCGTGCGGCCTTTGAAGGAGCGCGCAAGCGGCGCAAGAAGCTGACGTCGATCACAAAATCGAATGCTCAGACGTTCGGCATGGTGTTGTGGGACGAGGTGTTCGGCGAAGTCCGCCGCGCCTATCCGGACGTGGAGTCGAATTCGCTACTCGTCGACGCCGCGGCAATGGACTTCGTTCGTCGCCCGGAAGCATTCGACGTCGTGGTCGCCAGCAATCTGTTCGGCGACATTTTGACGGACCTGAGTGCAATCGTCGTCGGCAGTCCGGGGCTCGCCGCCAGCGGCAATATCAACCCTGAGCGTAAGTTTCCCAGCATGTTTGAACCGGTGCACGGTTCGGCGCCGGACATCGCAGGCAAAGGCATCGCCAACCCGTTGGCCGCGATTCTCTCCGCTGGTATGATGCTCGATCACCTCGGCGTCTCCGCAGCGGCTATTGCAATTCGTCGTGCGGTGGCCGCCGTGTTGAAGGCGGGTCAACCGAGAACGCCGGATCTTGGCGGAGATGCGCGCACAAAAGAGATGGCCGACGCGGTTCTGGCCGCTCTTTAGAGCGAAATCGAACAGGCCGGGAGACGAATTACCCTTCGCCATCGCCCGTTTTCCATCACAACGAAAGGCAAACGACCATGCGACTCGGGATTGTCGGGATTGTACTGGCCGCTTTCGTAACGCTGATCGCGCCGCCCGCGCGCGCCGAAGAGGGTAAGGATGCCGCGGCCATTATCGCCAAGGCGGTTGAAGCCAGGGGCGGCAAAGCGAATCTGGCAAAGTACAAGGCACAGACAGCCAAGTTCAAGGGACAGATTTCCATCAGCGGCATGGATATCAGCATGACCGGCACGTCGAAGTCACAGAGTCCGGACAAGATGCACGTCGAATCGGAAGCGAAAGCAGGCGGCCAGGATTTTTCGATCTCACAAATAATCAACGGCGACAAAGGTTGGCAAGGAGTCAACGGTATGTTCACGGATATGGACAAGGAAACTCTGGAAGAAGGAGCGGCCGAACTGTACGCCAGTCGAATCGCCGACTTGATGGGCATGGATGACAAGAAACTCAAGTTTGAAGCCCTCGGCAAATCGACGGTCGATGATAAACCGGCTATCGGGGTCAAAGTGACGAGCAAAGGCCAGCGCGACATCAGCGTGTTTTTCGACGCCAAGACGCACCAGGTTGTTAAAACAGAAACAACAGGAAAGGATCAAATGAATGGCGGTGCGCTTTATAAGAGCGAGACATTTTACAGCGATTACAAGAAAGTCGGCCCGCTCACTCTTCCTCATAGCGTGAAAGTACTTCGCGATGGCAAACCGTTCATGAAGATGGAAATGTCGGATACCAAAGTATTGGAGAAGCTTGACGATTCAGAGTTCAGCAAGCCGGCGGCGTGACGCATGACCAAAGGCGTCGAAGATCAAAGCGGATGCGGAAGGAAAAGCCTTCCGCATCCGCTTTGGCGCTGGACTCAAAGAACTGTCTCTCGAACCAAACGTCTGATATAGTCGAGGCGGAGGATCATCCGCCGAGACTGCTGTCTGCGAGATTTGGACTCGATTTCGCGTCGACATGAGAGGACAGTGATGCGACACCTCACCTCAATAGCTGCGCTTGTGGGCTTTTTCCTCTCTTCCGTCGCCATCGCAGCCCCAGCCCCCGATCCGGATCGTGAGGTGAAAGAAATCATCACGCGCGCCCTGAATGCCAAGGGAGACGTCGCAGTCCGCGAGAAATATAAGGCGAGCACCTGTAAGTTCACGGGAACCTATTTCGTCGATGGCATGGAGATCTCCGCGTATGGCATTGGACAAGAGCAAGAGCCCGACAAAGACATGATCAAGGCGACGTTGAAGTTCGCTGGCACCGATGTCTCGTACATTCAGGTCTACAACAACGGCAAGGGTTGGCTGTCGATCAACGGTGCGACACAGGAACTCGATAAGAAGACGCTCGACGAGGATCGGGAGCATCGCCATGCAGGTCATTTGGCAGCTCTGTACGGCCTCGACGCACCCGGCCTGAAAATCACGCTTCTGCCGGAATCGAAGGTTGAGGGAAAGCGCGCGATCGGGATACGCATCTCCAGCGCGGGCTATCGTGACGTCAGTCTCTATTTCGATCGCGAAAACGCCCTATTGCTCAAGCGATCGATGCAAGGAAGAGATGTCGCAACAGGTAAAGTATCGTTGCACGAAAGAATTTACAGCAACTACCGCAATATCAGCGGACTGATGGAGGCCACGAAGGTCGTCGATCAGGCGGATGGCAAGACACTGATGATTCTGGAGCTGTCTGATATCGAGATCTGCGAGAAGCTTCCAGATAGCGCTTTCGCCAAGCCGTGATCCTGCATGGCGCCCCGACCGGGTATGCTATTCGTACTTGCTAAGCAGTAAATACTCGATCAGCCATATTAGCGTAGCCAACGAACGATCGTCCCGATCACGGCTTGGATCAAATTCCGATATCATCACTCCCGCGAGTTTGGCTGGCTCAATCAAGCCGAGGAAGTGCAGCAACTGTCGCGGATCGAGACCGAATGGGACTTGCCGGGACACAGCCGGAAAAAAAG
>Ga0326727_10024465_pt1 | contig 11416 bp, 9 predicted proteins | sample MB2enrmetagenome_FD_207643 | JGI IMG/M metagenome (GOLD analysis project Ga0326727, IMG submission 207643) | Lab enriched peat soil microbial communities from McLean, Ithaca, NY, United States - MB29MY | ecosystem: Environmental > Terrestrial > Soil > Wetlands > Peat | place: USA: New York... | reverse complement strand
GAAGCCATCGACATCGCGCTGGATCCGCGCCAGGTGCGTCTCCAGCCCGTAGAGGCTTGGCCGCGCCGCCTCGAAGCGCAGCAGCCCGCTCTCGGCCCAGGGTGCCAGGTCGAGCCCGATCGAGCGCATGTTGCGCACGATCTGCTGCGGCGACTCCTCGTAGGCGAAGTAGATGCACCGCTCGCCCCGCTCGCACGCCGCGGCTGCGAAATGCGCGGCCACACTGGTTTTTCCCGTCCCGGCGGAACCGGAGATGAGCACGCTCGACCCCCGGTAGAAGCCGCCGCCGAGCAACGCATCGAGCCCGGCGACGCCGCTCGGCACGCGTTCGTCGTGCGCCGGATGGTCGAGCCCGGCCGAGGTGATCGGCAGCACGCTGATGCCGCTCGCCTCGATCAGGAACGGGTACTCGTCCCCGCCATGCGCCGAGCCGCGGTACTTCACCACCCGCAGGCGCCGGGTGGAGAGCTGGTTCTGCACGCGGTTCTCGAGCAGGACCACGCAGTCCGAGACGTATTCCTCCAGCCCGTGCCGGCTCAGCGTGCCGTCGCCCTGCTCGGCGGTGATGATGGCGGTGACGCCCCGCGCCTTCAGCCAGGCGAACAGCCGCCGAAACTCCGCCCGCAGGATGGCGGCGTTGTCCAGCCCGGCGAACAGCGCTTCCAGGGTGTCCAGCACCACCCGCTTCGCCCCCACCGACTGGATGGCGTAGCCGAGCCGGACGAACAGCCCCTCCAGGTCGTATTCCCCGGTCTCCTCGATCTCGCTGCGCTCGATGCGCACATAGTCCATGGCCAGCTTGTTCGCGGCGACGAGGCCGGGGACATCGAAGCCGAGCGAGGCCACGTTCTGGGCAATGTCCTGACCGGCCTCCTCGAAGCTCATGAACACGCCCGGCTCGTCGTACTGGTTGGCGCCGTTCACCAGGAAAGTCATCGCAAACAGGGTTTTTCCGGAACCTGTGCCGCCGCACAGCAAAGTCGGCCTGCCCGCGGGAAGCCCGCCGAATGTGATCGCGTCGAACCCATGGATGCCGGTCGGAGTTTTGGCAAGACCGGTTGAAGGGGACCTTGTCGTCCCTGATTGACTTTCGTTACTCATTTCAGTTCTCAATCATGGGCTGAACAGATCTACCGTACGACTGCCAGAAGCGCCGGCGTTGCCGCCCCACCCACCTCTGCACAACGTCAGAAGATGTATCATTCATGGAGGTAAAGCAAACGTGATTTGGCGGCATTGCTGCAACAGATGTGTGGCCGAAATGCACATTTGTACGGATCTGAAGGCCGGCCAGCGGCCGGGCCAGTTACCGTTCCCACCGAATCGATCGCGGGCTATGAAGCCGGCCGAGAGGACGGGCTTCGATGTCTGAGACCAGCGGCTTGTTCGACATCGCCATCATCGGCGGCGGCATCAACGGCGTGGCGATCGCCCGCGACGCCGCCGGCCGCGGCTGGAACGTCCACCTGTGCGACAAGGGCGACCTCGGCGGCGCCACCTCCTCGGCCTCCACCAAGCTGGTGCACGGCGGCCTGCGCTACCTGGAATATTACGAATTCCGCCTGGTCAGGGAGGCGCTGGCCGAGCGCGAGGTGATGTGGGCCATCGCGCCCCACATCATCCGCCCGCTGCGCTTCGTGCTGGTCCACCAGCGCGGCCTGCGCCCGGCCTGGATGCTCCGGCTCGGCCTCTACCTCTACGACCATCTCGGCGGCCGCCGGCGCCTGCCCGCCACCAGCGTGCGCCACCTCGCGGAGGGTCCCCTCGGCGCGCCGCTCAAGCCGCGCTTCAAGCTCGGCTTCGAATACTCGGACTGCTGGGTGGACGACGCCCGCCTGGTGGTGCTGACCGCGCTCGACGCCGCCATCCGCGGCGCCACCATCGCCCCGCGCACGCGCTGCCTCGGTGCCGTGCGCGAGCAGGGCACCTGGCGCCTGACCCTGCGTGACGAGCGGAGCGGTGCGGCGCAGGAGATCCGCGCCCGCGCCCTGGTGAACGCCGCCGGCCCCTGGGTCGCCGAGGTGCTCGCCACTGTGCTGCACGATCCCGCGCCGGCGCCGGTGCGGCTGGTCCAGGGCAGCCACATCGTGGTCAGGCGGCTCTACGACCACGACCGCTGCTACCTGTTCCAGGAGCCCGACGGCCGCATCGTGTTCGCCATTCCCTACGAGGACGATTTCACCCTGATCGGCACCACCGATCTCGATTTCGCCGGCGACCTCGACCACGTCGTCGCCTCCGAGGGCGAGATCGACTACCTCTGCCGCGGCGCCAGCCAGTATTTCCGCCGCGCCATCACCCCCGTCGACGTGCTGTGGAGCTATTCCGGGGTGCGGCCGCTCTACGGCGCCAAGGCGAACCGGGCGCAGGACACGACGCGCGACTACGTGCTGAAGCTGGACGTGCCCTCGGGGGACGTCGGCGCGCTGCTCAGCGTGTTCGGCGGCAAGATCACCACCTGCCGGCGGCTCGCCGAGGCGGCGCTGGCACTTCTCGCGCCGTACCTGCCGCCGCCTTCCACCAACCCGGCCGGCTGGACCGCGAGCCGCCCGCTGCCGGGCGGCGATTTCGCCGTCGGCGGCTTCGAGACGCTGCACGCCGACATCGCGCGCCGCTTTCCGTTCCTGCCTCCGGCCACGACGCGCCGCCTGGTGCACGCCTACGGCACCCGCGCCAACCTGCTGCTGGAAGGCGTGCGGGGCCCCGGCGATCTCGGCCGCGATTTCGGCGCCGGGCTGACCGAGCGGGAGCTGCAATACCTGGTGCAGCACGAATTCGCCGCCACCGCCGAGGATGTGCTGTGGCGGCGCAGCAAACTCGGCCTGCGGCTCACGCCGGCGCAGGCGGAGGCGGTCGCAGCGGCGATGGAGGGGCTGGCATGAGCGGTGTCGGGTTCGTCAACGCGGTGGAAGCGGCCATCCTTGAACGCCGCTCGATCCGCGGCTTCCTGCCCGACCCGGTGCCGCGGGAGGATGTCGAGCACCTGCTCGACGTCGCCGCCCGGGCGCCGTCGGGCACCAACATGCAGCCCTGGCGGGTGGTCGCGCTCGCCGGCGAGGAACGCCGCCGCTTCTCGGAAGCGGTGGCCGTGGCCTACCTCGCCGGCGCCGAGCCGGGCGCGGAGGTTCAGTACTACCCCTCGCCGCTGCCCGAGCCGTACCGGGCGCGCACCCGCGAGATCGGCTGGGGGCTGTACGGACTGCTCGGCATCGCCCGCGGGGAGCGGGAGAAGTCGCGGGCGCATGTGGTCAACAACCTGCACTTCTTCGGCGCGCCGGTCGGGCTGGTGTGCCTGATCGATCGCGCACTCAAGATCGGCTCCTGGCTCGACTACGGCATGTTCATCGAAAACATCGCGCTCGCCGCCCGCGCCCGCGGGCTCGACACCTGCGCGATGGCGGTGTTCTCCGATTTCCCGCTGACCATCCGCATGCTGCTCGGCTTGCCCGAGAGCGACATGATCGTCTGCGGCATGGCGATCGGCCGCGAGGACCGCGCCGCCCCGGCCAATGCGCTCCGCACCACCCGCGTCCCCGCCGCCTCGTTCGCCACTTTCCGCGGCTTTTAGGCGAGGCGCTGCCTCGCGCTCCGCCAGGGCTTCGCCCTGGACCCAGCAGGGGCCTTAGGCCCCTGCACCCCATTATTTGGGCGCTTCGCGCCGAAGGTGCCGCGGCGAGGATGGCGCGAAGCGCCCAAAAGAATGGGTTCCAAGGGCCTCTCGGCCCTTGGCGGGGTCCAGCGGCAGCGCCCCTGGCCTTCAGCCCAGCGTGCGCAGTACCGCCGCGTGTCCCTGCCGGACCTCGACCATGAAGGTCGCGCGGTCCATCTCGCCGGCGGCATTCCAGCTCGAATCGAGGATGATGCCCGGCGCCCCTGCCTTCAGGCCGGGCCCGTGCAGCGCGTCCGCCAGTCCCAGCCGGTCCACCCGCCCCATCCTGGCGACGCCCGCCGCGAGCATGCCGACGGCGGTGTAGCCCTCGGCGGCGAACTCATCGGGATCCTGCTTGAACATCGCCGCGTAGCGGCCGCGGAACGCCGCCACCTCCGGCGCCTCGGCGGCGAAGCCGAGCTGGCAGCGCACGCCCTCGGCCGCGCTGCCGGCCTGCGCCAGCACCCGCGGCGCGGCCAGCGTCGCATCGCCCACCAGGCGGGTGGGCAGCGCCTGGCGTCGCGCCTCGCGCAGGAACAGCACGCAGTCCGGCCCCCCCAGCAGGATCACCGCCGCATCCGGAGCCGCGCGCGCCACCCCCGTCACCTCGGCGCCGGCGCTTGGCGTCGCCGCGTGCTCGGAAGCGATGTCGATGCCGCGCGCGCGCAGCTCCCGGACCAACAGGTCGTGCCCAGCGCGGCCGGATTCGCCGCCGCTCCACACCACCGACACCCGCCGCGCGCCCGCCTCGTCGTGCAGCCACGCCGCCAGCCGCGGCAGGCGCACGGCCTGCCCCGGGCCGGCCTCGAAAATCCTGCCGCCGGCCGCCGCCGCATCGGCGGCATCGGCGGCGACGATCTCCACCACCCGCGCCGCGCGCGCCATCGGCGCCGCCGCCCGCACTTCGCCCGCGGTCAGCGGACCGAGCAGGGCGAACACGTCGCCTTGCAGGGCCCGGTGCACTTCGGCGCGGCCGTTGTCGCTGTTGAAGGTATCCATTTGCAGCGACCGGCCCGCGACCCCGCCGGCCGCGTTGATTTCCTGCACCGCCATCTCGACGCCGTTGCGCCAGGCATCGCCGGCGCGCCCCGCCGGTCCGGTCAGCTCGATCACCTGGGCAAACAGCAGCGGCGCCGAGGCCCGGGCGATCCTCGTCGCCAGCGGAGCCGCCAGCAGGCCGGCGGCGAAGTCGCGTCGCATCATGCTCATCACCCGTCCGTCGCACCGTGGACGGGGCGCCGTCAACCGCGAGCCGCTGTCAGCGCAGCGAGCGGGCCGGGCCGTCTTCGACGGAACCGGTCACGTGGGCCGGGGATTCGGCGATTTCATCGAGCCCCCGCACATCGTGGTTCGGCCCGTTCCGGCCAACCGGCAGGTTGGCCAGCACGGTACCACTGTCCGGCCGGTCATAGATGAAGCCGTAGGTGCCGTAGACGCTGCCGTACTCCTCGCCGCGGCCAAGCCCGACGCGAACCGCGGTCCAGTCGTTGCGCTCCGACACGTCGATCACCGACACCCCGCGCGAGACGTTGCCTTTGCCCGACCAGGCCCAGTTGGCGTGGTCGATTTCGACCTCACGCTCGTTGACGACCTCGCGCACCACCGCCACGTGCCCCAGCCGCATGCTGCCGTTGGCGCGGAAATCCAGCACCGCGCCGACTTCCGGCTGGCTGCCGCGCTGGTACACGCCGGCGGCAGCGTCCCACCAGTTCACGGCGTTGCCCTTGAGTTCGATGCCCGAGGCGGCGCGCGCGAACGGCACGCATTGCAGTCCGCCATGCGAGCGCGCGGCATACAGCCGTGCCTTGGAATTCTTGGTCAGCTTGGAGCCGGCGCCGCGCTTGCCGACGCGCGTGTTGTCGGCAACCGGCTTGATGAACTCGGGACGGCGCAGGTGGATCGGCCGGTTGTCGGCGATCGGCCGCAGCCGGGCCTGCCGGGCCGTGGCGCCCGGATGGGCGGTGGCGTGGCGGTCCTGCGGCTTGGTGGGGGTGCGGGAGGCGTGGGCCGGCGTAACCAGGGCAACCAACGACGCGATCAGGAAGGAGCCGACGAGGAGCGACCGGATCCGCCCGCCACACAGACGGGTGCCCGAACCTGGCGCGTACCGCATGCTGGGTTCTCCTCACGAGTTCGTGGAACCGGTAACGCGATGTTTCCGTTTCTGACAACCCCGTGACGGCGGATTAGAGCCCCGGCCCCTTCAGATCGCAGGAAAGGGGGTGTGCATAAGCGCGGTTTTTGGGAATCTGATCCTATAAACGTGTCCGTGATTCGGGCAGGACCCAATATCGGCTTGCCTGTCGCCGGAAAGACACGGCGATTCCCGCCGCCAGCCCCAGGCACGCCGGCGAAACAGTTACTTGCACGCAGTGATCATGATTTCCACCAGATGGCGCGGGTCCGCCAGCTCGGCCTGCACGCAGGCCCGTGCCGGCGCCCCGCCGGCGGGCAGCCAGGCCGACCAGACCTCGTTCATGGCATCCCGGTCGCGGATGTCCTTGAGCCAGATCTGTGCCTGCAGCAGCCGGGTCTTGTCGGTGCCGTGCAGCTCCAGGAGCGCATCGATCATCGCCAGCGTTTCCTCTGTCTGGCCCTTGATGTCCAGGCTCAGGTCGTTGGCCGTGCAGCCCTGCAGCCAGACGAAGCCGTGGAATTCGACGGCCTTCGCGAACAGGCTGCCGGCGCCGGTGCGGACGATCTTGGTCATGGCGGGGTTCCTCGTTGTCCTCGACCGGAGGGTGTTAAGCCTCCCCGACGATGCGGGCAATCAGGCCGGCGGAGCGCTCCGCTCCAGGCCGCGCGCCATGGCAGGGGCCATCCTGAACGCCCACACGCAGGCCGCCAGCGCGACGCAGGCGCCCGCCAGCACCGGCACCCGCAGTCCCACCCACTCGGCCAGCACGCCGTAGAGCAGCGCCCCCACGGCCGGCCCGGCCCGGGTAATCAGCTGCCACAGGCTCAGCACCCGGCCCAGCATGACGCCCGCGGTCGAGCTCTGCAGCAAGGACTGCGCCGAAATCGTGTGCATGGTGCCGGCCATGCCCATGGCCCCCGCACAAAGGATGGCGAACGCAAAAGACCCGGTGGCGACGAAGCCGACGGTGGCCAGCGTCAGCGCCGTGCCGGCGCCGATCGCCAGCCGGCACAGCCCGGTGAGCCGACCGTGCGCCACCACCATCAGCCCGCCCACCAGCGCCGCCATGCCGATCGCTGTCGACAGCGTCGCCAGCCCCTCCGGGCCGCGGTGGTAGAGCCGGTCCACGAACGGCGGCAGGGTCTGCGGCACCGCCTGCACCAGCATGGCGATGACGCACGCAAACAGGAACAGCGGCCCCATGGCGGGGTGGCGCACCGCGTACGCCACGCCCTCCATCGCCTCCCGCGTTATGCTGGCGGTCGGCGCGTGGCCACGCCGGTGGCGGGGGTCCACCCGCAGGGTCCGCATGGTGGCGCTGGCGGTGAAGAACGCCACCATGTTGACCAGCAGGCACGGCAGCACGCCGATGAGCGCCACCAGCACGCCGCCGATCGCCGGCCCGACTGAGCGCGCCAGGTTGAAGCAGAGCGAATTCAGCGCCACCGCGGCCGGCAAGTCGGCGCGGCTGACCAAGCCCGGCAGCAGGCTCTGCCGCGCCGGGGCGGAAAACGCCTGGGCGGTGCCCAGCACCACCTCCAGACTCGCCATCAGCTCGACGCGGATGGTGCCGGTCAACACCAGCGTCGCCAGCGCCGCGGCGTGCGCCGCCGTGACCAGCTGGGTCAGCACGGTCAGCCGCACGCGGTCCATCCGGTCCGCCGCCGCGCCGGCGAGCGGCGAGGCGATCACCGAGGGCGCTAGGTTGCAGAAGGCGACGATCCCCACCCAGGCCGGGGAGTGGGTGAGCTGCCAGGCCAGCCAGTCGGTGGCTATCTTCTGCACCCACTGGCCGGTCCAGGAGCCCAGGCTACAGCCATAGAAGACCCATGTGTCGCGCGTCGCCAGGACGCGGCCGATACCGGCCAGACTGCCGATGCGAAGCGCGCGCACGTCGGTCGGTTACGCCTCCCGGTCGCCGGCCCTAGGGGTGCGGCGCCGACGATGGGGCCGGTGGCGTGCCGGCCGGTGGCGTTGTGCCCGAGGCCCCCGGATACGGCTCGGAGGGACTGACGGAAATCCCGTTCAGGCAATCGTTCAGCATGGTGTCGTAGGTGTAGCGCGCCGTCAGCCCGGCGGTCGGGTTGTAATACTGGCCTGCCCCGGCAAACGGCGCGTTCCGCTGGCCGCCGGCGGCCATGTCGGCGCGATAGACCTCGGATGGGTTCTGCATGTCGTAGACCTGGTTCGCGTGCTCCCGGCAGGCCGCCACCGCCTTCGGGTTGGCGCCGGCGCCTTGCGCGGCCGGCGACCAGCTGTTCGACCACTGTTGGGAGCAGGCGGCGAGCCCCGCCAGCAGCAGCACGGCCATCGGGGGAAAGGCGAGCGCCGCCTGCGGGCGGGGGATCGGCTTCATCATGCAGAGGCTCCTGCGGCAAGGGCGCCGCCGCCGGGGCCATTGAGGCGGCCGGCCAGGAGCGCCCGGAACGGGGTATCGTCGAATCGGGCATCCGGGTTGAGCGGCGCGCTTGCGGCCGCCCGCAGCAGCAGCGGATCCAGCCCGCCGCCACGGCGGCGGATCAGCGGTGCCGTCCAGCGCTCCCGCGCCAGCAGGTCCACCAGCGCCAGCAGCCTGAGGCACAGCGCGAGCCCGTGGCGGGTGTGCATGCCGGCGGTCCGGTCGATCGCCTCGGCCCAGCAGCAGGCATCGGCATCGGCCAGCGCGAGGTCGGTGAGGCTGCCGTCGGCGCGGCGGAAGCGGAACAGCCTCGCACTGCCCCACGCTGCGGCGCGCGCCGCCGCCTCCGCCGCCTCCCAGGCGGCCGCGAGGTCGCCGAAGCCAACCGGCGGCAGCGACTCGGGCGGCCAGTCGATCAGGTAGGTCACGGTCCCATTATCGGTCACCCTGACCCGGATCGGCGCGGGCGGATCGTTGTCCATCATGCAAGGATGGACCCGCCCGCCGTTCCGCGCCACCCTTTCGGCCACCAGCCCATGCAGGAGTGTCCGATGCCCGAACCGTGCCGCCTGAGTGCAACCGAGGCCGCGCGCCAAATGCGCGCCGGCACGCTGGCGCCGGAGGAGTTGCTGGAGTCCTGCCTCGGCCGCATCGCCGCGCGCGAGGCCGTCGTGCATGCTTTCGTGCATCTCGATGCCGATGCCGTGCGCGCGGCGCTCGCCCGCGCCTGCGAGGGACCCCTGCACGCGCTCCCGATCGGCGTGAAGGACATCCTCGACGTGGCGGAAATGCCGGCCGCCTACGGCTCGCCGATCTGGCAGGGCCTCCGCCCGCGCGCCGATGCCGCCGCCGTCGCCTGGGCGCGCGCCGCCGGCGCGGTGGTGCTGGGCAAGACAGTCACCACCGAGTTCGCCTTCCGCAAGCCCGGCCCCACCGCCAATCCGCACGATCCCCGCCGCACGCCGGGCGGCTCGTCGAGCGGCAGCGCCGCCGGCGTGGCGGATTATTTCTTCCCGTTCGCCTTCGGCACGCAAACCGGCGGCAGTGTCATCCGGCCGGCCGCCTTCTGCGGCGTGGTCGGGTACAAGCCGAGCTTCGGCCTGATTCCCCGCGCCGGGGTGAAGCTGCTGTCCGACGGCCTCGACACCATCGGCGTGCTGGCCCGCTCGGTCGCCGACTGCGCCCTCCTGGCCGGCGCCGCCGGCCGCCGCGACCTCGGCGACCCGGACCTCCGGCCCCCCCGGCCGCCGCGCATCGGCCTCTGCCGCTCGCCCAACTGGCCGCATGCGGCGCCCGAGACGCAAGCGCTGCTGGAGCGCGCCACCACCACGCTCGGCGCCGCCGGCGCCTTCCTCACCACCCGCGAACTGCCCGACGCGTTCGCCGCGCTCAACGAGGCGCATCGCCTGGTCATGCTGGCCCAGGCCGCCGGTTCGCTGGGCTGGGAACTACTGGAACGGCGCACGCAGTTGAGCGACGGCCTGCGCGAGCAACTGGAGTGGGGCGCCGCCCAGCCGGCCGCCGCGCTGGAGCAGGGCCTGGCCACCTTCGCCCGCCTGCAGGCCGCCTTCCCCGAGGTCCTGGAGGGGCTCGATATCCTTCTCACTCCCTCCACCCCCGGCGAGGCGCCGCTCGGCCTAGAATCGACCGGAGATCCGGTGTTCAACCACATCTGGACCGCGCTCCACGTGCCCGCGGTGACGGTGCCGGCGGGTGAGGGACCGAACGGTGCGCCGCTCGGCGTGCAGGTCATCGGCCGGCGCGGTGAAGACGCCGCGGTGCTGACCTGGGCGCGCTGGGTGGCCGCGGCAATGGGGTAGGAGGACAGGGGCTCTGCCCCTGGACCCCGCAAAGGGCCGAGAGGCCCTTTGATCCCATTCTGTTTGGAAGGCTGTGGGGAGAAATATAGGGCGGGAAAGCGAGGAGACTGAGCAAGAATTGCGTTTTCCCGCTATGGCGCGAAGCTGGCGTGCCCGTGGAGCGTGCCGCGGTGGCTGAGCATACGACCACCGGGTGCGGGCCATTTGTTGCTCCAACGGTAAAATCCGTCCAGGACCCGCCCAAGCGTCGCCAGCACCGCCGTTAGCAGCCAGAATTCGGGCCAAGAAGACCGCGCGGCCAGCCACGCCAGCAGCCTTTCGAGGCCGATGATGTTGAGCACGCGCGTGAAGTTGTAGCACAGCACCATCAGTCCGAGTTCGCCGCGCACCTTCGCGAACCCTCGTATTAGGAAGTGGCGATAGCCGGCACGGCACTTCAAGGTGCCGAACGGATGTTCCGCCAGCGCCTTGCGGCGGTCCATCATCGCCGCGCCGGTGGCCATGCGCGCGCGGTGCCGCTCGATCGTCGCCTCGTGCTCCCAACGCTCGATGACACGTCGCCTGGCCTTCGCGGAGAGGCATTTCGCGCGCATCCCGCAGCCCGAGCAAACCGGGCGGCGGCTGGCATACTTGATCCGCAGCTTTCCGGTCACGTCCCGCCGACCGCCGCGCTTCGCCGCCAACAGCTGACCGGCCGCCGCCGCGGCCGCTTGCGTCTCCACCGCGTCGTTGGCGTCCAGCGTCGCAACATAGGCCGCCGTCTCACTCTCCGCCGCCGCAACCTCGCTGGCCATACCGGCGATCGCGCCGTCCAGCTTGGCCAGCCGTTCCTCCAGCCGCGCGCGCGTGGTGATGCTGGCCTTGCTCGCGTTGCCGTCGAAGAAGGCGCCGTCAATCGCCACCAGCGCACCGCCCACCAGGCCAAGCCGGCGCAGGATCAGGACAAAGTCACGGTTCGCCTGGCGCAGCGGCGCGGCATTCTCCGCCCGGAACTTGGCGATCGAGCGGTAGCCAGGCACCAGGCCGCCCGCCTCGCGCTCCAGCCGCCGCGAGGAACGGATCTGGTTGAGATAGCCGTAAAGATACAGCCTCAGCAGATCGGCCGGATCATACGGGGGCTGGCCGGCGCCCACCACGCGCGCCGCGTGGCCAAACCCGAGCTTGGCCAGATCGAGCGTCTCGACATAGGCATCGATCGCCCGGGTCGCGTTGTCGGTGCCAACGTAGTCATCAATCCGCGCAGGCAGCAGCAGGCTCTCCTGGCGGCTCGCCCGGCCCTTGTAGAGTAAGCGTCCGGCATCGGCCGTGTGGCGCGATTTGGGGACGAGTTGGATGATGTCGGCCTCTGGGGCTCCTTCTGTAGCTCCAGAAGGAGGGACGGTTGGCGGAGGTGGAGATCGTCGCGCGGGTTG
>Ga0326727_10024464_pt1 | contig 11416 bp, 9 predicted proteins | sample MB2enrmetagenome_FD_207643 | JGI IMG/M metagenome (GOLD analysis project Ga0326727, IMG submission 207643) | Lab enriched peat soil microbial communities from McLean, Ithaca, NY, United States - MB29MY | ecosystem: Environmental > Terrestrial > Soil > Wetlands > Peat | place: USA: New York... | reverse complement strand
ATTTCTTGCGGAATGAATTCGGACTGACTGAGCTCCTGTCCGGCCTCCACCTGCTCCCGAAGCGACTCAACCGTGTTGGCGAGTGATTTCCTCTGATCCGCGCTCAACCCAGGTCGCCGATGTAATCGTGCCTTCTTGATGGCCAAAATTGCCTCGTTGAGTTCTTCCGCTAACTTTGCCGAAGCCTCGTATTCATGGGACAACGTAGAAATATCGCTCATATGAAGCCACCCCCCTTAACGAAGAATTACATAACTCGGCGGGTTCCGTAGGTCTATAACTACCGGTGCATAGGTTCGAGTCACAGTATGCGCTTTCGCGGTTTCGTCGACAATCGTGCAGGTTACCTCACCGTATGTCTGTAGTCGCTCCTCCAATTTTTCTTCGTGGTCAGCCAGTATTTCCTGCTGGGTCGGCAATTGGTCCAATCCAAAACGAAGGAATTCGACTAGCAGAGATTTGCCTGCCCCTTTTGCCCCAAGGATACAATTCAACCCCTCATGGAGGGGGATGACAATCCCGTCAAGAAAGCCGCCCCTTATTTGTAATTTCTCAACACGAGGGAAAACTTGCTCCTTGAACTCAAAGCACTGGCGGATTCGGGTCTCTCGGTCAACGAGGCACAATCTAAGACTTTCCAGATTGATCTGGTCGTCCATTTTGTAATGAGTGTACCGCGCACCGATCCCCTGATGACCATGCCTTCCGGCCTGTGTAGGGTGAGGATTATCCGAGGATTGGATTATCGCCAGTCTTCGATAGCAATACTCGCGGTGAGTGCCGTCCAACAGATCGACCACCCTCTCTCGCTTTTCGGTCTTTTCTTTATCAGTAAAGTCATCTTGCGCAACTTCGACTGCAAGAAGATTAGGGTGTTGGAACACGCTGGTTTTCTGGACACCCGTCATTTCTGCAATTGCGCCCTACGGTCCGGTACAGTGAGCAAGAATCGCCAAGCCGTTATATATTTTCCCGGTGATTTGGTCCACAACTTCGTAGAGGCTCAATTCGCTGATGAGATGACCGTCAACGTTTTTTATCTTCAAAGCGCCGGTGAGTTCGTCAAGGTCTTTGGTGGTTTTGTCTACATCCAGGATCGCCAAAACATGGACCCCGCCCGCACCTGCAGGAACCAGAATCTCCATGCCGGGGAACACCACCAAAGGTTTCCCTTGGGCGGCCATCTTGACTCTGTCCACCCACGCCCCGGTGTCGTGGTCCGTTATAGCAACGCCGGCAAGTCCCTTTTGGATGGCCTCCGAAACAATCGCTTCAGGCGTCACATTTTCACCCACAAAACACGCTGAAGCAGGTGTGTGAACGTGGAGATCCAGCTTCTTGAACTTCAGCCCTTGAGTGATGGACATGATTAACGTCTCCTTACTAGATGCCGGTAAGCAAAAAGGCCTCGCGGTCCAGCGGGGGCGCGGGCGTACTGCCGCGACGCTATGTCGGCCAAGAACAACTGGCGTAGGCGCTCGGCCGTTCGTCTGTCGGTCGAAAAAGACCAGTCAAGTCCCATCTATCGCCCCTTCTTGGCGTCCTTTCTGCCGACCTTTTTGCCGGTCTGGCGCTTTTCTAACAATTCAAGCAAAGCCTCCCAGTCCGCAGGCGATGCCACTTGACTTGCTCTGTCAAAAAACCGCCGGGCGTGCACATTCGCGTTTAGGGGTTCCAGTTCCTTTGGCAGCTTATTGGCAAGTTTGAGAAACTCCAGAGAGTCAACCTTAAGTATTCGGGCCAGATCCCGAATCGTTTTTACCGCGGGTGTGTAAGGGACCCGTTCGTTCTCGATTTTTGAAAGATAAGTGAAGCTGACTCCAGCTTCTTTCGCGAGCTGGCGCAGCGTCAGCCCACGTTCCTTTCTGGCCTCGCGAAGGCGCTTTCCAAAGGTCACTGTGCGTCCCTCCCGATATACGATACGAGATTGTTGAGTTGAAGTCAACAACAAACTCGTCGCGTGCCCCCGATCCCCGCGTAGCCAGATTTCGGTGAGTAGCGCCTAGCTGGAACGCCTCGTATGGGCCTGATCTGCTCAACATCCGCCTACTTGACGTATAGTCGCCTAACCGTAGATGTGGTACCCACGTTCGCTTGCTGATTTGTCCTGGATGACGCACTCGGAATATGCGCTAGGAGCGGGTAGCGCGTCGCCGTTTGACTTCCTCCGTGGTTCTTAACATGGGAACATCCACCATTATGTTAACATCCAAATCTAAAACCCCTCCATGGACCGACGAAGAGCCGCAGACGAGCGCAAAGAACGCGCACGTCTGCGCTACCCGCTTGGCTTGAAATCGTCACGAGGACGGCTTACACTAGGTCACAAATCTGCGGAGGTTGCATAACATGACCAAGCACCTCAATGCCGCACAAAAGCAGCACCGGGGCCGGAGAGGAATGTTACGGGTGGCCCTCGCCGGCACCGCAATCACGCTGATTCTTTTAACTATGTCACCAACGCAGGGGGCTTCCGCTCCCCAGTTCGCCTCGGATGCACCGGCATTTGAAACGGTCACGATCAAGTCGAGCAATCGTCCGGTCGGCAGGCGATTCGGGATGCAGGGGCGTCAGTTTTACATTTACAACGCGACCCTGGATGCCATCATTGCCCATGGTTATGGAGTTCATGTGCGGCAGATCGTCGGCGGGCCAGACTGGATGGACAAGGTCAAGTTCGACATTCGTGGGACAGTCGACGCGCAAGGGCAGTTGAGTGAAGAGCAGTGGAACATGGTTCTTCAGAATCTCGCTGCGGAGCGCTTTAAATTTAGTTTTCACCACGAAACCAAAGAGCTTCCTGTGTACCTGCTCTCAGTCCTAGAAAGCGGAGCGAAGCTCACGCGCAACGACAGCGGGCAACCGCTTCCAAAGCTGCTGTATAGAACGGTGCCGGGCGGGGTGTCATTGCCGGGCGTCAATGCCACGACGACAGACCTTGCGAACTCCCTACAAAGGGCAGTTTTGGACCGCCCCGTGGTGGACAAGGCTGGTTTGGACGGCAGGTACAACTTTCTACTGACCTGGACGCCCGACCCATCACAGTTCGCCGGGAGCTTCCGAAGGGCTCCCTCGCCGAAAAATAACTTCCCCCCACCGGACCTCTTCACGGCGCTGCAGGAACAGCTCGGACTTAAACTGGAACCTGCCGATACTGACCTCGACGTGCTGGTGGTCGAGCACGTTGAAAGACCGGTGGAGAATTAACCGGTGGCTGGCATAACACCAGACTCATGCTGTTGGGAGTGTGCGATCCCGAAGGGGGACAGCCGGGACTGGCACACGTGCCCCGCTTTTGCCAGTTTCGGTTTCAAATTATGCCCTTCGTTCCAGGCCCGTCGTCCACGAAGTTGAACCCACGCCTTCACTGATTACCCCTGCTTTGTCGCCCAGCGTTTACCCATCGAGTTCCTGTGGCTTGGTGCGGCGGGCGACCTAAGGCCATTGGAGTCTATGTGTAGGTTTTTGCCAGCAATCGTGACAAGAACTTAGGGTATTGCCAATAATCGTGGCGGGAATTGTCACGATTATTGGCAGCAGGTAGCGCGAGAGGTAGGCGGTCTCCATGGCGACCCTTCCTCCGCGGTTCTTAACATGGGAACATCAACCATGATATTAGCATCCAAACATGAAACCCCATGGACCGACGAAGAGCCGCAGACGAACGCCAAGAACGCGTACGTCTGCGCTACCCACTGCGGCGTTACTCCGGGTTTATATTGGCCGGTGCGGCCATTCTTGCGGAAGGGGACTTCCCAGGGACAAATTCATCATAACGCGTTAAACTGCCATACATGGCTGGCCAGCGCCGCTTTGAAGAGCAACTCGCTGCTTTGGAGCAACTCCGTCGCCAGCCACCGCAAGCATCCATCGAACCGCTCCGCAGGGCCCTCACCCATCGCAACAATTACCTTGTCGCCAAGGCTGCTGATTTGGTCCGCGATTTCCGTCTGCCCGAGTTGATTCCCGAGTTGCTCGTCGCCTTCGACCGTTGCTTCGCAAACCCCATCAAGAATGATCCACAGTGCTGGGCAAAGAACGCGCTCAGCCGCGCCTTAGCCACGCTCGAGTTTCAGGACGCTGCAATCTTCCTTCGCGGCATGCGTCATATTCAGCTGGAGCCTGTCTGGGGTGGGCAGTCCGATACCGCTGCCACCTTGCGGGCGACGTGCGCCCTGGCTCTGGTAGCTTGCCGCGGTCTCCCGGAAACGGACCTGTTGACTTATCTCATCGAACTCTTTACTGACAAGGATAAGTCTGTTCGTGTGGAGGCGGTCCGGGCGGTCGAGCAGGTCGGGTCACCCTCTGCTGCGCTTCTGCTGCGCCTTAGGGCGATACTGGCCGGCGACGAACCGGAAGTCCTTGGCGCCTGCTACAACGGCATCCTGGGCATCGATGGCACTGCGGCGATTCCCTGGATCAGTCGCTTCCTCAAGACTGCCGACGACGCTGCGGCGGAAGCGGCGTTCGCCATTGCCGCCGATCGCTCCCCTCAGGCTTTCGTCGCCTTACGCGAACGATTTCTTCAGGAACACGACCCCTGGTTCCAGGCCGTCCTGCTTTCCGCCATCGGTCTAACCCGGCAGCAGGCAGGACTTGATTTCCTGCTCCACCTTGTCCGGACGGAATCTCCCCATGCGGAGGCTGCTATCGACGCCATTCTTCGGTCAATGCCCTCCACGGAGATCACCAGCCAACTTGAGTCGATGGTTTCCGGCAATCCACGCCTCGCGCGCGCCTTTGCCGCGCATCGAGCCGCATCCACTTGAGGTGTACCAGCGTCGTTCCCTGCCGGGCACTCATTTTCCAGTCGGGTGCCCACCCCGGCCCTTGCGGGGGCGGAAACTATCAAGAATCTAGCTTTGATTGCCGACTCCGAGCGGGTAGCAGAGGTAGCCGCAGTCTGGCTTCCTCCACGGTTCTTAACATGGGAACATCAACCATTATATTAACATCTAAATAAGAAACCCCATGGACGGACGAAGAGCCGCGGACGAACGCAAAGAACGCGTACGTCTGATGCGCTACCCGCTTAACCGCATGGTGGAGGTAATCGAGTTAGGCCGGTACCATACAGGAAAACGTCCCGTCGGTCCCCGGTTTCCCCGTTAGGTAGGTCACGGGCGGCAGACATTTTGCACCTTTACTCTACAGAATCGAAATGGACTCCTTGTCCACCTCTATAATGGGTTGTTAAGGAATCGTCCGCCTTCGTGGCACAACCCGGCCCCTTCCCCTAGCATAGAGAACCCCCGACCGCACGAACTCCAAGGTGCTTTTAGCACAGCTATTTTCATGACAGCGAGCGAAGAAGCCGCACGTCCATCCGATGGCCTCTACCTTCGGTCGCGGACAATTAACCAGCCTCGCCTCCTTAGCCGGGGATTGAAGCTACTATCACGGGGATGGAAGGGCACGGAAGGGTTTTTCCGCCCTATGGGTGCGCCTCCCGCGGGCCAGCCGGTTCCCCCGAAACCGCACGCCCACTTGGTCCCCACGGCCCCGCATTCGATACGGCCCGCAAGACCGCGTCCAGCCGCTCCATTTGAATCGGCTTTTCGAGGTAATCATCCATCCCCGCAGCGAGGATCGCTTCGCGATCTCCCGCCATAGCCCGCGCAGTCATGGCCACGACGGTAAGGTGCAAACCGGTCGTTGCTTCCACCTTGCGGATGCGGCGCACGGCTTCCAGGCCGTCCATTTCCGGCATTTGGATGTCCATGAGGACCAGATCGAAGGAATCCCGCTCGATAGCCGCCAACGCCTCCGCGCCGTTTCCTGCGAGGGCGGTCGTGTGGCCCCGTTTGCGGAGAAGGGCCAGGATCAGGTGCTGGTTCACCCGGTTGTCTTCGGCCACCAGTATCCGCATGGGGCGGGTGGGCGTCTCCTCCAAGGGCTGCGCAACGGGAGGCGGGGCGGAAGCCGCCGGGGCATCGATCGTGAACCAGAACGTGCTCCCCTTGCCCGGTTCGCTGGCGAGCATAAGCTCGCCACCCATGGATTCCACCAGCTTTTTGGAAATCGTCAATCCCAGCCCCGTACCTCCGTATCGCCGGGAAGTGGAGTTGTCCGCCTGCTGGAAAGCCTCGAAGATGGTGCCCTGTTTCTCGAGGGGAATGCCAATGCCGGTGTCTCGCACCGCAAACTTCAGTTGATTCGCGGTGTGGGCCACTTGCAAGGTCACGGCCCCTCGCGAGGTGAATTTGAGGGCATTACCCAGCAGGTTGACCAGCACCTGCCGGAGTCGGCCCGGGTCGGCAACCACCCACGCGGGGGTGGACTCCTCAATGACAGTATTCAGCGCCACCCTTTTCCGCGATGCTTCCTGCCTCAGAATCGAGAGGACATCCGTGATAAAGGGGCGCAAGGCAAATGCCTCCGGAACGATTTCCACCCTTCCGGACTCCATCTTAGAAAAGTCGAGGACGTCGTTAATCAGACTTAGCAGTCCTTTGGCGGAGAGATCGACGTTTCGGAGGTACTCGGCCACCTCCGGCTGCGCGGCCAGTTGGAGAGCGAGGTGAGTAAACCCAATCACGGCGTTGAGCGGCGTTCTCATCTCGTGGCTGATGTTGGCCACGAACTCGCTCTTGACGCGGCTGGCTTGCTCAGCACGTGCCCGGGCGGCGGTCAGATCGCGGGTCCGCTCTTCTACCGCCACCTCGAGTTCCGCGCGAACTTTCCGTTGGCCGGCCTCCCGCCGCTGCCACCCTAGCCAGATGATGCCCACCAGCAAAAACAGCAGGCTCACCCGGAAGGGCCAGGAAAGGAACCAGGGCGCCCGAATCCGAAACTCCAGGAGCGCAGGACGGCTCCACACCCCCGGCTCCACTTCCCCCTGCACCTCGAACCGGTAGGAACCCGCGGGGAACTCCGCAAAACGGACCTCGCGAGCTTGCGTTTGGACCCAAGGGTCGGTTTCGGTTCCGATTCGATAGCGAAAGGTGGGGTTGTGCCGGCGATAAGACAGCATCGTGAACCGCAGCCCCAAGGTATGCATCGAGGAATCGAAATCCGTATTCTGGGTGGCCATATCGTTGCGGAGCACGGCAGTAATCAGCGTCGCGGGCAGGATGGATTTCGGTTGGGCCACCGGTTGAAAACGCGACAAGCCGGCGCTGGTTCCGATCCAAACCGTCCCATCGGCGTCGGCGAGATAAGCGTGCGCGTTGCAATCATCCCAAATCAAGCCATCGGACGTGTCATAGTGTTTCCAGCGATTCCCCTCGTACACGGCGACCCCGCTGTCGGTCGCCACCCAGTGCCGTTGGCGCGCGTCAAAAAACTGCGAGTAGACGACATTGCTGGGAAGGCCATCCTCCATTGTAAAGTGCTGCAAGTGGACCCTGCCCCCTTGGAGGTCGACCCGTGTGATGCCGGCCGAAGAAAAATAGTCGACCCACAGGGCTCCATCCGGGCCGATCACGACTGACTGAATCGAATTATCCTTCAGCCCCTCGGCTTTGGTGAGCAGGCGGCGCATCTCTCCCTGCTGGATGTAAAGTCCCTTCTTACTGGCCACGAGCAGGCTGTTCCCGGTAGTTTTGATATCGAAGACGGATGCGCCATCAAGAGGGAGAGGGACGGCTTCAAGTCTCGCACTGCCGGGCTTGAGACGCATGACGCCGCGCGGGGTCGACACCCAAATCGTGCCGGAAGCAGCACGGTGGATTTCGTAGGTAGCAAATTGCGGAAAGGGTTGAGCGGGAGGGTAGATCACCTTCTGGCGCGTTTGAGGATAATACCGCAGCAGGCCATGGGTTTGGCTTTGAAACGTCCCTACCCAGAGCGAGCCATCGGTTTCCGCAGCCAGTCCATACACGGTGAGCTCACCCGCCGCATCGGAGCGCCGAAACCGCCAGCCTCCCCCCTGCCGGGTGCCCCAGAAAAGGCCGTGGCTGGTGCCGATCCACAAGTCACCCGCCCGGTCGCGCACCATGCGCCATATCCCCGTATCCGCCAGCCCCTCATCCTCGGCGAAACCCTGCCACTGGTCGCATCCGAGCCAACGGGCCAGACCGTGCCCGCTGTAGCCGATCCAGATTAAGCCCTCACGGTCTTCAAGAGCCGTGATCACGTCCGTGTGCCGCAGGCCGCTTTCCACCCCATACTTTCGGCAATCGTCGCCTTCGCACGCGATCAACCCGGCGGCGTATGGAATTAGCATCTGACCGAGACGGGTGGGAGCCAGAAGCGCGCCGTGGGTGGAGTTCAATGGGGGGAGGTTGGGCGGGGTGTGAAAAGCCGCGCCGGGCGATTCACGCACCAGTACTTTATCGTTGGAGCGAATCCACAGGCGCCCAGCGGCATCCTCCGCGATGCTCGACCAGTGCCCCGGGGTTACCCCGGCCTGGCTGGCCCATTCCCGTTCCCGTCCCTCACGAAGTGAGCAGATTACCGAACCACAGCTAAACCAGATGGTCTCATCGGGCGCCACGTACACGCTGGAAGACGATTTTGGCGAGAGGAGACGAGTCTGCCCTCCTCCCCGGAGCGGCAGAGACCGGAGGCCGGCCCGGGTGGCCACATACAGCCTCATAGCGTCACTCCCGATCGCTTGGCCGCTTTCCAGATCGACACCTTCAAACCCTGGAACGGCAGCAAAGTGCTCCCCTGTCCAGCGGTATAAGCCCACACTTGATGCGATCCAGAACTGGCCATCAGGCGAGCTGTACAGGGATCGCGTGTCCCCCCTGGTGGCAATAGGGTCCCCGCTAAAATGCTGAAAGCGATCGCCATCGTAGCGGAAAAGACCGCCCTCCGTGCTGACCCACAGGAAGCCGTCATGGTCCTGGTGTAGCGCGAGAATCGTGAGGTTGGTCAAGCCCACGTCGGCTCCATACATTTGGAATTTCCAATGTTGTGCCTGCGCCGTCAAGGCACAAACCAGCCAACCCGCGCTGAAAAGCCAGATACGCGACCTCATACTCATTCACCTAATTTATCGGTCAAAAGTCTTCGCGGCGTTAGGTCTGGTGACGTGAACCTAAGGAAGAACCGCAGACCTCAACCCCGGAGGTCTGCGCTACGTTTGCTTCAAACGGTTAGATCCGCCGTTGGCAAGAATTTAGGTGGGCGGCGGTGTTGGGTGATTTGCTCAAAGGAATAGGCCAGCTTGATCAGCGTGGGCTCGCTGTAAGCTCTACCAAAGAATGAAATCCCTGCCGGGAGACCGAAAACGAAGCCCGCGGGTACCGTGAGGTTGGGATAGCCTGCCACGGCGGCGGGCCTGGAGCTTTTTCCTGTGTCGTGGTCCCCATTGACCAAGTCCGTGACCCATGGGAGCCCGGCGGTCGGCGCTACGATAGCATCCAAATGGAACTTGTCCATCAAAGCGTCGATTCCCTCGGTCCGGGTCAGGCGGTGCGCCTTTTCGTGCGCTTCCAGGTATTCGGGGCTGGAGAGGGGACCCAGTGCCGCTGACTTCAGAAATCGCTCCTGGCCGAAGTAGGGCATTTCACGCTTCCAGTTTTTCTGATTGAACTCGATGACCTCTTGTAGCGAATGCACTGGTGCGCCGGGTCCCAGTCCCGAAAGATAGGCGTTCAAATCAGCCTTCAGTTCGTAGTGGAGCACGACCTGCTCCGCACTCTCAAACTGGCCCAAGGTTCGAATGTCGGCCGGATCGATAATCTCCGCGCCCGCCTCCTTCATCGCGGCAATCGCATTGTTCAGCAACTTGTCGACGGCCTCACCGAAGGCAAAGGTTTTGCGGCCGACCCCGATTCGCGCGCCTTTCAACCCCCTGGCATCTAAGAACGGCGTATAGTCAACCTTCGCTTTTCCGCGACTCCCCGCCGTCGCGCTGTCTTCGGGATCGATTCCGCTCATGGCGCAGAGCAGGATCACTGCGTCGGTTACGGTTCGCGCCATGGGGCCGGGCGTATCCTGGGTATGGGAAATGGGAACGATCCCGCGGCGGCTGGCGAGGCCGACGGTGGGTTTGATCCCCACCAGGCAGTTCGCCGAGGATGGGCAAGTCACTGATCCGTCAGTTTCAGTTCCCAACGCCACTACGCCTAGATTCGCGGCGATGGCCGCCCCCGATCCCGCGCTCGATCCATTGGGGTTGCGGTCCAGCGCATAGGGGTTACGGGTTTGACCGCCGCGGCTACTCCAGCCGCTGGTCGATTGGTAGGACCGCACGTCGGCCCATTCGCTGAGGTTGGCTTTGGCAAGGATGATTGCGCCGGCTTCACGAAGGCGCGTTACCACGAACGAATCCCGCGCCGGAATGGACCCGGCAAGGGCCAGAGAGCCGGCCGTGGTCATCATCCGATCGTGCGTCGAGATGTTCTCCTTAATCAGCACGGGAATGCCATGCAGCGGCCCCCGCGGCCCTTGCGCTTTCCGTTCCTCGTCGAGAGCCTTGGCGATGGCCATTGCCTCCGGATTGATTTCAATAATCGAATTGATGGCGGGTCCGCGCTTGTCGATTTCATCGATCCGCATCAGGTATTCCGCGGTGATGGAGCGCGCGGTGACCTCGCCGGACTTCATTCCCGCTTGAAGTTTCCGGATCGTGACTTCGTCGAGCTCGAATCGCGGTGAGTTCCGATGGGGAGTAGCCAAAACGCTCTCCTTTTTGCCCTGGGCGAGGGCCGGCGCGCGGACAATCACAGAAGTCCCCAAGGCGCCTGCCACCATACCCAAAAATCCCCTCCGGCCGGTGTCGGGAGTTTGGCGCGCGCGATTCCGTCTGTTTCTCTTCAAGAACTCGCCTCCCTCCTCGGGGTTGCAATTAGCTGGATCTTTCACTACTCGTAAACGGCTTCGCTGGTGTTCAAGGGACCGGGGGTGAAGAGAAGTTTTTGTTTTTCCATTCGGATTGGATCTCCGAAGCTTTGGGAGCTGATGTCGGCGGATTGATTGCCGCCGCCAGTGCTCATCACGCCTATCCTATATTTTTTCCGACTTGGCGTCAAACGTCTTATCCCTTTCTTTTCATCAACATCATGGAGAGAATGCTTTAACTCTCGTGTTTTCATCAACATCATGGAGAGGCGGAAAACAGACATTTTTTCTACATTTGTTTTCAATAACTTACTGAACGTCAGCCTCATTTTTTAATGGAGAACCCCGGTTTTTTGAACCGCCGGCCTTTGTGGCATGGCCATCTTGGCCATGACGGTCACGGGCGGGACGCCCGTGCTACCTCCTCGGCCCTTCGCGGTACTCAGGGGGGCTCTAAAGGTTCGCTCTATGCCCGCATGTGACGACAACTCGCCCCCCTCGGAATCGGTCCTATAGGTAGGCGCAACTTCACCCTAAATTATCGACCAATCTGTAAGAAGTCCCCTCGATTGTTGTCGATTAGCGCGCAATTGTTGCATTATCCTGTAAAAAGCCGTGTTTTCCACCGGACATTATGTCATGTTTACCTTTGTTTTCATACACATAGTCGGATCGACCTTCA
>Ga0326727_10024463_pt1 | contig 11416 bp, 14 predicted proteins | sample MB2enrmetagenome_FD_207643 | JGI IMG/M metagenome (GOLD analysis project Ga0326727, IMG submission 207643) | Lab enriched peat soil microbial communities from McLean, Ithaca, NY, United States - MB29MY | ecosystem: Environmental > Terrestrial > Soil > Wetlands > Peat | place: USA: New York... | reverse complement strand
GTGCCGGACGACGGGGTGACACCGGTCATGGTCACCCTCCACGAGGAGCTCGCCAGAGGGTCCGGCCTGGCACGCGCCCTCGCGACCGCTCAAGCACTGGCGCTTCCCGGGTCGCTCGAGATCAAAGATCTTGCGTCGGGTGACCCAAGGGCCCGGGAGGCACTGGCCGCGGGCGGCTTCGTATGCCTTGGTGCCGGCTAGTCTCATCAGGAGCGGGCCTCAAGAAGGCGAGACGGGTCGGCAGCGCATGGGAACGACCCGGTTGCCAGGACGACCATCTGCGGCGAGGCCCGGGAGGTGACCTAAGAACGCTTGGTCTCGTTACCTGCAGTGGGCTCGCGCTAGGGTGCGCTCGTGGCTGACCAGGCGACGTTCGCGGAGGACACGAGCGAGTTCATGGCGCCGCTGTACACCGCGGCGCTCCGGATGACCCGAAACCCGTCGGACGCTCAGGACCTGGTGCAAGAGACCTACCTCAAGGCCTACCGCGGTTACGGGGGCTTCCAGGCGGGCACGAACCTGAAAGCTTGGCTCTACCGGATCCTCACCAACACATTCATCAACTCCTACCGTTCGCGAGCGCGTCATCCTGAGGAGACCGAGCTCGACGACGTCGAGGAGCTTTACCTGTTCCGCCGCATGAGCGGCCGGGATGACGACATCGGCCGGAGCGCGGAGGACGAAGCCCTGGCCTGGATCACCGACGACGAGGTGAAGGACGCGTTGGAGTCCTTGCCGGAGACGTTTCGCATGACCGTTCTACTCGCAGATGTGGAGGGATTCTCCTACAAGGAGATCGCGGAGATCATGGACGTCCCCATCGGGACGGTGATGAGTCGCCTCCATCGCGGAAGAAGGGCGCTCGAGAAGGCGTTGCACGACTTTGGAGTGGCGCGTGGGCTCGTCGCGGCTCAGCAGGGCTGATAGATCGGATGGAGTTGGGAATGAACGGCGAGAATGACGATACGAACATTGATTGCCGGGACGCGTTGCACCGTGTGTACCACTTCCTCGACGGTGAACTGACCCAGGAGCGACGTGATCAGATCGCTCGCCACCTCGAACGGTGCTCGCCGTGTCTGAGGGTGTTCGGCTTCGAGACCGAGCTTCGCAAATTGATCGCCAACCGGTGCCGGGACCAGGTCCCCGACGAGCTTCGGATCCGAATCGCGGCCGCGATCGACCACGAGCACAAGCAGATGTCGAAGGCCAGCGGCATCGCGGACAGCCCGGGACACTGACCGATTCCGACCTTGCCGCCGGACCGCCCTACGATGCTCGGGTGACGTCGCCTTCCGAACCTGTCGCGTGGGACGTAGCCGAGCAGGTCGCCAGGCGGGTCGCGCTCAGGACTGAGACCCGGGTCGACTGGGCGACGTTTCGGGCTCTCGTGTCTGACTTCGACGAGGTCACGGCGCAAGCCGAGGCGCTCGTCGAGCAATCGACGGGTCTGCGCTCGCTGGCCGGGCCTGCCCGGGCGCAGGTCGTGAGCCGAGAGGAGTGGGTCCACGCCAACGTCTTCTCGTTTCGTCGGTTGCTTGGCCCTGTGCTCGAACGTGCGGCCAGGAGCGGGCGGAGTCTTTCCGGTTACCTCGGACCGGTGGGCAGGGTCGCGGCCGGAGCCGAGATGGGTGTCGTGCTCGGGTGGATGTCCGGGCGCGTGCTCGGCCAGTACGACCTGCTGTTCACGGAGGGCGAGTCACCGGAGGACGCCGTTTACTACGTCGGGCCGAACATCGTCTCGTTGGAGCGCCGGCACGGGTTCGAGCCCCGCGAGTTCCGGCTTTGGATCGCCCTGCACGAGCTGACACATCGTGCCCAGTTCACGGGCGTGTCCTGGCTGCGGGCCCATTTTCTGGGCCTGGTGGAACGCAGCGTCGCCATCGCGTCCCCCGAGCCCCGCCAAGTCATAGACGCGCTCGGCCGTATGGCCGTCGAGATTCTGTCCGGTCGGAACCCGCTCGCCGAGTCGGGGCTCGTCGGAGCGTTAGCGTCGCCCGAGCAGCTGGAGACCCTCCACTCGATCCAGGGGATGATGAGCCTTCTCGAGGGTCACGGCGACGTCACCATGGACCGTGCCGCCGTGGATCTGATCCCGAACGCTGCGCACTTCTCGCAAGTGCTCCGTGCGCGGCGCGAGTCTGCCAGCGGGGCGACGAAGGTCTTCCAGCAGTTGATCGGCCTCGATGCCAAGCTGCGGCAGTACGCGGACGGAGCCGCTTTCGTGCGGGAGATCGAGAGCGCCGGAGGTTCGCAGCTCCTCGCCCTCGCCTGGCGGGGCCCCGAGAACCTGCCGAGCGCAGCGGAGATCCGGGAGCCCGCCCGGTGGGTGTCACGCCTCCGGGGTCTGGCACTCGAGCCAGGGTGACGCGCCCGTTGCGGGAACGGGCGCACCAAGCCGCAGGTCTGCTGATGGCGCGGTGCTCGTTTCCCGTCCCGGGAACGCCGCTTGCCTGTGCCGTGTCCGGCGGGGCCGACTCCCTCGCCCTGATGGTCCTTGCGGTGGTCGCGGGCTGTGACGTCGTAGCCCATCATGTCGACCACGGCCTACGCGCGGACTCCGACCAGGACGTCCATGTCGTCAACGAGGTGGCTGCCGCGCTCGGAATCGAAGTCGTCGTTCACCGGGTGAGCGTCGGCGCAGGGCCCAATCTCGAGGCGCGGGCGCGCTCGGCTCGACTCGGCGCCTTGCCGGCCGGTGCCGCCACAGGTCACACCGCCGACGACCAGGCGGAGACCGTCCTCCTCAACCTGCTCCGCGGCGCCGCCACGGACGGCCTCGCGGCGATGCGGCCCGGACCAAGGCACCCGATCCTCGGTCTGCGCCGCAGCGAGACTCACGGCCTGTGCACCGAGCTGGGTCTTCGCCCGGTCCAGGACCCTACCAACAGCAACCCCGCCCACCTGCGCAACCGGATCCGTCACGAGCTGCTCCCCGCACTTTGCGAGCTCGCAGGCCGGGACGTCGTGCCGATCCTTGCGCGCCAAGCCGGGTTGCTGGCTGACGACGCAGTCTTGTTGGCCGAGCTCGCCGCGACGCTTGACCCGACCGATGCCAAGGCGATCGCGAACGCACCTACCTCCCTCGGCCGCCGGGCGGTGCGCGAATGGCTGCGTTGCGGTCACCCGCCTGACTTGGCGACAGTCGACCGGGTGCTGGCGGTCGCCGCCGGTGAGGCGATCGCGGCCGATATCGGTTCGGGGCGAAGCGTTCGCCGTTCCCGGGGACGACTGCGCATCGAGTCGTCAGTCGAACGGGAGGACATCGGGAGCCCTCCAGCCAGCCTCGACTGACCGGGCTAGTGTCGGCTCCGGTGGACGATCACGTGGGCCGGCGAGCTGACGGGATGGACCTGGGCCTACTGTCGGACTCGCCCAGTGTCTTGAGCATGTGGGACGCCGACCCGGCGCTGGGCAGGACTGTCCTGTCCGTCGGGCAGATCGCCCAGCGGGTCGCCGAGCTCGGCGAGGCCATAACGGCCGACTACGCGGACCGGCCTCCTCTCCTGGTCGGAGTGCTCAAGGGCGCCTTCATATTTCTTGCCGATCTTGCCCGGACGATCCGGCTGCCGCTCGAGCTCGACTTCATGGCGGTCTCGTCTTACGGTCGGGCGACGAAAACGAGCGGCGTCGTACGCATCCTCAAGGACCTCGACATCGATCTCACCGGCCGTCACGTCATCATCGTCGAGGACATCCTCGACAGCGGCCTCACCCTCTCGTACCTCCGCAAGAGTCTTCTCGCCCGCGGCCCGGAGAGCCTGGCCGTCTGCTCCCTCCTAGTCAAGCGCAGCCTCGAGCCGCGGCCTGATCTCGAGGTCGCCTATGTCGGCTTCCAAATCGAGCCCGAGTTTGTCGTCGGCTATGGGCTTGACGTCGCCGAGCGCTACCGGAACCTTCCGGACATTCGCGTTTATCTGGCGGGGGAGCCCGAATGAGCTCGTCACCGCTGGCGGCGCTCTCTCGTTCAAGGTTGTTCTCATGACCGACGAGGGCGACGCACACGAGCCCAAAGCCGCGAGCCGCGGGCCGGTTGACCGCGAACGGGTCAGGCGGGCAGTTCGCGAGCTTCTGCTCGCTATCGGGGAAGATCCCGACCGGGACGGCCTGCTCCGCACACCCGCGCGCGTGGCATCGATGTACGGCGGGCTGTTCGACGAGGCCGGTGAGGACCCGGCAAGGTTCCTCACGGTCACTTTTGCCGCCGAGCACGACGAAATGGTCATGGTCCGCGACATACCGTTCGCGTCGTTGTGCGAGCACCACCTGGTCCCGTTTCTCGGCAAGGCTCACGTCGCCTACATTCCGAGCAAGGACGGGCGGATCACGGGCCTCTCGAAGCTGGCCCGCGTGGTCGACGCCGTCGCGGGGCGCCTGCAGCTCCAGGAGCGCATGACGACGCAGATCGCCGAAGCGATCGAGAGGGCGCTCGCTCCCAGGGGTGTGTTGGTCGTGATCGAGGCCGAACATCTGTGCATGTCGATGCGCGGCGTCCGCAAGCCCGGGGCCATCACAGTCACCTCGGCCGTGCGGGGACTGTTCCGGAGTGACCCGAGGACTCGGGCAGAAGCCATGGGGCACGTGCGAGGTCGGGGCGTCTGAGCCTCTACGCTTGAGGTGTGTTCCCCCTTGTGATGGGCGTGCTGAACGTCACATCCGATTCGTTCTCCGACGGCGGCCTCTACCTCGACTACGACGCGGCGCTTCGCCGTGGACGCGAAATGGTGGCTGAAGGTGCGGACATAGTCGACGTCGGGGGCGAGTCGACGCGACCCGGATCGATCGCGGTGCCGGCTGCCGAAGAGCTTCGCCGTGTCCTGCCCGTCGTTGAGGCGCTCTCAGGTGAAGTACGGGTGTCGATCGACACGAGCAAAGCTTCCGTCGCTCACGCCGCCCTTGCAGCCGGGGCGACCCTGTTGAACGACGTCTCGTCGAGCCTCGCCACGGTTGCCGCCGAGCACGGGGCCGGTTTTGTCGCGATGCACTGCAAGGGGACTCCCGCCGACATGCAGCGGGACCCGCATTATGACGACGTCGTTCGGGAGGTTCGGGAGTTTCTGGAGCAGCGCGGCTCCCAAGCTCGTGCCTTGGGCGTTACGGAGGTGTACATCGATCCTGGCATCGGGTTCGGCAAGTCGGTTCGTCACAATCTTCAGCTCCTGGCGTCGCTCCCAGAGCTGGTCGCGACCGGGTTCCCGGTGCTGGTCGGGACGAGCCGCAAGAGCTTCATCGGCCATCTCGGTGCCGGCGGGTCTCCCGATGGCCGCGTCGGCGACGTTGCGCCCCTTGCGACCGACGATCGCCTGGAGGGCTCCCTGGCTTCCGCCGTGTGGTCCATGGCTTGCGGGGTTGCCATGGTGAGAGTCCACGACGTGGCAGCCACCGTGCAGGCGGCTCGACTTATCCGCGAGCTAGTGGCATGAGGGGGCGCTGGGCGGCGGGGATCGTGCCCCGGAATTTCTGCTGGATCATCAAGGATCACCTGGCCGTCAGTGAGCGACCCGGTGGCTATGCACCGAACCACCGTAAGGTTCGCCGGCACGAGGAGCTCTTGTGGCTCCGAGCTCAGGGGTTCACGAGGGTGGTGTCGCTCTTGAGCTCGACCCACAACCTGCATGCTTACCAAGAGCTTGGAATTGAATGGTCCCGGTTCCCACTGTCGAGTGCTTCGGAGACCCGTGACGTGCTCGCCGAGCTGTATCCCGCTTTGCATGGATGGTTGCGCAATGGCGAACGTCTGCTGCTCCACCAGGAGGAGCTCGGAGACTCCGTGATGGGCGTCGGCGCCGGCTACTTGCTCTGGAGCGCGATCCTCCCCGACGGGCCGCGCGCCATCACCGCGATGGAGCAGCTCCTCCGCCGTCAGATGGGCACAGTCGGTCGCATGATCGTCGCTGCGGTGGACGAGGTACCCCCGCTCGGGAGTTTCACATCCGCCGGGAGCTCAGTGGGCGAGGCTGTGGCTGAGGCGGTGTCGCCGGCCGGACAAGCCACGTCGCTGGAGGGCCACGAATCCGTCGGCGCGACCGAGGACGAGGCGGAGTCACAAGACGGCGTGCCGGGACAGCCTCAGGGCACCGGGGCCGGAGAGAGCGCGCCGGTCGGAGCCGTAGAGGGCACGCGCGTCGAAGACATCGAGGCCAATCCCGCCGTCCCCGGCGAGGGCGGGCCGTGGCCGTCTGCCTCTCCCAGATGACCGACCAGATCGAACTACGCGGACTGCGAGTGCTCGGGCGCCATGGCGCGCTCGAAGGCGAGCAGGACACCCCGCAGCCATTCGAAGTCGACGTGGACATCGAGGCCGAGCTCGGTGAGGCAGCCCGCGACGATGACCTCGCCAAGACCGTCGACTACGGGCGCGTCGTGGAGACGGCCGTGAACGTCGTCGACCGGCACCAGTACCGGCTCCTCGAGGCCCTTGCAGAGGCGATCGCGACCGGGATCCTCCAGATTCCCGCTGTATTGGCGGTCACTGTGACAGTTCGTAAGCTCCGGCCGCCAGTTCCCGCGGACATGGCCTCGGCCGGAGTGCGGTTGCGACGGGAGCGGGGCACGGGGTCCAGGTGAGCGTGGAGGCGTTCTTGGGTCTCGGCTCGAATCAGGGAGATCGCCTGAGCTATCTCGAACATGCCGTGCAGGTGCTCCGCGGCATCGATCCCGACCTCACGGTCTCACCGGTCTACGAGACGGCTCCGCTCGGGGGTCCCGAGGGACAGGGCAGGTTCTTGAACTGCGTCGTCCGGCTCGAGACCGACCTGAGTGCCCGACAGCTCCTCGATGTCGCGCACGGGCTTGAAGGGCTCGCCGGCCGTGTTCGCACCGTGCGCAACGGGCCGCGCACTCTCGACGTCGATCTTCTCCTGTTCGGTGATCTCGAGATCTCCGAACCCGATCTCGTGGTGCCGCATCCGAGGATGCCTGAGCGTGGCTTTGTCCTGGCGCCGCTCGAGGATCTCGACGCGTCGCGCGTACCGCCGGACTGGCGCGCCAGGCTTGGCGAAACGGACCCGGCGTCGCTCGAGGTGCGTCTGGTTGGTAGGCTCTGCCGGAACTGAGACAACGAACGGCACCTGGCAACAGGGCCGGAACGAAGAGAGCTCACCATGACAACGGTTCGTATCATCGGAGCCGGACGCGCGGGCCGGTCATTTGCGGGCGCGTTCGCGGCCGTCGGTGTGGGGATCCGAGGTTTTCTCGGGCAAAGTGACGGCATCTCATCAGCCGCGGTCGGTGTCGACGTGCTGCTGCTCACTGTCCCCGACCGGGTCGTCGCCAGCGTCGCCTCCGCCGTCCGGCCCGTGCCTTCCACAGTCGTAGTTCATTGCTCGGGAGCGCTCGGTCTCGAGGTGCTGGCGCCCCATGAGCGCGTCGGAGCGCTCCACCCGCTTGTAGCCCTTCCTGACCCCGTTGTCGGGGCCGAGCGCCTGCTCGCCGGAGGCTATTTCTCTATTGCCGGGGACCGAGCTGTCACGGATCTCGTTGTGGCGCTGGGAGGCCGCATGCTGGAGATCCCTCCGGAGCTGAGAGCCGGGTACCACGCCGCTGCCTGTGTCGCGTCCAACCACCTCGTCGCGCTCCTCGGCCAGGTTCAACGCGTTGCCGCGTCCGTCGGGCTGCCACTCGAGGTCTTCCTGCCGCTCGCGCAGGGGGCCCTCGACGATGTCGTCCGCCTCGGACCTGCCGCGGCCCTCACGGGTCCCGCTGCTCGCGGAGACGTCGTCACGATCGAGCAGCACCGCCGAGCGCTCGACCCGGCAGAGCGGGGCGGCTATGACGCCGGTGTCGCCCTCGCGCGTCGCCTGGTGACGGCGGAGCCCGCGAGAGCGGGCGCGCTCGCCCGGTCGCACGCGGGCGAGGAAGGCCAGCGGCGCGTCGCGACCGGTGAGCTCGTGGAATCAGCCGGGACCGGCTCGTGGAGGTAGTCGCCTCCCGCGAAGGGTTCCGCAAGGCGACCTCGGCCGCGCGCGACTCAGGCGCCCGGCTCGCCCTTGTGCCGACGATGGGTTCCCTGCACGGAGGGCACCTGTCGCTGTTGCGGGCCGCGGTGGCGGATTGCGACGTCGTGGCGGCGAGCATCTTTGTGAACCCGCTCCAGTTCTCCTCTGCCGAGGACCTGGCTCACTACCCGTCCGACCTGGAACAAGACCTGGCGATGGCGCAAGGCGTCGGTGTCGATCTCGTGTTCGCACCTTCGGTGGATGAGATGTACCCGCGGGGAGCATCAGCAACGAGAGTCGACCCTGGACCGCTCGCCGACCGCCTCGAGGGCGCGTCTCGCCCTGGCCACTTTGCCGGTGTCGCGACGGTCGTCACCAAGCTGTTGTCGCTGAGCGGGCATTGTCGTGCGTTTTTCGGCGAGAAGGACTTCCAGCAACTGGTGATCGTGCGCAGTCTTGTCGACGATCTCGACCTCGATGCCGAGATCGTCGCCTGCCCGACGGTGCGCGAGCCCGACGGCCTTGCATGCTCGAGCCGCAACCGGCGTCTCGGGACCGAGGATCGTCACGCGGCAGCCGTGCTCTTCAAGGCGCTGGAAGCGGGTCGGGCTTGCATCGTCGCCGGTGAAAGGCGCAGCCTCGAGGTCGAAAGGACGATGGCCGCAGTGCTTGGCACTGAACCGCGGGCCAAGTTGGACTATGCAGTGGTGGTGGATCCCGTCACGCTGGAGTCCCCGGCCTCGCTTCATGGCGAGCTTCGCTTGCTCATAGCGGCTGACGTCGGCCCGGTCCGTTTGATCGACAACCTGGGGGTGCGGATATGACATCGAGCCCGTTCCGCCTACTTCGGCACGGCGATTGGCCAATTACAAGGTGAGCCCGCTCCAGCGCCTTGACGTTCTCGTGGTGGGGAGCGGGGTGGCCGGCTTGTCGGCGGCAGTTCGCCTCGCCCAGTTGGGCGGCACCAGGGTGGGAATTCTGACCAAGGGCGAGCTCGAACAGTCCACGACACGCTGGGCCCAGGGCGGCATAGCTGCCGTGCTCGCGGGCGACCAGGACTCCACTGACCTCCACCTGGCGGACACGCTGCGTGCCGGGGCCGGCCTGTGCGACCAAGCCGCCGTTCGGGTGCTTGTTGACGAGGGTCCCGAGCGCGTCTATGAGCTCATGGCTATTGGTGCGGTCTTCGACCGTGCCCCCGGCGGCAATCTCTCGAGGGCGAGAGAGGGTGGCCACTCGACGGCGCGTGTCCTGCACGCGGGTGGCACCGCCACCGGCGCCGAGGTGGAGCGGGCCCTCGTCGCAGCGGTGCGTGACAGTGCTGCAGCCATCCTCGAGAACTGGTTCGCCCTCGACCTAATCCTCGAAGGCAGCCGGTGCAGTGGTGTCGTCGCGCTCGACCCCTCAGGAGATCTTCGGCGCGTGGAGGCCTCTAACGTCCTGCTCGCCTGCGGCGGCGCGGGACAGATGTACGCGGTCACGACCAACCCCACCGAGGCGACCGGTGACGGGATCGCGATGGCGCTGCGTGCCGGGGTTGTGGTCGCCGACATGGAATTCGTCCAATTCCATCCGACGGCGCTTCATCATGCGGCCATGCCGCGTCCGCTCATTTCCGAAGCGCTCCGCGGTCATGGCGCGGTGTTGCGTGACAGCTCGGGCAGTCGTTTCGTGGAGGAGCTCTTGCCGCGCGACCTCGTGAGCCGGGCCATAGCCGTCAAGTTGGCCGAGGAGGGCAGCAACCACGTCTGGCTCGACGCGACGGCTCTCGAGGACTTCCGGCGAAGGTTCCCGACGATCGCGGAATCCTTGGCGGAAGCCGGGTTCGATCCGGAGAAGGAGTGGCTGCCGGTCGCACCTGCCGCGCACTACCTGTCCGGAGGCGTTCTCGTGGACCTGGACGGCGCGACGGCGCTGCCGGGGCTCTGGGCAGCGGGCGAGGTGGCCTGCAGTGGGGTTCACGGCGCCAACCGGCTGGCCTCGAACTCGCTGCTGGAGGGCATGGTCTTCGGCGCACGATGTGTCGACGCGATCCTCTCGGGCCGTGACGCCCCTGAGCCGACCGGTGCGCTCGCAGGGTTGGACGGTGAAGCAGGTGGTTCACGGGCGAACGGCGACCCGGTCGCGCCGATTCCCGTCCGGCCCGTCGCGGGTTGCCGGTGCGGCCCGGAGTACCTCCAAGTCTCTCCGCGGCGGATCGGCACATCGCCAAGCGCCGACGCCAAGGCCGAGGCACAGCGCTCGGCGCTTCAGAGCACGATGACCAACTGGGCCGGCGTCGTCCGGGACGCCTCATCACTCGCACAGGCTCGGGAAGCCGTCGACGGCGTCGTCGCAGAGCTTTCCTCAACGGTGGACAGGGCCACGGCCGAGGTCCGGAACCTCGCTGACGTTGCCAAGGCGTTGCTCGAGGCGGCGAAGGCTCGCGAGGAGACGCGTGGATCACATGCTCGCTCGGATTTCCCCGAGACCTCGATGAAGTTCCGCTGCAGGCTGTCGCACGGCAGCAGCGCCGGCGCCTCGGGGACCGCGAGCAGGCATGGCGCCAGTTCAGAACGGCTTGAGCGGTGACGGGACAGGTCCCGGTGCAGCGAGACGACGTCCAGCCCCCGTTGGCGGCGGTTCGCCAAGCCGTGGCGATCGCCCTCGCCGAGGATCTCCTCCCACTGGGCGACTTGACCGCGGCACTGATCCCCGGGACTTCTCATGGCCGGGCCGCGTTCGTGGCTCGAGCACCGGGCGTCGTCGCCGGCACGCGCTGTGTGGAGCAGACCTGTTCCCAGGTCGATCCTGGTCTCGAAGTGACCTGGGTAGTCCAGGACGGCGGCGAGATCGGCCCGGGCGGCGTGATCGGGCGAGTCGAGGGACAGATGCGCTCATTGCTCACCGCCGAGCGGACTGCCCTCAACTTCCTTTGTCATCTCTCGGGTGTCGCAACAGCCGCGAGCCGCTACGTACAAGCCGCTCACGAGGCGAACCCTTCGGCGAGGATTTGGGACACGCGCAAGACCACGCCTGGACTGCGGTCTTTGGAGAAGGCGGCAGTGCGCGCCGGCGGCGCGGCCAATCATCGGGGCAGCCTCTCCGAGGGGGTGCTGATCAAGGACAACCACCTAGGCGGGCTTTCGATCGGCGAGGCGGTCCGGGTGGCCCTCGAGCGATGGCCAGGCCGCATGGTCGAAGTCGAGTGCGATCGCATGGGTCAGGTGACCGAGGCCCTCGAGGCCGGGGCGACGCTCGTGATGTGCGACAACATGAACCCCGACCAGGTACGGGCTTGCGTGCGGCTCGTCCGCGCCCATCCGCGCGGGGCCTCCGGTTCGGTCCTGGTAGAGGCATCCGGCGGCATCACGCTCGAGAACGTCGCCGACTATGCGAAAGCCGGTGCAGACGTGATATCCGTCGGTGCTCTGACCCATTCGGTCGTGGCGCTCGACATCGGGCTCGATCTCGAGAGCGTCGTCCGCTCGGCCTAGCTA
>Ga0326727_10024459_pt1 | contig 11417 bp, 16 predicted proteins | sample MB2enrmetagenome_FD_207643 | JGI IMG/M metagenome (GOLD analysis project Ga0326727, IMG submission 207643) | Lab enriched peat soil microbial communities from McLean, Ithaca, NY, United States - MB29MY | ecosystem: Environmental > Terrestrial > Soil > Wetlands > Peat | place: USA: New York... | reverse complement strand
AGCGACGTTCTGCTCATTGCATTGACTTCTATCGGCAGGCCGGCGCAAAACCTTATTAGCGTTTTCCTTTTATGAAAACCGGACTTCCTGCCGATAGGTTCTCTAGAATCCACACGGCCGGTTGCGGGCAGGAAAGACAATGATTTCGATCAAACGATTTCTGGAGCAGAAGCGGACCGACCCCCATCTGGCGGAGCAAAAGTCACAGTAGAGGGACATGGCCCATGAAAGCGTTAGTGGTAGACGACGATTTAGTGACCCGGATCATGGTGCAGGAAATGCTGGCGCCTTACGCAGAGGTCCATAGCTGTGCCGACGGAAGCGAAGCTGTGTGGGCTGCGACGAGGGCAATCGAACGCGGCGTTCCCTACGACCTGATCTGTATGGACCTCATGATGCCGGCCATGGGAGGGTTGGAGGCACTGAAGCTCATCCGAAAGGAGGAGGCGCGCCACGGGCGGGCGCGCCCCCAGGCGACGAAGGTAATCATCGCCACCGCCTCCGACGATGTCGAGACCATCGACGAAGCATTTCGCGAGCTCTGCGATGCCTACATCGTGAAGCCCATTGAGGGAGCCGAACTCCTCAACCTGGTGCACTGCCTGTCGCCGATCGAGGAACGGGTGCGGTAGACGGCACTCATCGGGGCGAGGAGCGGGGAACGGTCTCTGGCGGCAGAAACCACACAGGCAGGAATGCCTGTGCTACGCCGCCAGCGCCTCGCGGCAGGCTTTCAGAATCGCGACCGAGCCGGGCGTATCGCCGTGGACGCAGATGGTCTGCGCGTGGCCCTCGCGCGCCAGCCGTACGGCCTGCCGGGCGGCCTCCCGCGGGTCGGTGATGAGGGCATCGGCAAACTTGCGGGAACGCAAGGTGCCGTCGGGCTCGTAGCGGCGGTCGGCGAAAGCTTCACCCAAGGCGGTGAGTCCCATCTCCCGCCACACGTCGAGCATGGGGGAACCCGCCAGGCCGAAGACCGGCACGCGCGGATTCCAGCGGGCCACGGCGCTGCCGATGGCGCGGGCCACCTCAGTGTTGCGAACAGCGACGTTATAGATGGCACCGTGAGGCTTCACGTGGACGATTTCAGCGCCCAACCGGCGCACCACGGCCTCGAGACGCGCGATCTGTTCCTGGATGGTCTGTTCGATTTCGGCGGAGGTCATGGCCATCTCGATGCGCCCGAAATTGGCGCGGTCGGGATAGCCGGGATGCGCGCCGATACGCACCGCGCGCTCGATGGCCAGCCGCGCGGTGCGCTCCATGGTGGCTTCGTCTCCGGCGTGACCGCCGCAGGCGATGTTGGCCGAGGTGATATATTGCATCAGCGCGGCCTCATGCGCGGCGTCCGCGAGTTCGCCCATGTCGCAGTTGATGTCTATCATAAGTCCCTCTACAGAGAATACAGCCATTGCTCCTGATCGCGTAGCAGGCCGAGGGCCTGCTCGATGCTGACCTGCTCGAAACGCACCGGGTCGCGGGGACGCAGTTGTCCGAGGCGGCAGAAATCGGCGGAGATCACATTGCCCGGCTTGGGATACCCGCCGGTGGTCTGGTGATCCACAAATAAGATGATGGGCTGACCATCGGGAGGCACCTGTATGGCGCCCAGGGAGACGCCTTCGGTCAGCATGTGGCCGGCGGGGCTGGGAATCGCAGGACCGCGAAGCCGCAGCCCCATGCGGTTGGACTCCTCGCTGACCACATACGAGCCGGCGGCCCACCGACCGCCGAACCACTCCGCCTGCGGGCCGGGCGTCACCCGCAGCAGTCCTTCGCGAACGTACTCGGGAATGCCGCGGGCAGGAGGCCGCGGCCGGCGGATGGCTGCTCCCCCGATAGGAAGAACCTGGCCGGGGCGCAAGGGATGGCCGCCCACGCCGGTCATGATGTGGACGGAAGCGCTCCCCATCACCGGCGGCACGCCGATACCGCCGCGCACACAAAGGTAGCAGCGTGCGCCCGAACGCGTGGCGCCGCACTTCACCGTCTCTCCGGCCTTGACTTCCAACGGGCTCCACAGAGGCAGTCCGGCTCCGAAATCCGAGCCGGTGAGCGCGATCACGGCAGGAGCTGCGAACTCCAAGGTGGCGCCCACCAGGGTCATCTCGAGCGCCGGCGCGTTCTCCGCATTGCCCACCAGCAGATTGCCGGCGCGGAACGCTAGCGGGTCAGCGGCGCCCGCCGCCGAAACCCCGAAATGCGCCCAGCCGAAGCGTCCCAAGTCCTGGACAGTGGTCTGAATGCCGGGCGAGATCACGCGAATGTGGCTCAGGCGCGGTCCTCCGGAACGGGGATGAAGCGCACGCGATCCCCCATGTGCAACAGGGGAGGGGGCGAGCCCTGGGGATCGAACAGGCGCAGCGAGGTGCGCCCGATCAAGCGCCATCCGCCGGGCGATGCGAGTGGATAGATGCCCGCCTGGCTGCCTCCGATGGCGACGCTGCCGGCAGGCACGTGTTTGCGCGGCGCGGAGAGCCGTGGCGTGGAAAGCTCGGCGGGGAGACCGCCCAGGTAAGGGAAGCAGGTGGAGAAGCCCACGAAGTAAACCAGGTAGTCCGCGGCGGCGTGCAACTCGACGACGCGGGCGGGTGAAAGGCCAGTGTGCCGCGCAACGTCCTCGAGGTCCGGGCCGGATTCGCCGCCGTAGCGGACCGGGACTTCCACCGTGCGTGCGGGCATTTCGGCAGCGTGGCTGGCCGACTCCAAGCGGTCGCGAACCAAATCCTCGATTGCGGAGTGCGTGCGCAGCCGCGGATCGAATTCGACCAGGACAGATGCGTATGCGGGATGCAGGTTGAGAACGCCGCGGATGCCCTCCAGCGCGCGGGTGAGAAGCTTCACCTGGCGGTGTGCCCGGAGCGAGATTTCGTCGCCGAACGAAATCAGAAGGGAGCGGTCGCTGGCCGGCCGGATGGTCACTTCAAGGTGATGTTAGCACGCAGGGGCCTCGCCCCTTCAGGCCAGGATTCACGACCCGGATTGGCTCGCGATCGGCCGGCTGAGCAGTTCCTGCACTTTGTTGCGCAGCGCCACGAGGGTGAACGGTTTGGCGAGCAGGGCATGCCCCCGCTCGACGATGTACGTCCGCACCAGGTGAGTATTGTCGTAACCGGAGATGTAAAGCACCCTAAGATCGGGCTGTATGGCGGCGAGCCTGTCGGCGAGCATAGGACCACTCATGCCGGGCTGAACCACATCGGTGATCAGCAGCTCGATTGGCGCCTTGTGATTCTTGTACAATTTGAGCGCGTGCTCGCCGCTATCGGCGGTTATAGCCGCATAGCCGCACTGGCTGACCATGGCGCCCACCAATTTTCGGATCTCCGGCTCATCGTCGACCACGAGTATGGTCTTCTTGGGTTCTCCCGATCCTTCTTCAGACATGGCACCCCGATTCTAACGGGCGGCTTACTCCTCGGCAACCAAATCGTCATCCGATTTGTGCTGCTACACACCGCTACTTGGCCGGCCGATCGCACAAAACACTCCGGTCAGCAGGAGTCCCAAGGCGGTCAGCGCGGCTCCCCAATAGACGGAGGCGGGCCGGTATCGGAACTCGATCTGATGGCGGCCGGCGCCCACCGGAACCGCGCGCACCACGCCTGCGAATTCCTGGACGGGTTCCCGCTTTCCATCGACCCAGGCGCGCCAACCGGGATACCAGGGATCGCCCACCACCGCGAGGCCGGGGCAGGCGAAATCGGTCTCCATGACGAACCAATTCGGCAGGCGCTTCACGACAGCCAGGCGATCGGGGCCGGGTGGACCAGCCGCGGCGCAAGGGATTCGGTGCACCGACCACAGCGGCTCCCCGATCTCCGGATTGCGATAGACCTTCACGCCGTCCGGCGACTGAAACACCTCGATCTGACCGGCGCCTGCCGGCTTGCCGGCCACCCAGAAGCGAATGCCGAACATGCGCGGCGTGGGCGGATGCCCTACGACGCGGAACACGTTGTCGGGCATGGAGGCGGTGAAGCCGCTGAACTCCTCGATTCCATGGAAGTCGCCGAAGTTGTAGGGAACCACGTCTTCGTCTTTGGCGATGCGAAACCAGCCTGGCTGGCTCTTGAGGAAGTGCGCGATGCCGGCCTGAGCATCCACCTGGTCCAGGTAAGAACCGGGCTGGCCTCGCCGTTGGATAGGGGGCGGGAAGCTGGCGGCTTCCCATAGAAACAAAGCCAGGACGGCGGCCGGAGCGGCGCGGCGCAAACAGAGAGCGCCCGGCAGGGCCACGGCCAGAGCGGCCATGGTCCACGAAGGCTCTCCGGGCGGCAAACGATGAAGCAGGGCCAGACCCGCGCAGGCGCCGAAAATGGCGAGTCCGCACACCAAGGGAGTCAGACACTTTTTCCAGCCGCTGGCGGCTTCCATTCCCAGCGCGGCCAACGCCGCAATGCCAACCTGGCAGAGCACGATCGCCATGGCGGGATAGCGCGCCTTCTCCACCAGGGGGATCCAGCGGTAAAGCAAGGGATGTAGCGGAGTGCCGCTGCCGAGCGCAATCAGGAGGCCGCCCATCGCCACGGCGGCCATCAGGCGCACTTCGCGGGTGCGCCAGCGCAGGGCAACGGCGGTCAACGCCAGCGCCAGCGCCACCAGTCCCACGAACGGGCTGGCGTGCGCCGGCCATCGCGGAAGGACCATTCCGGGAAGAGAACTCGCGCGCAGCGAGTATTCGGCATGAACGCTGTAGGGAATCTTGTCGTTCCAATGTTGCGGCTCGGGAGCGCCCGCCCAGCGGACGGCGCGCCGGCCATATTCGATGGCGGGCAGCGTCTGGAGAGAGCCCACCAGCCCGCAGATGACGGCGAAGACCACGACCGGAAGCAGCCGGGCGGCGAGTCGGGGGTTGGGGGTTGGGGATTGGGGGTTTTGCTCGCCAACGGCGAGGGGGGTGTGTGGCCGACCCGCAAAAACAGCGGGTACCCCGCGCTCGCCAGGGGCCAGCGGCCAGGGGTCAGGGGCCGGGGCGGCATCCGGCAGGCTTTCAGGGGACTTGAGGTGAGCCACGGACCAGAGCCACAGGGCTCCCAGCATAACCGCGGCATAGATCGGCACGTTGTGATGGCCGCTCAGAAATGCGGCGCCGAGACACGCGCCACAGAGCGCGGCGCTCGCTACCGGCCGCCGGCCGCGAAAGACACGGGCGAAGAACAGCAACACCAAGGGCGTCCACAGCGCGCTCATGAGAAACTGCGGCGTGGCGGCGTGTCCGATGAAGCCCGCGAAGGCGAAGATCGAGGCTCCCAGGATGGACGCGCCGTGCCCCGCTCCCAGATCGCGGCACAGCCAGTAGCAAAATGCCGCGGCCACCCAGTGGATCAATACCCAATACCAGTCGAAAACGCCGAGCGGGATATGGCCGCCGCGCAATGGCATGGCGAAGAGTATCCAGTTCAGCGGATTGGCCAGTCCGGGCTGCACCTGCCCGATCAGCGACTGCCCGCCCCATTGGTAGGGATCCCAGAAGGGCAGCCGCCCGGCGTGCAATTCGCGCGCTTCATAGTCCAGCCAGGGGCGCACCTGGAAGGCCTGGTCCGGGTTCTCCAGCCAGGTGTAGTCGCGCGACAGGGTCAGCTTCCAGAAGTATCCGGCGGTCAGCGCCAGCAGGAAGGCGAGCGCGCAAGCGGTGCGCACGGGATCAATCCAGCTTCGGGGGCGTCAGCTTCGGCGAGAGCACCTGGACCACCGCGAGGGCCGCCAGGTATGCCGAACCGGCAGCGAGGAATAGCAGCAGATAGCTGTGGGTCGCCCTGACGATGTAGCCGACCGCCAGTTGGAAAATGGTGTTGCCTATGGAACCCAGCATTCCGCCGAACCCCACCACGCTCCCTACGGCGGCGCGCGGGAACATGTCGGAGGCCAGGGTGAAGAGGTTGGCGGACCACCCTTGGTGGGCGGCCATCGCCAGGCCGACCAGGGCCACGACCACCCAGAGGTTCTTCGAAAACGGCGCCAGGAGCACCGGCAGCACGGCGATGGCGCAGACCAGCAGGGCGGTCTTGCGCGCCCGATTGAGGCTCCTGCCGCCCTTGAGCATGGCGGAAGAGAGCCAGCCGCCGCCTACGCTGCCGATGCAGGAAGCCGCGTAGGCCACCATGACGGGGGCGCGATTCTGCGTAATATCGAGGTGGAATGTTTCCTGCAGATAGCGGGGCAGCCAGAAGAGGTAGAACCACCAGATGGGATCGCTGATGAACTTGCCCAGGGCGAAGGCCCAGGTTTGGCGGAGCGGCAGCAGCCGGACCCACGGAATGGACTCGATCTTATCGGGAGGGTCGCTCTGAATCAGGCCCAACTCGCGGACGGAAACCCGGGGATGGTTCTCCGGGCGCTGGTAGATGGACAGCCAGAAGATCAGCCAGAGGAAACCCAGTCCGCCGGTGGTGACGAACGCGCCACGCAATCCCAGCGTTCCCGCCAGGAACGGCACCACCATCGGGACGATGATGGTCCCGATATTGGCGCCGGAGTTGAACAGGCCGGTGGCGAACGCCCGCTCGCTTTTGGGGAACCATTCGGCCACGGTCTTGATGCAGGCTGGAAAATTGGCGGCCTCGCCCAGGCCGAGGAAGAACATGGCAATCCCGAATACGGCTACCGAGAACACCGCACGGGCCATGGCAGCCACGCTCCACACCGCCATGGCGATAGCGAAGCCGGCGCGCGTGCCCACGCGGTCGGTGAGGCGGCCCGCGCTCACCAGCCCGATGGCGTACGCCAGCGAAAACATGGCCGTCATGTAACTGTACTGGCGGCTGTCGAAGCCCATGAGGCCTTCGAGGGTCTTTTCCAGGTATGCCAGCACGCCGCGATCCACGTAGGCGATCACGGTGGCGAAAAACAGAAGGCCGCACATGACCCAACGCAGGTGCGACGTGGCGGGCCGTTCGGTAACGAGGGTGCTCATGAAAGCACTGATTATAGCGGCTGGCTGACCGCGGACGGCTACGCGCTCTTCACTTCCTTTTCCACCATGTCGGCGAAGAAATCGACGTCGTGCACCGTGCTGTACACGTTGGGCGTGACGCGGATCCCGCTGTACTCCTCATGGTCCATGGTGGCGGTCAGGATGTTGTACTTGGTCCACAGCGCGTTCTGGATCTGGCCGGCATTCAGGCCGTTGAACGCGAGGAAGCCGATGCCGCAGGACTGCGCCGGGTCCAGGCTGTGCAGGATCCTGCACTTGGGATTCTGCGCGAGGCGGTTCGCCCAGCGGTCGCGCAGGTAGCGCAGGCGCGCCGCTTTGCGGTCGATGCCCAGGTTCTCGTTGAAAATCAGCGCCTCGGTGATGGCGTTGTGATTGGCCGCCGGGTGCGTGCCGATCTCCTCGAATTTGCGGATGTCGTCGTCCTGCTTCACGTCCGAGGCCATCAAGGACCAGGTGCTCGCGATTCGCGATTTGCGGACATACAGAAAGCCGGTCCCCACCGGGGCATAGGTCCACTTGTGCAGGCTGGTTCCGTAATAGTCGCAATCCAGGTCGGAGATCTTAAAGGGGAACTGGCTGAAGGCGTGCGCGCCATCCACAATCACCGGGATGTTGCGCGCGTGGGCCATCTCGCAAATGCGCTTGATGGGGAAAATCTGCCCGGTGCGGTTGGTGATGTGGCACACCAGGATGAGCCTGGTGCGCGGCGTCACGGCGCGCTCGAAGCGCTGGTAGAGATCGTCCATGCCGGGCGGCGGCACGGGGAACGAGATGGTCTTGAGGACGATTCCCTCGCGCCGTTCGCGCTGCCGGAACGTGGTGAGCATGCGCGGATAGTCCTGGTTGGTGGTGAGCACCTCGTCGCCTTTGCGCAAATCGATTCCGTACTGCGCGTTTTCCAAAGACTCGCTGGCGTTGCGGGTGATGGCCATCTCTTCGGGATCGCAGCCGGCGGCGGCCGCCAGCCTTCGCCGCACCATCTCGGCCTGGCGTTCCAGCACGTTCACCATGGTGTGCCACGGACCCATGTCGCTGTAATCCAGATAGCGCCGCATGGCGTCCTGAACGGTGCGCGGCGAGGGGCTGCAGTAGCCATTGTTGAAGTTAATGATGTTGCGGTCGACGCTGAACGAGTTGCGGACTTCGATCCAGAAATCCTCGTCGGCCGCCACATCTTCCGCCGCCCGCCCTTTGGTGGCGGCGGAAGCAGCCGAAACGCGCTCGACGGCATTGTCCTGAAAGGCGACCGCCGCTGTCCCGGCAGCCAGTTGGAAAAAGTCCCGGCGGTTCATGAGCGTCTCCTTGACGTAGGGTTGTGCCTGCATCCTATAGCAGCGGAGCTATCGGGGTCAAGGGTCGCGGTTCGTTGTGACTATAATGATTGAATCCCTGAGATCCCGGAATCGGGCAAAATCCTACATTCGGAGGACAACTAATGAAACCCTATTTGCATGACGGCATCGCGTTCATGTGGAATCTCGACAGCTCGGTCGGCAAGGGCGGTGCGAACAACAACCGGACCGACATCTCTTACCTGCAGTGGTATTACACGCTGGCCGCGCAATCTCCCCTGGTCGACCCGGAGCGAAAAGCAGTCTACAAGAACGTTTCGGTTACGGGAGCCTGCTCCGGGCGGGACGACGATCCGCTGGTGAAGGCCATCGTGGCGCACCAGCAAGCCCTGAATCATCCGGTAATCGACGGCAAGGCCAGCGCCCTGCCGGGCACTTCCGGCAACGTGAGGCTGGCCGACCACAAGGCGTTCTTCATCATTCGCCTGGGAGCCCGCCTGGCGTATTTGTACCCGCAGAGTTGGCCTCGCCTGGACCAGATGCCGCGCTGTCCGCCGAGCGTGGCCGCGGCCGTCCTCGAAGCGTGTAATTTCCCGCTGGCGCCGCAAGGGTGAGGGGGCTTCTTATTCCGCCGCCAGCCGGGTCGCCCGGACCGCGTGGGGTTCCTGGTCGCTGTGGCAAACTAATGGGGGAGACTGATGCTGACCGAGCGCGCTACCATTTCCAAGCCGCCGTCCCCCGACGAGCCGATCCTTGCCGAGGTGGTGCGGCGCCTGGTGGAGGCGTATCTCCCGGAACGTATCTATCTCTTCGGTTCCGTGGCGCGCGGGGACGCCGGCCCCGACAGCGACTACGACATTCTGGTGATCGTGCCTGACGATGCGCCACCGGAACGGTTGCGGAGCCGCCTGGCTTGCCGGGCTTTGCGGGGAACCGGGACTGCAGTCGACGTGGTGGTGTGGCCAAAGTCCAGCTTTGAGCGCCGGGCCAGAGTGGCCGCGTCGCTTCCCGCGGCGGTAATGCGGGAGGGAATGCTTCTCTATGGCTTCTGATCCCGAACTGGTCGCCGAAACCCGCGCATGGTTGGTCAAAGCACTGAACGACATTCGTGCCGCGGAGGCGCTCAGCGCGGTTTCGCCGGCACTGCCGAGCGAGGGTAGTCTTTTGGCCTTGTTTCGGTGTTTCAAAAAGGGTTGTTTGTGCTCGATGCACAAAGGTTAAGTTTTGAGAATGGCCTTTGGCCTTTCAAATCGCGTTGCAAGCGCGGCGGTTTTCTCCTATCTTGAGGGAATGGAAGTTCATTTCTCGCCTGACATCGAAACGCGGCTTCGGCAGGTTGCGCTTGCCAATGGCAGGGACGCCGAGCAACTGGTGAAAGACACCGTTGCCCGTATGCTGGAAAGTCAGGCCCGCTTTGTTGCCGGGGTTCAGAAGGGAATTGCAGCGGCCGACCGTGGTGAACTGATCGACCATGACGACGTGGTGGAGCGCATCAACCGGCTGTTCGAACCATGAGGCTTATTCGGTGGACAACCGAAGCCGCCGACCAATTTGAGACCGCTGCCAAGTACATTCAGCAGGATAATCCCGGCGCGGCCAGAAAACTCGCTCAGACGGTTATCGACCGCATTGACCAACTCGCGACGTTTCCCGGAATGGGCGTAATATTAGGAGTATCGTTATGATTCAGCCACCTCACCCCGGCGAGACCATCAAGGAAGACTACCTCCTTCCACTCGGTATGAGCGTCAGCGCGCTCGCCAAAGAACTTGGAATCGGGGCCGCCCGCCTCAATGAGATTGTGCGCGGCGAACGCGGCATCAGCGCCGACACGGCCTTGCGCCTCGCTCGCTACTTCGACACCTCGGCCGAATTTTGGCTGGGCCTACAACTGGAATACGATCTCCGCATCGCGCAGCAGAAAGCGGGCAAGCTGATCGCGCGACAGGTCAAAACGCGTAAGCAGGCGGCATAGCCACCCGCTCTGCGCCAGCCTGCACCCGCTTGGCCGGGAGGCTGCGCGAGAGCCGGATCGGGCTCGTTTGCCGACGTGTGCAGAGAACTGGCGCCCTGCTTCCGGCTGGTGGGATGCCCGGAAAGAGTCCCGGTAGCCGGTAACTTTTCTCCTGTATTGCGCCAACGCTCGGGAATCGTCCCACGGTCGCCCGGTCAACCGCGCTACTGCCCGATACAATTAGGAGTCCGCACGCTGGCGTTGGTACCGGTCGCTAAGTCCAGCTTCGAGCGCCGGGCCAGAGTGGCCGCGTCGCTTCCCGCGACGGTGTCGCGCGAGGGGATGCTTCTCTATGGCTTCTGATCCCGAACTGGTCGCCGAGACCCGCGCATGGTTCGTCAAAGCATCGAACGACATTCGTTACGCGGAGGCGCTCAGCGCGGTTTCGCCGCCGCTACCGGGCGAGGGTAGTCTTTTGGCCTTGTTTTCGGTGTTTCAAAAAGTGTCCTCTGCGCCACGTTGCACAAAGGTTAAGTTTTGAGAATGGCTTCTGAGCCAGTTTCGCCGCCGCCGCCCGCCAATTACACCGGCGCGCCCTTGAGCCCCAGCCCTTGCCGTGCTAATCTTCTGCCGGTTTAAAATACGGAGAGACGCTATGAACACGGTCCAAGATATCGAACGCGCTATACAGGCGCTTACGCCCCGTGAACTGGAAGAACTGTACTCATGGCTCGACCAGAATTGCCCGCAGCCCATCGACACCCGCATTCAATCCGACCTTGCCGCGGGCCGTCTCGATAAAGCGATTAGCCGCGCTTTGGACGACGAGTAAAACGGTCGCGTTCAGCCGCTTTAGACACGCGGCTTGATGCAGCACCGCGCCACTTCCGAATTCTGGCAGCACTATCACGCGCTCCCCTCGCACATCCGCACCGGCGCCGACAAGCAGTTTTCCTTGCTGGAAGGGAACCCGCAGCATCCTTCATTGCAATTCAAGAAAATCGGTGAGCGCCACGGGGAGGAAATCTATTGCGCTCGAGTGACGTTGAGTTATCGCGCCCTTGCGGTGAAACGGCCCTATGGCTTCTTGTGGTTCTGGATTGGCGACCACGAAACCCACGAACACCTCATCGCTTAATACCAAAAAGGTCGTTTGTGCAATGCGACGACCGTTATCGCGCTGCCGGTTACAGCGTGCTATAGTAGGCGCCGTGAGGTTTTGTAATGAGATTTC
>Ga0326727_10024458_pt1 | contig 11417 bp, 10 predicted proteins | sample MB2enrmetagenome_FD_207643 | JGI IMG/M metagenome (GOLD analysis project Ga0326727, IMG submission 207643) | Lab enriched peat soil microbial communities from McLean, Ithaca, NY, United States - MB29MY | ecosystem: Environmental > Terrestrial > Soil > Wetlands > Peat | place: USA: New York... | reverse complement strand
CCCTGGCCCCCGGCCCCTGGCCCCTGGCCCCCGGCCCCTACTTCTTCCCCGGAGCCTTCTGCACCACCGCTCCCGGCCGTCCCCCGGTCTCCCACGCGATGCTTCCCGGATACGCCTCCCGCGGCGGCAGGTAGGTCATCGAGCCCGTCCCCGCCTGGTGCGCCACCAATCCCTTGTTGTAGAGGATGTACAGGCCCGTCTTGCAGGCGACAATGATATCGATCTTTCCGTCGCCATCCATATCGGCGGCATTCACCCGCATTCCCAAACCCAGCACGTTGGTCGGCGGCTGCTGCTTGGACTTGAGGGGATCGTCATACGGCGGGAAGTACTGCGCCACTGGCGTATAGCTGATGACGTGGCGCTGCACGTTGCCGCCATTGAACGAGTAATAGAAGATGAACTGCGGGTCGTAGGAGCCCGTATCGCCCCCGTTGTGCGCAAAGATCTGCTTGCCCGTAATCAGCTCCGGTTTGCCGTCGCCATCCACGTCGGCCAGCACCATGGTGTGCAGCGTCGGAAACTCGGTCTCGATCCAGTGGCGGACAAAGGTGCGCTTGCCCCCTTGCATCTTCTGCTCCAGCCACGCCAGGCCGTAGCCATGGTCGGAGCCGATAATGATGTCGTTCAGACCGTCGCCGTTCACGTCCGCAACGAGAATCGGCAACCCCGCGCCCGTGCTGCCTCGGCCGCTGCCGCCCGGCGGCAGATACGACTCGAACTGCCAGTCCGGGTGCCAGATCCACGGGTCTTCGGTGGGATGCGCCGGCGATTCGAACCAGCCACTGGTGGTCACCACGTCGTCGCGGCCGTCGCCGTTGATATCGCCGATACCGTTGCCGTGGCTCACCCCCACATTCTCCGGGCCGAGCGTGTGCTGTTTGAACCACGGAGCCTGGTTGAGATGCTCGAACCAGATCAGGCTGCGGCCCGGCTTGCGGGCGAAGAAATTCACCAGCACGTCTTTCGGCCCATGCCCGGAAAGATTCCCGATCACCATACCCTCCAGCCCGTCGGCCTTCAGCATTTCGTGGTCCGGCCACTTCGCGCCCGTCTTCCCCGGGTTCTCGTACCAGTAGATGCCCTGCCGCAGCATCCAGCCCGAGCTGAGCACGTCTGGACGCCCGTCGTTATTGACGTCCATCGATCCTTCGAAGTTGTCGTCCACATCCGGCCCGTTGGTGGCCGCGCCCTCGCGGTAGTCCGCAACCTTGGTCCAGTTGGGCGCCAGGTAATAGTTCCGGCCCGCGGCGATATCCAGCTTGCCGTCGCCATTGATATCCAGCACCGACGAGCATTCGGCAAACGGCCCCCACCAGAACGTGTGCCTGGCCGGGTTGTGCACCGGGCCGTCGATCTTCACCGGCACGAACAGCACTTCCTTGGGCGGATCGCCCGCACCCGCGGCGGGAGGATTGCCCCTGGAATGCGGGGCGAGCCACCACGCGCAGGCGCACACCGCCCCCAAAAAGAACAGCCACTTCATCTTCATGCGGGCTATCTTAAGCGGCTGCACCCGCGGCGTCAAGCCTCGGCATGTCAGCCCGGGTTCCGGACCGCCGAGTATTAATATATAATTTGCTTATGTTGACAGAGGGGAGCAACGCACTGGGATGGCGCATTCTGGTGCTGGCAGCCGTAGCCGCGCTACTGGTGATGGGAGCGGATCAGCCCGCGGCCGTTACGATCGATTATCCGGAGAGCGGATCCATCTTCCCGCCGGACATGGTAGCCCCGACGTTCCTGTGGCGCGACGCCGCTCCGGCCGCTCGCTTCTGGCGCATCGAGGTCACCTTCGCCGACGGCTCTCCGGCCCTCCACGCGGTGTCCAAAGGGCAGCGCCCGCGCATCGGGGAGATCGATCCGCGTTGTATTGCCGACAACAATGAGCCGCCCAAACTGACTCCCCAGGAAGCCGTTTCCTGGACCTGGAAGCCGGACGCCGAGACCTGGGCGGCCATCAAGAAGCGCTCCGTCAGCCGATCGGCCACCCTCACCATCACCGGCTTTGCCGACGACCAGGCAAAACAGCCCCTTTCGCGCGGCTCGATCTCGATCCATACCTCCAAAGATCCGGTGGGCGCGCCCATCTTTTACCGCGACGTGCCGCTGATGCCTGCCGTCACCGAAAAGGGCATCATCAAGCCCCTCGATCAGTCCCGGCTGCCGCTCATCAACTGGCGCTTGCGCAGCGTGGGTGAATCGCGCAGCCGACTGCTCCTCACCGGCATGTACACCTGCGCCAATTGCCACTCCTTCTCGCTCGACGGCAAGACCTTTGGCATGGACCTGGACGGCCCGGCGAACGACAAAGGCATGTACACCCTGGTTCCCATCCGGCAGCAGATGTCGATCGGCACGAAGGACGTGATCGAATGGAAAAGTTCCGAGGGAAAACTCACCGGCGAGATCCGCGTCGGTTTCATGTCGCAGGTTTCGCCCGACGGACAATACGTGGTGACCATGATCTATGGGCCGGGCGCCCAGCAGAAGGGCTCGCTCAACAACTTCTACACCGCCAATTTCAAGGATTACCGCTTTCTCCAGGTGTTCTATCCGACCCGTGGGATTCTGGCCTGGTACAGCAAGGCCACCGGCAAGCTGCAGCCGCTCCCCGGCGCCGATGACCAGCGCTACGTGCACGCCAATGCCGTCTGGACTCCCGACGGAAAATACCTGGTGTTCGCCAGGGCGGAAGCGCGCGACGCCTACCCGCCCGGCGCCAAAACGGCCGAGCGCTCCAACGATCCCAATGAGCTCCAGATCCAGTACGATCTCTACCGCATCCCCTTCAACGGAGGCCAGGGCGGCCAGGCGGAGCGCATCGTGGGCGCATCCGAGAACGGCATGAGCAACAGCTTCCCCAAGGTCTCGCCCGATGGCCGCTGGGTGGTCTTCGTCGAATGCCGCAACGGAGAGTTGATGCGCCCCGACGGCAAGCTGTACATCGTCCCGCTCGCCGGCGGAGAGGCGCGCCGCCTCCGCGCCAACACGCCGCTGATGAATTCCTGGCACAGCTTCTCGCCCAATGGCCGCTGGCTGGTGTTCTCTTCCAAGAGCCGCGGGCCCTACACCAAGATGTTTCTGACGCACCTGGACGAAGAGGGCAACTCCAGCCCGGCGATCCTGATTGAAGACGCCACCGCGGCCAACCGGGCCGTGAACATCCCGGAGTTCGTGAACATCCCGCCGGATGGAATGCTGAAGATCGACGTTCCCGCCACGGAGTTCTATCGCCGCTACAACGTGGCGTGGAATCTGGCGCAGCAAGGCCAGTACGAGGCGGCCATCGCCGCGTGGAAGAAGGCGGCGGAACTGAATCCCGGCGAAGCCGTGATCTACCTGAACCTGGGGGTCACCCTGGCCCGATTGGGAAGGCCGGACGAAGCCATCGCCCAGTACCAGAAAGCCCTGGAGATCGATCCCGACTCCGCCGAGGTCCACTTCCGCCTGGGAAGCGCGCTGGCCGATGCCGGGAAATTTGACGAAGCCATCGCGCATTTTCGGAAGGTGCTGGAGCTCCGGCCGGCGAGCGATAGCGACAAGTACGATGCCGTCACTTACAACATGATGGGCCGGGCGCTGGCCGGCAAAGGCGATATGGGCGAGGCGCTCAAAGACCTCGAAAAAGCCACCCAGCTCCACCCCAACTTTGCGCCCCATCTCTACGACTACGCGCTGGCCCTGGTGCGTGCCAATCGCTTCGACGATGCCCAGTCCTCCACCGAAGCGGCGCTGCGTGCCGATGCGAACATGGCGCCGGCCCACGACCTGCGCGGCGGCCTGATCGCCCGAAAAGGCCAGTTGGCGGAGGCCGCCAACGAATATCGCCAGGCGCTGAAATTACAGCCCGATTTCAGCCGCGCTCACCTGGATCTGGCCACCGTCCTGGCCGCGCAGGGAGACATGGCCGGCGCCACTGAACACCTGCGCGAGGCCGCCAAAGGCAGCGACCCGGCGGTGGCCCAGGCGGCCGCCCGGGCGCTCCAGCAAATCGAGAAGCGTTAGACGGACAGACAGCCCTGCCCCCTGACGGGCCCGGTCAAGGCCCATCTCGTTGCCGGCTCCCAACAAGCAAGCGTTTTTCGATTACCTTTGTGCACTGGATCTTATCCGGATGTTCGGGTTATGGATGGTCTGAAGGCGGATTAAGATTAAGATGTCACGTTTCCAGGCAACCTGGCTTTTGCTTCTTGTACCCCTTACGCCGCGGTCCGTATCTGGTCAGGATCCCTCCGTTGCGCAGTTGCAACAATGGGTGGCCGGGCACAACGTTGCGGCGGTCCGGGCGCTGGGCCGGCCAGTCCTGCCGAAGTTGGTCCAACTGTATGAGGCCGCCAGGGACGACGGCTTCAAGGCCCATGTTGCCCAAACCCTCTATGAACTCGGTTGGGAGTCGCCGGAAGCCAAACGGGCGTTAATGAAAGATGTGCACACTCTCAACCAGAATCTGCGCCTCGAGGTCCAGTGGGCGCTCGGTCGCGTGAGCAACGATCTGGATGTAGTGGATACCCTGCTCGCCAACATGCGTAACGACTCCAATCCTTTGTTTCGCGATAAAGCCGCCTGCGCGCTCGCCTATGACCAGATCCATCTGTCCGAACAGCAGAAGGTCCGCCTGTTCGGAGGGCTGATCGAAGCTCTCGGTGACGACAAGTACGACGTTCGCCGCATCGCGCTGCTGGCCTTGCAGATTCACACGGGACAAACCAAGGGCTTCGATCCGGGCGCCTCGCCGGCCGATCGGGAGCAGAAAGTAAAGCTGTGGCAAACTTGGCTCGAACAATACAAGTCGGGTTTGTAACCCCGCTCATCATCTTCTCTTTCATCGTCCGCAACGCTCCGGCGCAACCCCAAGCCGCGCCCCACGCGTTGGTGCGCTACAGCTTTGACGACGACCTCCTGGAGACTGGGCCCGACACGTTTTCCGTGTTCCAATTCGGCCAAGGCTCGGTAACCCTCAGCACCGTGTACCGCTTCAGCGGATACCGGTCCGTAGAGATTCGCGATGTTCCCGGCGACAAATCGTTTCCCGAGCTCCAGGGCTACTTCCCACTTCGCTCTAAAGGGAAGTTGTACCTGCACTTCGCCCTGATGACGACGGATGCGGGCGAAGAACTGAACATCGCTCTGGCCGGACCTCAGTGGTTCAAGCTTCGGAAAGATGGAATCGCATTCTGGCTCAAGACCGCCAACGGTTATCTCACGGCAATCTCGGACAGCATGCCGAAGAAGTTGTTCGCCATCCGTGCATTCGTCTGGTATGTCGTCGATGCTGCTTATGACATCGACGCGGGCGCCTATGATTTGACGATCCGCCAGGAGGGTCTCGAAGCCCCGGTCGCCGACGTGCGCGGGCAGCCCAATGCCGCCAGTCAGCCTGGGTCGCAAGTCGACAAGTTCTCCTTCATTGGAGATCACGACACGGACGAATCCAAGGTCGTCTACTACGTGGATGACGTGCTGGTCGGCGTCGACGAGGCAATTGTCCACCAGCCGTTCGTGGCTCCTGGCCGCCGCAAGCTCTTTGTCGACTACTGGAACTCTGCTCAACGGTCGCACGCGGCCCATCCAGCGCCGCTACCCGTCATGAGCCTGGCTGACTTGGGCATCGGTTCGGCCGAGACCGCGGCACTGCGGCAAGACGGAGCGGGCGATCTGCTTGGACAGATTCTTTCCGGAGAACCGGCGAAGGTTCCGGATCGGCTGGCGGACCCCAGCCGGACTATTCTGCAGTCCGTGATCGCGTGGCGCGATGGCGCGAGCGCGCTCACGGCCGGCGATGCCGGGTTGGCGCTGGCCCGCTTTGATCGCGCAACCCAGCTCTCACCCTCGGCGCCCTTGTTTCAGATGGATGCCGTGATGGCGCTGGCCCATTTGGCTCGTTGGGACGAAGTCGACCGGCGGCTCGCCGCGATCGTGCCTCAATGGCGCGACGATCCGCGGCTCCCCGCGACGCTCGCCATGATCGGTTTGGCGCGCGGAGATTGGAACGCCGTGGAGCATCAGTTCCGGGAAGGCGCGGAGTCGGGCGGGCTCATGGCCGAGCTATATTTCCTGAGCCTTCTGTGGAAAGGCGATTCAGCCGGAGCCGAAGCATTTGCCGAAACCATGCTCGCGCGCGGGCCCGATTCCGAACGGGCCGTGTGGCGCGAGCGTCTCGGAGACGCCGCATTCCTGACCGGCAATATACAGCGGGCGCGCGACTGCTACGAAGCCAGCCTCCCCGAACATCCACGGCCCAGCTCGGTCTGGTTGAAGTTGTCGGACGTCTACTTCAATCTTGGCGATTTCGAAAAAGAGCGCGCTTTCCGCGAACGCGTCTACGGCAGCTTGCGGAAACAATAGAATCGCCGCACTCACGCTGGCAAGCGGTCCAAACGATAATGAAACTCTCAGGAAGTGCGGTCGTGGGAGGTTGACGCCCGGCTCGGGCCGGATTACGCGGCACCAGGCGGCCAAAGGCAGCGACCCGGCAGTGGCGCAAATGGCCGCCCGGGTCCCGCCTGGGCTGGTGCTACCATAAGGAAAATGGCCAAGCAAAAGGAAGAGAAGCAGACCATGCCGCCGATCGGCAGTTGGGCGCCCGCGGTAGCTTTGGGCTGGCTCATCCCCGGCGGAGGACATCTGCTGCTGAAGCGGACCGGCCGCGGCCTGTTGCTGATGGTATCGGTGACCAGCATGTTCCTGTGCGGCCTGATGATGCGCGGCGCCATGTTTCAGCCGCAGACCGGCGACCTGCTCACCACGCTCATCAACACCGGCGGCTTCATCGGCGACATATGCTCCGGCATCCTGTACCTGGTCAGCGTGTGGCTGGGCTACAACACACCGGATATGGCCGGCCACGTTCACGATTACGGCACGAAGTTCCTGGTGACCGCCGGCCTGCTGAATGTGCTGGCCATGGTGGACGCTTTTGAAATCGCCGCCGGGAGGAAGGACTGATGCCCAAGATGAATCTCTCGCACTTCGAGGCGGCCATGCTGTTTTCGCTGTTCACCTCGGTGGTGCTGGGAGTGGTGACCAAGCGCACGGACCGCGAGCGGCTGCACTATGGCCTCTATACTTTTGCCTGTTTCGTAGTCGCCCTGTTCGGCATCGGCTGGCTGATGTACCTGGGCCACGGGTAGCAACTGGCGAGCGGAGCGAGCACATAACCCTGGCCCCTGGCCCCTGGCCCCTGGCCCCTGCCGACTACTTCTTCACCGCGTAAGTCAGGTTTACCGTGGTATCGGGAGAACCCTTGCCCACCACCACGGTCAAGGTGCGCTGGTTGTCTTCTCCGGCCGCGATCAGCATCCCGCTATCGGCGGTATTGGCGTTGAGATTAGCGGTCATCCCCAGTTCCTTGGCCTTGTCCTGGTAGAACGCCATGACTTTGGATGGAGGGTCGGGAGTCGTGAAGGTAAAGTTTCCGCCCTCGCCGGACCCGTCGCTGGATGAGCCCGTGATCGAGAACGTGCCTTGCGCCGTCGATCCGGGATAGGCAGGCACCCACGAGGGGAGCTTGGCGTTGGCGCTTCCGACCTCGACCGCGGTTGCCTTGCCGTCTTCGCCCTCGACTCGCATGTTGAACTTGCCATTGCGGACATCGTCGAAGCTGAAGGTCAACACCTTGCCGTTGGTGCGGTCGCGCACGGTGATGGTGCCGGCGGCGTCATCGGTCCTGATTACTTCTGCGTCGGGGTTCACGGCGGTGACGAGTTTGGCCACGGCCAGCCCGGGATTACGGCTCATCAGAGCCGGGTCGAGCCCGGCCTGCCGGGCTTTGTGGATCAGGAAGTATCCGGTGCCCACGACACCGATGAAGCCCAGAACGAACAGCCCCAGGATGATCACGAGGACCCAGACGAGAGGGCTGGTCTTGCGCGGCGCCGGCGCCATCGCGGGCGCCGCCGCCATCGCGGGCGCCGCCGCCACTCCGGAAGCCGGCTGCCCCGCCGCCGAGGAAGCTGCCGTCACCGGTCCACGGGCAGCGCCGGCCGGAGTGCCGCATTGATTGCAGAAGGCGCCCGTTACGCTGGCGCCGCAATTCGTACAGAAAGCCATAGCAGATACTCTACGCCACAGGCGGGCAGACTGCAATATAGCGGATTATTCGGGCGAGGCCCGCCAGAGCGACAAAATGCAGGCGGCCGCAGAGAAAAGCAGGAACCCGGCGCCGCGTTGATACTCGGCCAAGCCCAGCGCGATTCCCGACACCACCTGCGCGGCTCCGAATACCAGCCTGCCGCTCGAGAAACGCCATCGCATTTGAGGCCGCCAGAGACCGACGGAAGGGAAGTGGCCGATGGCCAAAGCGGCCAGCCCGAAAGTCAGCCCGGGCCAGGGGCTGAGGGGCAGGACGAGCACCAGGAGCACGCCGAGGAAGGCAATGTCCTTGGCCAGGAGTATCTGCCAGCCGCGCAGGGGCAGCAGGCGATAGCGCGTGGATCCGGAGGATGAGTCCAGGGCGAACAGACATTGCGCATACGTGCTCAAAGCCAGCGCCACCAGCAGCGCCAGGATCGGAAATGCGTCCGGGTCGGGGTGGGGAGTAAGAAATCGGTACACGGCGCCACCCGAACTCAGCAGGAGGGCGACGTAGAAGTCGAGAACGCACAGCATCTGGCGGACATTCAAGCGCACCAGGCCGCCGAGGCGTCCGGGAATGGGGGGAATGGCGCGCAACGGATTCCCGCGGGGGGCGGCGAAAGCCACCCGCCGGCCCAGGATGATCGAAGCCTGCATGGCAATGGCCGTGCCCAGGAAGAAGAGCGCCAGCGAAACCGACGTTTTCAGCATCAGGAGAACCGTAAGCCACAGAACCGGGCTCAGCGCCAGGCTTGTCAGGCGCAGCGCCAAACGCTGTCCGCCGCCGAGGGGCCAGCAGGCGAGACGGTCCGGCGGAATCCTGGCCAGCGGATCGGACGAGAGTGGAAACAGCAGAAGGAAGCCGAGCAGGAGCAGGAAAGGATACGCGCTGGCGGGCTGGACGCCGCTTTCCAGGGCCCCATACATCAGCAAGGCGACAAACAGGAAGAAGTTGTTGACCTTGATCGATTGAAAAGTGGCAAAGTCGCGCCGGACGGCGAGGCTGAGGGCTTTCAGGATGGCAAGCACGGGATCGCCACACCGGCAGGAATGCCGCCGCCACGCGCTCAGTGCAGCCTTTCCGTGAACTCGCCGGTCGAGGCATCCACCAGAATCGAAAAGTCGGACGTTCCCACCGATTCGCCCCAAATCACACGCCACAGCGGATCGGGGTGCTTGCTCTCCTTCTCCAGCAGCCACGTAATCGGCATGTTGGGGTGTTTCTTTTGGTATTCGGCCGCCTGCTTGAGCGCCGTCTGGTAAGCGGCGTCAGTTTCAATCTTCACGGCCATGATGGGGAAGGGCGCGGTGTCGCCGGTGGGACCAGTCCATCCCTCCTCGGGACCCGCAAACACGCCTTTGTGCAGGTTGCCCTGGCTTTCCACGATGCAGTAGGTGTAGGACCGGGACTGGTTCCGCTCGGCCGAGGTGAAAACCGCTTCCCACGCGGCGGCTTTGTCGGGTGGCACCTTGGGAACTTCCGCGAGGACGACGCTGTTCAGTTTCTGGACCTGGATGTCGGGCGACCAGGAGCGGGCTACCTGGTACATCTTGTAGAGCGCGCTCTGTCCGCAAATGGGCTCGGGCGGTTTTTCGGCCTCTTTCTGGGGTGCCGGAGTCGGGGACTCGGAGCAACTCGTCAGCAGCAGCAGGGCGCAACTCAACGGCAGGAGAAGCTTGTTCATACGCTGTCATTCTAACAACGGAGGCAGCGCCTCGTGGTAACGGGATTCACACTGGGGTGCGCGACATGAAAGTGGAAGACCTGCCAGAGGACCGTGCTCCATACTAGCGGCGGATGGCGGGGGCGGCTCCCCGGGCCAGCCTCGCGATCCGCCCGGGGGCTCCGCCCCGCCAAAGTCACAGCGTGCGCAAACTTAACCACGCCGCCTCGCCGGCTGTGCCATAATGACGGCAGCGGGGGGTGACATGCTTCCTCGGAAATTAGGACCGACGATCGTATTAGTGGCAGCGGCCGGCGTTCTGGCGCAGGCAGGGTTTTGTCAGGGCCGCGGAGGTGCGGCGCCTCCGGCCGGAAGCACAGGCGGAAGTGGAAGCACGCCCGGCAGTCTCGGCGGCACGCCCTCGATCGGATCGACGACCACGCCTACGATCGGCACTCCCACCAATCCCGGCACCAATCTTCCGTCGACCACTACGCAGCCTGGCATGTCCCGGCCCATTCCCATCAGCGGGCGGGTGATGATGGAGGATGGCACGGCGCCGACGGAGCCGGTGGTCATCGAGCGGGTGTGCGGCGCATCGGCACGCGCGGAAGGCTATACCGACAGCAAAGGCTACTTCTTTTTCCAACTGGACGACCGCAACAGCGGCATTCTCCAGGACGCCAGCGAGATGAACAGCGGCACAGGCGCGTTGAATCCGAACCGCGCGGGAACCGGCATGGGGATGGGGACGGGGACGGGCAGCGCCGGCACCTCACGCGGCATGGATTCGTCGGACATGCGCTACGCCAATTGCGAGTTGCGCGCGAAACTGGCCGGCTTTCGTTCGCAGACGGTGAGCCTGGTCAACCACCGGGCCCTGGACAATCCGGATATCGGCACCATCCTGCTCCACAGGCTGGCGCCCGGCAGCGGGAATACGGTCAGCGCCAACGACCTGGAGGTCCCCAAGGATGCACGGAAGGCCTTCGAGAAAGGGCAGGAGGCGGAAAAAAAGGGAAAGCTCGGCGATGCCCTGAAGGACTACTCGAAGGCAGTCGAGCTCTATCGGCCGTACGCGACGGCCTGGTACGAGCTGGGAAGGCTCCAGGCGAGCGGAGGCGATCCGTACACCGCGCGCGGGTCCTTCGGCGAGGCCATCAAGGCGGATCCCAAGTATGTGCCGCCCTACCTGGCGATCGCCGAACAGGCGATTGAGGCGAAGAAATGGCAGGAAGTCGCCCAGGTCACCGACCGGGCCTCGAAGCTGGACGTTTTCGACTATCCGCAGGTGTACTTCTTCAATGCCGTTGCCAACTACAACATCAAGAACCTGGACGCCGCGGAGAAGAGCGCCGCGCAGGCGGAGCGGCTGGACACGCGGCATCGCTATCCGCAGGTTTATTTTCTGTGGGGCAATATCCTGGCGATTCACCACGACTACACCGGAGCCGCCGAGAAGTTCCGCACCTATCTGAAGCTGGCTCCGGATGCCGAAGATGCGGCCATCGCACGGAGGCAGTTGGACCAGGCGGAGAAGGTCACCGCCTCGGCCGAGGCGCGGAAGCAGGATCAATAGCCGGAGAAACCGGAACTGAGTTCCGGTTGTTGGCTCGTAAGTTGTTGATTCCCGTAAGAAGCGACCGGAAGCAATCGGAACTGAGTTCCGATTCGGCC
>Ga0326727_10024457_pt1 | contig 11417 bp, 10 predicted proteins | sample MB2enrmetagenome_FD_207643 | JGI IMG/M metagenome (GOLD analysis project Ga0326727, IMG submission 207643) | Lab enriched peat soil microbial communities from McLean, Ithaca, NY, United States - MB29MY | ecosystem: Environmental > Terrestrial > Soil > Wetlands > Peat | place: USA: New York... | reverse complement strand
AGACCGCCTCGCCCTCCTCGATCGCCTCAAAAGGAAATACGGAAAAACCGTCGCCGAAATCATCAGTTTTGGTGAAGACGTCGCCCGCAAGCTAGCCGAAGTCGAAGACCGCGACGAAATCCTCAAATCCCTACGCACCGATCTTGCCAAAGCCGAAGCGGAATACAAGCAAGCCGCCTCCGCCCTAACCGCCCAGCGCCAGGCCGTCGCAGCCAAGCTAGCCAAGCTCGCCGAATCCCACATCAACTCCCTGGCCATGAACTCCCGCTTCTCCGTCTCCGTCACCCCTGCGGACGAGGGAGCAAGTGAGCAAGCAAGCAAGGGAGCAAGACACGAAGCCGACCCTGCTTTGAAAGGGCACGGCTTTAGCCGTGCCAACAACGACGACAAAAAAGATGGGGCTTTAGCCCCTGAGGGAAGTTTTTCCTGGACCGCGCAAGGCTGGGACACCGTCGCCTACCTCATCTCCCCCAACCCCGGCGAACCCCTCAAGCCGCTCACCGAAATCGCCTCCGGCGGCGAGCTCTCCCGCGTCCTGCTCGCCCTTAAAGTGGCCGTTGAAGAATCCTCGTCCAAAACCAAAAAGAAAACCACGCCGCGCACCCTCGTCTTCGACGAAATCGACATCGGCATCGGAGGCCGCGCCGCTGAAGCCGTCGGCCACAAGCTCAAAACCCTCGGCCGCGCCCAGCAGGTTCTGTGTGTAACCCACCTGCCGCAAATCGCCGCCTTCGCCGACCAACACCTCGCCGTCGAAAAGCGCGAGCAGGACAACCGCACCACCACCCGCATCCGCGTCCTCGACGACCGCGCCCGCACCCACGAAGTCGCCCGCATGTTAAGCGGCGCCAAAGTCACCGACACCAGCCTCCAGCACGCCGCCCAAATGATTGCTAGCAGCCGGTGAAAGCCAGTAGCTGGAATCTGTCGTCAGATCTCGTGGCCCCTGCCTTGTCATCCGGAGCGACCGGAGCGCAGCGGAGGGAGTGGAAGGATCTGCGGTGGCCTCTTGGCCTTGTATGTGGGCATGGCTTCATCCGGGTGCCTCGGGCCCAGTCGCCGCGCTCAGGCAAAAAAGCCACCGGCACCGGTGGCTTTTTTGTGGGGCGAAAATGTAGTGCGCAACTATGCCTTCAGTCTTCTCCGCAGCATTCCCGCCAAACCGGCAACTCCAGAGCCGAGCAGCAGCAGGCTGGATGGTTCGGGAACCGGAGAAGTCGAGGGCCCGGCCTCCACGGTAGCAGCCGCAAGGAACGGCACGCCGTTGCCGTCATCGCCATTCGTCTCAAAGATGATGTCAGTCAGCGTCGCGCTCTGGAACGCGGACGGCAATGTGAAGTCCTGCTCATCGAGATGGGCGAATCCAGGATTCTGATCGAAATACGAAATCGTCGAGGTGGTGACGCCAGCCGTGCTGTTACTGAGGGTGTTCACAAAGAAGCCATTGTAGTGATCGCGGATATCGCTGCCTTCAATGAGTTGCACCGTAAACGTATCGCTGTTGCTGTCCTCAAACTCCACATAGCCGTCGTCGTCGTTCAAAGAGCCGAACGCGCTGTTGATGAGCGTGTAGACCGAGGACACGCCATAGACACCGACCGGAATTGTGAAGGTGTTGGGTGAGGTTAAATCGCCTTGGATGATGTTGAAGCCGCTGGAGGGGACTTCCTCAAGCGCAAATGGAACCCCATTCCAGGTTTGCGTACTTGGGAACAAACCAGTGTAGGCGGAACCGTCGGTATATGTGGTCAGATCGGCATTCAAATCCGCTGTTGGCAAGGTCACCGTCGTATACGACCCTGCTTTGGCAAGCCCAGCCGATGCTAGCACGAGCGTCAATAAAAACAGCAAGTTTCTTTGGCGAATTTTCACGCTACTCTCTCCTAGTCAAGGAATTGGATTACACATGCCCCTGGCTCGACGAACGTGACTCATGAAGCAACAGCGAGACTGCAAGTCAGGAAAAGGCCACATATAGGGAAAGGGAAGATGACCCAGAAAATCCTATGCAATTTTGGGGCCACATGATCGTGGAATAGAATCAATAGGTTAGTGGGTCAAGCGCATGGAAGTGTGCGGCAGCTTGCATACCTTTGAGCAATATCGTTCCACCCTTCCCCGTCACGTGCCATGCTGAATCGCGTTCGCAAAGGGTATCCAAAGCGCAATGTGCACCGGTTGGCCCGGGTCTCAGGAGAGCACCACAAAAAGGGTTGCCGCATCCTAAACGCGTTTTTTGCTCCTTTGCGGAAAGGGTGGGAAAGCACGAACCTCACCCCGCCACAAGCCCGCAATGCGGGCGAAATACGGTAGCGTAAGTTTCAGGTTTTTCGTTCTGCACGGTGACTCGATATAGTTCCGACATTCGCTATCTCCCTAATCATATGTTTTGCGTGCTCCTGTCCTACGCAGAGAGCTGGATCACACGCCCGGGCCACACGCCGTTCTCCTTTATCGCTTCATCCGCGCCACAACGTCGTAACGGTCGCCAGGCCTCGATGATTATTAGACATGGGGCATCGGCTTATTTGCCAGCCTCCTCTAGAAAGCGGATGACGGATTCAATGCCCAGCTCGAAGTTCTTCAGGTTGAACTTCTCGTTGGGGGCATGGATGCAGTCGTCGGGCAGGCCGAAACCCATCATGACGCTGGGCAGGTCCAGGTGTCGATCGAAGTCGCCGACAATAGGAATCGAACCGCCGGAGCGAATGAAGACGGTGTCTTTGCCCCAGACCTCATGTAGAGCACGCGTAGCGGCCTGGACGTAGCGGTTGTTGACGGGAATCAGGCAGGAGTCGCCGGAGTGAATCAGCCGCACTTCCACATCGACGCCGGCGGGGGCGATCCTTTCCACGTAGCTCTTGTAAAGCTCGAAGGCTTTGGCCGGGATCATGCCGGGAACCAGGCGCATGGAAACTTTGGCCACTGCCTTGGCGGGGATCACCGTCTTGGCGCCGGCGCCGGTAAAGCCGCCGGGAATCCCGTGCACGTCGAGCGTGGGCCGCGCCCAGGTACGCTCCAGAACGCTGTAGCCCCGCTCGCCCACCAGTTCCTTCGAGCCCACCTCGGCCTTGCGGTACTCCTCCTCGTCGAAGGGCAGGCTGCGCCACGCGGCCAGCTCCTCGGGGCTGGGAGGAACGATGCCGTCGTAGAAGCCGGGGATGAGGATGTGGCCGTTCTCGTCCTTGAGCTTGGCGACGATCTGGCAGAGCGAGACAAATGGATTGGGCGCCGCGCCGCCATACATGCCGGAGTGCAGATCGGTCCTGGCACCGCGCACCTCCAGCTCGGTGTAGATCATGCCGCGCAAACCGACGCAGAGCGTGGGCAGGCCGGGGGCAAAAAGCTCGGTGTCGGAGACGAGTGCGAAGTCGGCCTTGAGGTTGGCGGGCTTCGAGGCGACGTACGCGGCGATGGTTTCGCCTCCCACCTCCTCTTCGCCCTCGAAGAGCACGCGCACATTGATGGGCAGCGCGCCGTTGGCGGCCAGCAGCGACTCGAGTGCCTTGACCTGGGCCACCACCTGGCCTTTATCGTCCACCGCGCCGCGCGCGTAGAGATTGCCGTTGCGCTCGGTGGGCTCGAAGGGCGGCGAGAGCCACTCGTCGAGCGGATCGGGCGGCTGCACATCGTAGTGGCCGTAAATGAGCACGATGGGCTTGCCGGCGGCATGCAGCCAGTCGGCATAGACCAGCGGATGCCCTTCGCTTTCGATCAGGCGGGCGCTTTCCATGCCGATGCGTTTCAACTCGGCGAGCAGCGTCTCCGCGGCCTTGCGGCAATCGTCCCTGTGCTCGGGCAGCGTGGAGACGGATGGAATGCGCAGCAGGGCTTTCAATTCATTGAGAAAGCGGGGATGATTTTCGCGGGCAAAGGCAACGGCGGAAGAAGACATCGAATGGCTCCTATCAAGAATCGGACAGTTGAGAGTATAGACCGGCGAGTCGGGCAGCGGCGCTGTTGAGTTGGGTGCGTCAGGGGTGGCGCTATCTCCCACCCTTCTCCGCTTGGGAGGAAGGGCAAGGCCAAAGGTAATAAGCTAGTGGATGAACGGAACGCACCTATGCAGAACGATGTGAAAGTGTTGATCGCCGAAGACGAGCCCAACGCGCTGGCCGGGCTGGCGGAGCTGATCTCCGGATGGGGATACCGCACCGAGACCGCGCGCGACGGCGTGGAGGCATGGGAAAAAGCCGTCGCGTGGGATCCGGCGATCGTGGTGACGGACCTGAAGATGCCGCGGCTGGACGGCATGGGGCTGCTGGCCAAACTGGCCGAAGGCGGCTCGGGCTTGAGCGCCAATGTGACCGTGGTGGTGCTCACCGCGATGGGGTCGATTCAACTGGCCGTGGAGGCCATGAAGCTGGGCGCGTACGACTTTCTGCAAAAGCCGGTGGATGCAACACGGCTGAAGACGATCCTGGCCAACGCGACCCGGCAGCGGGAGACCACGATCGAGCTCGAAGTGGTGCGCCGGCGACTGCGCGAATCGGGCGTGCTGGGCACGATGGTGGGCAGCTCGCGGCAGATGCGCGAGATATTCGGGCTGATCGAGCAGATCGCGCCGTCGAAGGTGCCGGTGCTGATCACCGGCGAGAGCGGCACGGGCAAGGAGCTGGTGGCGCGGACGCTCCACGATCTGAGCCCGCGCAAACCGCGGCCGTTTGTCGCGGTCAACTGCGCGGCGATTCCTGAGACGCTGATCGAGAGCGAGATCTTCGGCCACGAGAAAGGTGCATTCACAGGCGCCATCGAGCGTAGAGTCGGATGCTTCGAGTTGGCCTCCGGCGGGACGCTGCTGCTGGACGAAGTGAGCGAGATGCCGTCCGCTACGCAAGCTAAGTTGCTCCGCGTGCTGGAGGAGCGGAAGCTGCGGCGGCTGGGCTCGCGCACGGAGCAGGAAGTGGACGTGCGGGTGCTCGCGGCCACCAATCGCGATCCGCGCCAGATCGTGGCGCAGGGACATCTGCGCGCCGACCTCTTTTACCGGCTCAACGTCTTCAACATTCACATGCCGCCGCTGCGCGAACACATGGAAGATCTGCCGGCCATGGCGGAGGCAATGATCAACGAGATGAACCAGAAGCACAGCCGCAGGGTCTCCGGTGTTTCGCCGTCGATGCTGGACCGGCTGATGGCCCACAACTGGCCGGGCAACGCGCGCGAGCTGCGCAACGCCATCGAGCGGGCGGTGGTTCTCTGTCCCGATGGCGCGCCGCTCGACGCCACACACCTGCCGCCGGGATTCGGCGCGGACCAGAGCCTGGGTTCGCCTGCGCTCGATGGCAGCGTGGTCGCGGTGCGCGTGGGCACAACCGTCGGCGAGGCCGAGCGGCTGCTCATCCTGCGCACGCTCGAAGCCGCGGGACAGAACAAGACGCGCGCCGCCGAGATTCTGGGCGTGAGCCTGAAGACGCTGCACAACAAGCTGAAGGAATACGGCCGGGACCGGGAAGTCCAGGCCGGTTAGACGCGGGGTTCTGTCGGCAATCGGCCATTCATGCGCCTGAAGACCAAACTCGTGCTGGCGATCTCGGCCCTGGTGCTCCTCATTGCTGGGGCGGTGTCGCTGGTCTACGTGCACCAGCTGGTGAAGGCGGCGGTGCAGCAGACCTACGATACCAACCTGATGGTGGCGAGGCTGGTGCGGTTTGCGCTGCAGAACGCGCTGGAGAACGGCCTCAGGGACCGCACCGTGGATCCCAGCAATCCGGGAGAACTCCAGGAACTGGTCGCCGAGACGGTGCGCAACGATCTCCAGTTGCAGGCGGCGCTGGACTCGGTGAACCGCTACTCGGCCACGGTCTACGACGTCAACATCGGCGACAGCCAGGGCGTGACGCTGCTGAGCACCAATCCCGATAACGAAGGCAAGCCGCTGCCCTCGCGCCCACGCTACGAACAACTGCTCAGGGCCGGTCCCATGCGCATGATGGCCGAGGCCTTTGGACAGCCGACAGTGTTTGACGTGGTGGCGCCGCTGGAGAACAACGGCAAGCTCTTTGCCACCGTAAATGTGGGCGTGCACACTTCGCTGTTGCGCGCGGTCTACGAGCCGCTGCTCGAAAAAGCGCTGCGCCTGATGGCGCTGGCGTTGATTGTGGCGCTGGCGGCGGCTTTTCTGCTGAGCAACCTGGCCCTGCGGCCTCTGACCGAGATCAGCCGGCAACTGGATCGCCTGACCGCGGCCGAAGAGGCACCAGCTCTGGACAAGGCGGCGTCGAAGAAGGACGTTGCGGCGCTGGTCTCGACCAAGATCGAGAAGATCGGCCAGCGCATGCGCAACGTGGAAGAGGTCTACTCTGCTTTGCGTGAGAACCTCGACCAGATTCTCGGCAACCTGCAGGACGGAATTCTGCTTTTTACCGAAGACAAGCGCGCGGTTCTGGTCTCGGAGGCGGCGCGAAGATTTCTGGGCATCGATCGCGACAGCATTCTGGGCCTCCACGCGCGGGAGATCTTTCCTAACGAAACCCTGTTGGGCCGGACCGTGCGTGAGGCCGTGGAAGCGGGCGCGAACATGGTGCAAGAGGAGATTCGCACGGAGAACGGGCGGCGCATCCAGGCCTCGGTGGATTTTATCTACGACGAGGAGACGCACCGCGGCCTCGGCGCTCTGGTCACCTTGCACGATCTCGAGTCGGCGGAGAAGATCGAGTCGGAGTTGGAGCTTTCGCGGCGCATGGCGGCCATCGGACGGCTCACTTCCGGCGTCGGCCACGAGGTAAAGAATCCCATCAACGCCATCGTGGTTCACCTGGAACTGTTGAAGTCGAAACTGGGCGGGGCGGAAGGACCCGCGACACGGCATTTAGAGGTGATCGATGCCGAGATCCGGCGCCTGGACCGCGTGGTGCAGACGCTGGTGGACTTTTCGCGGCCGGTAGAGCTCGCTCTGCACGAGCAGGATCTACGGCTGGTGATCGGCGACGTGCTGGCGCTGGCTGCCGACGAGTTGACGACACGGAGGGTCAAGCTCGTGAGCTTTCTGCCGGAGGAGCCGCTGATCGCCAACGTGGATGCCGACCTGCTGAAGCAGGCGGCGCTGAACGTGATTCAAAATGGCGCGCAAGCCATGCCGGAGGGCGGGTTGCTGGAAGTGGTGCTGGAAGAAGAAGCGAGCGGCGATGCAGGCGCGCTGCCGCAAGGCAATGGGCCGGAACGGGCGCGTTCCGCCCGCTCCATGCCCAGGTTCGCCGTGCTGCGCATTGCCGACGAGGGCGAGGGAATCCCCGAGGAGATCCGGGAGAAGGTCTTTGATCTTTATTTCACCACCAAGAGCGGGGGAAGCGGCATAGGACTGGCGATGACCTACCGCATCCTGCAGTTACATCACGGGAGCGTCGAAGTACAATCGAGACAAGTCCGGGGCACGGAATTCCAGTTGCGTATTCCACTCAGCGCCGCGGACCGGGGACGCCGGGCTCCACAGCTGGCGAGCGTTCAAGACGAGACGGGGTTGGGGAGATGAAGTCGCCTGCCAGGAGCGTTGCATGGCTGCTGCCGTTCTTGCTTGCGGGCTGCTTCCAATTGCCCTTTCACAAGAAGCACCCGGCGCCGGACAGCATGCTTGCGCCCAGCATTGAGCCTTCGCAGTCTCTTGAACTCGTCGACATCCCGCTGCCGCCCAGGGATATGGTCATCGCTGGCTATCCCATCTATAACATGAGGGAAGAACCGGAGCCGATCCGGCCGCCTGCGCGGCACAGGAAACCGGCGATTCCGGACGATGCGGCGAACCCGCCTGAGCCGGCGCCGCCTCCCAATCCGGAGGTGAGCGCCCTGGGGCAACTCTCCTCGGGCGATCCGGCGGACTTCCGCCAGCATACGGAGAATTCGATCGCCGACATCGAGCAAAGGCTCAAGGCCATCAATCGCGGGTTGAGCGATTCCGAGCAGAAGACCGCCGATCACATCCGCGAGTTCTTGAAGCAGGCCAGGGCGGCCCTCGCCTCCGGCGATGTGGAGGGAGCCAACACATTGGCCGGCAAGGCCCAGGTGTTGCTGGCGGAGCTGACAAAGTGAGGCTTTGACCTGCGTGTGCGCCGTGCGGCCGATGCGCAGGCAGGCCATGCGTTTGACGGCGTGGCGCTCTTGGAATACGATGAATACAGTCAATGCACATATTCAAAGGAGGCCCCCATGGCGACATCGGTTCGACTCGACCCTGACCTCGAGCAGCGCCTGGACCGTTTGGCCGGCCTAACGGGTCGCACCAAGGCCTATTACCTGCGGGAGATGATTCAGAACGGACTGGAAGATCTCGAGGATTATTATCTTGCTTCGGCGACGATGGAAAACGTGCGCCGCGGCAAGGAAAAGGTCCATACCGCAAAGGACGTGAGAAGACGCCTTGGCCTGGACAATTGAATACACCGATACGGCACAAAGGCAGCTGCGCAAGCTCGACAAGCAGATTGCCGGGCGCATTCTCGACTTTATGGACGAGCGTATCTCCCGGGGGCGCAATCCTCGCGATACCGGCAAAGCGCTGACGGGCAATCTGCTGGGCGCATACTGGCGCTACCGCATGGGAGACTTCCGCATTCTTTGCGACATTCAGGACGGGAAACTCTGCGTTCTCGTGATTCAGATTGGCAACCCGCGGGAGGTCCATCGCTGAAGCGGAGTTCTTACGCCTACTGCTCGCCCCAGCTCAACTTGCTGCGCAAGGCGTCGAAGAAACCGCTTTCGCCCAGGCGGACCAGGTTGACGGTGTGGCGGGAGCGGCAGCAGCGCATCTCGTCGCCGCGGCGCAGTTCGACCTTCTGCTGGCCGTCGATGGTGAGCAGCGCGACATCGGGAACGCCTTCGACGCGAACGGTGAGCGCAGCGTCGCCGCGCACTACGATGGGCCGCAGCGTGAGCAGGTGGGGACAGATGGGCGTGACCACCATGGCGTCCACATCCGGCGTCAGGATAGGACCGTTGGCGGCGAGCGTGTAGGCCGTCGAGCCTGTGGGCGTGGAGACAATGACGCCGTCGGCGCGGAAGCGCGCCACACTCTTGCCGTCCAGCTCCACGGCAAAGTCGCCCATGCGGGCGATGTCGCCCTTGGAGACCACGACCTCGTTCAGCGCTTCGAAACTCGCTCGCTCGGCGCCTTCTCGCCAGAGCGCGGCATGAAGCATGGCCCGTTCGTCGAGCGAGTGGCAGCCGGCGCACCAGTTCTCGAGAGTTGCGTAGAGATCGGCAAGGCGCACTTCGGTCAGGAATCCCAGAAAGCCGAGGTTCACGCTGAGAATGGGCGTGCCCACGGTGGCAAAGATGCGCGCCGCGGCCAGCAGAGTGCCGTCGCCGCCCAGCACGATCACCAGATCCGGCGCATGAGAGGGCAGTTCCGCGCGGTCGATGGCCGGCGCGGCATCGGTGTAGGCGCTGCTCTCGCGATCCAGCATCGGATTGTAGCCGCGCTCTCGCAGCCACACAACCAGTTCCGGCAAGAGGCGCCTGAGTTCTTCGCGATTGGGCTTGGAGACGATGGCGACGCGGGTCATTGCTTCGAGTGTAATCGACCACGTCCGCTGCGGACAAAAGCGCGATGCGATACAACCTGGGGCGATAAATCTGCTGACAATACCGGGGTTGCGGCTATATATTGGCTCAACACCAAACCGTGGAACCGGTTCGCTGGCTTTGCGAGCGGACAAGAGCTGCCAGTGACAGGCTCGAACCAACGCATTCATTAAGCTGCAAAGAAGGGGACGAACGATGGATTGGTATTTGATGGTGTGGAGGAGATACGCCGAATTCGATGGACGTTCGCGGCGCTCCGAGTATTGGATGTTCGTGCTGTTCAATCTCCTGGTCGTGCTTGGGCTGGGCGTGCTCGGCGGTATAGGATTCGCAATTTCGCGGGACTACGGGGCCGTCTTGTTCATTCCCATTGTCCTTTACGTTCTGGCCGCTGTGATTCCATCTCTGGCCGTTGCCGTGCGTCGATTCCACGACGTCGGCAAGAGCGGCTGGATGCTGTTGTTACTGATCGTGCTCGGCTTTATTCCTCTCCTGGGGCTCATCGCGACCGTGTTTCAGCTCGTTTTTCTGTGCACGGACAGCAATCCGGGAACGAATCAATACGGCCCCAATCCGAAGTTTCCCGAGCAGGCAGCCGGAATGGCGTATGGGACCGCAGGCTTCACTCCGGTGGGGTTCGCCGCGCCGCCGCAACCGTTTACAGGCCAGACCGGCGCTGCTTTCTGCACACGTTGCGGCGCGAGGCTAAACGGCGCGTCGACGCTTTGCGGCAATTGTGGCGCATCGGTTTGATATTGGCGCGGAGGACGGTCTTCCCAACGCTCGGCGTGTCACTGAACAAGCCCTGATTGCGTCGAGACTTCATTTCACGCGCGGCGCGCGTAGAGCAGGAACTCGCGGTTGCCTTCGGCGCCCGTGATGGGCGAGGGGATGGTCTCGACAACCATCCAACCCAGCGAGCGCACGCATTGCGCCACCCTGTCGATCGCCAGTTGGTGTGCGGCGGCATCGCGCACAATGCCGCCTTTGCCCACATGCTCGCGGCCGGCCTCGAACTGCGGTTTGACAAGAATCACGGCCTCCACCAACGCGGGCGCGGCGGCAAAGACCGGCCCCAAAAGCAGCGTGGCAGAGATGAACGAAACATCCATTACTAGTAGCGTCTTCTTCTGGTTTATTTCCTGGTTTTGGGCGAGCTCCGCGAGCGAGCCCGGCTCCAAAAACCGCGCGTTGGTGCGCTCCATGAGCTGAACGCGCGGGTCGTTGCGCAGCTTCATATCGATCTGCCCAAAGCCGGTATCGACGGCGGTGACGTGCGCGGCGCCGTGTTGCAGCAGGCAATCGGTGAAGCCTCCGGTCGAGGCGCCAATATCGAGGCAGGCGCGGTCCTTCATGTCGATCTTCCAGTGCGCCAGGGCCGCGGCCAGCTTCACTCCGCCGCGGCTCACGTAAGGCTGATCCTCGCCGAGCATGCGAATTGGGGCGTCCTGCGCCACTGAACTGCCGGGTTTATCGATCTTCTGCTCGTTGACGAGCACGCGGCCGGCAAGTATCAAGGCACGGGCGCGTTCGCGGCTTGCCACGTAGCCGCGCTCCACGAGCAGCAGGTCGAGACGGCTCTTCAGCGGACGCGTTTTTGCCGCATTCGCCATGGTCCGAATCAGCTCCTTCTACGATCAAAGGGCCACTCCCCTGCGGGGAATGGCCCTTCGGGCTCTTAACTTCCGGCTGCAACGGCGCGCGTTGCGTTGATGGCAGAGACTACTGTTTCTGGCAGGCCACGAGCGAAACCAGCGGTGCGCTACCCGGCAAATTGCACGGCTGCCCGTAACCCGGCACGCGGCTGCTGTAATTGTTGTTGCCGCCCGAACCGTTCTGCGTGGTGGTGCGGATATCGATCGGAAGGCCTTCAACCAGAACCGTGGTGTCGATCTCGTCCG
>Ga0326727_10024456_pt1 | contig 11418 bp, 10 predicted proteins | sample MB2enrmetagenome_FD_207643 | JGI IMG/M metagenome (GOLD analysis project Ga0326727, IMG submission 207643) | Lab enriched peat soil microbial communities from McLean, Ithaca, NY, United States - MB29MY | ecosystem: Environmental > Terrestrial > Soil > Wetlands > Peat | place: USA: New York... | reverse complement strand
GTGTCGTGCATCACGTGTCAGCCGATCAATAAGCGCGCTGGCCTGCGCGCAACGCATCCAGATACATGCGCCATCGCTGCGTCACGTGTCAGCCGATCAATAAGCGCGCTGGCCTGCGCGCAGAAAGCGGATCAGGGAGAGCTCGTCGTCGGCGAGGTGTCAGCCGATCAATAAGCGCGCTGGCCTGCGCGCGCCCGGACTCTTGCTGTCCATCCTTGCGCGTAGGAGTGTCAGCCGATCAATAAGCGCGCTGGCCTGCGCGCGGGCAGCACAAAGCCGCCGATCCGCAGCACATCGTGTGTCAGCCGATCAATAAGCGCGCTGGCCTGCGCGCATCGAGGCCATGTGTACTGGCGATGCTGGCAACCGGTGTCAGCCGATCAATAAGCGCGCTGGCCTGCGCGCCTACCCGGCCCTTGGTAATGACTGCAGGGGAAGAAGTGTCAGCCGATCAATAAGCGCGCTGGCCTGCGCGCGCGGGATCGGCTGCCGAGAATTCCAAGACGATACGGTGTCAGCCGATCAATAAGCGCGCTGGCCTGCGCGCCGCCGCGCTCGCAGGCTGCTGATTCACTGGCAGTTATGATCGACTTTCCGAGCACGTCTGCCGATCTTGAAGCATTGGTTGGCAAAACCAAGTTCATAGGTCGTCCAAGTGACTCACATTTCGGGGGATAAGCAGCCGCGAGCGCACCTCGTGGTACGTTTCACCACCCTCGCGCTCGCGCAGCGCATCTACTTGTCAAAGTGCGGTATGACGCCACACCTCGGTGTGATCGGCCTTGCGGCACCAGTGCCCATTGAAGGGGACGACACAAGCCGCAAAAGCAGTGCTCCCTTTAGGAGCGTTTTCAAGACTAAATCTCTAGAATGGTTCTTTCAAGTGCGAATCCCCAAGCGAAGCATCGACTGAACCAAGATCGGGATTGGGGGGCAGTAAACCGTTGAAGCTTCGGAGAGCCTCAACAGCCCGAACTCGGACGGCATTCCAGTAAGCTGTTGTGTTCATCCAAGGAGCACTGCCGGGAAGTGGAACGGTGGAAGGATCGCGCCATGCGTTCACGATATCCCGCTTCTGCGCCGACTTTTCGGACGCACTAAGGAGCTGCATTTTCGGATGGCTAAAGCAAGCCGATCCCTTGACCTTGTCCTGAGCTGCGTTGCCATCTCTCACGCCACATGGCACATACCACCACGTTCCCGGAAAATCAGGATCGAGCAGCGCTCGCAATCCAATATTGGCCGCCGCATTCAGGTCAGCTTGCAGTGCTCGCTTCGCAGTGCTGCTGAGCAGGCCGTTTGCTGAGGAGAATTTCCCAACGGGCGCGGCCACGAACAGATCGCCCCCCCTGCGAGGCAGACGCAGGATGGTTGGAGCACTCAGTTTAGTGCCGGAATCGACTCCGTAGCGATCCCACAAATCGGAGAAGAACTTGTCTTCTGCAGTTTCCTTCCCCTGAAACAGTCTCTTCTTGGCGGCTTTCACGGTCTTGCGCCAAAACGGTGCAGTTTGGAACTGGGTAACGGGTACGTCAACGCAGCGGATTCCCGGCAGGCCGGTGCGACTGCATTGTCTGCTCGTATAACTAGGCTGAACCTCGCGCAAGTGCAAACCGTAAAGTTGGCACGCCTCTTCCAAATACTTGCGAACCTTCCCGCTCGACCAATCCATGAGTGCGCGGTTCTCGCGGCGTGTTTGCAGTTCGTCAGGACGATAATTGCGGAGCGACTCGATTACGACGGCGTGACAAGGCTCATCGACACGCGTTTTGGGTCTCTTGCGGTCGCTTCCGGTAGACAGCTTTATGCGTCCCATTCCTAAAGCTGCTTCCACAATCCTGCTGGCAAGCTGCTTGACTCGCTGCTCCCGTAATCGTTCTATGGTTTCCAAGGTGCGCTGTCCGAATCTCTCCCGCGTTTGGGCCTTTGCTCCATTCGGGTGCAATCGAGAGAAGAAGCCAACCTGAACCTTCCGGCGCAATTCAGTGAGCGTAGCCAGCCGCGTTAAGGAGAGACCGCCAACCTGGAGACGTGCGCGGGAATCTCGACTCGGTCTAACCCAGTCTTGGAGCCACCTCAAGCACCCATGCCATGCCCTATCGTCTTTTTCCCACCGTTCTTTCCACTCGGAGTGCAACTGAGACCGACGCCCAGCATCCTTAATCAGGGCTTCCGCAGCTCCACGCAAACGGTCAAAGTTCTCGCTGCGCTTCTTCTTCCTTTCCGGACCACTAGTCTCCTCGTCAACGGCCTCGGGCGACTGATATCCGGGCAGAGTGACTACAAAACGCTCCCAGAGATCACTTGCAGCCTTGTCATTCCAGCCCTTGGAAGAGAACAGCCCATGCCAGAGAAGCAAAGCATCCTGAATAAACTCGACGTGCGCATTATGGCGCGCCTCCGGCGCATCAAATGCGCTTTCCCCCGAGAAGAGGTATTTCCGGTCTCCGGGCAGCGGCTTGTACGTGGCAGTCATGGCGAAAGCGATGCGCGCTCTATCCCCATGCCGACGGAGCGCAAGGCGAGCGGTGCGAACGGCATTGGAGATCAGCTCATCAACTCGCTTCTTGGAGGAGGCGCTTTCGGGTTCTCTGCCAAAACTCTCTTCCATTTGGCGGACTGCCGCAAGCTCATCTGTGGTTGCGGCGCGTGCCGCGCGTTCTTCGCCTTGGAGCTTTATCAGGAACTGGCGATCGAGCCGAGCCCACGGAGCGGGATGCAATTTTCCATCCGGCAACGTGTCAGGGCCCAACCGGCGGTAGATTGTGATTCGGTCCCTACCTCCTTCATCGGTGTGGCGCGTGTGGATGTAAAGGTCCGCGCTGCCTGCTCCGCCTGATTCAATGGCACGCCCAGAGATTTCGCTCAGAAACTCTGGACCGCCCAAGGATTGCCACACCGCACATGCGGCTGCGAATCGATGACCTAGGTCCACGGAAAGCAGGCGCAAGCCGGGAAGGCGCGACAGCGTTAGCTTCGCTTTGGCCTTGCGCTCTGTACGCCGATTCTCTTCGGCATTCGGGAAATACTCGCCTTTGCGATTCGCTACGATCCCATTCTGTGCTGCGAATTCGTAGAACGGCCCGGTAGGCTGCAAACGCGGCGAGAATGTAAGCGACCAGCGTAGACTATTGCGAAGCTTCTCAGCCGCTTGAACCTTCCCATTCGCAAGCAATGATGCAATCCGATTCAAATGCGGACGAGGTGCCTGCAACCTCCCGTTCCAGTCGTTCTCTTCAAATACGTTAAGGATCGCAACGCGTTTATTGGATGGAACGGCACTTTTCCCCAGTCGGCTTCCAAGAGTCACCGGGTGTGCTTCGTCTGCGTCAATATCATCAAGTGCCAAATCCCTAAACAACCGATTAGACGCCCAGCGCAATTCAAGCGGAAGGATTGTCTCTCCGTTCCATAGGATCGCTTCTAGTGCGTGCAGATCGGCTGGACCGACCACGCGCTTTCCGCTCTTCTCAGCCTTCTTGCAGTCATGAACAGCAAATCGAATGGCCCATCGAGAATTTCCGAAGTCGCAGAATACAGGGTGAGAGAGCGGGTGCGGATGTCTGTATGCGGGAACCTTGAACGCAACCTGTCGCGCGAGAGCGTGCATGGCAGCGACGTATTTCTTCAGTGGCTCCGGGTCTGGGTGGAAAGCAACTTGCCAGACACACTTGGCATCGTCGGAGGCCAGTGCCTCGAAGAGCTGAATATCGCCAAACTTCTTGCTATCGTCCCAATCAGCTTGTACCTCGCGGGCAGCGGCAACTCTGTCTTCAGCTGTCGTACAACCTCTTTGAGACCAGCGCCGCACAATCAAGTCCCATCCTTCAACAGCTCGGGGGCGAATGCGGTATCCTTCGGCGGCTCCGGCTGTGCCGGATCGCATCTCAGAAAACCGGTCTAGCCATTCCTTCATGGGGAGAGGAATAGCGCTAATTCGCGCACCATCTTCCGCAAACCGCCTTCGCTCAGCCTCAGCACGCTTTGTCCATGTGTGAGCAATGGACACTCTCCTGGCGGCATGGTCAAGCATCACCGAGTATTCACCGATTAGGTTTCTCCCGGTGACGTAAGGTATCCCGACCAGTTTTTCGACCTTCTCGCGCAGTTGCCCGATCCAAACGGGCACGCGCTTCGTGGATGCCGAGGCTTCCTTTTCGGCCGCCTCTTCCGCAAACTTCTTCTGAAGGATGCGAAGCGCTTCTTCCGTTAGACTCTCGGGAAGATTCTGAATGGCCAAGCGGCCTTTTGAAGGACGGCCGGTGCTCCACCCAACCGCCGCTCGCAAACAATTGAGAGGGTCGCCGTCCGGAGTCGATTCGAGAATTTCAACGCAGTACTTGAGCAGATCGAGTTTAGAGCGTCCTAAGAAGCTTTGCAGATCAAGATCGGCGAGTTTCTGCAGAGCAGCCGAAATGTTCGTGCTGTCAGACTTCTTGCCCGTGCCGAAATGTGTACTCACCCATTGGCGAGACCTCTGTCTAAAATCCGCTCCTTCTCCTTCGACGGCTCCATTTTCCTCAGTCTCGGCGTCGGCGACAAAGAAGTACTTCTCACTCGGTCCAAAGAAAGAAAAAACTGTTCTTGTTGCATACTCCAAATCAAGTCCACTGAATTCTTCGCAGAGCCGAGAAAATGCGGAATTCCTATCGACCCAAACTGCATCCGGACGAATAGCAGAGGAAAGGCTTGGTGCGCAATCTCCGAGCCAGGTGCCGGGAGCATACTCATCACCAATTTCGGACTCGGGCACCTGTCGCTCTTGGAGAATTCTCCGCAAGGCACCGAGCACCTTGCGCTTGCGCTCTTGCTTATTGTCTGACTGAGTCTTGCAGCCTTCCCCGTATGCCACAATCAAGTCGCGGTTGGTGAGCGCGCCCGCTTCATCCTCTACACTCAGCCAGGAAAGAGCTAACAATACACGCCGATTGCGAAGCTCCCAGCTATTGCCTTCGTTTCCGGCGCTCGCCAAACGGTGATCGAGTCCACCTCGAAGCGTGAGCAGCCATTCGCCAAATATCTTGGCACCCCGGTTTACAGCCTCGTGCGTTGCCCATAAAGTACTCTGCATCTCAGCTGTCTTTAGATTGCGGGCTTCTGCACTCTTGTCACTTGAGTGAGCAGGACGCAAGCGCATCGTATAGGCGCGCTGTGTTGTTGGAATGGCGGTTTGATCCGTGTCAGCCATGTTCTTTCTGCCTCTTGGTGGTGCTAGATCACTACTGTACCTTTCTCCTGCTCTGGGAGCGATGTGCCAATGGTCGTTGCCATCTCCCTAGAACGCCCTTCGTCGTCGCCCAATTCGATAACCAACGCCTGATCTTCTTTCAGGTTCATCTCGACTTCAAGCTCGGATTGCATTCGGACTCTATCGATATCTTTGAGCACACAAAAAAACACCGAATACTGCCACGGCTCGCCGTACCCCTTCAACAGCTTGTGAACCCGCCGAAGTCGCTTCGGGTCGCACACGTCATAGCACACCAAGTAGCAACGGCGCATTCTCAGTCTCCTTTAGCGGGTCGTCAAGAACGCCAGAGAAGGCACTTCGCCGAGCAGCCATGCCGCAATCATACGGGCGTGCAGGATCAGCATCCGTCGGTAGCTGAGGCGATACTTGAACACGGGATGCGTGATTTCCGTTTCCATCCGTCTTCCCCATGCGTTAAAAAAGGCGCGTCTGCCTGCCTCGGTAAGCGCACAGCCAGCGGCAGTGCGCATAAAATGCCCTTCCGAAAGCTCGCCACGGTTGAAGGCTGCGATTGCAACGGAATCGCCAATCAAGGGACGAAAAGGCTCCATCAAATCCAGTGCAAGCGCGGGGCGGCCAGGACGCGAAACGTGAAACGCCCCTATCGATGGTTCAAGCCGGGCCTGTCGCAAGGCTGCAACGCACTCGTGGGTGAGCATTGTGTATGCCAACGAAATACAGGCATTGATAGGGTCCGGTGGCGGCCTGCGCTCTCGCCCGTGAGATTCAAAGTCGAGGGCCATTTGCCCTTTGAACATTCCCGAAAAGTGCCGAAAGTAAATCGCGGCGGCTTGCCCTTCATGGCCTCGAACGGCATCCATCGACTCTGCCGTACCTGCGCTCTCCGCCTCTTTAGCCAGTTCGTCGCTGACATCGCCGGGCAATTCCGCATGGTTTCGTTGAAGCAGAGTACGCTGGTTCACGATCTTGGCCGTTGTCACCGCACGCGCTAGCGCCAAGGATGCTTGCGGGTCGTCAAACCTCCTCACCTGGGCGCGGCGCACCTCAGCGCTCACGGAGTCCAGCGGGTCAATCATCGCAACCAACCTGCCAGCAGCCGAAACGAATGCGACAGGGATCGACTTATCCACAAGCACTTGGATCGCTTGCGTTGAGAGCTGGACGGAGCCGAGCAGAGCCAGACTCTCAACGCTGGCGAGCGGAACATCTTTAACGACTACTCCGTCCTTGTCCGTGACTCGGAGTGCCGCTCCTCGCACACCAATTCGCACGCCCTCCTTCTGAGTGACTAAATGAATGCCTTCATCTCGTGGCGGCCAGATTTGTCGTGGTTTGACCTCCTCCAATCTCTGCTGATTGACTTCATCCGGCAGGCAAATTGGCTGGAGAGAGCAGCGAACACAGCGGGAGTCATTAATGAGCGGCAATGGGCGAGGGCCGGTGGCGCACTTCTTTGCTGCTTCAAGCGTACTTAGAGCCTCGGCGCGAAGTTCATCATTCACGGGAATGGAGAGGCGGAGCTTCTCTGCTGCATAGTAGAGGACCGCGTCTGTCACCGTGAAATGCGCTTCTTCGAGAAGCAGGACTTGTAGTCCAACCTGTACTCGGTCGGTCGGCCAAGGCTCCGAGTAAGAAAGGGGTGGTTCTTCAGCTTCGCCTGGGTCGTCTGGAGGGGGAACTGCAACTTGTTTCTTGGGGTGCCCCTTTCTGTACTCGACCGGAACAGCCGTTTGGCCGTTCACTTCGGCCAGATCAAGCGTAGCTGTGACCCCAAGTCTCTGGCTCGTGAGCGCTAAGCTTCGCACTATTCGCGGACGGCTTTCGTCGTTCTCGTTGGCACTCTCGTTTTCGGGCACTCTGCTCGGACGGTCAATCCGGCGATGGACACGATTCCCCTCTTCGGTATCCGAGCTGGCGACAAAGATCCCCTCAACTTGCATGTAGTAGAAGAGCCGTGGACAGTACGCGTACTCCGCGATGTTCCGGGCGGACCACAGGCTTTCGTCCGGCATATGACCTCCAGTGCCGTCATTTGACAACGCGGCACGGGCACAGCACAGCGAAGGTGACCGCTCAAATGAGAAAAACAGTATAGTCCGCGCGTTCCCTAGTGTTCCGATGATTTGCTAGGTCTGCGACTTCACGCCGAAGGTTTGGATTGCCCACCCCAAAACTGAGCCGAAATCGACTTGCCCCATGTTGCCCCGGTCATCCCAGGTTCGCTGCACCGTAGATCGACTGATTCCGAATCGCTTCGCAGCTCTTTTCTTGGCCTGATCGGTGTTAGCGCCTTGCTCGATGCGTCCAACAATGAATCTAATCACTTCTGCCTTCTGTTGAACTGTCATAGGCTTCCGGCCGGGCGGCAGCGGCGGGAGATTCGCTTCTTCATCTTCCGCAAAACGGCGCGCCCCATAGACTGCCAACCTCGGGATATGATCGCAAAATCCCAACAGCATTCTCTGCATCACAGGGTCGGGCCTTTCGAGTTCGGTCATAGCTCGCCGAAAATCAGCTTTCGTGGACACGGCTTTCGCAGACTGTGCCAAATACTCAAGCAACTTGATGTATTTCTGCATTCCTTCTTCATAACTCGGTGCGCCCATCTGCCGCATCAACTCCTCGAAACGCTGAAGCAGCCCCTCGATAAACATCTCGTATCCTTGCTCGGCCTGTACCAATTCGTTGCCCATCATCCCCCGCCTGATCACATTCCAACCGCATTGTGAGCTGCCCTAGCTCAAATTACCTCTCTATTGTGAGCTGCTCGTATTCACTTTGAACAGTTCTTTCTTGCATACGCATACGGTCTCATAAGGGGTGAAGGGCAGCAGACCAGCCCGGAGGAGATAGCTCGATGGCAACTTGCAACGACTGTGGAAGCCGCAGTGAGTTTTCACTCTGCCTTCTGATTTCAACGAAGGGCCAAAGGCCGCGACGGCAGAAATGCTCCCGCGCCTTGGTGCTCTGTGCGGCATGTATGCGCGGCCTTGAGGGACGGCTTGACACCGCAGGCTTGCCGGACATCGGAAAACGCCTCAGCGACGCGCATACAGCGATTGCGCTGCCTACGGCAGAGCCACACGCACGCCAGCAGGAGAAGGCATGACACACAAGTTTGCAGAACGCGGCGCAACTCAGTGCGGGCACCGGTTCCTGGACAGCTCCGTCCCGCGACTTGTACGGCACGCTGCGCTCTGTGAAGCGGCGGGCGGGGAACGATCTTCCTCGCCTGCCGGTAAGGATCAAAAGCTGTCCCGGGGTTTGGGGCAGAGCCCCAAGGTTCTGCGCGCGCGCAGCGCGCGCTCTGCTTTCTTAGTTCACCAGCTAACGCATAACTGTAACTCGGCAGGAAAGACATGGAGCTAACGGATTTCAATACGGCGGAACTCGATTTTGCGAACGAATTCGACGGCAAGGAATTGCGGGCAGCGAATTACTGCTATGCCCGGTTTCTTGACCCCTCTATTTCACCGGCAGAGAAAGCGGCCTATTGGGACGCGGTTCTGATTCTTCGCAACCGGGAATTGCGGCACGGCTATTTGCCCATCAGGAACACGGAGGATGATCTTGCCCTGGTGCAACGTTCGCGGCACTGTGGCCGCCTCACGCTGCGGGGCATCGCCCACGATGGCCGCCATCAGCTATTTTCACGAGTCAACTGCAAGAGCTGGGCTTGTCCCTATTGTGGCCCTCGGAAGGCGAGGCGCTACAAGGCGCAAATTTCCAAAGAAGCGGGACGGCTGAAGCTGTCCCGCCTACTGACTCTCACGCTTGATCCGAAAAAGACTTCTCCGAAGGGCGCGGTCAAAGAAATCAAAGCGAGTTGGGCGCGATTTCGCGCGCAATTGCGAAAGCGATACGGCTCCGCTCCGAATTTCATTTGCGTCATGGAATTTCAGCACGCAACGAAATTGCCGCACCTTCACGTTTTGCTCGACAGATACATCGAGTGGAAATGGGCACAACGGGTTTGGGAGCAGGCGGGCGGCGGAATGCACGTCGATATTCGAGACGGGAAATCGAAGACGGGCTTTGTCGATTGCCATCGCGTGGCCCGCTATCTCTCGAAATATCTCACCAAAGAACTTCTGATGTCGGCTCCGAAGCGTTCGCGCCGGGTGACGGTCTCCAAAGGCGTGACTTTGAACGGGAAATTTCATGGAGCCGCTCTCTATGCCTGGACACTGATTCGGGAATCGATCTTTGTCGCTTACAAGAGCAATGCCAAAGAAGCGAAGTCGCCGAATTGGGGAGAAGACGCGATTTTGCAGAGCTTCATTTTGCCGAAATCTGCGGTCCCTTAGGTTTCGGAAAAATTCCGAATTTCGACGTTTTTAAGACGGCGCAACCGGACCTTCTTCGGAGCCTCTTTGAATTGTCGATATTTTGCGAGATTTCGGCGGTCAGTTTGAGAGTGAGCAAATGCGGGGTATGGAAAAACGGGAAATTACCGGTGAATTGCGGAATTTAGTTTTTCGCGGAAAGAAATCACATGAATAACTCGGATTGGCTCACGACCGAACAAGCCGCCGCGTACCTGAGCGTGAAGCCGCGCACGATCAACCTGTGGGCGCGCCAGGGGCACATCAAGGGCTATCGGTTGAGCGGCACTGCCCGCGTGACATGGCGCTTCCGGCGCGTCGATCTGGATGCTACACTTTCCCCGCCGTCTGTTGCTCTCACGAATGGGAGGGTTCAGTGAGACAACAGCAAGGAAGTGTAGTGCTCGACAAGCGGCGCAAAACCTGGAATTTCTACTGGTGGGAGGACGGCAAGCGGTACTCCAAGAAGATCGGAACCATGAGCCAGTACCCCACTAAAGCAGCCGCGTGGAGAGCAGCGAAACCGATGCGCGACATGGTCGAGAGCATCGGGCAGAGCAAGGAAAGTAGTTCATCCCCCGCAGTCCTTACGGTGAACAAGGTGATTGACCTCTACCGGGCAGAGAAGATGCCGCAGCGCGACGACACACGCCGCAGCTATGACATTTGGCTCCGCAAGCACATCGCGCCAGTCTGGGGAGAGTCCGCGCTTTCCGATGTGCAAGCCCGCCCCGTGGAGCTGTGGCTTGCCGGGCTGAGCCTTGCCCCGAAGAGCAAGGTTCACATCCGGGGAATGCTTCGCATCCTTTGGGAGTTCGCCATGTGGCGCGGCGAGGTTCCCGTTCAGCGTAATCCGATGGAGTTGGTGAAGATCAAGTGCGCAACCAAGCGAGTCCATAGGCCGCGCAGCTTGACGGTGGAAGAGTTTGGGCGCTTCGTTCAGCGCCTAGATGAACCCTTCCGAACGATGGCACTGGTTTCGGTTTGCTTCGGCCTGCGCATCAGCGAAACGCTGGCTCTGCGCTGGTCGGATGTGGACTGGCTCAATTGCAGACTGAAGGTTGAGCGGGCCATCGTTGCGCAGCGGGTGGATGAGGTGAAAACCTCGGAATCCCGGCGCGCGCTCCATATTGATCCGCACATGATCGAGACGCTGAAAGCGTGGAAGCAGAGGACCGAGTTCTCCGGCCAGGATGACTGGATGTTTGCTTCGCCGGTGCAGCTCGGGCGGTTGCCGTGGTCCTACGATCAGGTTTGGCGCGCGTATCAAAAAGCGGGCGCAGAAGCCGGAATCGGCGGGCTGGGCACGCACTCGCTGCGTCACACGTACCGCTCATGGCTGGATGCCGTAGGAACCTCAATCGCCGTTCAGCAAAAGCTCATGCGTCATGCGGACATTCGCACGACGATGAACATCTATGGCGATGTAGTAACGGGGGAGATGGCCGAGGCAAACGCCAAGGTCGCGCGGCTTGCCATAAACGGCACGCAAGCGGCACGCGGAACTTCGTAAGTTATTGAAAAGTGGTGAGCGCGGAAGGAATCGAACCTTCAACCTACTGATTAAGAGGCAAAGTGCAGGTTGCGCTCTCCTTTTTGTAACTCCAACAATCGGCGGTGTTTAATCCAAGTCCATGCGCACGGAGGGAGCACGCCGAACCGTTAGGTTTGTAGGGCAATGTCGGGCATCAGCCGACTGCGTTGGTCAAAACTTGGTCAAAGTCAACCTAAGGGTCCAAGTTCCGGCTGGGAGATAACTTCCGAGTTGCCGACCATCCGGGACTCCGCGTGCCGAGCCACTGCCGCCGGCTTGAGGCTTTCGCTGCATTGCCATTTGATCACCTCATCTTCACCGGCAGCACCGCCGTAGGGCGCGCCGTA
>Ga0326727_10024455_pt1 | contig 11419 bp, 9 predicted proteins | sample MB2enrmetagenome_FD_207643 | JGI IMG/M metagenome (GOLD analysis project Ga0326727, IMG submission 207643) | Lab enriched peat soil microbial communities from McLean, Ithaca, NY, United States - MB29MY | ecosystem: Environmental > Terrestrial > Soil > Wetlands > Peat | place: USA: New York... | reverse complement strand
TCGGCGGCCTGCGGAAGTACGACTTCGCCGGACGCTACGGCGGAGAAGAGTTCTTCATCATCCTTTCCAATACCACGGAAGCACAGAGTTTGCGCATCAGCGAAAGGTTTCGCGCTGAGATCGAGAAAGCCGACTTCACCTGCGGTGAGGAGAACTTCGGAATCACTGTTTCCGTTGGCGTGTCCTGTTACCGACCTGGTGAGACGCGGGAAAGCTGGATAGAGCGTACCGACCAGGCGATGTACCGCGCCAAGCAGGCAGGACGTAACAAGGTCATTTCAGAATAACAGCTTACTGCGCTTGCCCGCTCAGCCGGTCCTTCAACCAGTTTTCCATCGCCACCAGTCTGTTCTTCAAGGATTCCTCGCGGCTGTGACGGTCCCCGAGCGGGAAAGACGTCGTGAGATAAGAGATCCCGTAAAATACGACTTCATTGCCGCTTGGAATCAAGACAACCTGGCTCCCGAGGTTGCGCGGCTGGATAAGCGGCAGGAAGAGATATGAAATCGTCGTGAGGTTTTCCATTTTTACGACGAGGTGATCTGTTCGGTATGAGAAGCGTTCCGCGTAGACATTCTTCCCGAATGAGGAGTCCTGCTGGAATGTGAAGATGAGGTCTTCGGGAAGAATCTCGCTGAAGACGGGATCAGCCAGGCGATTCTTGTTGTCCGCGGAATCTATGACGTAGGCGTCGGTGAACAGCACGCGCGCGCTTCCCCGTGTCGCCGAATAGTAGGTGATTCCTTTCATCGTGCTCACCGCGTGCAGCGCGTTGTACAACAGCAGCCAGCCCTCCGGCGTGTCCATGGCTTGCGGAAGGCCGGTGATGATACTGCTCATCTCCACGCCGATGTTTGGCTGGTGGCCCTTGACTTCCGCGGCTATCGAGTCGGCGGACATAACTGCCGGCAGGAGGGACAACGTGTGGTCGGACGGGATGCTTGCGGTGAGAACCCTCCCCGTGCGCATCTTGGCGAGCGATTCATCAGGAAAATAGCGCGCAAAGGGGTCCTCCGCCGCGACAGGCAAAAGGACGAAAAGCATCTGGATTGCTACCAGGAGGAGCTTCATGATATGGTCAAACTACACTATGGGCACAAGTCAGGCAAGCTTCAGACGTGACGTGCGCGTGGTGGCCATCACGGGTGGAGGCACGGCGGGGCACGTTTTTCCGGGAATCGCTGTTGCCGAGTTGCTCGGCTGCCGTGTTTTCTGGATCGGCTCCGCACAGGGCGTGGAAGGAAAGCTGGTTGGAGAAGCCGGGATCCCTTTCCACGGGATCCCCGCAGGCAAGCTCCGCCGCTATCTGTCCTTTCGAAACCTCACCGATGTCGCGCGTGTGGTGGCCGGCGTCATCAGCTCCCTGAGGATTCTTCGCCGGGAGCGGCCATCCCTGCTTTTCTCCAAGGGGGGATTCGTGAGCGTTCCGCCCGTCATTGCCGCGCGGCTGTGTGGCATCCCTTCCTTTACCCATGAATCCGATTTCGACCCCGGCCTAGCCACCCGGATCAACCTTCGCTTTTGCGAAAAGGTTTTCGTATCGTTCCCGGATACCGTGGAGTTTCTTCCCGCCCGCTATCGAGGGAAGGCGGTCGTCACCGGCAACCCGGTGAGAGAGACCCTCCGCCAGGGTGACGCAGCGCGGGGACGCTTGATGGTAGGATGTGACTCGCGTACGCCGCTTGTCCTGGTGATGGGCGGAAGCCTAGGATCTTCGTTTATCAACTCGATCGTCTCCGGCGTTGCCCCGAAGCTTGCCGGAAAGTACTTCATCGTCCATCAGATGGGAGAAAAAGAGTTCACGCTGTCCCAGCTGCCGCACTACGTCACCGCCGCGTTCATCAAGGAAGGGCTTCCCGACATCATGGCTGCCGCTGACCTCGTGGTGAGCCGTTCGGGGGCCAACACTCTTTCCGAGCTGGCCGCTCTCGGCAAGCCCATGATTCTGATTCCTCTGCCGATATCCGGGAGCAGGGGAGACCAGCTGCGAAACGCCGAGGTCTTCCGTCGCGCTGGGGCCGCCGTGGTCTTGAAAGAAGAGCAGACAACGCAGGAGTCTTTTTTTTCCGCCCTTGAGTTCCTTCTTACCGACTCACAAAAGCTCTCCGAGATGGGGTTGCGCGCAAAGTCTATGAGCGGCGGGAATGCCGCGGGTCACATCGCGAGTCTCATCCAGGGACGCATGGGGCTGACACCTGACGGGGGCAGGCCTGCCACGGGAAGGACTGTCTGATGTTCGAGAACATCATTGGTCAGCGGACAACCGTGGAATCGTTGCGCTCCGAACTGGCGCGCGGCAGCTTCCCACGGGCAGTCTTGTTCTTCGGGCCGCAGTACAGCGGAAAACTTTCCGTGGCGCTCGAGGCGGCGCGCGTTCTTACCTGTGCACTAGGCACAGGGGAATGGACCTGCGAATGTGCATCGTGCAGAAGTCAGAAAGAGCTCCTGCATCCCCACACCGTCATGTTGGGTTCCCGCTCCTGGGACGTGGAGATCGCAGCGTGCGCGGATTCTCTCCTTCGGGGGAGGCGCTCGTCGTCCCAGTACCTTTTTCTGCGCGCCGTCCGTAAGCTCACCCGCAGATTCGACACGGTTGTCTGGGATGCGGAAGACTCCAAAGTAAGGGCTGCCCAGGAGAAAGTGACCGCCATCGAAGAGGTGCTTCTCGCCCTCTCTCCGGCGCAGGAGCTTCCTCCAGAAAAGAAGCTATCCAAACTCCTGGAGGACGTCACTGCAGCTTGTGTCCAGCTTGCCGCCGTTGGGCGGACGGAGTCCATTTCCATCGCTCAGGTGCGTAAGCTCGGCTCATGGGCCCATGTCACCGCGGGGAACTCGAAAAAAGTCGCAATCCTGGAGAACGTGGACAAGATGCAGGACTCTGCGCGCAGCGCGCTCCTGAAGCTCCTGGAGGAGCCACCGGCCTCGGTCCATATTATCATGCTCTCTCCGCGCAGGGCGGCTATCATGCCGACAATTCTTTCGCGCCTGCGTCCCTATCCATTCGAGCAGAGGAGCCCGGCGGAGGAGAACGACGTTCTTACCAGGATTTTCCGTGAAGAGCCAGGGCACTTCGACGGCCTGCGGTCGTTTTTCCTTGCGTGGAAAGAGATCAATCCGGAAAAGCTCCGACAGCTCTCCCGAAGCTTTATGGAGGCTGTTATCAATCCCCAGCAGACCGATATCGACGTCCTTGCGGACCTCGCAGACTTATTCCCGTCGGACCGCCGTTCGGCACGTGAAAAGAACCAGCGGGAAGCCGTCCTGTCGTTCCTGGAGGAGTTGACCCTTCGAATCCAGGAGCCGGTTCGCAGGGGGACAATTCCCTTGGAAACCGCCGAAGAGTGGACCGGCGCCATACGGGAGAGCCTCATGAGGATCGAGACGTTCAACATGAGCCCTGCCACAGTTGTGGAGGCCTTGTACATTAGCATGCGGGAGACGGCACGCCGGGACGCCGACGGCCTTGCAGCGGAGGCCCTCCCATGAGGAAGTTCATCCAGAAGGCGCTCGACAAACTGGGCAAGATGGATACCGCTCAGGTTCGTGCGCTCATTGTCAGGGTTTCCGAGGAGAACGACCTGCTGGGCATGCTCCTGGATTCCATGACGGACGGGATCGTTGTCACCGACAGGGACCATCGTCTCATGCTGCACAACAAGTCGGCGGAGAGGCTCTTTCCCTTCGAAGGAGATGATCTAGGGAACCGGCCCCTCTGGGACTGCCTTGCGGATAGGGACCTGTCGGAGTTCTTCTCGGCCAAGCTGCGCGGCCAGGAAAAAGTCTCCGACAGGGAGTTCACGCTTGGAAACGGGTCTCCCCGGATCGTCTCCGTGAGCATACTGCCCCTCGTAAGCCAGGGAAGTGTTCAGGGGAACGTGGTGCACATCGAGGAGGTGACGGAGAAGCGCTCCAAGGAAGCCAGGCTGCGAAGGGCGGAGAGCCTAGCCTCCCTCACCACCCTTGCCGCAGGGGTGGCGCATGAGATCAAGAACCCTCTCGGGTCCATGGGCATCCATCTTCAACTCATTCAGAAGAAGATTGCAGGTCGTGAATGCATTGACCAGAAGGAGATCGCCCAGCACCTCGCGGTGATCGGGGAGGAGGTGGACAGGCTCAATAGCATCGTCGTGGACTTCCTTTTCGCCGTGAAGCCCATGGACACGCACTTGGAGGACGGGGACGTCAACGCAGTCATCACGGAACTGCTCGAGTTCGTGCGGCCCGAGCTGGACCAGGCAGGCGTGAAAGTGGAGTCGAACCTTTCCTCCGCAGTGCCGCTCTTGCGCATCGACGCCCGATTCATCAAGCAGGCGCTGTTGAATCTCATCAAGAACGCGGTTGCCGCCATGCCCGACGGAGGCGTGCTTCGGGTGGAAACCCGCCGCGCGGGAAACGAGGTAAGCATACGAATCTCTGACACAGGCACAGGGATTCCCGAGCAGGTCATGGACAAGATTTTTGAGCCGTATTTCACCACGAAACCGTTTGGAACGGGGCTCGGATTGACGATCGTCTTCAAGATCGTGAAAGAGCACTTCGGGGACATTTCCGTGGAATCGAGGGAAGGGGAGGGGACTACCGTCAGCATCTCGCTCCCGGTTCCTCAGAAGGAGAAGATACTCATCGACTACAAAGGGGAGGCGCAATGAAGCTAACCGTCCTCGTTGCCGACGACGAAAAGAACATCCGTGAGGGGCTGCGCGAGGCGCTGGCGCTGGACGGCTACGACGTGGTCCTGGCGGCTGACGGGCCCGAGGCATGGGAGGCGGTGAACAAGGGTGACATCGACCTCGTGATAACCGACCTCAAGATGCCGCGCATGTCGGGAGAGGATCTGCTTCGAAATATCTCCTCGCAGTTTCCCACCGTTCCCGTCATCATCCTCACGGGGCACGGCACCATAGAGTCCGCCGTGCAGGCCATGCATGACGGCGCCTATGATTTCCTTACCAAGCCGGTGAACCTGGACCGCCTCTCCCTCATGGTCAAGCGCGCCTTGGGAAACCGCGAGCTTGCCCTGCAGAACCGGGCCATGCAGGAGGAGCTGGAGCGGCGCAGCCAGTTCGCGAGCATCATCGGCAAGAGCGCGGAGATGAAGCAAGTTTTCGAGATGGTGCGCCAAGTGGCCCCGTCCCGCTCCTCCGTACTCATTACGGGAGAAAGCGGCTCAGGCAAGGAGATGATCGCCGAGGCGCTGCACTACAACTCTCCCCGCAAAGACAAGCCGTTCATCAAGGTGCACTGCGCCGCCCTCTCGGAAACACTGCTGGAAAGCGAGCTTTTCGGGCACGAAAAAGGCGCTTTCACCGGGGCAATCATGAGAAAGCGGGGGAGGTTTGAGCTTGCCCACATGGGCACGCTTTTTCTCGACGAGATCGGGGAGATAAACCAGAACGTGCAGATCAAGCTCCTACGAGTGCTGGAGGAAAAGAAGTTCGAAAGGGTCGGAGGGGAGGAAACGATCGAGGTCGACGTGCGGCTGATTGCGGCCACCAACCGGGACCTCAAGGCCGCTATTGCCAGCGGCTTTTTCCGGGAGGATCTCTACTACCGGCTGAACGTGGTGAACATCCACATCCCGCCGCTTCGGGAGCGCAAAGACGACATCGCCCTTCTTACCGCGGCGTTCCTGAAAGAGTTCTGCCAGGAGAACGGAAAAAGCATTGACGGAATAGATCCCAAAGCGCGGCTCGCGCTGTACAACTACTCATGGCCCGGCAACGTCAGGCAGCTGCGCAACTCGATCGAAAGCGCTGTGGTCCTCTGTAAGGGTACCATGATCACGCTGGAGGATCTTCCTCCCAACGTGCGCGGGGACACGGGCGCGGATGATTATCTGCGCGTGCCCGTCGGCGCCACTCTTGCCGAGATGGAAAAAGAAGTGATCCGCTCCACCCTCGGGAGGGAGGGCGGAAACAAGAGTCGCACGGCGGAGATTTTGGGTATTGGGAGAAAGACCCTTCACCGCAAAATCGAGCAATACGGTCTGTGATTCGTGGAGAAATGAAAAGAGAGAAGTCGATATGAAGCAGCCATTCCTGGTGAAGCTCGTCGGAGGCAGCGTGCTCCTGCTCGTGACCTTTGGGCTCCTGGGCTTGTGCTTTGCCGCCGCCGGGGCCGCAGAGGCCTTTACGGAGAGAGACGCCCGCGCCTTCGCCGAGGCCGCCCAGCGTATGGGCAGCATTTCCGCCAGCGTCGCGATCCTCGCTTTCGGCGGGAGCTCTGCCTCGCCCGGCACCGCGCAGGCCACTTCGCCCCAATCGCAGCTCAACCGCGTCGAGAGATTGAGGCAGATTACCTCTTCGGCCGCGGAGATCGACAAGCTGCTCAACGCTACGTTGTACTCGATGCGAGACTCCATTCTGTACTCCCAGGAGCTCAAGGATGAGGCTCGGAGGCTGCAAACCCGCGTGGAATCACAGTGGTTCGCGGCCATCCAACCGGCCCTGAGCGGTTCAGGAGTCTCGGGTCCCGAGGCAGCCGCGAGCCTTACGGCATTCTTGCTCGCCACCGAAAGAGCGCTTGGTGATTTTGGGGATATCGAGCGGCAATTCGCCCAGACAAACGCGGGCACCAGCAGGACGGCTTCCATCCTTTTTGCGGCTTTTGCCACCCTGGGCGCCCTCTCGCTTTTCGGTTTCATGTTCTGGACGCTCTTTTCCCTGCGGCGTGACCTGAACAAGCTCATCGTATTCAGTCGAAGCCTTGGGGAGGGACACTCGTCGACCCAATTGGAAGTGGAAGGCGGTGGGGAAATCGGGGAGCTGGCCCTGGAGTTGCGGAAGCTTGGCTCCCTGAAGTCGAACGTGTTGGGCCTGCGGGAGGCTTCGCAAAGGGTGGCCGCCGACATCCCCGCGGTTATAGAGGACGCCGCCCGGGTGCGGGAGTCGTTCACGAGTCAGACGCACATCGTGAGAGACATGAGCGAGGGTTTTGCCAGCGTGGCCGAAACGGTGAGGGGTGTAGCTCGGAACGTTAGGGCTAGCCTTGCAGCAGCCAACGAAGGGGGGAAGGCCGTAGAGGCTTCCCTGGAAACCATCCAGCGAGCCATCGATGCCACAGGCCTGCTCGAAGAGCGCACCTCCCGGATCGAAGAGGTCGTTGCCCTGATTGGCGATGTGTCGGATCAGACGGAGTTGCTTTCCCTTAACGCCGCAATCGAGGCTGCCCGTGCAGGGGAAGCCGGACGCGGCTTCACCGTCGTTGCCCAGCAAGTGCGGAAGTTGGCGGACCGCAGCGCCCGGTCAGCCTCGGAGGTGGCCGACCTCGCCCAGATCATGCAGGACGCCGCGCGCCGCGTTGCCTCGGATGCCAGGGGGTCCTACCAGACCATCGAGGCGCTTCGTCGGGCTCTGAAGGGGATTTTCGATGCCTTGTCATCCGTTGGAAATCTCGCTGGATCCGCGGAGGAAGGGGTGGGACGCCTGGAATCCGCGCTCTCCGAGGCCGTCGAGCTGGGCTCCGACACGGAACGTCGCGCGACGAGCATGGCCGCGTCCACGGAATCGCTGATGGAAATGGTGCGTCAGGTGGCTGAAATGGTGAACAGGCTCCCGAAAGCAACGGCGCCGGGCACACAGCTCGTTGGCTTCGATGCACAGAAGCCCCAGCCCGAACAGGGGATGGACCCGAGGGCCGAGGGCAGGAGGCATTCGACCACCACAGAACCAGGGGCGGCGCTCCCTCGTAACGTCCAGCCTGTCGATGCCTTCGAGGAGCTGCCCAACGCGGAGACACAGCCTGAGGAGGAGGAACCGCAACGGATGGATCCGCGAGACCTGAAGCCCGCAGACGATTAGGACAACCTTCCTCTGAGCCTTGCCTCCCTCATCAGTTTGCGCTTTTGCGTAAGGCTGGTCAAAATAGAGTAGCCCAGGATGCCCGTTGCCCACACGAAACCGAAGACAATAAGTGCCTGCAGGCGAGGCAGGAAGAGGGAAGCCACGCTAGCGGCAGCCACGTACGTGCAGAACGCGTACACGATGGGAAGAATGGTGGTGTCCTTGAGGCCAAGCCCAAGAAGCTTGTGATGGATGTGCTCTTTGTCGGGTGAGTAGATGGGTCGCTTTTCCCTGACCCTGCGGACAATGGCCGCCACGACGTCTAGGATGGGAACCGCAAGGACCGTGGCCGGCACCAGAAGCTCTCCGAGGGATGTGGTACCCGAACCCTTCAGAAGCGGTATGACCGCCAGGGTGAAGCCGAGGAAAAGGGCTCCTGAGTCTCCCATGAAAATGCGCGCCGGGGGGTAGTTGAAAAGCATGAAGCCGAGAATTGCCCCCAGAAGGGCAAACGCCATTAAGGCCGGCGTGGCATTCAATTGGGCGTAGGCACAGATGAAAAGGGCCAGCGCGGCAATCCCCGAAATGCCTCCCGCAAGACCGTCGAGGCCGTCCACGAGGTTAACGGCGTTGCTGATTGCGATGATCCAGAAGATGGTCAGGGGCCACGAGAAGATTCCCAGGGAAACGACGCCCACGGAAGGAATGTTGACTTCCGAAAGGGTGAAACCGCCCACGGTCACGAGGGCCGCGGCGATGATCTGCAGGAGGAACTTTAGCAGCGCGTTGAGGTTGTGGAAGTCGTCAAGGAGCCCGAGTCCGTGGACCAAGGCAAACGCGAGAAATACAGGGATGATGTTCGTGCGGTAGCTCACCGGCCATGGGCGAGGAGCGATGAGGGGCAGCACGAGCGGCACGGCCACCGCCGAAAGCAGGAACGCAACGAACATCCCGATCCCTCCGAGGCGGGGAACCGGGGTGGTGTGGATTTTCCGTTCGTTCGGCATGTCGAACCACTGTCGGCGCTGCGACACGCGAATCACGAGGGGTGTGACAAGGGTGCTGATGACAAGGGCCATGAGCCCCGCCCCTGCGAGCGCGATTACCATTTCCATTTTCCGCGAACAATATGAGGGAACCGGCAGGCTGTCAACTTGATCATTCCCGGCCCTCCTGCCGGTCCCTGATCCGTTCGAATGACTGGTTGATTTTTTTGGCTATTTCCAGCGCTATCTTTTGCTTCTCCAGGTCCCCTGCATGTTTATCGGGGTGGTACTTGAGCATAAGGCGCTTATAGGAGGCGCGCACAACTTCGATGTCCGCCCCGAAAGCCACTTCCAGGTTCGAGTAGTCCTGACGCAAAGATTCATCAGGGGGACGCGGCGCGCCGGCACGTGTCCCGCCGCGGGTTTCCCCCGCGCCCCGTCGCCAGCCGCCAGAGCTTTTATTGGAATTGGGCCCTGTACGGATGTATTCGTCCAATTCCTCCCAGGCAGCCTGCAGGTCAGGATCAACAAAACCGTGGGGGCTTCCCATACCCGAGCCGCTGCCTGGCGATCTGCTTCCCGGCGATGCGCTGCCGTCGTGAGGGCTATTGCCGCTTTCGCTTCCAAAAAGCGTCTTGAAGAGCTCCGCGAGACGATCGATGAATCCTTCCACTAGCCGCTCTTTTCCAGCCTCCGCCGCCGCTACTGTTTTTCCGGTCTATCGCCCTTTTCCGGTTCCTCGAAATCGTAGGTGCCGGTGAAAACATACAGCGCCGGACCCGTAACCCAGAGGCGGTTGTCCGATTCCTCCCATTGCAGGAAGACATCCCCCCCTTTGAGGTGGATGAAAACCTCCCGGTCTGTGAAACCGTTCACGACAGCCGCCACGAGCGCCGCGGCCGCGCACCCGCACTCGTCGCTCTCCTCTCCGCCCTCCCAGCAGCGCAAACGGATCTCGTCCCGGCTATACACCTTCACGAAGCCTATCCCGGTTCCGGCGGGAAAGTCGGGCTGCTCGGAGATCCGCCGGGCGGTCCGGTTCAGAGGGAATGCGAGATCAGGAACGAAGAACATGGCGTAGGATCTCCCCAGGGAGATAGGCGTGTAGGACAGACTGCGCCCTTCGACAAGGATGCTTCGCGTGAACGAACCGTTGGGGCTTTCGCGGATCTCCTCCTGTGTCTCGCTGCTCATGGGCATGCCCATGTCCACTCGGACGTTGCTGCCGTCGATGATCTGAACCCGGATGCGCCCCTCCGGACTGTGCAGGAAGAAGTCTGCCCCGTGGGCTGCGCCCGAATCCGAGGCGTATCGGGCAAGACACCGCACGCCGTGGCAGGACAAAGCGGGCTCATCTCCCTGCGGATCCAAGCCGCGGACCGCGAGATCCCCTTCCTCCGTCGGTCCCATGATGAGCAAGGAGTTTCCACCCACACCGCGATTCCTGTGGAGGATCTTCTGCGCTATCTCGGGAAGCAAGACACCGGCTCCAGGGGGGAGCTGAGCTGATCTCAGGATGATCGAGTCGTCCCCGCACGCCTGCATCTTCAGGAACTCGATCTCCATTGGTCCTCGGTTAGCTTTTGAAGAACTCTTTGTGCAGCCGCATGACCGAATCCTCCGTGTGTTCCGCGCCGACCACCACGGAAAGGTTGATGTCGGAAGCGCCTAGGGAAATGATCCGCAGCGGAGTTGTCTTGATGCAACCGAACACGCGTGCCAGGAATGCGGTATCTTTCCAGAGATCCTGCCCGACGAGGCAGACAATGGCTTTGTCCGTTTCTACTCCGACTGTTCCGATCTCCGAAAGGTCACGGGCAATGCTGTTAACTGCCGCCGGATTGTCTATTGTTACGGAAACCGACACTTCCGAGGTGGTGATCAGGTCCACAGGAGTCTGGTGCTTCTCAAAGATCTCGAATATCCGGCTCAGAAACCCGTAGGCGAACAGCATCCGCGAGGATGTGATGTTCACCAGCGTGATGCCCTTTTTGCAGGCAATGGCTTTCACGCCGTTGCCAGCAGGGGACGGGATGATCTTGGTGCCCTCGTCATCCGGGCGGAACGTGTTCTTCACCCAGACGGGTATGCCGAGGTTGATGGCGGGCTGGATGGTTGAGGGGTGGATAACTTTGGCGCCGAAGTATGCCAGCTCCGCCGCCTCCCGGTAGCTGATCTGGGGGATTGTGCGCGCCCCTTTCACGATGCGGGGGTCGGAGGTCATGATGCCGCTCACGTCTGTCCAAATCTGGACTTCTTCCGCCCGCAAGGCAGCGCCAACGATTGTTGCCGTATAATCGGACCCGCCGCGACCGAGAGTGGTGGTTGCCCCGCTGGTGGTCGATCCGATGAATCCCTGAAGGATGCACAGGACACCTGGCGCGGCCTCCACCTTTGCACTGATGAGTTTGTTGGAAAGGTCTTCGAGGAGCGCCGCCTGGGTGAAGTTGTCGTCAGTTTTCACCAGCTCGCGCGAGTCGTAAAGCTTGGCGGTCATGCCGAGCTCCCGGGCCCGGTGAACGAGGATGATGGTGGACAGGCGTTCGCCGAAGGACAGCACGGCGTCGTTGCTGCGCTTGGACCATTCCTTCAGCATGGAGAGCGCCTTGATGAAGGCGCGGAGCTCTGCCACCACGGTCGCGATGTCCGATT
>Ga0326727_10024454_pt1 | contig 11419 bp, 17 predicted proteins | sample MB2enrmetagenome_FD_207643 | JGI IMG/M metagenome (GOLD analysis project Ga0326727, IMG submission 207643) | Lab enriched peat soil microbial communities from McLean, Ithaca, NY, United States - MB29MY | ecosystem: Environmental > Terrestrial > Soil > Wetlands > Peat | place: USA: New York... | reverse complement strand
ATAAACTCTTGGATCTCGCCGGCGTATGAAGATAGGTACCCTGGCGTGGCGTTCGGGTTGACGCTGATCCCGGGCACGGGGCTGCCCGTTTCTGCCTTCAATTGTCAAAGAACTGCGTAAACCGTGTTGCTTTTCTCTCTATCATCAGCCCTATGGCCCCAAAAATTGGTCTTTGGGAACATAAGGCGGTAAAAGGGGGTTGAGGCTCGTTTCCCCGCACGGCTCAAGGGCATTATGCCCTTTTGACGGGACTTCATTTGGACCGTTTTGGACTGTTTTGGGCCGTTTTCGGGTGGTCCCGCCGGATGGGCACAATTGAGCCGCCCCGGGGACGCCAGGGCAAGAGCCTTTGGAAGAGTGGGCCCAGCGGCGCAGCGGGCCGGGCGGCTTTTCGAGGGAGGGAACAGGGTTCGCCGGTGGAGCGGAATCATCATGATAACAGTCTGCGCCTAAGAAACCCTCCTGTCAAAGTGACAACCAGAGGTGACAAGGAGGGGTGACAACCAGGGGTGACAAAAAGCATGGGGGAAAAGATTTTTTGATGCTCCTCACGTCGAGGGCTCAAGCTGCGAAAGCGGCTCGAAGAAGATGATTTGAAAGCCGTATTCCGGCACGCTTCAATGTGCCGAAGGCACACAAACTGAACGTGCGGTTTGATGAGGGGAGCTGGAAGCAGCTGACCGTTATAATGGGTCCCGGTAGACGCGGGCATCGACAGGACCGGAAGCGGCTCCAGCCGGGCGCCAGCTCTCTACTCTACCTCTGGCCTTTTAAGAACTCAAGACGTCCCTAGTCCCCCTCCCTGTTTGGTGAATGGTGCTTACTTCTTAAACTTCCTCCTGAATCCCACGAGCCCGATCAATCCAGGGCCAAGGAACAGCATGGTGGGTGGTAAGGGGACAGGCGTCTGTTGGTCGAAGTGGTAAGCGATGTTGAAGCCGTCGGCGTTGGTCGGAATGCCGCCGCCGGTATTGGCGTAACTGTAAGGGCTTACGAATGTGGGAAAATCGGCGAGCCCGGAGGGGATAGGGTTGCTAAATGGGCTGCCCGTCGTGCCGTAGCCGTTAACATAGCCGTCGCCGAGCGGGCCGCTTCCCGCAACGTTTATAAAGCCTGATGGCGTAAGGGATGCCAGGGGGACCGGCGTGCCGCCCAGGCCGCTCGGCGGGCTCGCCCCGCCCGTCGTCCATTGATCTTCAATGCCATTGAAATTTACCGCCTGGGTCAAGGTGAATTTGGCATCGATTTGCCAAGTCAGGGCGCTGTTCGCTGCAAGCGGTCCACCGTCTGAGGTCGAAAAGTAAAAAAAGTCCCACTCTCCGCCGCCCACCGTCGGAACTTGAACCGAAAAAACCTGCACGGTGCCGACCGCAGTGAGCCCACCACCTATTGTCGAGGCAATCGAGGTGACCCCCCCGGGGAAATTGGTGAGGGTAAATGTCAAAGAGGGTTCCATAAGCCCCGCACGTGCGCTTGGCGTCATGAAACCCGATAAAGCCACGGTTATGCCCAAGATGACAAGCAATTTCCTCATGAACCGTACCCTCCTCTTGATAGGAACTTATGAGCCGCGCTGCACTTCGCAACATGATGAAAGCCTAGCCTGATGCGCATGAGACCCATGGCTTTCCGTCCCGCCCTCGCGGATGTCTCGACTTCGTCAGATTATTATATATTGTTATACAAGGGGATAACAAATGTCAAGGCAAAAACGTAGGTTCCGGAAAAATAAATCCCTGCTGCTTTCAACTGGTATTCTTCCGTTCGCCGGAGAAGGGCTTATGCTGGACTTGTGGGTGTGAGAGATAACTCTCGGATCCCCGGCTGCTTCCTTTGCTCGATGACCATTGAGTTTGTCTTGCATTCCTCGAATAGGGGTGGTAACTGATAGGTGGTGAGGCGGGGAGTCAACAGCTCGGATAGTGTTGCCGGTGAAGAATGCCCCTCCGGCCCTTCCTAGTGGTTACCCCGTTTTTCCTGTTGAACGACATTCTCTGTCGTGGTAATCAATAAAGAAACGCATCAAGGAGCACTCTAGGTTGCCCGATTTATCAACGTGGATAAACTTTTCGATCTCGCCGGCGTATGAAGCGAGGTACCCTGGTGTGGCGTTCGGGTTGGCGCTCATTGAAGGGTGCAAGCCGTTAACCGACAATGAAGGGTTCGATCAGCATAAGCGAAAGCTCCTCCGGAAAATGAGAAAGCGGGAGACGCTCGCTCAGATCTCTCAGCGCATCGACACGTACGACCGGTTTTTTCAGAGCTTCGGATACGAGTGCCCCCTGCCTCAGCACCTGAAAAGAACGGTCAACAGCGGGTTCCCAAGGTATAACCTGATGGTAGATGCCCACTTCATGGCCGAGATGTGCGCCGGGATTCTTGTGGCCGTTACCGATTATGATCGCGTGGAAGGCGGTCTCCTCCTCGATGTCGCCCGGGAGGGAGAGACCGCTGCCGGAATGGGAGGGCGCCGATTCACCATGAAAGAAGGAGAGATCGTGCTCCGTGATGAGAAAGACATCATCTGTGTGCTTTGCCAGGGTGCGGATGAGAAAACAAAGGTGAGGGACAATACCGCCAATGTTCTTTTCTACTCCTATGCCGTTCCCGGTATTGAGGCAACCTATCTCAATGAAGGATTGACCGTTGCCGCGGAGACCATGGCCGAGTTTGGCGGGGGAAGCCTCAAGGGTTTAGAAGTATTCGTCAAACCGGTAAGGTGAAATCAGTCGGTGCGGCGGACATTCTCATTATATTCCATTCCCAAACGGGCAACACCGAGAAACCGGCGAAGGCCGTTGCACAGGGTGTGGACGTATTCTCCTGTCCCTTTTTTCGCTTCTTATGCCATTACCTGGATCGTTCCGGAATGAGTTGCCGGACGAACGTACAATGTAATTACTTTCTAATTACATATCATATGCTTGAATCAGCGGAACTACGTCGCAATCTCCCGTCCCGGTGCGAGAAACAAAATTTGACCCTCACTGCCGTCCCCGCGAGCCTTTCCTCCGGCTTCATTTAAGAACTTAAGAACCTAGTCCCTCCTTGACTTGCTATTGACATCTCCTCGCGCTACACGTATAGTACACGTATACGGAGGCGCGCAATGCAGAAAAAGCTGACCATAACCGTGGATGAAGAAGTCTACGAAGGACTGCACAAGACAATTGGGCCCCGAAAGATAAGCGGGTTCATACAGGAGCTTGTCCGCCCGCACGTCGTTCGTCCGAACCTGGAATCGGCTTACGCCGATATGGCAAGGGATAAGAAGAGGGAAACGGAGGCCCTGGAGTGGGCCGAGGCCACATTTAAGGACGCCGCTCATGAAAAGGCGTGAGGTATGGTGGGTTAACTTTGATCCTTCAACGGGCGGAGAGATAAGGAAGAAGCGACCCGCGGTAATTGTAAGTAACGATGCCTCAAACCGCTTCCTCAATCGGGTCCAGGTTGTCCCTCTCACCGGCAATATCGATAAACTCTACCCAAGTGAGGCCTCAGTCCTTTTCCGTGGTAAAGAAAGCAAAGCCATGGCAGACCAGTTGGCGACGGTCAGCAAAGAGAGACTCTTCAGACGCGCAGGCGTTTTATCTCAACAGGATATGCACAAGGTAGAAAAAGCCATCAAGGTGCAGTTGGACATTCAATAGAAGAGGGCCAACCAGTGGGTGAAATATTGAAGGGCATTCGGCCTTCCGCCCTGGAGGCCCGTTAGGCCGCGGTCTTATCCTGCGGCAGTTTGAGCACCCTCAATGCCTTTGGGTCGTGATCGAGCAGCCTGAGGGCGCTGCTGATCGCCCTGCTTGGCAAGAGGTCGCCGCTTTCGTACTTCTGGAAGGCGCGCGGGCCGCCGCCGATCATTTGACCCGCCGCTGCCTGACTAAGGCCGAGCTTCCTGCGGATGCGACGGATTTCTTCGGGCTCAAGCAGCCCCTCGCTCCGGGCCTTGAGGCGGTTCAGCGCACGGTCGGAAACCGCCGCGTCCCGGCCGGTGTGGATACTCTCATCCGACGATTCACAGTACCACCCGGGCATGTCGACGGTGATGCTCTCGCCCTTGTAGGTGAGTGTCATGGGGCGGACGTCCCGGTGCATTGGTGCTCCTGTCTTGGGACATACAGGGTTACTCATCATCTTTCTCCTTGAAGGATAGCAGCAAAAACTCCGTGACGGCATCGGCCGTGAATTTGATGTAAAGCATGCCGGCCGGCGAAGGTACGTGGTACTTTTCCACACTGGAGAACGCGGCCTTGAGGCGCCGAGGTCATACGTCGGCTTCCTCTTTTCGGCCATAGCTGTAATCAGTATATACACCTTAATGGTGTAACGTCAAAATGCAAATGTAACTTATGCTTCGACCTACCCTGCACTGGTCCCTGCAGAGTGGGGTGGCTACTTGCCACAACGCGCATTTACGAGGTCTACGGGACGTCTCTACAGAGAAGGCCTGAAGAAAAAGGGAGGTTATAATGTTAAACCTGGGCGTCCCTCTGCCTCTCCTGTCCCTTTTTTCTCTCCCTATGCCATTACCTTGGACCATTCCGTAATGAGTTGCCGGACGAACCGCAATGTAATTACTTTATAATTACATATCACATGCTTGGATCAGCGGAACTGCGTTGCAATCTCCCGTCCCGGGTGCAAGGAACAGGATTTGACCCCCACTGCCTTCCCCGATGAAAGACCTGTCCCCACGAGCCTTTCCTCCGGCTTCATTTAAGCACTTAAGAACGCCCCTATTCCCCCTTCCAAACTGCGGACAGCTTCCCGCTATCCGCAGTTTGGTTGTTTTCACACTCCGAATTTGACTTGAAATGCTGTGGTTTCAATGGTAAAAATTAGCAGGGGTTAATAGGCGGAGGCAAAATGCCCCTAAAAACAGTTTTCGTCTTGGCAAACTCTATAAAGAAGCAGCACAGATGCGTTGCAGGGCGAGAGGTATCCAAAGACTCCGGCGGGAAACGGTGCTGGGGTGGATGGAATAGACCGGTCACGCAGCATGACGAGGGGGCCATAAGCTTTTTCGAATGTCGTCTGCAGGACGGTAAAATGCCTGCGCCGTTCGATGTTGTCGAAATCCCGACGACCTCCAATGAGGATAGCCCCACTCAGCCTGAAAACTGGTATATTCAGCCGTCTGCTCAATGGAGAAAAACAGCAACGTGGGGCCGGAAGGAAGCTGAGCAGTTAATCGAAACACCAAACAACCTCTGGCTGGAGCGAGGAGTGAACCAGGACCGCGTGACGCCTCAATATCTGCTCTCACGGGAGGACCATCAATCTCTCTATCTGATCAAGCCAAAGAACTTCTGTTTTTCTGTCGAAGTCACCGCTTGGGAGGGCGTCGAGAGAAAAAGAGCTCGCGGGATCTTTGCATATGGAACACAGACGTACAACTTTTCTATGACAGACCCTGTAGCCAGGCGGAAGTATTTTCCGAGTTGGCCGAGCGTGCCTATCGGAAGAACAGAGCCGAAGCAAAACACCGATCTGCTGATCTGCATGAGCCTGACGCCTGAATTCAATCGGTACCATTACAAAATAGTTGCTACAGTGGTTGAGGGCTGATTCATGGACAAGATAGTTGACGAATTCAAGCCCCTTTTTACTATCGGGTATTCCGACCTGGACATTTCCAGCTTCCTGTCTCTCCTCAAAAGACATATGATTGAGACCGTTGCAGACGTGAGATCGTCGCCTTTCAGCGGGTTTTATCCTGAATTCAACCACGAAGGCCTGAAGCTTGTACTAAAAACTCACGGGATAAAGTATGCGTTTCTGGGGAAAGAGCTCGGAGCCAGAAGATCGGAAGAGGAATGCTATGTGGATGGAAAGGTATCTTACGATCTGGTTTTTAAGACTGAAGCTTTCCAGGGCGGCATACAAAGGCTGGTCAACGGGGTAAGCAAGATGCGCGTTGTGCTTCTATGTGCCGAGAAAGATCCCCTCGATTGTCATCGCGCTATACTGATATGCCGCTACCTGAAGAATGCAATCGGTTCGATAAACCATATATTGAGCAACGGCCAAATAGAGACCCATCGTGAATCGGAGAAACGCCTCCTAAGGCATCTGAATTTGCATAACTTCGAGCTGTTTAAAGATGAAAGAGACGTTCTGGAGGATGCATACCGAAGGCAGGCCGAAAGGATCGCTTTTTCAAGGGAGGAAGTCAAAGAGAGGAGGGTGGATCGTGGCTAAGTTGTTTACGATCGGCTTCACCAAGAAGACGGCGGAGCAGTTCTTCTCGAGGCTGAAGCAAGCCCGGGTCAGATCTCTTCTTGACATAAGGCTGAACAATACCTCGCAGCTAGCCGGCTTCGCGAAGCGGCCTGACCTTGAATACTTCCTGAGAGAAATCGGAAAAATCGACTATGTCCATTTGCCTCAACTCTGTCCGACGAATGAGATTCTAGAAGGGTACAAAAACCGCCGGCTCACCTGGCAGCAATATGAGGAAAGATTTCTCGCCTTATTGAAGCAAAGGCATGTGGAAGACACGATTGGAGGAGACTTGCTCGATTACGGTTGCCTCCTCTGCAGCGAAGATAAACCCGACCGCTGCCACAGGAGCCTAGTCGGCCAATACCTGTCAAGCAGGCTGGGTAATCTAGAAATAGTTCATTTGTAGCCCTTAAGACCTATCCTCTACGGTGTTTCAGCGGTTAGGGACTCGTAATTTGTGCGATTCATAGAGATCGTTTCAATCCTTCGGCATTGAACTTGTATACATGAGCGTGTGAGCAATAGTGCCAGGAAGCAGCGAGAGCGCTGGGTCGCAATGTATGAAACGACGCACGATGCGGGCCTCGTATGCAGGAGATGCGGAATATCGCGCCCCACGCTGAGAAAGTGGTGGAACCGGTACAGGACGGATGGGTTTGAAGGGCTCAACGACGCGAGCAGGCGGCCGCATAGATCACCTACGGTGAAGGTAACCACCGCAGAGGAACAATGGATCATGGGCCTCAGAAGGCGGAATCTAGGAGCCAGACGCATTCAGGGGGAATTAAGGCGCGAGCACCACTTCAACCTCTCTCTCGCGACGATCCATAAGGTCCTCGTCAAACATAAGGCCAAACCGCTTCTGAAGCTCAAACGGAAGAAAACGCCGCGTGGATATGTGCGTCCCATCCCGGGTGACAGAGTGCAAATGGATACCATGAAGATCGCTCCCGGGATCTACCAGTACACGGCCGTAGACGACTGCACGCGCTATAAGGTCCTCGCCCTGTTTCAACGGAGAATCGCAGCCAACACGTTGACATTCATCGACCAGGCGATTGAAGAGATGCCCTTTCCGATTCAACGGATACAGACAGACAGGGGAAGGGAATTCTTTGCCTACAAGGTGCAAGAATACCTCATGGAGTGCGGCGTTAAGTTCCGCCCGAACAAGCCGAGGTCCCCTCATCTCAACGGCAAGGTAGAAAGGGCCCAGAAAACCGATCTTGTAGAGTTTTACGCAACAGTCGATCCGGCGAACCCCCGCCTTGCACGGCTGCTTGGCGAATGGCAGCATTTCTACAACTGGTTCCGTCCTCACGGCGGCCTAAAGGGGAAGACGCCCCATGGAGCGCTACTTTGAGCTGAGCGGAAAAACTCCCTTCTCTTCTGAGGTCGAGGAGCACTATGATGCATCCAAAGAGAGGCTGCGTGTACAGGACTATCGAGCCGATTTGCAGCTAGCGAGATTGAAACGATCTGTGTGAATCATACAAATTATGTCCTTCTCGTATTAGATAATGGGGGCTGGAACAATTACAATTTCGAGTACCTTTTCAACAATAGGACCGATAAGGCGAGCGAGCTTAAGCGGACGCAGCAGATTTTTTACGTTTGCTGCACTCGTGCCAAGCAAAGCTTAGTGGTTTTTTACGATCAGCCGAGTACCAGCACTCTAAGGCAGGCCAGGGAGTGGTTCGGCGACAATAGCGTTATTGCTATAGACTGAGGCATTGTCTGCAGTCTAAGTCTTCTAAGTATTCTCGGTGACGTATTCTTCGAATAACTCGTAGTTTCTATTTCTCCCCTTCCCCTTGTTGACTTTTGCCAGTACCGTTCCATTAATTCGGTACTGTATGTATAATGCCAGTTCCTCAAAGCGTGAAATAGGAACATGATAGATGGTACGAGTTCTTCCGATTCTGAATTTGCTTTTGAGGTCGGACGGAAATATGGCGTAATTCATACCTTCCTTACCGACTTCGTATTCCTTGTATTTGTGGTATCGGTCGATCAAGTACCCGATGTAGTTGGCTCTCGCAATATCAAACCCTATGCAGCCTTCCGGATACTTGCTCTTCTTTGTTTGTTTGATGATTGTTACCTTGTTGTGATCGCCGACTACCGCGTTCTGGATCTTCGAGTGAAAGTTAATGACTTTGGCGGACATGCTCACGAACTCTTCTGTCTTGTTCTGGAGGCGATTCTTAGTCAATCTGACTATGTCCTCGCTGATATCTCCTTTTGTGATTTTCGAATGACACAGGGGGCAAAGGAGAATAAGGTTTAAGAAATCATCGTTTCCCGGATCTCCATCAATGTGGTGCGGATGAAAATGATCTACGTCGCCGTTTCCGCAAAACGGACAACGGGAACCGACCTCCTTTTGCAAGAGTGCTCTCGTTTTGTTTGGAACCGACTTGCGCTTCACGCTTGGCTTGCCTCGTATCGATCAGCCCAATTTGCCACTTCCAGCAAAACCTCGTCCGTGTTTCGTGGTGAGATCATGCATTTCCTGCTGGTCCGCCAGATCATCAGATTGAATGACCCGATAATGTTCTCGTCTAAGGGATAGTATTGATCTGCAGGTTCCTTGTGCATGTCATCCAGTACCAGCAAACGGGTCGGGCTGAGAGGAAAACTTATTATCGTTCCTTCTATTCCGAAGCCGAATCGCTCTCTCGATTGGTGCTGCTTTCCGACGGGTTTGTCCGTTGTTACAAAGGCAGGTCTGTCGGCGTATACTACCGACCATCGTTTCTTGAGAAGCAGCTCAGCGAGAAGGGTCGCATCACGCTCTATTAAGCCGGTAAAAAACCGATGATCATCATTTCTGTTCCAATTTCTGAAAGTCTCCCAATCACTTGTATCCACGTCGTACATTTTCCCGTTCATTTCGATGCCGCTGATGGCGGGCGTACCGTCACCTTTTTTCGGAAACTGGCTCCAAGCCCGCACGATTTCCTTGTGGAGCTTGGAAGATTCGTTTAACGTGTCTGGATGGCGGAGGTGCAGTATGGCTACAAAAAGCGCTAACAGCTTCCGCATGGATTCATGTTGCGAAAAGTCTACATATCCTGTCGCGAGGATGGACCATCCCTCCGTCAACGTCGATTCGAGGCCGGCCAGCTTTGACTCAAGAGCCCACTCCCGACAGCCATCTGTGCCGATTGGGGAGTACAGGTAACGCCACCCACAGATTTTTCTTATGCTCATCAAGCGCGGGTCGCCGTCGTCATGATCCTTTGAGAATATCCAAACTTTAGGATTCTTGGTGGTAGCCGTGTCCGGTGTAGCGAAGTGTCTTAGATAGAATTGCGGGACCCAGTGCTGGTGTATCGGCTGACTCATGATACCTTCCAAAGTGGAACGGCTGCTCCGGAACGGTACAGCTCATGTAATCTTAACGAAAAGCGTTCCGGAAGGCAATATAAAGGAAACCGATGGGGACATTGTGCGCTCCTTTCACTTTGCCGAGCCGTTGAAGGTCGACTCTCGCCTTGAAGTGGTAACGCTGGAAGGCAAAAGCTCTATTGATGGGTAGTGTCCTAATTAGGTCCGGGGAGGGGCGGGGTATGGCATGGGAAATGCTTTGTACCCCTCCCGTCCTACAATGCATAATCTTCTTGACACCGCATTTAGAATGGTGATATGCTATCGAGACGTTGAACTGTGCCTAAAAAATAATAGGAGGCACGTTAATGTCAGAACCATTCGATATTTTCGCCGATTCAATTCAAGTGGTGTCATCTCAATTTTCTGGTCTGTTTAATTTACTGCTTTCAAGTCCTATTCCTGCGGTCTCTGGAGCTCTACCGGAACAAGAACGTTTAGGAACAGTGCGAATAAGCTTAGAGACCATGAAAATGCTCACCATTCTGCTTTATAGACAGATCAAACAGATCGAGGGGGCTGTAGGAGCTGAGATACCGATCTCAGCACAAGCCTTAGATGCGATTCAAGTAGGGGTTGATGAGTGGCAAAAGTTTTGGAGACAACCGGAGACCGAATAATGCCAGAGACTGAGACCCCACAACTTCCCTCACAACCCCCCGAACACTTGCCTAGACAGCGTGTTACGTTTTTCTGGGTACCTCCAGTAGCGTCCGCTCCCTTAATTGTAGTTTCCTTCTCGCTTGCCGATAGGATTGCCGCCCTGGCTGCGCGTTGGAGACAGGAAACGGGCCATCTCTCTTCCATAGAACAGAAGGCTATGCATCCTGCTTATCAGGAGATCATCGCGACCGGAATAAGGGGCGTCCCCTACGTTTTGCGAGAGCTTAAAGAGCGGGGTGGTCATTGGTTTTGGGCTCTGCACCATATGACGGGAATCAACTTGGGCTCTCAGGGCCAAGGTGTCGAAGAATTGCGTAACCTATGGTTAGCATGGGGGCGGGGTCAAGGGTACTTGGGTCTTTAAATGTCGAGAGACGGTATTGAAGCGGTCTTTCCCAGGCTGAGAGACGAAGGTTACGAGCGTACAAGTCAAGAATCTAATATTTATAATTGTATTGCATGGGCTCTTGATGATACCGAACACTGGTGGGACCCTACGCTAAATTATGGATGTTATTGGTCACCAAATGTCCCAAGAGACAACAGGATAGAGACAATCGTAAGAATTTTTCAAGCGCGCGGCTATACGGTGTGCACCTCCGAGGAACTGGAGGTTGGATACGAAAAAATAGCAATTTACCAACGCCCCAACACCGGAGTGACACATGCTTCCAGACAACTTCCCAGTGGCCAGTGGACAAGTAAGCTCGGAGATTGGGAAGACATTACGCATAGTACACCACAATCAGTGGAGTGCGAACTTTATGGTACGGTTGTTCAAATAATGAAGCGACGCAGAAACGATTGGGATTGAATGTTGGCCTACGTTAGTTTGTCCGTCTTGTAATCTTGCACAATCGACGCCCTAACCGCCTTCTCCGGTGCGTCTACCGGGGGAATATGCAGAACTGCATAGTATCGCCGTTTTGTGCTACCCTCGATGGGGGAGGACCAGGCATAAGCTCTCGTAGCCTTTGGATGGCCCTTAATATCATAAACCGATACTGTGCCCCTCCAGATCGTTTCTTTGCCGAATTTCTCAATCACAACAACGTCCTCGACAAAAGAGGCTGTACAGCTGTGGAGACGTTCAACGGCGGTTTTAAGTTCGGGGTCCATAACAAGAATTATAGCATAC
>Ga0326727_10024453_pt1 | contig 11419 bp, 7 predicted proteins | sample MB2enrmetagenome_FD_207643 | JGI IMG/M metagenome (GOLD analysis project Ga0326727, IMG submission 207643) | Lab enriched peat soil microbial communities from McLean, Ithaca, NY, United States - MB29MY | ecosystem: Environmental > Terrestrial > Soil > Wetlands > Peat | place: USA: New York... | reverse complement strand
CGATAGCGGAACCGGCACTGCGGCAAACGGAAAAGGGTTGATTGCTGCAGGGGTTGACCTGCATGATTCATGAAGGCACGGCGAGAGGGTGTTCTTCCACGCATCCTCACCCTCTTCAGCCTCTATCTCCATCGGAAGATGCGCAGCGATACGGCAAACGGCACGGCCAGCCACGCCAGCAGGATTGCGATGGGGGTCAGCATCTGTCCCATGTTCATTCCCTGAAGCATGTTTCCGCGCAGGGCATCGATGGCCGCTGTCAGAGGCAACACCCGCACCAGCGGCTGGATCGCCGCCGGGAATCGCGACGCCGAGAAGAAGACCCCCGACAATATCCACATCGGGAGCATGACCAGGTTCATCAGCCCCGAAGCGGCCTCCATGGTCCTGGCCCGCGAAGAGACCAGCAACCCCAACGCGGAGAACGCGAGCGATGCCAGTACGCACAGCAATGCCAACTGCCACAATGATCCGCGAAACGGCACTGCAAACACCAGTCGCGCAAACCCCAGAAAGGCCCCGACCTCCAGCACCAGCAGAGCCAGCCGCGACAGCAGGTACGACGCCAGATACTGCCAGCGCCGCATCGGCGAAGCCACCAGCCGTTTGAGCAGCTTCTTCTGTCTTGCCTCAACAATCGAGAAGCCGATCCCCCAGATCGCCGACCCCATCAGATTCATTCCCAGCAACCCCGGCACAACAAAGTCGATATAGCGCGCTCCTGGCTCATGGATCAGCCGGTTCTCGGCGTGGACCGCGTCGCGCCGCCCTGCCGCTGTCTGGATCGCACGATCGACCAGCAGGCGGGCCGTCCGCGCATCGGGGTTGGTGTTGTCGTACTTGTAGGTCACGCCGTCCGGCCGCTGGATTGCCAGCAGCAGGATACTGCCTGTTGCCAAGGCGCGAGTGCCGGTTGACTCGTCCATGGTGGCCGCCGTCAACCCCTCATCGGCAGCCAGGGCGCGCGCCAGTTGCGGTGTGGTGGCGCCGACCTGCAGCACCTCCGCCGGACGGTTGCGAAAGGCAATCCCCAGCCCCACCGCCAGCAGAATGGGAAAGATGAAGACCCAGAAGATCGCCTCCGGCTCGCGCAGGGTCAGCCGGAAGCGCATGATGGAGAGTTGAACCAGGCTGCTCCGCTGAAGGTTATTCATCGCGCAGGTTCCTTCCCGTCAGTCCGACAAAGACGTCCTCCAGCGTTGCGGAGTGGGTGCGAAACTCGCTCAGATGCAGTCCCTGGCGGTCCAGCTCGGCAAAGATGCGCGGCACCGCGGTATGCAACTCGCGCACCGACAACTGATGCAGCCCCGCGTCCGAGCGGTGCGAGTGCACACCCGGAATCGCCCGCAGCAGGGCCACATCGGCCAAGGCGTCTCTGCTCTCATAGCCGGTGATGGCGAACTCCACGATGTGCTCGCCACCGATGGAGGCAATCAGTTGTTGCGGAGTTCCCAGTGCAAGCACCCGCCCGTGGTCCATGATGGCCACGCGATCGCACAGCCGCTCCGCCTCCTCCATGTAGTGCGTTGTCAGGATGATGGTGCGCCCCGCCTGCTTCAGCTGGTCCACCAGCTCCCACAGGTGGCGCCGCGCTTGCGGATCGAGCCCCGTGGTCGGCTCATCCAGAAACAGCAGCTCGGGAGCGCCCACCAGCGCGCAAGCCATCGCCAGCCGCTGCTTCTGTCCGCCGGAGAGCGTTCCCACGCACGCGCCGCGCTTCTCTTCCAGTTGCGCCAGCCGGATCGATTCATCCAGCGGAATCCCACGCCGGAAGAAGCTGCGAAAGAGCCGCAGCACCTCCTCCACCGTCAGCTTCTCCGGAAACTGCGTCTCCTGCAGTTGCACGCCGATGCGTTGCCGCAGTTCGCTTGCGCCGCTGCGCCAGTTCAGCCCAAACAACTCCACTCGCCCCTCATCGGGAGTGGTCAGCCCCTCGCAGATCTCAATGGTCGTGGTCTTCCCCGCGCCATTCGGCCCCAGCAGCCCGAAGCACTCCGCCTGCGCCACCTCCAGGTCGAGGTGATTCACTGCTACCACATCCGCAAAAGCCTTGCGCACTCCGCACAGCAGCAGCGCAGGGCTTTCTCCCTTTGTCCGTGATCCAGCATTCCGCACGACAGTAGCTCCTGAACCAGTCATCGCATCCGGCAAAGCTCTTGTCCCGTCAGTCATTGCCTCAGGTTACACGTCCCGTTTCGCCAGTCGCTCCTCAACCAGATTACGGCCCAGGCAGGTGGCCACGTCGGGACTGGCTGTGGTGGTGACAACGATGCGGGCTCGGGACCGGCTTCGGCCAGAACTTCCTCGTCGTGCGTCCATTCGCGAATGTGCCTCAGTGAATGGTTAGTCCAACTCCAGTTCGATCTTTTCCGTCTCGCGATCGAGCTTCACAATCCGGAAGCTACGGATCTGTCCCACGCCAAGCGGCTCCGGCTTGTTGCCGGCAGGTGCCGCACCGCCCTTCCAGCGCGCGTTCAACATGGATGTCAACGACGATAGGTCCACCCCCGCGGCGCTCTCCTTCTTCTTCTTCTTCTTCTTCGCCGCAACAGGAGCGCTTGCCGCAATTCGGCACGCGGCGCGAATCCCCTCGCCCAGCTCAACGATGGCGCCTTCCGCCGACTGCTCGACGACGCGGCCGGAGACTACATCGTCCGCGCTGTGCTCCGCCAGATACTCCCCGACGCTGGTGGGCGCCAGTTGCTTCATGCTGAGCTTGATCTGCCGTTTCTCCGCATCGACCGCGAGCATCTGCGCCTTGACGATCTGCCCCACTCGCAGCACATCCTGCGGATGATTGATGCACCGTTCCGCGGTGATCTCGCTGATGTGGACCAGCCCCTCAACGCCCTCCGTCAGTTGCACGAATGCGCCGAAGTTCATCAGGCGCGTCACCGGCCCCTCGATCGCCGAACCCACGGGGAATTTCTTCGCCGCGTCGGCCCACGGGTCGCCGAGCGCCTGCTTCAGTCCGAGCGCAATCCGCCGCTCGTCCTGTTTCACGGACAGCACCACCGTCTCCACCGTCTCTCCCGGCTTCAGGATGTCGCTGGGCTTGTGCACCTTCTTCACCCACGACATCTCCGAGACATGGATGAGGCCTTCGACCCCCGGTTCCAACTCGACGAACGCTCCGAAGCCCATCAGCCGCGTCACCGTGCCTGTAATCCGCTGGCCAATCTTGTACTTCTCCGCCGCGGTGTCCCACCGCTCCGGCTCAAGCTGCTTCAACCCAAGCGAGATGCGCCGACTCTCCGCATCGACCTTGAGCACTTTGAGCTGCAGCTCCTGGCCGATCGCCAGCACATCCTCCGGAGCGTTCACGCGGCTCCATGCAATATCGCTGACGTGCAGCAGGCCATCGATTCCGCCGAGATCGATAAACGCGCCATACGTCGCAAAACTACGAACCGTGCCGCTGACGATCTCGCCCTCCTTCAGCTCGGAGTAGCGGCCTTGTTCCTGTGCGCGCGCCATCTCTTCGGAGATCACGCGCCGGTCCACCACAACGTCCTCGTCCGTCACATCCAGCTTGGTGATGCGGCAGGTGATCTCCTGGCCCACCAGCTTCTCCATCTCCGCGGCGGCGCGCACGCCGCTGCGCGAGGCGGGCATAAACGCGCGCACGCCGACATCCACCGTGAGTCCGCCCTTCACCACCGCGGTCACAATCCCCACAACTGGAGTTTTTTGCGTAAACGCCTCCTCCAGCGAGGCCCAGTCCGTGGGCTGCACCACCTTGTGACGCGAGAGATCGTAGTAGCGTTCGGCGTTGCGTCCCTTCACCGAGACGGGAAACTTATCGCCCGCAGTGACTCCTTCGGCGTTGTTCTCAAACGCGCTGCGCGGCAGGATTCCCTCGGACTTGTAGCCGATGTCCAGATACACAAACTCGGCGTCGAGCGAGACGACGGTGCCTTCCAGTTGCTTCGCGCCCTCCGCATGATGGGAGTGGGTGTGCTCAAACTGCGCCAGCAGTTCGGCAAACGATTCAGCGGGAGAATCAGCGGGAGCTTCGACAGGAAATTCTGCGGGAGTTTCAGCAGCGGATCCAGATGTGGATTCAGAGGTTGGGATGATCTTGTTTGGCATGATAGTTTACCTACTATTTTGTCATGAGCCAGCGATTTGCAGATCGTACAGTACGCAGGGAATACATCCGCTCGTCGCCGTCCTTCGCTGCTACATCGAGCACCGCGGGCGAGACACGGATGTTGTGCTCCTTCGCCTTGGCAGGAATGGGAGACTTGTCCGGCGGCGGCTGAGTCCCCGCAGCGCTAACGCCCGCCGGGCCTTACCGCGGGCGTGCCTTCCGATCCCGGCCATTCTCCGGTTTACGGGCCGCAACCCGCAGACACATTTGCGCGAGGTGGTACTATTCTCACGACTTTCCAAAGCTGTAGAAATTGAAGCCACGGCAGTGAAAGGAGATCCCATGACTCTGCCGCACTCGTACGGACTTGCACTGGCGCTCACCATTCTGACCATGCTCTGCTGGGGCTCATGGGCCAACGTGCTCAAGATCGCCAAGGGCTGGCGCTTTGAACTCCTCTACTACGACTACTCCATCGGCGTGGCTCTGGGTGCCGCGCTGGCTGGGCTGACCTTCGGCACATGGGGGTCGGACGGCCTCCGTTTCGCGGACGATCTGTCACACGCAGGCGCCACGAATCTTCTCTGCGGGTTCGCGGGCGGGGTTGTTTTTAACCTCTCGAACATCCTGGTGGTGGGTGCAATCTCCGTGGCTGGAATGGGGGTCGCGTTCCCCATCGGCGTGGGTCTGGCTCTGGTGGTCGGGGTGATCTGGAACTACTGTGTGAACCCGCAAGGCAATCCGTGGCTGTTGTTCGCAGGTGTTGCCTTGATTGTGGGGGCCATCATCGTGGACGCCATCGCCTACCGCGCGCACGCTGTCAGCCAGAGCGCCGCCGGAGACAAGGTGGATGCCGCGGCGAAACGTGCGGCCACCTGGAAGGGCATCCGGCTGAGCGTTGTCGGCGGCATATTGATGGGAATGTTTTACCCGCTGGTTGAGATCGGCAAGACGGGCGCGAGAGGACTTGGCCCCTACGCGGTCGGGTTCGTCTTTGCCCTGGGCGTGCTGGCATCGGTGTTTGTATACAACCTCTACTTCATGCGCTTCCCGATCGCAGGTCCGCGGCTGAGATTTGCGGATTACCTGAGAGGAAACGGGTGGGTGCATTTCCTCGGGATCGTAGGCGGCATCGTTTGGATCGCCGGATCGCTCTCGAACTTCGTGGCCGCCAGTGCCCCGCGGGCGTTGCAGGTTGGGCCGGCGATCAGCTACGCCATCGGGCAAGGTTCGACCATGGTGGGAGCGCTTTGGGGCGTCCTGGTGTGGCGGGAGTTCGCCGGAGGCGGAGCGCGGGTGAACCGGCTGCTTGTACTCATGTTCGTACTTTTTTTGACCGGACTTGGGGTGGTCTCCGTCGCGCCACTCTATGCGGCCCGCTAGAGCTGCGGGCGAAAGGACAACGTGGAACCACTGCTGCTCGGAGTCGATGCCGGAACCAGTTCCGTAAAGGCTGTTCTGCTGGACCTTCGCGGAAATCTCTGCGCCGTCTGCCAGGCGGAGTATCCGCTGCATCACCTTCGCTCCGGGTGGGTGGAGCAGGACCCCGATGACTGGTGGCAGGCAACCTGCCAGGCCATTCGCGGGGCACTGGCGAAGGTCGAGCATGGGCCGGAGAGGGTGCTGGGGCTGGCCGTGAGTTCCCAGGCGCCCACCCTGCTGCCGCTGGACCGCTCCGGCCGGCCCCTGCGTCCGGCGATGATCTGGATGGACCGCCGCGCCGAAGCGGAGGCGGTCCGCCTGACCGAACTGCTGGGCGCGGAGGAGATCTACCGCATCACCGGCAACCGGCCCGACGCCTTCTATGTGGCCGCGCGATTGCTCTGGCTGCGCGAGCACGAACCCGAGGTCCTCAAGCGGACATGGAAGTTCGTGCAGGTAAACGGGTACATCAACTACCGGCTTACCGGACGGATTGCCATGGACCCGGTGCACGCCGTTCTGTTGCAGATGCGCAACTACTCCACAGGCGAGTGGTCCGAAGCGCTCTGCACTGCCTGCGGAGTTGAGCCGGAGCAGTTCCCCGAGGTGATGGAGGGGCACAAGGTTCAGGGCGAGGTGAGCGCCGAGGCCGCCGAGGCCAGCGGACTGCGGGCTGGAACTCCGGTGATGGCCGGGACCGTCGACAGTCCGGCGGCGGCGCTGGAGGCCGGCGTGGCTGAGCCCGGCATCGCCGTGGAGATGACGGGGACCTCGACGGTTGTCATCATTCCCAACGACCGCGGCCTAACGGAGTCTGCGCTGATCGCGATTCCGCATGCGCTGCCGGGAATCCACCTGCTGCTCGGCGCGATGGTCTCTTCGGGCGGATGCCTGCGCTGGTTCCGCGACCAGTTTGGGCAGGCGGAGATCCAGACCGCGACCGAGGGCGGTGCCGATTCGTACGACCTGCTGACGCGGCAGGCAGCCGGGATCGAGCCGGGCAGTGGCGGGGTCATCTTCCTGCCTTACATGATGGGAGAGCGGTCGCCGCTGTGGCACACCAACGCACGCGGCGTCTTCTTCGACCTCTCGCTGGCCACGCCCCGTGCGGCGCTGGTGCGCGCCATTCTGGAGGGTACGGCCTTTGCCCTGCGCCACAACGTGGAGACGGCGGTGCGCGCCGGCGCCGAAGTCCGGGAGATGAGAAGCGTGGGCGGATGCAGCCGCAGCGATCTATGGAACCAGATCAAGGCGGACGTTCTGGGGCTGCCGCTGCTGCTGCCGCACACCTCGGTGGGCTCTCCCTTCGGGGCTGCCATTGTGGCGGGAATGGGGACGGGAGTCTTTCCCAACGTGCGGGAGTCGCTGCTGGAGATGGTGCATCTGGAGCGGCGCTTCGAGCCGGACCCGGCCAATCACGAACGATACACGCGGGCCTATCTCGTCTTCCGCGATATCTACGAGCACCTGAAGGGCGACTTCGATCGCGCGGCGGCGATCACTCCTTGAAGCTCATCCCGTGGACGCTCTGCAGGAGGAGGATGGTGCGGGCGACCTCGGCGGCGGCGGTCTGCGGCGACCAGTGGAGAACGGGGGCGACGATGGCGGCCAGCTCTTCAATCACGGGACGGGTTGCCTCGCCCAGCAGGCCGACGAGGGTGCGGCGGAGGATGAGATCGTCGAGGTGGACGATGCGCTCGTTGCGGGCGATGAACTCGATCTCGCGGCGGGAGTAACGCGGCAGCGAGGCGAGCGGCGCATCTACATCCGACTGCACAGAGACGGCGCCGGCCACGAGATAGGCGGCGACGCGGTCCGCGCCAGTGCCGTAGCGTTCGGTGAGCGACAAGAGCCGGTCCTGGGGAAGGCCTGTGCCCTGCGGCATCCGGGGATAGCCCTTGCCGCCGCCGATGGGGACATGGGCGGAGCTGCACAGGCGCGGGCGGCCCAGGACGCGGAGGAGCTGGTTGGAGACCTGCTCGGCGAGGGCGCGGAAGGTGGTCCACTTGCCGCCGACCAGCGAGTAGATGGGGAAGTCGATTCCGTTGCCTGGAGGGAGGACGGGGAAGCTGTGGTCGCGGCTGATCTGGCCGGGCGTGAGGGCGTCGCTGCGCGGCAGCGGGCGGACGCCGCAGAAGCGGAAGACGACATGCGAGCGGTTGACGCGGATGGAGGGGAAGGCCTGCTGCATGGCCTGGAGGATGTAGTCCACCTCGGAGTCGTCGCAGACCGCATCGGGATCGGTGGTGGGGATGTCGGTTGCGCCGGCGACAATCTTGCCCTGGACGGCGTAAAAGATGCAGATGCGGCCATCGCGGTTGACGAAGTAGATCATCTCGTCGCCGGTGGCGCGGACCAACTCGGGGTGGTCGAGGACGATGTGGGAGCCCTTGGTGCCGCCGATGAACTGGCTGGGGCGGCCGAGGTCGCGGTTGACGCCGTCGATCCACGCGCCGGCGGCGTTGACGACGATGCGGGGGCGCACGGTGCAGGTTTCGCCGGAGACTTCATCGCGCAGGACGACTGCGCCGCCAGAGGCGCTGTGCAGGCGGACGTAGTTCAAGGCGCGGGCCCGGGGACAGGCGGCCTCGGCGTCCTGGATCAGCTCGAGGCAGAGGCGTTCCGGGTAGGTGATGCGCGCGTCGAAGTAGGTTGCGGTGCAGATGATTTCGGGGTTCAACGAGGGGCGCAACGCAAGGGCCTCGCGCCGGGAGCGGAACTGATGGCGGGGCAGCGGAGAGCGGCGGCCGGCGAGGAAATCGTAGAGGGTGAGGCCGGTCTTGATGACGACGGCTCCGCGGTCGCCGGGCTTGGTGGGCCAGCGCAGCAGGTTGCGGACGGCGGGAACCATTCCGGAGGTCCAGTTGAAGATGGGGATGGTGGTGGGCAGGGGCTTGACGTAGTGGGGTGCGTTGCGGAAGAGCCGGTTGCGCTCGCGCAGGGACTCGCGCACCAGGCGGAACTCGGCGTTCTCCAGATAGCGCAGGCCGCCGTGAATGACGCGCGTCATGGCGGCGCTGGTGCCGGCGCAGAAGTCGGACTTCTCGACCAGAAGGACATCGACACCCTGGAGCGCCAGCTCGTTGAAACAGCCGATTCCGTTGATGCCTCCGCCGACGATCAGGACGGAGAGATCGGGATGGTTTTGCAGCGTGGCGAACTCTGGTCGCATCGGGCCCTCGTGTCTCCGAAACTGTATCATGGGACAGCGTTTGGGAGGGGGGCGATGGTCTGGCTTCCATGCGGGGTCAGGATCAAATTGCAACAGAATTTGGAGTATTGCAGGCCTGAGTCACGTTTTCGGGATATGCTGTTTCAACGAGACAGTGTGAGCTAAATTGATTCCTACTGGACGTGGATATGAGCGCGAATCGACGTGATTTTTTGCAGCGGGCCCTGATGAGCGGAGCGTTCGCTCCTGTGGTGGGATCGGCTTCGGGACGCCGATTCTTTGAGGCAATGGTGGACGCCGGCAAGGCGAACAGTGTGGGCGGCGACGCGGCGGCCGGTGCGCACGACTCAGTGAATTTTTGGAACAACTTTGGGGCGGCAGTGAACCAACCAGCGTCTGGAGCCGGCCGGACGCGCGGCCTGTTTTCCCACAAGACTCCGGACGCGAGCGCGGGATCGATTAATCGCCAGATCGATTTCTTCCAATACGATCCTGACGCGAAGAGGATGCGCTTCGCCACGAGCATCGAACCGAACGAGCTGCTGGACCACCCAGGCGATGTGACCGCCAGCCTGAGCGTGAATGGATTTCGCATGGCGGCGGAAGATCAAGCACTGTTTCAGAGGCTGCAGTCGGCGCAGTTGCGCATCGACGTGGTGCAGACCAAGTCGCTGCTGCAGGACCTACTGGATCCGATGGCCTGGACCTCGCTGGCCTCGTTGTTCCCGGACAGCTCCGGCTCGGTGCCACCGATGCAGAATCTGAGCTTCGACCCCGGGACGGCACAGAAGAGCATGAAGCAGGTGGTGTTGCCCGGCGGCTCGGGACAGTGGGCGGTGAATCTGTCGATGGTGCATAAGCAGTCGGCTTTCGGCAGCGCACTGCAGACGATCACGGGTGCTGTAGGCAAGTTTGCGCCGGTCGTCAGTCTGCCGGCGATCAGCGTGGAGGCGCTGCAGGGATTCAGCAGCATGTACGGTGCCTTCGAGCAGAGGACGACATTTCTGCTGAACAGCTTTCCTCAGTTGGCTTTCGCTACGCAGCAGGCGCGCAAGGCCGCTCAGACCCAGCAGGGAGTCAACCTCGTATCCGGCGATTATGTGCTGGTGCCGCACGCGTACACCGACCAACTGACGCCTCACCTCGACAGCCTTGAGTTGCGACAGGGGTATCTGGTGCCGAAGGGATCGCCGACCAATGCTTCCATCATCGATCTGGCGCTTCCACTGAAGCCGGACATTACGTATCTGTCGGCGACGTTCGGCATGAAGCCGCTGGTGCCCGCCGCGAATGGCGGGGCTCCGGCTCCGGCGACTTGAATTAGAGTCTCCGCGACTGGGCGTGGCGCCGGTTCTGGCGCCGGTCGCGGAGGTTGAAGTTATACTTCCCGGTGAGGCGAGGCGATGCTTCGATGAGGCGGTTAATTCCTGTATTAAGTATGATGCTGTGTTTGATCGGCGGTGCGATGGCGCAGACCCGGCGCGCGCTGATCCTGGGCATCGACACCTACCAGCCAGTGGGCACGACGGCCCAGCATGAGGCTGGCTGCACCTATGGGCGATGCGAGTTGGGGAGCTTCCAGAACCTCGAGGGCGCGGTGAATGACGCGCAGTCGATGGCGGACATTCTGACCAGCCCGAAGTTTGGCTTTCCCGCGGACAATGTTGTGCTGCTGACCAATCCTGCGCCTCGGCATACGCGGCCGGGGGTGGTGGTGCTGCCTGCGGACCAGACTGCGCACGACGGCATTCTGGCGGCGATGAAGAAGTATCTCGTCGATGTGCCTCAGCGCGGGGACACGGTGGTGTTCTACGACGCAAGCCATGGGTCACTGCGAGTGAATACGGTGGGCGAGAAGCTGACGGTGCGCGGCGAGGACGGCAAGCTGGTGTATGTGGACAGCACACTGGTGCCCGCGGACGCGTATAAGGGCGGCTACGATATCCGCGACCGGGAGATGACGCGCATCTTCAACACGGCGCTGGATAAGGGCGTTCATCTGACGGTGATCTTCGATAGCTGCCACAGCGGCGGTGCGACGCGAGGGCTGTTCTCGGGGCGGCAGCGCTCGCTGCCCTACGACCCGCGGCCGGTGAACGACCCGCCGGACACGCTTCCGAACGGGCAGAGGGTGACACCACCGACGGAGCGGACGGACAATCCGGCGCTGGTGTTTGCGGCGGTGCAGCAGGACCAGGCGGCGAACGAAGCCGATCCCACGCCGGAGATGCCGGAGTCACACGGCGCCTTTACCGCGGCGCTGATTGAGACTTTGCAGGTACTGCCCGCCGATGCGCCAGCGTCTCTGGTCTATCAGCGGGTGAAGGCGATGCTGGAAGGCAACGGAGTTGCCGACCAGGAGCCCGATCTGGATGCGAATGCAACGCGGCGCGCGCAGCCGTTGTTTGGCGGGGCATCGAGCGCAGACGCGGACAAGGTGCGGACGGCGGTGTTGAAGGTGGATGCCGATGGAAGCATTTGGCTGGACATTGGGATGGTCTCGGGAATCGGGTCGGGGAGCGAGTTTACGGCGACGACGGCAAGTGCGGGTGGGACTCCGGTGAAGTTGCGGGTGGACAAGGCGCTGGGGATTGCGCGGTCGAGCGCGACCGTTGTGAGCCCGGCGGGAGCGCAGGTGCATGTGGGCGATATCTTCGAGCTGACCAAACTGATTCCGGGACAGTCGAGTGCGCTTCGATTCTGGATTGGCCCGTCAAATCTTTCCAGCGCCG
>Ga0326727_10024452_pt1 | contig 11419 bp, 8 predicted proteins | sample MB2enrmetagenome_FD_207643 | JGI IMG/M metagenome (GOLD analysis project Ga0326727, IMG submission 207643) | Lab enriched peat soil microbial communities from McLean, Ithaca, NY, United States - MB29MY | ecosystem: Environmental > Terrestrial > Soil > Wetlands > Peat | place: USA: New York... | reverse complement strand
CGCTTGTCCACTTTCCCGGCGCTGATGAGAAGCCGGACGTTATCCCAGACAAACGCCTTGAGTTCGCGGGACAGGCCGGCCAGGTTTTCGGTCACAACCTGCGCGGCGGCGGCGCGTTCTTCGCCCAGGAAATTGCAGTTCCGCAGCCAGACGACTTTGCCGTTGCCAAAGAAAGGGAACGTTTGCAAGGCGGCGCGCAATTTGGCCAGGCTTTTCAGCGCCTCTCCGGCATGGTTCACCGCCGCGTCGATGATTTCGTGGTCCATGCCGCCGATCTCCCTGGACCATTTCTGGAAGATCTCGCGCGCGCGCTGGTTGACGCTGAATTCATCCTCGCCGCAGACCAGCAGAACGGGTGTTGTGAGGGAGGCAGCAGGGGGCATGAGGCAGATTATTCCGGTTCCCCGGACTCGCCGGTGTTTTCGTTGATGCGGTCGAGCACTTCGGTCATGTCCTCGACTTGTTCGAACAGGAGCGAGGAGACGTAGATGGGACGTTTTTGGGCGGTGGCCAAAGCCAGGCAATCGCTGGGCCGGGCGTCGATTTCCACAATCTTTTGTCCCAATTCATTTTCCTGCTGGAGAACCAGGCGCGCGTAATAGGTCGAGTTCTTCAGTTCGGTGATGACGACGCGCTCGATGGTGAGGTTGAAGCCTTTGAAAATGCTGTTGATCAAGTCGTGGGTCAGGGGGCGCTCCTTTGGGGTGTCCCGCAAAAACATGCCGATGATGGCGCCCATATTGTGCTCGACCTGAATGACAAAAACCTTTTGGTTGTTGCCGACGAAAATGGCGCAGCCGCTGTTGGCGGGAAGGATTCCGCGAATTTCGACGGGCAAGACATCATTCTTCATGCCGGTAAAATAAGGCGTTTGCCCCAAAAAAACAAGCACGAACGGATGGCAACGCCATGTCCGCGCCGGCCGCAAACAGGCAAGGTGGCCTCGCTCATTTCGCGGTGGAGGGCGCTGGGAATTGATTTTCAACCGCTGCTTTAACTGCCGGGCCGAGCAGGCTCTCAGTTTCAGCCCGCAATCGGAGAAGCCCCTTACGTTGCGGATTGTGTTCCGTCATCCATTGGACCCCTTTGGCGTAGAACTTTCGGGCGGCGTCGGCGTTGCCGAGTTGATGATGGGCCATGGCCAGGAAAAAGAAGTCGTAGCTCTCGGATCCATAGTGGTGTTGCACGGACTTTTCCAGGTCTGCGACCGCCTGTTGGAAATCGCCGGCGCGGTAGCGTGCGACGCCCATGTCAAGCCACACCCAGCGGGCCTCTGGATCCAATTCGACGGCTCTTTTCGCCAGCTTGACTGCCAGGGCGGGGTCGCGGTTCGTCGGGTTCTCAGCCGTGGCCAAATACCATGGAGCGTCGGCAAACCACCCGCCGTTTGTCGTGGAGGAGTCCAGCATTCGCCTGCAGATGTTCGCAGCCTGCTGTTTATAGCCCGCTTCCACCAAGTCATAAACCACCCAGTCCGGCAGATCGGCAAAGTCGTCAGGGCGCAACTTCTGCATCATCCCGGCGGCATCGCGCGACCAACTGGCCGTTTCATCGAATCGGTTCAAGTTTTTCCAGAAGTCAACGCAATCAAGCATCACGGCCGCCGCAAAGGCGGGCGATTCCCTGGACAGCAACTCATGTTGAAGCGCATCGGCTTCTGCGAGCCTGTTTTCGGACTTTAGGATATGGATCAGCGATACAATAGAGTGGACGTGGACGTACCTCTGCCTTTGGGATTCATCCGATTTGGAAAGCTTCGCTAGAATGTCGAGGCAATCGTGGTAAGCGTGTTCAGCTTCCGACAACTTTTGCTGGCCGTAAAGCGCATCGGCCAGCCACATGGTGGGGGCTGCTGTCTCCCAGTAACCTTCCTGTTGATGCAATGCGCGGTGGAGCGCCAGAGATTCCCTGAGATACTGTTCGGCATCTTTGAATGTGCCGCCTCTGACCAGCACATATCCCAAGTCGTGCAGCGTTACCGCTAAATCATCGTCCTTTTTAGCGCGACGAATAGGCAGCGCCTTGAGGAATTGTTCTGCCGAGGCATCCCACTTCTCTTCCCAGAGCAGAACATGACCAAAGTTGTAGAGCAGCGCGCCAACAGCGGGATTGGTGTTTCCCAACTTTTCGCGCGCGCCTTTGATGGCCTCTTCACAAAACTTCTCGGCATCCGCCGACTTGCCCTCATCGACCATGGTCTCGCCGAATCCCTGCATTGCCGTAAAGTATCCGGATTTGCCAACTCCATCACATTGGGCATAGGCCCGGAGCGCCTCCCGATAGGCCTGTTCGGCCTCCGGCAACTTGTCCTGGTCCTTTAGCGCCGAACCGAACCACGCGCCAGCCAGCGCTGTCCCATACAAATCTTCCTGTTGGTGCAGCTTGTGATAGAGAGCGAGAGCTTCGTGAAGATACCCCTCGGCTTCCTTCGGTCTTCCGAGGCGGGACAGATCGTACCCCAAGTCGCGCAGCGTCCAGGCCAGATTATCGTTTTGGACGGTGCGACGGATCGGCAGCGATTTGAGATGGTACTCCATCGCCGCTTCGAATTTGTTCTCATGTTCCAGCAATTCCCCGTAATCATGAAGCAATTCGCCCAGAATGAGGTTGGTCTCTCCCAACTTTTGGCGCGCGCCTTTGATTGCCTCTTCATAAAGCTTCTCTGCTTCCTGTGATCTGCCCCGCCCAGACAGGCGTTGTGTTTGCTGCCTGACGAGCGCTGGCAGATGGACGTTCGGAGTGCCCAGCTTAAGACTGATGTCCACCGCCTCGTCTGACGCCTTTTCGGCTTCAGACTGTTTGCCTTGTGATTGAAGGCAATCGGCGAGGCTGCTCAACGTCGCCGCCACAGTGGAACTTTCGTTGCCGAGCGCGGCGCGCTGCGCGGCGAGAACTTCCCGATACAGCGCCTCAACTTCCGCCGGTTTGTTTTCGGCTTTGAGCACGGCGGCCAGGGCGCGCACCACCTCCGCATACCCGTCGCTGTCCAGGCCCATGCGCCTGGCCCACACGGGCAATGACTCGCGGTAAATTTGTTCGGCTTCAGGCAGCTTTTGCTGCGCGACCATGCTTTCTGCCAGCCTTTTCAGGCACCAGGCCACGTTGATGTTATCCTCTCCAACAGCCTTGCGAAAAATGGCCAGGGACTCCCGAAAGGCGGCCTCCGAATCGGCATATTGCTTCCGCGCCCCCAGAATTTCTGCAATCCTGAATAAGCTCGTGGCCAGCGCAGGGTGGTCGTTGCCGAGCGCCTTGCGCTGAATCGCGATCGCCTGGCGGCAGAGGTCTTCAGCCTCGGCGAATTTCCCTTGTTTTTGCAGCGCCTCCGCCAGTTGCTGCTCCGTGAACGCCACATCAGGATGCTCCTGGCCCAGGAGGTCCTTCTGCATCGCCAGCGCCTCATCCAGCAAACGCACGGATTCATCTTGCCGGTCACGATAGATCAACAGCCGGGCCAGACTGGTCAAGGTCCTGGCCAGATTGCGATCCTTCGCGGGCAGGAGGCGGCGTTGCATGGCCAGCACCTCCCGGAAGGCGGTCTCGGCTTCATCCGCTTTCTCTTTATTGACAGACAGGGGTGAGCCGAGAGCTTCTGCCATGCGGATCATGGCCAAATCATAGAGCGCACGCGCCACTTCGGGATGTTCCCTGCCGCCATGCAACTTCCGCTGGATGGCCAGTTCCTCGCGCTGCAGTTGGTCGGCTTCGGGCAGATTGTCCTGGGACAAGCGCAGGTGCGACAGGGCGTTAAGCGTGCGCGCGGTGTTGAGGCTTTCCGGTCCGTCCACCTGCTTGTTCAATTCCAGCGCCCGGCGAAGCTGCTCATCGGCGGCGGCATATTGTCCCCGGCTTTCGTAGGTCTTGCCCAGCGTCTGTCGAATCACTGCTTCAATCTCCGGCCGGTCTTTCAATGCGCCGGACTCAAGCTGTTTCGCCGCCGCGTCCATAACCTCCACCACCGTCCCGGCGCCTCCTTTCGTTCGATCCTGCGCCGACAGCGCGTCGGGGTCTGCGGACACAAGCATTTTGTTGAGGAATTTATTGACCGCCTCCTGTTTGGCGGCTTCCGTGCGGGCGGCCTCTTCGGCGGCCTCGGCCCGGGCGTGAGCCGCTCGTTCGCGCACCAGCGCCCAGCCCGCCAGGCACAGCCCAAGCGCCAACGCACCCACCACCGCAGTGACCGCCGCGAAGGCCAGCTTGTTCCTGCGAAAACTCTTTTGCAGCCGATACCCAACACTCGGCGGCCGGGCCGCCACCGGCTCGTGATTCAAGTGCCGCTCGATGTCATGCGCCAGCCCGTTGGCGGTCTCATACCGGCGGGTCCGGTCCTTCTCCAGGCACTTCATCACGATCCAGTCAAGGTCGGTTGAGAGTTTGGAGTAAAGAGTTGAGTGTTTAGGCCCCGAGGCAGCGAAGGAGGTTTGACGCAGGCGCGTTGAAGGCCGCACCGGCTGGCGTTCCCGGATGATCTTCCGCATCTCATCCAATCCCGACTGCAACAACTCCTTTGTGTCGAACGGCGTGCTGCCCGTCAGCAACTCGTAAAGCAACACCCCCAGGCTGTAGATGTCGCTGCGCGTGTCGATGTCCAACCCGCTCATCTCCGCCTGCTCCGGACTCATATAGGCGGGCGTGCCGATGAACTGCTGGAACTGGGTATAGACCGTCTTCTCCGTCAACTCCTGTTGCGTCGCCTTGGCAATCCCAAAGTCGATCACCTTGGGCACCGGCACCCCATCGTGCAGCGTCACCAGGATGTTCGAAGGCTTGATGTCCCGATGGATAATCCCCTTCTGATGCGCATGCTGAATCGCGTGGCAAACCTTGATGAACAAATCCAGCCGCTCCCGCGTGCCCAGCTTCTCCTGGTCGCAGTACGTGGTAATCGGAATCCCCTTCACCAACTCCATGACGAAATAGGGCCGGCCCGTATCCGTCGCCCCCGCATCCAGCACCTTGGCGATGTTGGGATGATCCATCAACGCCAGCGCCTGGCGTTCCGCCTCAAACCGCGCCACCACCTGCCTGGTGTCCATCCCCAGCTTGATGATCTTGAGGGCCACGCGCCTCTTGACCGGCTCCCGCTGCTCCGCCACATAAACGACCCCAAACCCGCCCTCGCCGATCTTTTCGAGGATCTTGTAGCGGCCAATAAGGATGCCGACCGCATTGGCTTCGTGGGATGGATCGGCACCTTTCGTAGGCCTGGAGGAGGGCTGCGAGCCTGCCGCGAAGCGCCGCGTTCCCCGCGCAGGCCTGGTTGAGGAAGGCCTCCCGCTCCGGGCCTTTGGCCCGTTGAAGGGCCTCTCCAAAGAGGGCTTCTTCCCTGTCGTCAGCCGGTTTCATGGGTGCAGGCGCTGCTGTCTCTGCTGATTTAAGAGCTTGAACTGCGGGCGGGGCGTTGGCTGAACTGTGTCAGCGTCTCGTGTCCGCAACGGTCGGCGGTGTATCAGACCGCCTGAAACTTGTCAAGACATGAAGAAGAATTATTACTGTTCTTTGACATATTGGCGCGCAGAGTTCGCACCTGCAGGGTTGCCAACGGGCTGCCGTTTGACCCAAAATGGCCGGCGATGGGTTTGGCGAATAAAATATTGTTGGCTCCCGACCTGGCCCGCTGGCGCGAGGGGCTGCGGCGGGCGGGGAAAAAACTGGTGGTGACGAACGGTTGTTTTGACCTGTTGCATTTGGGCCATGTGACGTATCTCGAACAGGCCAGCCGGCAAGGCGACGCTTTGCTGGTCGGAGTGACCAACGACGCCGGGGTGCGCGCGTTGAAAGGAACGGGCCGGCCTTTGAACACCGCGGAGGACCGCGCGGCGGTCCTGGCCGCGTTGCAATCGGTCGATGCCGTCCATATTTTCCCGGAATTGGACGCCCGGGCCTTTCTGAAGAGCATCAAGCCGGACGTGTACGTCAAAGGGGGTGATTACACTTTGGAAACCATCCACCAGGATGAGCGCCGCCTGCTTGATGAAATGGGGGTCAAAATCGTGCTTCTTCCAGCCGTGCCTGGAAAGTCCACCAGCGCCCTTCTGGAAAAAATCCATCGCTTGTAAATCAGGGCTTGATTCCGTTGACAGACGGCCCGTTAATCCAAGGCATGGCATCCGAAACATTCCAAGCCAGCCGGTGGACAGCGGGCAACCACCTCTTTCCCACCATCATCGAAGTCTCTGACAAGGCAGTGATGCGACGCAAGCGGTCGTGGTTCAGCAGCGACGAAATCAGCATCAGCATCCAGAAAGTGGCGTCGGTGCATATCAAGACCGGTCTGATCTGGTCAACGATTGTCATAGAGTCCTCCGGCGGAAGCGATCCATTGACCAGCCACGGTCACCGCAAGGATGACGCCAGGCGCATTAAAGAATTGCTCGAAGGATACCAGCAGGGAACGCTCCCGGCTTGAGCCGGTGTTGGGCGGCGCGATTTCCAGGGCGCTCGTCGCTCATTTGTCACCCATTTGTCACCGGGTTGTCGTTGTCTGGGGGAAGGGTTCAGGGTCAAGGTGGGAAGCGTGAAGGCCAAGATTCTCGTGGTGGATGACGAGCCGGATGTGTTGGACCTGGTGACTTACAATCTGGGTCAGGCCGGTTTCCAAACCTTGACCGCGGCGGACGGCGCGGAAGCGTTGCGCAAGGCGCGTTCGGCCGCCCCGGATTTGATTTTGCTGGACCTGATGCTGCCGGAACTGGACGGGTTGGAAGTCTGCAAATTGCTGCGGCGCGACTCCAAAACCAGCGCGATCCCGATCATCATGCTGACCGCCCGGGCCGGCGAAATGGACCGCATCGTCGGCCTCGAATTAGGCGCGGTGGATTATGTGCCCAAGCCGTTCAGTCCGCGCGAGCTGGTGTTGCGCGTCAAGAAAAGATTGGAAAAAGAGGGCGGCGCGCCGCCCAAAAACCTGCACGTTTTCGGCCCTTTGCAATTGGATGTTTCGCGGCACCTCGTGACCGTCAAGGGCCGGCGGGTGGAACTGACTGCCACGGAATTCAACCTGCTGACGCTCCTGGTGCAACGCGCGGGCCATGTGCAGTCGCGCGACCGGCTGTTGCGGGATGTCTGGGAATATGAAAGCCACATCGACACCCGCACCGTCGATACCCACATGCGCCGCCTGCGCGACAAACTCGGCCCGGCGGCCAGGTATTTGGAAACCGTCCGGGGCGTGGGCTACCGGTTTCTGGCGGAGAGCACCTGAATGCAAGCCTTGCGCCATTATGCCGGGCTGACCCAGGCGTGGGCGTGAGCTCCCTTGTAGGCGGCTTCCATTACACTGACCCGGGCGGCGGCTTCCTGCGGCGTGACCAGCGGCAGCCCGGTCTTGCCCGCCACGGCATCCACGAATTGGTCCATCGGCGGCGGCGCGGGCGGCGGCAAATCAACCCACGGCCGGCGGCCGTCCGCGCCATCGACGGTTCGGCTGATAAAAAAGAGCCTCCCCTGGTCAACGTAGGCGAAGCCATCGGTGCCGCTGATGACAAAAGTGACGGGGTTGGCCAAGTCCACCCAACCGGCTGCGAGCGTTCCAGTGATGCCGCTTTTGAATTTCAGCAGCGCCTCGCCGGACTCATCGCAATCGCCGTAATTCCCGGTCACCGCTTTGACATCCGCTGTGATGGAGGCCACATCCCCGAAGAGCCACATCAAAATGTCGAGCGCGTGCGTCCCCAAATCCCCGAACGCGCCGACGCCCGCAATTTTCGGGTCCGCCATCCAGCGCCAGTCGGTGTCGAACCAATGGGCCAGCGAACCGTTGTGACAATTTGAACCGCGCACGCGCGTGATGGTGCCGAAGCTGCCCTTTGCGACTTGTTCCTTGAGAAAGAGAACCACCGGGTCGGTGCGCATGAAATAACCGGTGGTGAACACCACCCTGGCTTTCTCGATGGCCGCCGCCATTGCCCGGCTGTCTTCCGACGTGAACCCGAGCGGCTTCTCAACGAACATATTCTTTCCAGCGGCCGCCGCCGCAAGCACCAATTCCTTGTGCCGGTTGGTCTCGGAACAAATCACAACGCCTTTGATTTCCGCATCAGACCAGATGGCCTTCGGATCATCCACGACCGGGCAGCCCAATGCGCCCGCCCATCGTCCGGCGCGCGCGGCGTCATGATCCCAGACGCATTTCACCTTCACGTCGCTCCGGTTCCTGAGAATGTTCAGGTAGTTGGGCGTGTGAACATGCGCGCCGCCCACCAGCGCCAGCACCACGGCGGGCGAAGCAGTCTGACCCGGCGCCGGGATGACTTGCGACAATACGGCGCTGCCGGCAGCGGCGTAGCCGACCTGCTTGATAAAGTCCCGCCGCGCGATGGCTTTTGGCGTCAATTGATCTGATGACATAAATATAAATTGGATTTCATGCCTGTTATTCGGCAGGGATGCTACCGGATCGGCATGGACGGGGAAAGGAAAAAGAACGGTGAACCATGCCGTCTATTGTTTCTTCGCGGCCTTCAATTCCAGATGAAGATCGCGCAGTTGTTTGGGCTCGACGCTTGCGGGAGAATCCGTCATCAGATCCGCCCCTTTGGCCGTCTTGGGGAACGCGATCACATCCCGGATGCTTGGCGTGCCGCATAAAATGGCCGCGAGCCGGTCAAAGCCAAGGGCGATGCCTCCATGCGGGGGCGCGCCGTACCGAAAGGCCTCAAGCATGTAGCCGAAGCGCGCCTGGACCAGCTCCGGCGGAATCTGCAACACTTCTTCGAAGACCAGTTTCTGGACCGCGGGCTGATGAATTCGAATGGAGCCGCCCCCCAGTTCCACGCCGTTGACCACAATGTCGTAATGCTGGCCCCGGACTTTTTTCGGGTCCGTCGTCAGCAGCGGGATGTCCTCCGCCACCGGCGCGGTAAAAGGATGATGGCTGGAATACCAGCGATTCTGTTCCTTGTCGAAACTCAGCAGGGGAAAATCAACCACCCACAGAAACTCGAAACGATTGGCTGGAATGTTCAATTGGCCCCGGGCCTTCAACAGGTCGGCGCAGTAGCCGCGAATTTTGCCCAGGATTTCACACGCGTTCAGCCATTGATCGGCCGCGAATAAGATCAAGTCGCCTTCTTCGATTTTGAGCTTTTGCGCCAGGGCGGCTTTTTCGGCGTCATTGAAGAACTTGACGATGGGCGATTTCCATTCGCCTTTTTCCACCTTGATGTAAGCCAGTCCTTTGGCGCCAAAACTTTTGGCGTACTCGGTCATGGTGTCGATCTGGCCCTGCGTGACGCCCGCCAGTCCTTTGGCGTTGAGCGCCTTGACCACGCCGCCGGAGGCGACCGCGCCGCTGAAAACTTTGAAAGTGCTGGTGCGGAATTCTTCGGTTAAATCGGCCAATTCCAATCCAAAGCGCGTGTCCGGCTTGTCGCTGCCGTAGCGGTTGAGCGCTTCCTGAAAGGTGAGGCGCGCGAAGGGGGTCGGGATGTCGATGTTCAACGCGGTCTTCCAGACTCGTTTGAGCAATCCCTCGATCAGGGCATAAATGTCTTCCCGTTCAATGAAGGACATTTCGAGATCGATTTGCGTGAACTCCGGCTGCCGGTCCGCCCGCAAATCCTCATCGCGATAGCAGCGCGCCAATTGAAAATACTTTTCAACCCCGCCGACCATGAGGATTTGTTTGAATTGCTGCGGCGACTGGGGCAGGGCGTAGAATTTGCCCACATGGACCCGGCTGGGCACCAGAAATTCGCGCGCCCCTTCCGGGGTGGATTTGAACAGGGTCGGCGTCTCCACGTCCAAAAAGCCCTGCTCGTCAAAATAGGCGCGGGTCGTCGTGGCCAGCTTGCTGCGCAGCCGGAGGTTGCGCGCCATTTCGGGCCGGCGCAGGTCCAGATACCGGTATTGCAAGCGCAGCTCCTCGTTGACCGTTTTGGCAACTTCGGGATCATCCACGGGAAAGGGCAGCACCTCGGCCATGTTCAGCACCTCCAGGCTGGACACGGCAATTTCCACCTCGCCGGTGGCGATTTTGGAATTCTGCGTGCCGGCCGGACGCGCCCGGACTTTCCCCGTCACGCTGATGACGCATTCGCTGCGCAGGGCAGCCGCCCGCTCGAAAAGGCCGCCGGCCAGTGCCGAGGGGTCAAAGACCGTTTGGGTGCGTCCTTCCCGATCGCGAATGTCGATAAAAATCAGGCCGCCCAAGTCGCGCCGGGAATGGACCCATCCGGCCAGCGTGACCGTTTGACCGATGTGGGCCGGGCGTAATTCGTTGCAATGATGCGTGCGTTTCATTTGGGCATTGGCGCGCTCTCCAGGATGGCGGGCGGCAGCGCCTGCGCGCCGCAACCGGGAGGGGATGCGATGTCCGGGCCTGGCTTAAACTTCGAAATCGAAGATCAAGACGGCCTCGATCACGCCCAGCGCCATCGTTTTGAACCGTTCGTGCTCGGGATGGACAATATAGGCATCGCGGGCCGCCACATCGCTAAAGGTCATGATAAAGCCATGTGTCAGACCCTGGTTCCGGCTTTCCGGGCTGCAATTGGTGCCGGAGACATAATCATCAATTCCCGGAACCGTTTCGGATAAATCCAAAACATCTTCAAAGAACTTGCCGATTTGTTCCTCGGTGGTTCCCTCTTTAAACTTCAACAGGACAATATGTTTTACCTTAGACATGTGGGGGGTATGGTAGTTTCTTTTGTTCCCGGCTCAAGCCTTATTCTTTGGGAACATTTCTTGAAATCTGGACTGCCATTTTCACGGCCTCATTCTGGATGCCCTTCCGCAAATGTCAATCATGCGCCCCCTCTTCCTTTGAAATTTGGCCAAGAGCAATCGGTTTGATTCACTTTGACCGAGTTCGACCCTCCTTCGCCGCATCCCCCTTCGCCGCAACTGCTTCCGCCTTCGTTAAGACAACGGTGGACAAGACGGCGGACGAGACGGCTATGGCGGGCAAGCTGGGTTGGACTGGGTTTTAGATGTAAGTCATTCATTTTAAAACACTTGCATATATTTGTTGGCAGGGCGAGACTCCGTCGAACCCTTGAATGGTTTGATCCGCTGTCGCCCCGAACCCCGAAAGTAGTTCGGGGGAACAGCCTTCGGGGCTACGGCACAGCAAGCCCATTTTGACTGGCTTTGACCCAAACCGCGCCCTTTCCCAAAAAATAAATCCGAAATTTTTTCGGAAAAGGGCTGTTTTTCCGAAATATTTCCGAAATTTTTCGGATAATCCGAAATGCTTCGACATCCTTTAACCCACTTCTGGAAGGCAGAAACACGGGTTGGGCAGAACCCCGAAAGCTTTCGGGGCTGATTTTTCTGCCCCTCCATATTTCAGTTGTGTCCGTCAAGTTCAGCAAATTGGTCATAATGGCCACGAGGTAAAACGAGGCGGCGCAGGCTGCGAGCCCTAGCTCGCTGCGCCGCCGGTCAAATGTCACGCGGCTCTCGCCAGTTCTTT
>Ga0326727_10024451_pt1 | contig 11420 bp, 10 predicted proteins | sample MB2enrmetagenome_FD_207643 | JGI IMG/M metagenome (GOLD analysis project Ga0326727, IMG submission 207643) | Lab enriched peat soil microbial communities from McLean, Ithaca, NY, United States - MB29MY | ecosystem: Environmental > Terrestrial > Soil > Wetlands > Peat | place: USA: New York... | reverse complement strand
CTTGCTTCCCCGACCGGCGTCAGTTTCATCCAGCAGGGTCGGCCGCCAGGCCGGTACGGAACTCGCAATGACAGCAATATCGCGGCCCACCGGGGCGCAGCGGTTACGGCGGATATTTCACCACGTCCCGCTGGCCTGAAATGCGCTGCTGGTACTTCGCCCAGCCGATGCCGATCGACAAAAGGCTGGCGGTCACGAACAGCCAGAATTCGAAATGCCCGGTCAGTTCCTCGAGCGCGATCAGCCCCAGGCGCGAGGCGGCGAGCAGCAACATGGCGATCAGCAGCGAGGCGGCAACGATGCCGCGCCGGCCCAAAGCGACGTAGGCGATCCGCAGCACCGCGATGTGCGCGGCCAGCAGCGCAATGCCGGCCACCGCCATCAGGGCGGTGAACTGCGATGCGCCGGTCACCCAATCGATGTAGGAATAGCCGGAATGGTTCCAGGTGCCGAACAACAGGAACTGCACGAACAGTGTGCCTCGGATGAACTGCCAGGCGTAACCCTGGCGCGGCGGGTCCATGCCGACGCGGCGGATTTTGCCTGTGCGCCGGCGCGCCCCCCGGGGCCACCAGGGCCACCACGCCGAACGCCGTCGCGACGCGCCATTGCCGGCACCACTCGCCGCACCGTTGGGCGAAGGCGTCGCCGCAGCGGGATCTGCCGCTCCTGCCCCGGCCCGTGCGGGCGCGATCGCCATACGGCCGCCGCCCTACGCCGCTCGCCGGTTGCGTTGCATCAGATCGGACCGAGGCCGACATCCTCACTGTCGTACTGGCCACTGATCCGGTAACGGATCGCCGACCAGGACATGCCGATCCCAAGGACCGACGCGCTGATCGCCAGGCTGGCCACCGACTGCTGGTCCGGCACCGAAAGGTCGACGACCCGCCACTGGGCGAGCAGCCATGCGATCGAGCCGAACAGCGCATAGGCCAGGCCGATGCCGATCGGGCCGAGCGAGCGCAGGGTCGCGCGCAGGTACACCACGTAGAAAATCATCAGCGCGACGCCGACGAGCACGCGCAACGACACCGATCCGCCATCCTGGCGCAGCCAATGGTAGTAAGAGTATCCCGACGGGTTGTAGGTCGCGAATACGCCGAACAGGGCGGCCAACCATCGCAGCAGCACACTGATCGCGTTGAAATGGTGCGACATGGCGTCTCCTGAGTTCGCCCGTGACCGCTGATCGGCCAGCTTGCCGGGCTGTTACTTGCCCGCCTTGATCTTGCGGAACCAGCGTTTGCTGCGGAACAGCCCGCGGCCGCGCACCCTCAGGTCGCTGCTCTCGACCACGCGTTTCAGCCAGACGCGCGCCTCGGGCTCGGTGATCCGGCCTTTGACCAGCGCGGTCAGGATCACGACCGCCTTGTCGAACTGCCGCTTGCCGATCGCGCTGCGCCTGCCAGCGAGCTGGTGCAGCACGTTGCCGATGCTGCGGGAGGCGTCGCTGGCGAGCAGTTGGCCGGACCTGGTGGCCGCCATTGCGACCACGCCGCGTGCCTGGGTGCCATCGAGGTTGAAGCGGCTGATCCCCTCGCTGACCAGGGCGCGTTCGTTCTCCTCCGGCAGGATCCTGTGCGGTTCCATGTGGAGTTCGACGTAGTCGCGAAAGCGGGCCCTCGGATCGTCGCTCATGGTATGGCCTGCGGCTGAGGGAAACGTGCCAGATGAGGGTATGCGGCCGGATGGCACGAGGCCGGGCTAGGCCAGCCGCGACCTGTTATAATCGGTTGTGATGTCATCTCCAGGTCGTTGTATTCCCAAGGCGAACCATGACGCTAGAGGCTTTCGGCGCCAGCCGCCGATCGGCGCCGGCAGGCGGTCCGGCACTGGTTTGCCGATGTCGCGGCGGCGGCCACGCGGCGTCAGATCGGACCTCGTCATGCCGGCAGTGCAACATCGTCCAGCGCCGGCGGGAAGGCCCGTCGGGATTCTGCGAGGTTGCCTCACACGGCCAATTTCCAGCCCGCTTTATTGTGCGATGCAACCGCTTGCCCGGTCAGGTCGGGTGGTGGATAACCCTTCGGGAGGGCCGTGCCGGGAGCCACCATCGATTGATCAAGCCTGCCCTCATCACCACCCGGGTCCCATGACCAAGCCAGCGCCATGACCGGCCTGCCTCCGACCGCACCGAACCGGATCGGCGCGCTGTCCGCGCAATGCCATGCGGTGGCGCAGAGGTTGGGACGCCTGCTCGATGCCGCCACTGCGTCGCGTTCGATGAGCCGGCCAGGCCGTGCCGGCAGGCTGCCGGGGATGTCCCGGGGGATGTCCCGGGGGATGTCCCGGGGGATGTCCCGGGGGATGTCATGGTCGGCCTTCGCGCGCGTGCGCAGCGGCCACGTCTCGATTGCGATCGTGGTGGGGGTCCTGCTCGCCGCGGTCTATACCCTGCCGATCCATCCGGGGCCGGGCAGCGTGGCCCCGATATGGCGGGTGCCGGTGGGTGGCCCGAGCCTGGCCGATGGCACCAACCTGCCGGTCTACTGCCTCTCGGCCTCCGGGCCGCAGCTGAGCTGCGGCATCGCGCAGGTGCGTCCCGCGGGGAGGATTGGCTTCGTCGCCTATCGCGAGCCATCGAGCCCGCACGACACGTTGCCGGTGCTGACGACCGCCGATGTTGGGCTGCTTTGGGCCCTGGCCGATCCGGCCGCGCGGGCAGGGGTGCAGGCCTCGGCGACCGAGCTTGCCGGGCAGATGGCGGCGAGTGTGCACCAGGTGACCGAGTCCGCCGTCTGGCGGCACGACTATCGTGGCGCCCTGAGCGACCTGCTCGATCGCGCCACGCAGCAGGCCTGGCGTGCCGACGATACCCAGGCGGCGTTCCGGGCCCTGCTGCGGGCCAGCGAGCCGGTGATGCAGGAGACCATCGCCCACGAGATCGGGCCAGCACTCGCGCCCTACATCGCGGAGGCGTTCTGGCACGTGGTGAAGGCGAACTCGGTCCAGGTGCTCTCGTTGATTATCGGCAGTCCTATCGACCTGAGCCCGATCGGCAGCACGCTGTCGATTGCGTTGCAGGACCCGCGGGTGCAGGCGGCGCTCGGGCACGTCGCGCCGCGCATCATGGAACTGCCGCAGAGCGAGTTGCTGGTCGAACGGCTCGCCGCGAACATGGCCGATGTGTTGCAGCACGATCCCATGACCGGGCCGCTGCTGACCCGGATCGCGATGGATCCGCGGCTCGGCAAACAGCTTGGCGGGGTGCGCACCGACGTGGGCCGGTTCGTGCGCAGGTTCGTCCAGGTGCTGTGGGGTCTGGGAAGCGAGAACTCGCTGAACTCGCTTGCCGGGCTGTCGGTGAAGACCGAGATCATCGGTGTCTCGTTGCCGCTGATCCTGCTGGTTGACGCCGATGACGCCTCCACCTTGGCGCGCGCGCTGCCGGGCCGGGCCACGCTGCTGGTGCCGGACAGGTTGCCGTGACCGCCACGTGGCGAATCGACGGTCCGGGTGAGGCCGATGGAGGCCCGGGGGGGGAACGCCCCGGCATTGCAATCCAGGCCAATGAACGCACGGCCAATGAACGCCCGGCCAGTGAACGCCCGGCCAGTGAACGCCCGGCCAATGAACGCCCGGCCAATGAACGTCCGGCCAGTGGACGCCCCGCCGGTGGGCATCAGGCCGGCGAGCGTCAATCGAGGGTACCCGACGCGACGGGGACCACACCCACCCTCTCGGTGGAGCATCTGACCATCGTTTCGCCCGCCGGGGTGACCTTGCTGCGCGATGTCACCCTCTCGGTGGCGCCAGGCGAGGTGGTCCTGATCATGGGCCCCAGCGGCAGCGGCAAGACCAGCCTGATCCGCCTGTTGTGCGGCCTGCTGCAACGCGAGGCGGGTGGCTGGGAGGTCAGCGGCACGCTGCGCGTCGGTGGGGATGCAATCGACCTGAGCCAGGGCGACGCCGACGTGGGCGGCATGGTGTTCCAGAACCATGCCTTGTTCGATGACCTGAGCGCCGGCGAAAACCTGCGCATTGTCGCTGACCATACGCGCGGGCACCTTCGCGCGCAGAACGGCGGGCACGCCGGCGACGATGTGCTGGACCTGAGCCGCAGCACCGGGGCGATGCTGGCCGACATCGATCCGGCGCAATCGATCATGTCGTGCAGCGGCGGGCAGCGGCAGCGGCTGGCGATCGCGCGTACCCTGCTCGCCGATCCCGCGCTGCTGCTGCTTGACGAGCCGAACGCCGGGCTCGACGTGCGCGCGGCGCACCGGCTGGTCGGGCTGATCCGCGACCTGTGCCGGCAGTCGCACAAGCCGGCCATCATCGTCGCCCACCATGTCGGCGAGTTCATCTCGCTTGCCGATCGGATATTGTTGCTCGACCCGCACACCGCCGGCCTGCGCGAACTGACGCCGGACCGTCAGGCGATCGAGGCGGCGATGATGGCGATCGACTCGCCCGACATGGTCGAGACAGCGGATGCGTCGCCGCTGGGCACGGCGCGCGTTGTGCCGCCGGCAGTCGGCAACCCGTGGCTGGCCCCGTTGCCGCGGCGGTCACGCGCCTATTGGTTCATGCGCTATTTCGGCGAGTATATGTGGCTGCTGTTCGCCGCGCCCTCGATGCTGCTGTACGCGGTGCTGGGCTCGGCCATCGTTGGTTTCGTCACCGTTTGGTTCGGCTTCAACTACCACTCGTTCGGCGGCTACCTGCGGGCGATCCTGCATGACGAGACGCTGGAGGGGCTCGGCTTCGTGCTGACCACGGTGGCGGTGCCGTTCAACACCTGCATCCTGGTGATCGCCCGCAACAGCGCGATCATTGCGGCCGACCTTGGCAACCGGGTGTCGGGCATGCAGCTTCAGGCGATGCGCAACCTGCGGCTGCCGGGGCGTGGCTACATCATCGCCTCGATCATGATCAGCCTTGTCGTCGGTTCGTTGATCCTGGTGGCGTTCGCGATGATCTCGGCGTTCTTCACCTCGCTCGTCACATGGCATTACCTGTTTCCGGGCCAGGCGACCGGGTACTGGCAGGAGAACTTCTTCCGCAAGATCACCGACGGCCACATCATGCTGACCTCGGGGCTGTGGATTGTCGTGAAGGTGACGCTGAGCGCGTTGCTGGGCGGCGGTGCGGCGGTGCTGGTGGGATTGCAGCCGCTGCGGTCATCCAGCCAGGTGGCGCAGTTGATCGCCACGGCGATTATCACCGGCGTGTCGCTGACGTTGCTGGTGCACGCGGTACTGCTGGTGCTGCAGTTCTGATGTCGTTGCGCGCCTCGCCCGCGAACAGCGGGCGAGGTGGCCGACTGAGAAGGCGGCGGCGAAAGCGGCGGTCGAGGGCTTCAGGCCCTCGGGCCGTAACTCATCCGATACAGGTAGTCGCCGGCCCAGCCGCCCAGCGCGGCGCCGACGATCACGAAGCCGTCCCACACGGCCTCATCGAACAGCACCATGCCGACGACGGCGCCGACGCCGATGGAGGCAATCTCGCCCACAGGCAGGTCGGCCAGGGTCCGCTCGGCGTTGGCCAGCGTGTTGCCCGGCTTTGTGGTGATGGTCACGCTGGGGATCGCGGGCGTGCTGACGCTCGGGATCGCCGGGGTGGTGACGCTTTGTGCCTGCGCCAACCCGACGCAGGTGATCGAGGCGAACAGGGTCAATCCTGACAGACGCTTCAGCATGAGTTGATCACCTTTTCGAATTGAGGGTCAGCGTGCAACGGCATAGCCGAGCAGTCCACCAGCGACGCCGCCGATTACGGCCGGCACGGTGATGGTCGGCAACATCGACGCCCATGTCGACTCGCCGGCGACGGCGGTGGCGGGCGCCGCTGCGGCAGGAACGGTGGCGGCAGGAACAGCGGCGGCGGCTGGTGTTGCCACGGCTGCGCGGGTCACCGCCCCGGCGGGGGCGGCGGCGCTGCCGGCGCCTCCGATACCCGCGCCACCGATATCGGCGCCTTCGATACCGGCGCCTTCGATACCGGCGCCTTCGATAATTGTAGCTTCGGCCATCACCGCGGGCACAATCATCGGCACAACCAGGGCGCCGAGCACGACGCCGATCACGATCGGCACGACATAGCCAGCCACGCCGGGGCCGGTGTTGGCTGGTATTGGTGCCGGCGAGGGCTGAGCGGATGCCAGTGGTGCCCAGATCGGGGCGCCGGCCAGAGCCAGGGAGGCGATCGATGCCATGGCGATACGTGACCTCACCGAATCCTCCAGCTTATTCGATTGTCTTGACTGTAGGCCTCCCGCTGCATGGCGCACAACCGTAATTAATTGCGACGCCATTTGGTCATGCGGGGGTGCACGTTCTGGTCGGGCAGGCGGGCCAGGCGCGGTGCCGCGATGGTGGATGGCGCAAGCGCTATCCACCCTGCAGCTTATCCACCCTTCTATACCACACCACTAACCGTGCGGATCTTCGCCTCCCGCGGTGAATTTTCCGAGGCGGGGATCATCGTGCAACGCAGGTGAAGCCTCCGAACTCACTATGCCGGTGCGCGACGCCGCAAGGAATTTTGCCGCCGATGAACGCCGATGAACGCGGATAAGAAAGCCGCGCCTATCGTCCAAAATGGGTATCCCCTTCACTGACCCATTCGGGCTTGGCTGAGTGGTCGCCGCCAGGACGCGCGGCACGACACCGGAAAGTCCGACGCAGCGTGTTTGCGCATACGACTGAGACGGCAGCCACGGTCAGCGACGCTCCGCCATGGTCCACCCCACGAATTGGATGCCCGTCACCCTTCTCCCCGCCGCACCAGCAAACCCACTGAATTGCGCCAACGCAGCGTCACTGGTTGCGGCTGTGAGGCCGCGCTAGGTAAAGCGGTCCTGCTATGTAAAGGTCATTTTGGGTGCAACGACCTGTCCCCCGGATCAGCAGTTCTCATTTTGGCCGAGGCGTGCTCGCCTCTCAGCGTCATGGCCGGTTCAAGCCCGGCCATGACGTTGCGACAACGAGTTAGGCTAAAATGAGAACCGCTGCCCCCGGATGGTGCGCCCCTCGGTGCGAATGACCGTTCAATGGAACGTCAAAGTCGTTGGGTTCGCGAACTGGCTCCTTGTGACCGGCTGGTTATCGCCCCACGCGAGGTGGAAATACAGCGCCGCGACCTCGGCGTAGTTCTCGAATGTTGCCGTCTGTACCATGGCGTTCTGCATCAGGCGCGCGGCCTCCGCCTTGTCGCCTGCGAGGGCCTTCTCCTCGGACCACAAGCCGAACACCGTGGCACTGGTTGGATCGATATCGGCCGCCCGCGCCAGCATCTGGTCGGCGCGCTTGTAGTCTTTCAGGCTTATCAGGGCGGCACCCGCGGTCATGTACGCGGTCGCCAGCAGCGTCGGGTTGGCCGGCGGCGCCAGGCGAATGAGTTGCTCCATCCGATCGAGCGCGCGCTGATCGTTGTCCGATTGCACATCGGTGAACGCGGCGTTGAGGAACGGCACCGGATTGGCCGGGTCCGACCGCATCGCCGCATCGAATGCGTCGTACGCCGCCTTCTGGTCATTCTTGAACAATGCCACCAGCCCGGCGATGTTTTCAAACAGTGCGCGGTCGGGACTGTGCGGCAATGGCGGCAGCATCGCCTGCACGTGCTCCGAGAGGGCGACCGCGTCGGTGAAGTCCTTGTCCGCCGCGTGCTGCTCGAGCAGGTACAGCGTCGTCGAATAGGGTACCAGCTCTGAGGCGCCCCACAAAGCGCAGCGGTGCACAAATTGCACCACTGTCTCGTCCTTGTCGGGGGTCATGATGGTGCGGAACTCTTTTGCGTAATGGCTGTAGCCGCTGACCAGCCCGTGCAGCTTGCCGCCTTCGGTGTAGAGCGCCAGGCGAAGCCGGTCTGGCCGGTAGCCGATCGAGTCCTCGAGCGCGAGCGCCACATTTCGCACGCCGGCAGCCTGGGCGAGCGCCATGCCGACTCCCTGGTCGGAGCTTGGCCGAACCTCGGGCGGCCGCACCACCGACGAGGTCGAGACGATCTCGTTCAGCCGCTCCTCGAATGTGACCTCCAGGGTCGCCTGGTCAATCGAAAGGCCATCGATCTTCGGCGGCGGCGCGACGTCGACGATGAGGCTGCCGGAATATATCAGCGTGTCGGCACCCAGCAGCCCGATTGCCACCAGGATGGCGCTTATCAGTGTCGTCGGATCCATGTCGTCTCCCTGCGCGGCATCTCGCTTCTCACTGTAAGAACGCCGCGCGTCGGGGTGTATCGCCGATAGCGAAGCCAGGCCAGCCGCTTGCGTCAGCCGATGCGCCTCAGGCTGTTCACGAGTCGAGCATTCCCGGCGGAATTCAATGAAATGACACGATGTCCGGGTTGGCGAACTTGCTGCGGGTGACAGGCTCGTTGTCGCCCCAGGAGAGATGAAAATACAGCGCGGCCACCTCGGCGTAGTTCTCCATCGTCGCCGTCCGGGCCAGTGCCTCCTGTTCCAGACGCGCGGCGGCGACCTTGTCGCCCGCCAGCGCCTTCTCCTCCGACCAGAGTTGCGCCGCGGTCGAACTGTCCGGATTGATGCGCGTCGCCTCGGCCAGCATCTGGTCGGCCGTCTTCAGGTCCTTCAGTCCCATCAGTGCGGCGCCCCAGGTGAAGTAGGCGGTGGCCAGCAGCACCGGGTTGGTTGGGGGCGCCGCGCGGATGAGTTGCATCATCCGGTCGGCCGCGCGCTGATACTCGTCGAATTGCAGGTCGGTGAACGCCGCGTTGAGGAACGGCACAGGGTTTGTGGGATCCGATCGGATCGCGGCCTCGAACGCATCCCGCGCGCCCTGCTTGTCGTTGTTGAACAGCGCCACCAGTCCGAGCACGTTGTCGAACAATGCGCGATCGAAATTGCGCGGCGTCGGTGGCAGCAGCGACTTGGCGTGCTGCGACAGGGCGACGACGTCGGTGAAATCCTTGTCCGCCGCATGGTTCCCGAGCAGGTAAAGCGCGGTGGAATAGGGCGCGAGCTGGGAGGCACCCCACAGCGAGCAGCGCTGCACGAATGCCAGCAGCGTCTCGTCCTTGTTGGGAACCATCACGGCGCGAAAATCGCGGGTCAGGTGGCTGGTTCCATTCACCAGGCCGCGCAGCTTGCCGTCCTCCACATACAGCGCGAACCGCAGTTGGTCGGGGTGAAATCCGAACGCACTTTGCAGGGCGAAGGCCACCCCCTTCACGTCGGCCGCCTCGGCCAGCGCCATGGCAACGCCTTCGTCCTCGCTGGAGCGGATGTCTGGCGGATGCACGACCGAGACGGTCCGTGCGATCTCATTCAACTTGGCATCGAATTCCGAGGCGAGGGTTTCACGGTCGATCTTGAGGCCGGGAAACTCGGGCGGCGGCGCGACCACCACGTCCACGCTGGAGGTGGAAAGTACGGCGTCGGCGCCGAGCAGCCCAACTGCCACCAACACCGCCGCCATCAGCGTCGTCGGATCCATGGATTTCGCCCCCCACCGCGCGATGCGCGCCTGCACTGTCGACCGGCGCGCGGATACCATATCCGCGTTCCGGCGTGGCGTCATGATAGGCCGGTCCGATCATCATTGGGCCGATAAGCACCGGCCCGATCATCATTGGGCGATCATCATTCGGGCGATCATCTCCGGCCCAATCATCATTGGGGCGATCATTGAGCACCGCCGGCGCGGGCGATCGAGGCATCGATCTGCCGGAGGGCTGCGTCGGCTGCCAGGCGCGATTTCGCTTCCGTGACCCAGTCGGCGACCTCGGCCTGATAGGCATCGTCCACCTGACTGGCCTGTTCGATCCCGCCGGCGATGTCGCCGGTGGCCACCCGGGCCGCCGCCTGCTGCATCGCCTGCAGGTTCGGATCGATCCGCGACGCTGGTTGCCCGCCGCCGAGGCCGGTCCAGGTAATGACATCCAGCCATGACCCCGGATTGGCCTGGCGGATCGCGTGGGCGAGGCCGTCGCTCAGGTTGCGCAGGTCGCGCAGCAGATCGTCGATCGTCGGCGCGCCGGTGGCGGCAAAGGGAGTCAATTGATTCAATGTCGGCTGCAGCGCGCCTGCGTCGCCGCCGGTGGCGTGCAACACCGCCAACTCGGGCGCGAACGGGGCGGATCCGCGCAGAGCGTTGGCCAGTTGCAGCAAGGCGACGGTGCGCGCCTGGGCGGAGGCGTCGGCCGCGCGTTGGGTCGCCGCCGCAAGGCCGGCGCGCATCGCGTCGAGCTGAGCGGTCGTGGCGGCGAGGCGTTGTTCGAGCGCGGCGAGCCTGGCGGTGTCCTGTGCCACCATGGTGGCACTTCGCTCGGCCGAGCGCTCGGCGGGCCCCTGCACGCCCAGGCTGGCGAGCAGAGGGTTTTCCCAAAGTGGGGCGGCAAGGCTGACCACGAGGATCACCCAAACCACTGCCGGCACGCGGCCTGACATGTGAGGTGTGGCGATCGGATCGGCGGCGATGTGAGCGGCGGGTGGTGGCGGGGTGGGTGTTGATGGGGGTGTTGCGGGGGCCGCGGTGTGTGGCGGCGGTAAGTCGGCTTTTGTTCCGCCGAGGCCGGCGATTACCGGCGTTGGTGCAGTTGGTTCTGGTGTTGGTGGTTCGGGTTCGGGTGGTTCGGGTGTGGGTGGTTCGGGTTCAGTCGTTGCAGCATGCGGTGGATCGGCTTCGGGCGGGACCGCTTCCGCCGCGGCGCCTTCGGCTGGGGCAGAGGTGTCTGGTATTGCAACGAACGGGTGTGCGTCTGTGGTCGCCGACGCGTTCTCGGTTGCCTTGGTCTCGGCGGTCTCGGCGGTCTCGGCGGTCTCGGGGGTCTCGGTCGGGTCGGTCTGGGTTGGCGCGGTCTCGGGCCATATCCGGTCGGCCGCGGTGCCGGGAAGATCCTCGATGGACATTCCGCGCGCTGGTGCGCCACCAGGTCTGGCGAACACATCCGGCAGAGCAGGCACGGGCTTCCTTGCCATCGATCGCATTCCCCTTCGACTCGCCGGGAGGTTACCTGCGAAACGTTGTCACCTGCTAGTGCCTGCGCTCGGTGATCCTGAGCGGTTGTGGGTGCGTGGGCTGTGGCGCAGAAGGGGCTTGGTTGCGTGTGGTCTCGGTTGGAGCTGCGCGTGAGGCGGGGGCCCCTGAGAGAAGCAGGAAGACAAAAGGCAGGCTTAAGCGCAGAAAAGAAGTCGATGCACGCAGAACACGCAGCGCGGCCTCACAGCCGCGACCAACGGCGCTGCCTTGGCGCAATTCAGTGGGTTTGCTGGTGCGGCGGGACTCCGGCGAAGTCGTCAATTCCTGCAATGGGGCAGCGCGAAGGAAGCCAAGTATTTTTGCCGCCGATGAACGCCGATGAACGCCGATCAGAAGTTTTGCACGATAGGCGCGGCTTTCTTATCGGCGTTCGGATTTACCGCTCGGAGACAATTGGTCGGTTGCCTTTGGCGCAGGGTTGCGCGTGATTGACGTACCGCTCGGAATATTCACGTTGTCGTTGCATCCCGG
>Ga0326727_10024450_pt1 | contig 11420 bp, 8 predicted proteins | sample MB2enrmetagenome_FD_207643 | JGI IMG/M metagenome (GOLD analysis project Ga0326727, IMG submission 207643) | Lab enriched peat soil microbial communities from McLean, Ithaca, NY, United States - MB29MY | ecosystem: Environmental > Terrestrial > Soil > Wetlands > Peat | place: USA: New York... | reverse complement strand
CCGGCACGGACGCAGCCCCGTGGTGGTGGTGGTTCAATATCTCTCCCAGCCAGGTCGGCGTTGATCTCCAGCGAAACCCCGCCCAGCTGCTCACTCTAGTGCGCGATGGCAACAGCAACTACGACGCCACCATGCTGGCCAACACCAACAATGAATGGTGGTACTACTACGGCCAGAGCGGCTCGCTCATCTCAGACTACCTCGCGCAAAATGGCGCGCGTCCCATTGAAGTGCGCTCCTATTTCCCAGGCGGAAATCGCACCTTCGACACCATTATGGTCAATAACTCAAACGCCTGCACCACCCGGCTGGGCAACATCTTGCGCGGTTATGCAGGCTGGTCCGGCGCCTATCTCAAGCAAGTGAACGGTCCGGTTCTCTGCAACCTGAACGACGGCCGTAAATTCGAGCCCGCAAGCGCCATCAAGATTGTCGTCGCCACCTATGCCATGCAACAGGTGCAAAACGGCAAGGCCACATTGAATGATCAGGTTCCGCTCCTTGCCGGAGATTCACAAAGCTACTGTGCCAATAAGCAGGCATCCATCGGAACCGGAAACGGATCGCAAAAAACCTTTACAGGCACCGTGCCCACCGCCAACGGGCCCCTTTATCCCAACGATCTCTACATAATTGCAGGCGGAGTCACGGGGCATGACAACGGTTCGGGAGCCATTACCGGCAATGGCGTCTCAGGAACCATTAATTACTCCACGGGAGCTATCTCCGTCACTTACACCGCTGCCCCAGCCAACGGCGTCGAGTTGCTCATCAACGAAAAGCTCTCCGGAGCTATTCAGGGCATGATGCAGAACTCCGACGATGCCCGCACCGACATGCTGATGAACCGTTACGGCATGACAACGCTGACCAACTTCGCCCACTCTGTCGGCATGCCTAACACTTCGATCAACGGCCTGGTCAACTGCTCAGGCCCCAACTATCTTACCCTCGACGACGGAGACCATCTCTATGAGGAGCTGGCCACCGGCGCCGTGCTAACGCCAGCCAATGTGCAGACCCTCTTCAGCCTGATGGCCGGCAAAAACTACGATTTCTCCGGCATCTGGGGCGGCCTGCAGAAGATCATTACTCAGGTGGCTCCATCAACGCTAACCTCCTCGCAGATCTCCGCCTTTGAAAATGCGATTCAGCTATCGCAGAAGTCGGGCGGCTATTCCTGGCCGGGCGGCTATACCGCCATCGATGGCTTCACCGTCTACAGCAGCTTTGGCAATGTCGGCTGGGTACAGATTCCCCAATGCAACGGTTCATCGCAAACCTCCCAGCAATATGTATTCGGCTTCCTAGCCGAGTCAACAGATCCCACTCAAGCCTCGCAAGGTTCTTCCTATAACGCCATGGGAGCCGGAGCTGAAATCCTACGCGAGGAGGTGCAATCCGCCCTCTCCAACTGGAGCCAGTGCAGCCACTAGCGCCTGCCTCTTCCCAGGTCTCGTCCCTATCCCGCGGACGAGGCCTGGGAAAGCCAGCCAGCTTCCGTGAATTTCAGTTTGCCACTCATATGAACCATGGTCGCCGATGAGCGGGCTTGCGCGCTATCCGATTCTTGCGCGCAATTGCAAGATAGCCTCGGCTCGCTGCAAATCGGCCTCCGTATCCACGCCTATCGTGTCTCCCGGCGCCTCGGCCACGTAGATCGCGATGCCGTTTTCCAGCAACCGCAATTGCTCCAGCCGTTCGGTCAGCTCCAGCGGCGAGGGCGGCAGAGCCGCAAAGCGCTCCAGCGCTGCCTTGCGATAGGCGTAAATCCCCAGGTGCTTGCGGTAGCCTCTGAAGCCGGAGCCGCCGTGGACCGGATCGCGCCCGCGGCCAATGTCGCGGTCGAAGGGAATCGTCGCCCGCGAAAAGTAGAGCGCGCGCCCGTCCAGCGCCGTGACCACCTTGACGGCGTTGGGGTTGTCGATCTCCTCCGCCGGGCAAGGGACGGCCAGCGTGGCAACTTCCACTTCCGGCTTGTCAAAGAGCTTGAGCATCGGCGGAAAGAATTCCGGCGTCAGCATCGGCTCATCGCCCTGTATGTTGACGTAAATATCAGCCTCGATCTGGCGGGCCACTTCTCTCACCCGGTCTGACCCGCTGGGGCAGGCTGCCGAGGTCATGGCCACGGGAATCCCGCGCTCGCGGCAAACGGCGGCCACTTCCTCCGAATCGGTGGCCACCACCACGGGGTCCATCAAGCCGCTCGCCTGCGCCGCGCGCCAAACCCATTCGACCATGGGCCGGCCGGCAAGGTCGCGCAGCACCTTGCGGCTGAGCCGCGTGGAACTGAGCCGGGCCGGAATCACCCCTGCAATACGGTACATGCTCATGCAGCCGAGTTTACACGAGAGGAGCGGCAGAGTTCATCATGGGCATCTGCCTTGCAGATCATTACAACCGGCTATGCGACACTAGGGTTGACCTCGAATCCAGCCGCCCGTATCATCGATAGAGGGAGTTGCGCGCGGATTCCGGATTCGCCCACTCTCCAGCAGGGCCTCCGCGGCCCGCGCCTGTTGCGTCTCATCCGGCGGGGTAGCTCAGATGGTTAGAGCGACGGATTCATAACCCGTAGGTCGGCAGTTCGATCCTGCCTCCCGCCACCACTCAATTTCATGCAAGCGGCAATCTGGCGGGCTTTCGGCCCCGGCACAGCCTGTCTTCGTCCAGCTATGTATTCGTCAGAATTATCAATGCACGATCATCACCGGACAATGGGCATACTTGAGAACGCGCTCCGAGTTTGAGCCCAGCATCCAGCGATGCAGAATGGTGTGGCTGCGCTTGCCCATCACAATGAGGCTGGCCTGAATAGTGTCGGCGCGGTGAAGAATCTGTTCCGCAGGATGACCGACCACAACATCCGTTTCCAGATCAATCCCCTTTTGCCTGGCGCGTTCGCGAATAGGGGTGAAACTGCTCTCGAAGCGCTCGCGCCCTTCATCCAGCACGGCATTGAACTCCGCGCTCTCGGCAACTTCCGGCGGCCGGATCACAGCCAGAACGAACAGCTTGGCCTTCATGTCGCCAGCCATCGACAAAGCGACATCCAAAGCGTGCTCCGCGTGCGGAGACGCGTCGAATGCCACCAGTATCCTTTGAAATCCAACAAAAACCGGGCTTCCCATGAGCTTAGCTTATACCTCTTCCGCGGCGGCTTGCCGCTGAACTAACTGCTCTGATTTCTCGCTTGCGATTGCGTGAGGAAGAAGATGCCGGGGCAAAAAGAAACGATTCGCTATCATGGTGGGAATCACGGCGCTGGCGATTACCGTGCCCACAATCCAGGAGTATTGCTTCTGGTCGATGATGTTGTGGTTGAGCCCGAAGAGCGCGGAGATGGTGCCGAACGTCAAGCCTGTTGACATCATCAGCGTGTAGTAAGCTCCGGAATTGCCTTCGTAGCGGTGTGCCCGGACCGCCGGATAGACGGCAATCGCCTTGGTCAGCGACTTGGCGAGGAACAGAATCAGCATCACCGCCGGAGCGGCGATCAGCACCGGCACCAAAACGAACGATCCGGCGCGAATGAAGTAAAACGGCGTGAGCAGGCCAAACGTAAGCGTCCGCAGGCGGCGTATCAACGCATGGTCTTTGCCCACCGTTCCCGCCAGCACCATGCCGATCATGTAAGCCGGAAGCACCGCCTCGCTCCCCGCCCACAGAGCCAGTCCGCCCATGGCAAAGAGGAGAAAGAGTAGGTACTTGGCTTCGATTTCTGAGACGCGCCCGCCGTATTTCTTGAAGAAACGCGGCGTAAAAAATGGCAGCACGATGAAGACCGCAACAGAAACAACGACAAAGATCAGCGTCCGGATGGTGAACGGCGAGAAAATCAGCCCCAGCGCAACCACGGTTCCAATGTCGTTGATGAAGCACGCGGCCAGAATCGACTTGCCGTACTCGGTCACGTTGAAGCCAAGCTCCAGCATCACCGCGTAGACCACTGCAACCGAGGTCGTGGAGAGAGCGACGCCGCAGAGCCAACTCGACTGGACGGTCCAGTGCAGCACATAATACGCAACCGCCGTGCAGCCCAGGAAGGGGCCGAAGAATCCCGCCAGCCCGATGACCGCCGTTTCGCGCCATTTGGTTTTGAAAACAACAGGATCGAGTTCCGCGCCGGCCAGAAACGTGAGCACGATGGCTCCTGTTCCGGCCAGAAAGGTAATCCACGGCGTGTTGCCCAGCAGCCCGCCCTGCGCAAAATACGCAACCGCAATCAACTGGGCTACCGTGCCCACCACAATTTCAGAAAGCGCCGTGGAGATTTTGAACCAAATCGCCAGCAGCGTCGCTGCCAGCGCCAATCCCACCCATAAAGCGGCCAAAGCCCATGTGTTCATCATGAACGCAAACTCCTGGATTTTCGTTCAGGGAACCAACCGGGACACATCTCCGCAACAGGGTTCCCTGTCAGGAGTCATCATCTGTCCGGCCAACTGGGATAGACAGCAGTTAAGGGCGAACTCCTTCACCACAACCAACACTTTAAAAATATCACATTGCGCCCTTTGGAATTATTTTGGCGCGTCGATGCGAACCAGCAGCACGTCGTGGCGCGCCAGTTCGAGTGGCTGGCCATCGTGGAGCGTGATGGTCTTGCCGGTCCATAAGTCCTTGCCATCCAGCGGACCATGCAGCACGAGTTTAGCCAGACTCAAATGAAAGGGATGAGTCGAGTAGCGGCTGTCGCCCGCGTTAACAACAGCGATGGCCACCGCGCCACCGGCCAAATGCCGTTTCCACACATCCACTTCACCTTCGCTGTAAACGCGGCTTCCCTGCTTGCCCAGCTTGTCCTGATCGATGGCGATGACGTCGCGATTCGTGAGGATAGCCTTGATCTCCGGCTTCATGTTGGGCAGGTCGTTGCCGGCCAATAGCGGCGCGGCCAGCATGGCCCATAAAGAAAAATGAGAGCGGTTCTCTTCAAGCGAGAGCTTGCCGTTGCCCACTTCGAGCATGTCGGGATCGTTCCAGTGTCCGGGACCGGCGTATCTCTCCAGACCTGCCTGCTGGCTGGCGATGGCGTAGATGCGGTCCCAGTCGGGCTGGATGTCGCCCGTCGTCCGCCAGAGGTTGCCGCCGGCCGATGGAGCCCACTCCCACACCGCGTCCCATCCGTATTGGCAGAGCGAGAAAACGATGGGCCGTCCCGTCGCCTTGAGAGCCTTGTCCATCTTGGCGTAGGCGGCCTCCATGAGACGCATCTGTGCGGCCTTGTCGTTGGGCACCTGTTTCTGCATTACTTCGGGGATGAAACTGCACAGGTCGTACTTGAGGTAGTCGATGCCCCACTGCGCGTAAAGCTGGGCGTCCTGGGCTTCGTGATCCAGCGAGCCCACGTAGCCGGCGCAGGTCTTGGGGCCGGGCGAGGAGTAGATGCCGATCTTCAGGCCCTTGGAGTGGACGTAGTCGGCCAGTGCCTTCATGTCGGGAAACTTATCGTTGGAGTGCAGCACGCCGTTCGCGTCGCGCTGCCCTTCCCACGTGTCGTCGATGTTGACGTAGACGTATCCGGCGTCTTTCATGCCGCTGGCGACCAGCTGATCGGCGGCGTTGCGAATGTCTTTGTCAGTGACCTTCTCAAAGAAGAAGTTCCAACTGTTCCAGCCCATGGGCGGCGTCTGCGCCACCATCTGCCGTGGGGCCTGTGGCGCCTTTGCTGGAACTGATGTCTGCGATGCGGCGGTGAGAGATGCCAGGGCAAAAACGGCGGTAGAGAGCAAAGCAACGATGCGCATGGTGGCCTTCCTGAATCGATTTCAGAAAAAATTGTATGCCACAAACACGGCAGTCAGCAATCGCCTGCTTGCCAGAGAGAGATGAGCGGAAACTCGAGGGCCCACCGGCGAAAACCAGAGGGCCCTGTGAGCAGCATTAAATCACCGTCTATGTCTTAACCGCTTGCGTGGGCTTATAGCCCGACAGGCCGTAGTAGGCAACGTAGAGGTAACAGATGATCGGCAAAATGAATGCGTGCTGGTAGCCAATCTTGACAGCCAACAGGCCAAAGAGCGGAGGAATCACCGCTCCGCCTACGTTGCCGATGGTGATCACGCCCGATCCCTTGCTGGTCAACGGCCCCAGTTCGGCGATGCCCAGGGCGAAGATGGTCGGATACATGATGGAGTTGGCCAGGCCGCAGAGGATCAGGCTCCAAACGGCAACCTGGCCCGTAGTGAACATAGCGACCAGTAACAGCGCCACGCCGAAGATGCCCAGTCCAACCAGCAGTTTTTGCGCCTTGATCCACTTCATCACGAGAGTACCCGCGAAGCGGCCGATCATGATGAAGATCATGTAAGCAAATGCCAGCCACTTAGCGACTTCCTTGTCTTCGATGCCCTGCGTCTTGAAGAATTGGATAGCGTTGGCAGCCAGGGCAATCTCCAGGCCTACATAGAAGAAGATGCCCACCATGGCGAGCACGGTGTGCTTGTAGCTCCAGATGCCGCGGCCCGTGTTCGCGGCGCTATCGGCGCCAGGGCGGTAAGACTCGCTTCGCGTTACCGCCGGCAGGTACATAAACATGACCGCGAAGGCCAACACAAAAAGCGTAATCGCTATGGCGATGTACGGCACCTCAACAGTGTGAGCAATGGCCTTTGGATCTGTAATGCTGGGGTCGGTGAGAATATAGTGGCCCACCACCAGCGGAGCCATGGCCGAGCCCAGAGAGTTGAATGCCTGCGCCAGGGTCAGACGCGCTGGAGCGCTGTGCTCAGGCCCCAAAATCGACACGTAGGGATTGGCCGAGGTTTGCAGTACGCAAACGCCTGTGGCCAATACAAAACTGGCGGTCAGAAAGACCGGAAAGCTCACCATCGACGCCGCCGGAACAAACAGCAGAGCGCCCACCACCATGATGAAAAGCGAGGTCACCATGGATCGCTTGTAGCCGATCTTTTCGATCAGCTTGCCGCTGGGCACCGAGAAAACCAGGTAGGCAAGGAACCAGGATGTGGTCACAAAGTTGGACCACATGTGGTCCAGATTGAAGATTTCCTCGAGTTTGGGGGCAAGGTTGCTATTCAGGTTTGTCAGAAACCCAAAGATCCCGAAGAGCGCGGTGACGATGATGAACGGGATGGTGTAGTTCGGCGCGCTTGACGCTGCCGGTTTGGTTTGTGTGGCCATAAAAGATTTCCCCCGCTTCCTTAAAAAAAATGTCTGTCCGTGTTTTTCCCGGCTTGCCGTTGCTTCCCAGTGTCACAACAATACTGTTACGACACCCGGTGAGCCCCATCCGAGGCGTGGCAGATGTGAATCTGCGGCTGAATGCCGGTTTTGGCGGCATAGCGGCGTCCCAGCTCATCGGCAAAGACCGCAGCCTGGCTCTGTTCCACCAAATTAATGGTACAGCCGCCAAAGCCTCCGCCCGTAAGCCGCGCGCCGATCAGTCCCGGCAACTCATTCGCCAGTTCCACCATAATGTCGGCCTCCGCGCAACTGCCCTCAAAGTCCTTGCTGTAGCTGCGGTGCGCCTCGGCCATCAGCCGGCCCAGCTCCTTCATATCGCCTTTGAGCAGGGCCTTGGCGGCGGCCACCGTGCGCAGGTTTTCGCTGATCACGTGGCGAGCGCGCAGCAGGGATTTGGGCGCCATCTCTTTGCCCCATTTGTCGAGATCCTCAAGCGTCGCATCGCGCAGAAAAGGCACGTGGCCGCGATGGCTATTTATGACCGCGCAGGCGGCCTCGGATTCGGCGCGGCGGGTGGGATAATCGCCGCCCGCAACCGAATGTTTGACCATGGTGTTGGCGATGACCAGCGCCACGTTGGCTGGAATCGGCGCCAATTGAAAGCTCAAATCGCGGCAATCGAGCAGCATGGCATGATTTTTTTTGCCGTTGACGGAGATGAACTGATCCATAATGCCGCAATTGGCGCCCACAAATTCGTTCTCCGCGCGCTGGCAGAGCCGCGCCAGCACGGGTCCGGGATAACTTGCGCTGGTCAACGAGAGAACGGCCAGCGCCGTGGCCACCTCAATGGCGGCCGAGCTGGACAGCCCGGAGCCCAGCGGAACGTCGCCCCAAATGCTCAGGCTGAAACCGGGAATCAGATGGCCCTCCCCAGCGAGGATGGAGACCACGCCCATCGGGTAGTCGCTCCAGTGCTTGCTACCCTTGGCCGGAAGCGATGCGGCCTCAAAGACCTTCTCCTCGCCGTAATTCTCTGAATAGATGGCGATCTTGCCGTCCGTGCGCGGCGAGATACCGGCCAGGGTGGCGAAGTTGATGGCCGCCGGCATCACAAAGCCCTCGGCATAATCGGTGTGCTCGCCGATCAGGTTGACGCGTCCCGGCGCGGTGAAGACGGCCGGCTCGGCCTGGTAGCGGGCAAGATGCTTGGAACGAAATAAAGCTGGATCATGCATAGTAATTCTCTTTCTAAATGGATTGAAGATCGACTGTCATCGTCCAGAAGTCGGATTGGCCGGGAGATAGCTCGCGAGACCATGGCCCGGTGACCGCCAGAGAGTCCACGGGAGCGGTGGCAGGCTCCATCGCGACGCACATCTGTTTCGGCCCTTTTCTATCCGGCCAGCCGCCGGAACAGATCCAGAGCCCGAGATAAGGTGTCGCTGCCGGGTCAAAACCGACCTTGATGCGAATGCCCGCTTTGGGCCGCTCGAGCGCGCACCAGTTTTCCTTTGCGGCGAGCGGCCCCGCGAACAGCTTGTCGCCGATGCCCGACTTGGGCGGTTCAACCACGCTCAGGTCAGTCTTTCCTAACATGCCTAGTTTGGCGATGGGCCAGGGAACCTGCTTGCCAGCCTGCCCCAGACGCCCGCCGCCGGAACCCTCCAGCCGCAGTTCGTGAATGGACTCCGGCAGAACAATCTTGTCTCCTGCTTCAGCCGCGAACGAGGGATGCGCAGACCAGGCCCACGGAACCGTGGAACCGCCGGTGTTGGTCACCGTGTAGTCCAGGCTCAATCGCCAGCCCTTGCCCTTCTCGGTCAGCAACAGGGTCCGCTCCAGCATCAGCGGCAATGAAAAACACTCTCCGCGAAGGGTTACCGACCCTCCTCGCGCAACCCCAGCTCCATGCTCCTTATGGCTGATTCCCTCTTCTGTCCACGCCACTCTCCACAGGTCGCCGTGGTCGGGAACGGCGACCGGGCCGTCGGCGGTCTCCACTGTGCAGCCGGCTACCGAGGGCAGGCACTCGTCCCAGCCGCTGGCGTCGCCCGCTTCGAAGGCCATGGTTTGCGTGCGCGGCGCGTATGCGGCCAGCGGCGTCTGAAGCAGCTCGTGGCCGTTCACGAGAATGGAAGCGATCTTGCCGCCGAGGTTGGGGAGGATGGTCACCGCGCAATTTCCCGCCCGCAGGAGAATCTTTTCTCCCACAGCACCAGTCTTGTTTGCCTCTGCCATTTGCCCTGTTCTCCTCAATCCGGTCCAGCCAACTCCGGGGCACGGGCTTCATTCACGCCCGGTATAGGCCGGTCTCCAGGATTGCGCCAATTGTACTAAAGCAGGGGCAGCATGAGTATCCTTAGGCTGTTAAGGGTCTGCCACGCTGGATCAAATGCTTCGAAACTCGGCCTTTATCAGAGTGTGGGGTGTTCATCTAACTCGAATTTGACGATCACTTGCATCTCCATAGGGACAGGTACGCCGTCTTTCGACGCAGGCTTGTACCGCCATTGTTTTACGGCTTTGACGGCGCTTTCATTTAATCTCGGATCCACGCTCTTCACTACATGCACATTCTGCGGTACACCTTCGGAGTCGATGATCATCTTAAGGGTACAATCTCCGCTGATTCGGTGCACCCTATCCATGAAGGGGTATTTCGGCGCGATTTGCTTGAGCGGGATGGGAGGGATGATGCGGCTGCCATCGTACGAAAGGTATGTGCCTGGATCGCCGGGACGCGCAGGAATCGCAACGACACCTCCGGATTCGTGTTTGTCGAGAAGCCGAAAACTCACTTCCGTGGTGAGGTCGAAGGGAACCGGCGTCTTCCCGTCTTTCCTCGCCGGTTTGAATCTCCATGTCTCGATCGCCTGGATAGCGTTCGCATCCAGGCTCGGTTCGAGGCCTTTGACGACGCGCACGCTCCGTGGGATGCCATCGGTATCGACGGTAAAGGAGATGAGGCATGTCCCGCTGATCTTCTTCCTTCGCGCCTCCTCTGGGTAATCCGGATTGGATTGGATAATCACGATGGGAGGGGTGATATGGACGGCAGCGTTGTCAGAGGGCTGTGATGCGCCAGAAGCCGGCGTTGAGCCGCTGGCTGGTGCAATGTTAGTGGACTGCGCGGGCGCGGCCGTGGGTGGTGTGGGAGGGGCGGATTGACCAGAAGCGGCGAGGATCGCAGTCGTGAAAGCCAAGGCGGCGAGTGCTGGTTCGCGGCGCAATGCAGTCCCCCTGATCGGCGAATTAAGTCTAGCACCATGTTGGTCTATGCCACCTCAAGCAAGGAGATTTTTCCCGAGGCACTCATCGAGCTTCTGATAGGCAATTACCGCGTACTGGCCGAATGGCCGGCTCTCAGCCTCTGGGCCAAAAATGCTCTTCCGGGCAGGCGCGCAATTGCTGGGCCGCGGCCTCGGGGGTGATGTCTCGCTGCGGCATTCCCAGCATCTCAAAGCCCACCATGAACTTGCGCACCGTGGCCGAGCGCAGCAGCGGGGGATAGAAGTGCGCGTGGAAATGCCACTCTGGATGGGCCTGTTTGTCCGTCGGGCTCTGATGGAAGCCCATGGTGTAAGGGAAGCTGGTTTGGAAGAGATTGTCAAAGCGGGTGGTCAACCGTTTCAGAACATCAGCCAGCCCATCCCGCTCGTCCAGGTTCAGTTCCGGCAGCGCTCCCAAATGGCGGCGGCTGACCACAAGCACCTCAAAGGGCCAGGTAGCCCACCACGGGACCAGGGCCGTGAAGTGCTCGTTCTGGAATATCACCCGCTCTTTGGCGGCGCTTTCGGCGGCCAGATAATCGCACAGCAAACATCGGCCCGTGCGGGCCAGGTATTGGCGCTGGGCCTGGGTCTCGGCAGCCGGTTCGTCGGGCACAAAGCCCGTGGCCCAGATCTGGCCGTGGGGATGCGGGTTGCTGGCGCCCATCATGGCCCCGCGGTTCTCAAATATCTGCACGTACTCGATCCAGTCCAGGCCGGCAATTTCTTTGTACTCCTGCGTCCAGGCGTCCACCACGCGGCGAATCTCAGCGCGGCTCATGCGGGCCAGGGTCAGGCTGTGGTTGGGATGGAAGCAGATCACCTTGCACAGTCCGCGAGCGGGCTCGGCCGCCAGCAGCGGCGAGTCCGGCGGCTCGGTCATGGACGGAGAATCCGGCAGCAGAGCGGCATAATCGTTGACAAACGAGAAGACGCCTTCATAAGCCGGGTTTGCGGCCCCGCCTGCGCGCTGGTTGCCGGGACACAGATAGCACTGGG